>WNFL01446302.1_pt2 | contig 19062 bp, 27 predicted proteins | sample 5400361 | NCBI WGS metagenome assembly WNFL01 (sample SAMN13153351, study PRJNA577476) | soil metagenome | isolation source: 40 cm soil on Douglas fir-dominated hillslope | place: USA:California | collected 2013-09-17
CCCTCCAGTCGAGCGGGCTCGAGTAAAGCGCCAGCTCCGGGCCACAACAACAACCGCAGCACAGAATCCTATCGAGTCCTTCTTCTCGAGCCTCATCAACCCTGATCCTGAGCCGCCTACGCCTACGCCTACGCCTACGCCTACGACCAGCACAAAGGCTAGTAAAGCAACCAACACCAAGGGACAACTACCCTCCGAATCTGCACCTACTGCACCTATCTCGCCCTCCTTGACATCAACAACTCGGACACTCAATCCCTCCACCTCCTCGACGGGTAGCCTCGCCATATCTTCCCAACGCACTACCTCGTCTACCAGCGTTCTCCCTCTCGTCTCCGCAGAAGACTCAAATTCTACAAACCCGTCGTCTACCGTCGTCATTACCCAGACCGCGTCTTCCCCGTCTCCCACTGGCTCTGGCACCAGCGATGCATCTAACAACGGCAATCAGGCGGCCAGCGGCACCATGACCCCCCTCGTCAAGGGCATCGTAATCTCTGCGAGTGTCATCTTCGGCCTTATTTTCTTTGCATTGGTCATCCGCAAGCTCTTCCAGTTCCGTCGTCGCCAGAAGCGTGTCTCCTGGGCTGACAATATTTCCCCCTTCGCGCCAACAGCCAACGAAACCGGCTACGAGAAGCCGCTCCCACTAGAACCTGCACCTGCACCCACACCCGCTCCACCTCTACCAACCAGGTATGGATCACAAGACATCGGTTACGGCCCGATGATGGGTGGTGGTAGGCCCAGTTTTGGTGCCAACCCAGACCAGAGAAACTCGCGCTACAGCTCTACTGGAACAGGCTACGAAACGTACCAGAACTACCCTGCGCAGCCGCAGACGATGCAGCCCTACGCGCCCACCGCACCTTACGCATACAACCCCGCCGGCATGGGCGCTGGCGCCGCTGCCGCTGCGGTGGGTGGTCCTTCTGGACCGGCGTACAATAGAAGCAACACCGCTGCTGCTTCACCCCCAGAGATGCCCAACCCCTTTAATGTGAGCCCTGTCGATGCTGCTGGACCTGTACCTATCAGCGTTCCTGTCGCTCCACCGGCTGCCGCACAACAGATTCTCGTCGTCAAGCGCACCTTTATGCCAAACCTCGAGGACGAGTTGTCCATTGCCGCCGGAGAGAGCGTGAGGATCATCGCAGTTTACGACGACGGGTGGTGCAAGGTCCGCAAACTGGGAGCTGGTGGTGAGGAAGGCGTCGTCCCGTACGAGTGCCTGGAGAACCCACCTGCTGGTGCCTAACCAGGGATTGGCACTGCGAAGGAACGACAACTCGAAACGCGCTAGCAGCCTGTACGATGCTCCTCGAGCGTAAACCCGAGATCACTAGTAATATATCCATTAAGCATGTGTACCCCTTCTTCACGACCTCCGCATTCGCATTTGGGCCAATTCGCTCAACCACATCTTCCATTCTTAGTTTGAGCCGTCGTTTGCCTCCCCCTCCTCCCCTGCACGTCCGTGAGGACCCACCACCATCGAGCACACAGGACGTCTACCTCTCGTTGATCACTCTTGTCTAATCGCAAGCGCCAACCGTTCTGTTGAGTCCCAATCAACCTCGCGTTTCATTCACCTGGCAGCACTCTTCCCCTATCATATAGTTTCGACGAGGTTTGAGCAAGCTACGGAACCCAATCCCCCTCCCCTATATTTAGCGTTATTTCATCATCTCATAAATTCACCCGCCTCCCGACGTCCGGTCCTCATGACTGCGACGTATGATACCCTCACCTTCTCCTCCCACAAGGAATCTGCACATGTGTCTTGGAGCCGTCCATTCGCCGTGTTGTGCCAAGTACATAAGGCTCGCTGTTGTCGTGTTCCTGTTCCTCCAGTCTCTACCCTGTTTAAAAACTAAGAGTTTCTATCTCGACTACTCTCTACCGCATACGACCCTTTTTGTGTTTCGGATCTCTGGCTTGCTTATCTGTCGGTGCTCCCCTTGTACACGAGGGAATATTGGAATGAAGAGCCGAGGCATGTGCACTAACCTGGACACTCGAATGAGTCCGGAATCCCACGCAAAGGGATCATGGAACACGAAAAGCAAGTGGTGTTGAGTCTCGTCCAACAGTGCTCTAGTGTCGTCTGCGTGATCTGCATCTCCCCTTTGGGTGGTGCGCGGTGGTGCGCGGTGTCGCGGAGTGGAGAGAAGCCAGGGCAACGGCAACCCTGGGCAACCCTGGGCAACCCTGAATCGGGAATTGGGTCACTTGACAACTCTTTGCTCTTTGCTCTTCGCTCTCTTTATTGTGGGGCTCGCGGGAGTTCTCTGCCGGAGTTCTTTGCCACTTGTAGCCATCGCCAAAATTTCCATCCCAACCCCCGTCTTCCCGTCTTTCTTTGTCGTGGCAAAGCTTGAGTCTTCAGAAACACTCTGCAAACCCAAAAATTGCGTCCAGCTGGTCATCCAAGTCAGCATGGAACAGCTTTGCGCGTAGATCGAGGATGTCCATTTTCGATTTGTGGGTGTGTCGACGGTCTGGGCCCTTAGTCGCGTCTTTTCTTGGACTTGGAAACCAGAGGGACTCGTGCTGCAACTCCTGAACGGTCTACAGAATGTTCTAGGACTACCCCGCGAGTCCACAGACGATGTAATTATTTGTTTTTTGTTACCCTCTCTCTCTCCGCGTTCGTACGTGATAGTTTTGGGGAGGTCACAGAAAAGGAATGGGACCCCATTCTCCCTTCCCATTATTCATCGTGCTATAAATTCACCCACATCCCGACATGCGGCCCCTCACGGCTGCTCTAACCCACGTGATACTACCACCCTATGTCACCTCAGTTCCCATGTTGTGCCAACTACAAGAAGCTTGCTATAGTCCTGTCCCTGCTCCCGCTGAGCCTCTACCTATTCAAAAACTAAACGAAGAGCTTCGACTCCTCCCCATTTTTTGCCCTTCTCACGCAGAATGGCCGCTGGTGTGCCGAATGCAACAGTCACTGTCGCCCAAGTCTTATCCTAACAACGAATCTGGGACCAGATGAGGTGCCTCTAGCTCCCAAAGAGAAGGGAAATTTGGTATCTTTGGGTCTTGTCACCGATCTTCAATCCCTAATACTTGGATCTTAGCAGGTGGATGTAAAAGTATATTTGGGATCTAGGCACAATCTAAGAATATTCATTGAAAATAGGTTTGAGACGCGAGGTCATTGTTTATAGGAGTAATGGAGGTTCAGCATTTTCTGGTATGTTCCAAAATGAGGTGTATAAACTATCAGACATTTTACAAGATCCAAGGCAAGCCCCATTCAAGCTGTCCGAAGTCAAGCACGTGCGTGACAGCTTGTTGACACGTGACATGTGATGTGGAAACTTCTTCTGCACCCCATGAGCGCAATTCGGAGTGCGTGCACTATTAGCACTATTAGCAGCAGCGCGCCCACTATGTTTATTTGGAAAAGGTAAGACAAGTTGGCGAAATTGTTGAGTGGAAAGTGTTCTGATCTCGTGTACGACCGCACGAAGGGTTTCAAGCAGCGGAAAGCAAAGGTGCAGTATTACAACTGCAGTAAGAAATTAGGTGAATCAAGTCCTACTTCTGTGCACGAGAGGCACCGGTGCTGTCCGTGGAGAAACGCACAGTGAAAGGTGATCGCAACTCGTCCTCGGCTCGTCGGCTCGCCAGTGCCCTCTTGATGTGCCAAAAGGATACTCCACCGGTCCCGTCGATCATCGCCTAGATCTTAAGCTCCATCTCCAGTTGTGTCTCCACATATGCGTGCAAATCACCCAACGCCTCATTTTGGCTTCTGAAACGTACACCCTAATCACGTTGAGCTTGTTGCATGGGAGGTATGGCGGGTCGTTAGGAAAGGGGTCGAGAGGTTCTTTCGTGTATTGACTGAGGGTTCGATTGATGGCGGTGTGTGTCGACTGTCAGTAGGTTCTTGACTGCAACCAAGCAAGTTCCCTCTTAGACTTGGACCAGGGAAACACGTACTACTAGGCTCGGAGGGGCCACTCAACCTACCAGAAGTACTCCGCGCAGTCACAGACGATGCAGCCGTGCTCGCCTGCCGCACCTTACGAATATAATACCACCGGCATGAGCGCTGACGCCGACGCCGACGCTTTGGTGGGTGGTAGTGCTGGGATGGCGTACAATGACAGCAGTACTGCCGCTACTCCATCGCCAAATTTCTTCGCCCTGAGTGCCGTTTATGCCGCCGTCCCTGTACCTATGTACCCTTCTGGTGCCCCTGCTGCTGCTGGACAACTGATCCTCGTCGTCGAGCGCACATTTACGCCTAATCTTCCCGACGAGTTGACCATTACCCCTGGAGAGCGTGTGACGGTCATCACCATTTACGACGACGGGTGGTGCAATGTCCGCAAATTGGGAGCTGGTGGTGAGGAAGGTGTCATCCCTTACGCATGCCTGGGCAGTCCTGGTGATCGTGCTCAAGGTCGAGTACCGCGCCGAACGACAGTCAGTTGAAAGCGCACTAGCGGCCTGTATGATATCCCTCGAGCGTAAACCAGGATTATGGACAAAACTACGTGTACCTCTTGTTACGACCCGCCCCCTTCCTCGTCATTCTAGAATGAGCCCTCTTCTCGAAGCCCCGCGAGAACCCACTACCGAGCACGCATCCCGACTAGTTTCCCAGTTCACTCTCAACTCCACCTTATCTTTTCCATCACACGCCAGCCATTTCGATCTCCCCTGCAAACCCGTTTTTAATGCGATAACCACGACTTATATGGACTACAAAACGCTTGCTATTTTTATGTTCCTCTAGAGTCTCAAACTGTTTAAAACTATCCCAACTCTCGATGCTTTTCATTGGGGTCCTTGGCCTGTTGTATTCCTATACATGAGTGCGATCTGAAGGGATGTAAACGAGTTCCCAGTATTCCCGCTGTGATTCTCGGAAAGGCCAACGTAATGTTTTCGAGGAAACAAATATCGGATCCTATGAACACTGCGCGAAAGGATAAAGACAAGCAGAAAATCAAAGAGTGCAGAATTACAGCAACAGAAAGGGAAAGTGCATTCGAAAGCAAAACGACTCGTATAAGAGTTTAATTAGCCCGTCGAGTCTCTATTGCGCAGTGCCCTCAAGTGCGCTTGTACTTCTGGACTCTGTATATCATATATAGACGATGTCCTTGAGCCTCGACTATCAGTATGTGCATGACCATGACCATGACCACTCGATGTTGTTGCGATTGTGCTTGCCATGCTGCCTCGGCCTTGATAGTTAAACTTATCTTGCAACGCCCGAATCCGCACTGCCGTCTCTGAATCATCCAACGCCAAAGACTTACGCGGGGACGTTGGGGTCTGTGCTCCGGACGCTGCAACGGACGATGCGGTGGACCTACGCGCGAGTGGTGTAGATGCTGTTCGGGCTGCGGTCGAGAATAAAATCAGATCAGTATGTTGAACAGTGATATATAGAGACGCACTGGAGTTTGTCCTAGACACACCAGATCGCAACTCGTCTTCTGCTTGTCGACTCGCCAGTGCCCTCTTAATGTACCGCACGAATACGCCACCGGTTCCCTCAATCATCGCCTCGATCTTGAGCCGCATCTCCGGGTGCGCCTTCATAAATGTGTGCAGATCATCCAACGCATCTTTGTGGCCGCTTGAATCTTCCGAGACTCGCATCCAAATCGTATTGAGCTGGTCATCCAAGTCAGCATGAGGAGGTGTGGCGGATCGCTGGGAAACAGGTCGAGATGCAGTCGAGTTTCCTCGCCCATTAACGACGCGCGAAGAGGAAGCTACGGAATGAGGGCGGCTGCTTGACGGGGGAGTGTGTCGACCATTGGTGGGTTCATGACTTGAACCAGCCGCATCCTCTCTTGGACGTGCATTGAGGATTCGATAGACATAGGGATAAACGATGGTAGCAGAGGGATCATCGAACGCAGTTGATAATTGGTCATAAACATCTTCTCGGAACTCGGCTGTCGAATTGGTAAGAGCGACTTCACGATGCTAAGAAACACCTCAACATACCAACTACGTGCTGAATAATTACTTTAATCGTCCGCAGGGGCATGTCTCCACTAGGGACTTTATTTGTTGCCCGCGCCCTCCAGTCATTCGGTGGCATCGATTGGAGGAATTGCTCAATGGCAGGGAACAGTTCAACAGGATCCAGCGCTTGCGACTTCAAGTCATCCGGTATGTTACGGGCCAGTTTCCAGATGCATTTGAGGACGAGCTCCGCGACTTTGGCTTCTCGTGATTCTGCGCTGGTACCATTCACTGGGAATGGTTTGACAATTTGAAGCAGGAGAAGAAACAGTGATCTGTGGACACATTCTGGTCAGGTGGTGCAATATATAGGCGATATTAACGACTGACCTGAAGGTCGATATCCTCCTTCCAGTGGTGAAGATTCGCAAAAGGATCATATTGATAAATTTCGACAAATCTTTCACCTTCGGATCAGTGCTATCGTCGGTCACAAGTAACCGCAACGTTAACTCCTCCAGGAGTGAAGTGATGATGTCCACGGGTAAGGACTGGACAAAGAGAGGATGATCACAAAAGGCATTGAGCGTTTGGATGAGATGCTTCGCCAGCCTGAAGTTCGCCGGATCAATGATGTCGTCGGGGTGCTCGAAGACATGGGACATTTGGAGAGTCACAGTCTCAATCAAGCCCTCTGTGTGCTCTGCCAAGTCTTGATATTTCGGATCGGCTTTACCGTTGTCAGGGGTCGTCTCCATGACCTTCTGGATCTTCTTCAAGGCATCCACACTTCGTCCCGGATCGTTGCTCAAAATGTTCGAGATCACAAGGGTGATATCATCTCCGGTCTCTATTGGATAACTAATAGAGGGTGTAGTAGAATGGCCATTGGTCGCGTATTGTTTGGGTTGTTCTTCGTACTCCGCATGGGTAGTGACAGGCGTTGGGCGTTGCATGATACTAGCAGGTCGCCCCCTCGTGGGGCCGAGTCGAGAGGGGAGCATGGATTTCGGTCGTCCAATCCCGGTGGTACCTGGTCCGGCTACTCGAACGCCTGGGCCAGAACCAGGAGCAGGCGAGGTTGTACGAGACGTTTGTGAAAGGGCAGGAGAGGCGGAACGGGGAGGCGACATTGGCATCACCAGGCGCGAAGCGGATGCGGGAGCAGGAGAGATTGAACGAGTTCCGCCTATAGACAGACGGCCAATTGCACTCTTAGGCGGAGCTGCAAGGGGATACTCTGGCCCCTTGTCGGGAGCTGGTACTCGTTTCAAACGCTCCTCCAGTTGGCTTTTGTCCTTCGAGTTGAGAAGACCAACATGAGACCAAACCTTATCGCCTTCGAGTGTATAGGCCTCGCTATTTTGGAAGCTCATCAGCATCTTAAACAGAGGGACACCCGATAATTACCTCAGGACTCCCAATGCAGACTTGCGCACTGCTGCATCCTTGTCGCCGATAATACTAGCCACTACGGGAAATGCCTTTGCGGGTTCACAAGCACTCAAGCCTGTGCGTTTGAGGACATGAGCTAGTTCATCAAGGGTGCCTTGTCTGGTCTTTGCGTTCTTGGAGCGGACACCATGTTCAAGTAAGGCTTGGAAGATGCGACTGGAGGCGTATATCTTGGGAAGCCCCTGTATAAGTTGTTGAACTCGCACCCGTACTGGTTCACGAGCGTCACCCAGCTAGATGCTACATGAGCTCAGGTCACACATTGAATGTACATCTGAGCTCACCTTATGAATGAAAGTTGGCAGGAAACATGCCGCCTCACTGTCTCCCAGGCGATAATTTTCCTCGGCCAAAAGAGCAACGACTGCCTCCACCAAATCCAGTGCCTTGCCAACAAGATTCGACTGGTTTTCGTGCACTCGTAGGCAGGAGTACTTCAGAGCGAGGTCCGAGTTGGCAATTAGGATAGCGCGCATATTCTCACTGGTAGGCCCATATCGCACGTCGCCTGCGAGGGTATGGTTATAGCAGTCGGCTATAACAGTCATACCAGCGATCCAGTCATTGACGGCATTGTGGTCGTGGCTAAAGAGGGACTGTGAAATGTCACGAGAGACGTGGGGCTCCATCTGCGTCTGCAAGAAGTCTGCCAAATCCTTACGCACAGGACCAGACTCGATCGTCCAACGCCCAACATCCTTGGCCAGCCTGTTTCTCTTCGCATCTGGGTTGGAAGTGGTGAACGGCGTCGGAGTACCGCTGGGGGAAGCACGCGATGTGGGAGTCGGCGCCGCTGCCGCTGATGAGGCAGAGGCAGCAGGTCGTTTCAAACCAAGGCCTAGCTTCGACTTCGGTGCGATCCGAGAACCAGCTCGTTCGGGTTCGGACTCCGGCGGCCCTACAGATTCAGGGCGTGATGGCGCTTGTTGGGCTTTAGAGGGTGCTGCACGTGTTTGGGACTCTGCTTTAGCTGAGGCAGCGGCCTTCAAAGCTTGCAAGATTGGCAAAACAGTGGATCGAGAAGCAGGCTTGAGGTTATTCGTTTCTTTGACAAGTGCGTCGTATCCCACACTGGGCATGAGGAAGGGCAGAACAGATTGACCACCCTTGCGAACATCGCCACTCTTATCATCGAGGCAAGCGACAACTGGTCCTGCCAAAGGAGACAAATCCATAGAAGGTGACGCTGGATGGTCTTTAAACCACTCTGATAACCAACTCAATAGTTCGCTCCGTTGCAGAGGGTTCTGTGCTTCCAACGCAGAGGCCAGCCCGCTGACCAAAGATTCGGGACCTTCACACGCGGTGGCAATTGCCGTCAAGGTTGCCTTGGCTGACGCCCGGATTGGGGCCTTTTGATCGGCAAGTACCGTGGCAATAGGGACAACGTATAGTCGTGTGTACTTTTCGAACGGCTTGCCCATGCCAGATGCAACTCGTGCAATGACATCAAGCGCCAATGCCTGGACTGCTTTGTTGGTGTCAGGAATTCGGGCTTTAAGCACTTGACCGATGTCCCCTGTGTGCTGAGTGTGAGTAGGACATTGGACAGCAAAATGTCGCCTACCCATTGTAGATTTGAATCGCCTATTGGCTTCGAGGAGACCCTGTAACTGTTCCAAGGCCTCTTTGCGTGACTTCCATGCATCACTCTTTGCATTGGCGAGAATCGGAGTTCCGACGAGTAACCGGTCAATTTCGACCCTTGGATATAATTCTTCCATGGGGTCGCCACCAGCCTTGGCTTTTCCGTTCGTCTGGGGGACTGACGATACGTCTGCTTGCGTTCTGGTTGGCACTGGTGCCGCTTGGCCTTCGACATTCTCAAATTCCTTCTCAATAGTTTGCATAAGTTGAGGATTAAGGTCGTCGAGAAAGTCCTTGATGACTGGAACTCAAATGAGCAACGCAGCGACCAACTATGCTTAAAGACGCACCAGAACCAGCGAAAATCTTAAGAGTCACTAGGCAGTTAGTGCCAGATGTTCGAACGGCCGCATTCGAGTTCTTCAAAGCGGTTTTCAAATGTTCGATGAGTGGGCGGAGGGATAATCCGGCAATGCCAAATTCGGTGAGTGCGTCTTTCATCCAGGTCGTCGCGTCAGCAAGGACTTTGGGCGCTTTCTGCTTGCTAAGCGGTTCATAGGCTGTAGGCGATGGGGTTTTAGGTCCTAGAAGCTAGACGTCGTTGATCAGCCGTACCTTGTCCTAACACAAAATTAAGTGATGTCTTTTCGACGAACATCATCAAAGCTTCTCCTGCAGGTTTCTTGAGCTTCATATCTCCGAGCTTCTCAACCATATGTCCAATGGTCAACGCCGCAGAAGGCCTTCCGAACGTGGACGACCGCTCTGCGAGTAGCTGAAACACCCCATAGAGTTTGGCGGATACTTGGAAGTTCTTCTCAGCTGCCCCCTTCTTCATCAGGAACCGCACCACAAGTTCGCTGTCGATGTCGTCCACGACACCATCTTCCAGCCACGTTGTCAACTCCTCCAGAGCCGCCAAACGCGTCTTCCAATTGGCGTCTCCGAAGTCTGTTTGAATCGAATCTGGGATGAGTTCAGCGATCCTGCCCTCTGCATCTTCTGGAGTATGTTTTAACTTGAAAGCATCAGTTGCAGCAGCTAGGGGTGTGGCTTTGCCTTTGCCGGCGGGAGCGCCAGATGGCACTGGCTTCTTGGGTGCGGCAGCAGCGGGGTCTTTTGAAGCAGAAGCACCGGGAGGTTTCTTCGTCTAAAAAGACGTTCAGTAAAACGCTCCTGAGGTCGATCGACATTGCTTACCACAGCAGTCTTGGTAGATTCTCCCACTGGTTTTGCTTTAGAAGCCGGGCCCTTTTTCTGTGGGGGACGGTAAATACCCGATGAAAAGATGATTACACGGAACTCGAACCTTGGGTGGTTCTGGCGCTTTCGTAGCAGCACGCGGAGGAGGACCACCGGTGCCAACTTTACATTTGACTACGGCCTTATCGAAAGAATCCTTGACCTTCGCTTTTCGGATATCGTCCAATGTCTCCATGACTGCATTCATCGCCCGCTCGCCAACAATCTTCATGAGAACACCTAAGGCTTGCGCCGCTTCATTTCGTACTGGTTCGGCGCCATCGTCGAGTAAGCCTGCCAGTCCCTCGGACAGACCCTTGATTTGCGGGGCTGTCGGTGGCACCTTTGTTGTCGACATACAACGATGAAGAAACTTGACAGATCCTTCTTTCACTTGCGGATTTTTCGATGAGAGCTGAGGCGTGATATCTGGTATAATATCGGGGAAGGTCACCTGTAGAGGTCTCAGGGAAAAGTCGGGTAAAATTATGACTAACAAACCGTAGAGAAGACGGCATCTAGAGCGTTTCCAATGGCGTCCTGCACGTTTTGCTTCCGTTCCTTTAATCGCTCCAGCATGGGCTTGACAACCACCTCCCGATATCGGGCAAAAGGGGTTCCCAAGCCTTTTGCGAGACCTTCGAGACACTGGCAAGCCGCAATAACACACATGATATTGGCGTCCGTCATGCGACCAGCAAGAGCTCTGGTAAGTTCACCGAATTCGGGGGGTGCATCTTGGATCTTTTGTAAGGGTGTGAGAACCGCGGCGAGATCGTCCAAAGCAGTTTTTCGATCCTTCCACTTTGATGACGAGAGATTGGTGTAAAGACCTTCCGGGAACTTCTTGACGACATCCACTTCTGACATGAATTGCAACGGATCAGGCGCCTCATCCTCCGCGGGTACATCATCCTCCTCTTCTCCACCAGCTAGTTCTTGAGCTTCTTTCTCCCTCGCAGCCGCCCTTGTCAATCGTTGGGGTTTAACCGAGCCTGGCCCTTTGCCCTCGTTCTTGAGAGCCTCACAAGCCTCGTTGATCTCCTTGACTTGCACGGGTTTGAGCTCTGCTATTGCTGGTTGGATCGCATCGCCGACATAGCTGTAGAGTGATTGAACGAGAAGCTGCCCTTCGGCTCGGACAGTCTTGTCACTATGAGCGAATATCCCAGGAATAGCTTTGAATATAGATTTTGGTGGACAAACAATAGGCCCGTATAGTCTGTAATTTGAAGTCATTGGTGAATTTGTTATTGTCAGGGATGTGGAGTCTCACCGAATGATCTCTTTGAGAGCAGTGACGGATCCTGCAACTGTCTTTGGTTGCTTAGCACTAAGGCCAGTTAGGATATCCTCCTGTTGATGCATCAATCAGCCTTGCAGGGACACGCCACCCGCTTTAACAGACGCACGACTATCGCAGCCGCTCTGTTCTCAACTTCAACGTATTCGAGAATAAGCTCAATGGCCTTGGTCTTAGTAGCTGCTCTTGTCGATCCCAGACATTTATCCACCAAAACAGGGACGACAGCTTCGCGAGTTCGTGCTGCCGTCTCGCCCGCGAACTTAACGAAGGCAATCACGCACTCGACACCCTTTTCCTGCGCGACAGCATTTGCGTCGTTGACGATCTTCCTCAAGGTGTCGGGATTACTCGTGTACGGTCGGAAGGCAGGATCGTTGTCTGAAGTTGTTGCGTGGAATTTCTTGATTAGGGCCTCATAGCCGTTTACACGCGCTTTCCAGTTCTTGTGAGCTAGCCTCTCGCTGATCGAAAGCTGCGAGAAGTCCTCCTCGGGCGGAGGCGCGCCGTCCATGGTCTGGGTGAGGGTTCAACGTCAGTTTATTTGGTTCATAGCGCGTCTTAGCTCACACAGACTCAGTGAAAGTGTAAGTACAACAATTAAATTGGATCGAGGTTATGGATACATTCAATCACGCCTTTATCATTGCGGAACGTGTGGGCTGGGTGAGCCTGAAGGGGTTCCACGGACTGGGGCGCGGTCATGAGCGGGAGAAGGCCAAACAGAACGCAAAGGAGTAGTGGAGTTTTGAGTTGAACGATGTGCTGGCGTTTGGTTTCCATCTGTGAGCGGCCCCGCTGGAGAATCGCTACCATTTGGTTGGGAGCCATAAAGCACAGGAACAGATTCCCAATAGGAGAAATTAACAGGAGGTTTTACTCCTCTGTAAGGACTGGGATCGAAGTGGCGGTGATTTTTGGCGTTCTGTGCCCCATAAAATTGGGAAAGAATTGCAGTTGCCGCTGCGAAGGGTCAGCGAGGAGGCCCATGCAATCAAGTATAACTCACCAGCGACAGAAGGGAGATCATTCTCTGTCAGATTAAGGGATGAACGCCACGGGAGATCAGATCCAGGGGAATCCCTGAGTCTATCGTCAACCGTAGGAGAGCTGGGACCTTCGGCAAGGCATTGACCATATATGGCAGCAGCACAAGCAACTATACGAGGAGAGAAGAGCACACAGAGTGGTGTTCGATAGGTGTCATGCACCACCGACCAGACGCACTCTATCAAGGCAGTATCGAGCCCTGTGGCAATCAACTCAGGATCCTCCACTTCATACGTTCTGAGTATGTCGGCTACAAACGCGTGAGGATGGATGATATCGAAGTCGAAGCAAAGAACTTCAAGAAGGACCTCCTCGTAAGTGAGAATTAATTGCTCCCACCGTTTCACCTCCTACATGACACAGCATGAGTCTGGGAGTCCGAGAGGTTACGAGTTAGTCCGACGTACTTCTGCCTTCGTTTGTAAAACCTCGTTTGGGGATTCTATGCCGTATATCTTGCACAATCCAAACGCAGCAATATCCTCGACCCGCTTTCCATTCTCCTCAGTTTTTGATGCAAGGAATAGGCAAGTAGCGGCAATTTCCTATTCAGGGAGTCACGTCAATGTCCAATTTTTCGCGTTTGACGGAGACTTCGCTTTCCTTCTCTGGGTAATCCTCCATCATGCGTCGCATATAAAAACGATGGAAGAAGGCCGCGGCTGTGAGACATGGCCCCAGGCCCCTGCACGTTAAGGGTGAGCAGGGATGACGCCAGCAAGCCTAAGAGAACGGGACGGACATTGTGAGACTGACACCAACACGGAAGAGCCAGTCGACCCCCTTCTGCCGCCTACTCATTTCTTCTTGAAGGGTTATATCCGATGGAGTGTCCCTGAGTGCTGAGAGAGGGAAGAGCCACTGGTCCGAGGAGACCATTGTCGCGGATGCGGGACAAAAGCGGACCGTTCACCGTGGTGACAAGCAAGCGAGGCAGCACGCGTGGCCTCGTGAGCTGGCTTCTCAAAGGAAAAAACAAGCTTGAATTTACAAATAGGACCCAACAGGTGGCAGGGCAGGCTTGACGCACCTACGGGACCTGGCGGGCAGATTAGGACAGGACACAAGGACGGGTTGCTGGCACATGCACATGCACATACACATGAAGAGGGATGAGAAGCTCCCTCGGTGTTACTAGTGAAATGAGACCACATACGTCCACTCGGGTGCTCCTGGTGGTCTTCTGCGCATCCCGCATGCTCTTTGGAGGGCCACCCTAAGCCTCGGCCTCTTCGCGAGCTCGGGAGTCGCGCCTCAAATAGATCTCCACCATGACGACCCAAGATCCAGGGATGAGGGTTCAGTCCGAGAGGCTATCTAGTGTACAACGTGCCAGGGAGGGCTTCCTAATTCCCATGCCGGAAGACGGGCGCCTTCCGCCTTTGGAAAACGAAGAATTTTGCTGGCAAGAGAATTGGGATGTACTTCTGTGCTTGCGAAAGAGGGAAACTGTTTGGGCCGCAGATGATCGGAGATAAGAATGGAGCAGCGGAGCAGGCGAGCGGGAGAATATATATAGCCCCACCCCGATATGTCCATCGTCGAAGTGGACATCTAATCGCAACTCGGGACGATGTTCGCACCACCACCGGCTTCCAGAACCAGAACAGGGGCTTCCCTGTACAAAAGATCCGGGGACCCATCCGGGTCCGAGCATTCGTGGGACTATGTAATAAAGGTAATGTCAATGGACATGAATTGGGGAGTGACCACTGAGGTCAGATGCAACTCACCGCGCAAGAGACTATGTCAGCGGGGCGCGTGGATACTCGTTCTCTTCGACGGTACCTACACCCGACTTGACAGGTATTCCTATTCAGACGCGTACAAAACGTGTATCCGCACCTAACGGAATTGAGATCAACGGGAGCCTGCCTCTTTGGCATACCGTCAATTAGCGGATCACAACGTCATCTCAAGACGGCTTCATCATTCGAATGTACTCGTCCTAGTCTTAAATTCGCAGAGTGCCGGGTCCACGATGTATTGCATTCCCATGACGAACCTCGTTGAGTATTTCTCATGAAATCCGTCATGGTGCGGTCAAGGCTCTACACGCTGCTGTCACCACACTATTATTATACCATACCTTTAAGGCTTAACTGCCACCCCGTGACCAGACCATCTGGTTCGGGGGACGCCCTACGGGCCGTTCCGGAACCTTTGTATGCGACCTGGTTCCTGACCTTGTCCACGCCCCAAAGCGGAACTACAGAGATGGCCAGCATGCAGCCCAGCTCTACGTTCAGAGAGAAACTGTATCTTTGAGTCTAAAACTCTCTATTAGCCTCAAACGCGCCCCCGCGTTCCGATGAAGACGCCGAGTAAGACTAGCATTCTCGAACCTTAGGTAACAGTATGTAAGTCATGAGAAGACTACAGATCTCCATTAAGCAATGTTAATAAGATAACAGTCGATGGCAGTAAACCAAGTCCTTTATCATGCGTGGCAACCGGGCCAATGCTACCGTTTTGAAGCCATCAATTTGCACACTACTTCGTGCGCGCCGCCACGCAAATAGGGCATAAACGATCTAGGTGTTCAGCTGGGGAGGTGTGAGCACATGGACAAGAGAAGGAAAGAAAGGCTAATTCGTACTGTAACTTTCGGGGAACTGGTGACTGTTGGTACGTCAGTGGCGTTTGTTGAACAAGGCTAAGAAAGTTACATACTATTGGAGGCAGGTTTGTCTACAAGGGTGAGGAGATTTATTATGTTCACAACTAAATTTGCAGGCCAATTGGTGGCAATCGAGCTGTTTTCGACATCAGAAAGAGCGGCTAGGATGAATTGTGGAAATTACTAACATTCTCGTCGGGTCGCGGAATCTGATGTCGGCAGGGAATGTAGATGCTCAAGACGCGCCGGAATTTGCACATGGAGGGAGATGGTATGGGTTGATTGGATTGGGTTTGGTTACTCCTTTTATCAGGAGGTCAGGTCTGTGATAGGCGAGTATTTGGTTTCTCAAGGACGGAGAAGTGTCTTGATATGATATGGTTCCGTTGGGGGCAACTCACTCGGCTCAAAGGGTCGTATATATACCGCCGTAACCAAAGTCCCCGAAGGTATACGCCACCGAGGCCATGCCTGTTTATTGAATAAAGAAGCCACATGTCTCACAACGTTTGATGGCAGATTTTGCCATGGGGGAAGCTTAAGCAAAGTGCGCAAAGAACCCCAATGTTCGATCGCGTACCTCCTAACCTTCCTATCGATGACTGGAACTACCAATTGGGCCCAGAGACGAGAAAATGACTCTGTAAGAACCATAGCGGTCGATGGTCCCCAACGGGAGGGGCCGAATCATCCGCAACGGACATGCTCTGCAGGCATGAGGCCGGTTAGGGTTTTCGCGTAGCTTTCGTGCGGGCTGTGTACTTGCCGCGGTACGTTGAGAGGGGGATGGGTCGGACTGAGGAAGTACATGTCCGGACAGACGCGAGGGAGAGTGGCGGACGTTCCGAAGAATCAAGCTTTTTTCTTTCTGGCATGATCACAGGAAAGATGCGGAGAACGCGCTTGGCTGATTTGCCAAACCCATAACCCTTTGCAATTGGTGGTCGAACGACCGGCTGCCAATCAGACCGTCCTTCCGTCACCTTGGAAGCCCACCTCGCGCCCTTCTGCGCGTGCGACACATGATCCTGGGAGGTACAGAGGCCCTTTTTGGTACTCATAGGCAGTAACAACTGGAGTGAGAACACGAGAGATGAAGGGAGCGGAGATGCATACGCGATCCAGACCAGGGTCGACGAAGGCTGGAAAAGATTTTCGTGGACATAGTGGGTCATCCCTCAGCCCGTGCCGGTATCTGGAGCGAACCTGTATGACCAACAGGATGAGTTACGTTACCTTGAAAAACGGGAGTAGTCTCGTGCAAACAGGTCAATATCGTCGGCCCCAACGGTGCGGGCAATGTCCTATGTGTGACTCCCGTCGGATGGGGTGGGATGTTGACCCTTATGGATAGCCAAAGGAAGACTCCTTCGGATCGAGTCCGTCCATTCGAAGTCGGCCAAGGCACGCAAGAGTGACCTGGTTGGCTGTTCATTTCCTAGACAGTTCGCATAAGGTTAAGCGTTTTCCTTGTGGCAGGCAGCAGTAAAACAGGCATTGCGGCAGCGTGACTAGGAGAAAAGGGCTGGGAAGGCCACCCGGATTGCGTCGCAATCTCGCTCGGTGACGACGGCGGACCGAGCTGAGATTGTTGATGACGAGAGAATGAATACAACAATAAACGTACGACCACGCAAGAAAGTAGCGTTTGCGTCAGGCCGACTTGTCGAGGAAGCGGGACGGTGAATGGAAGGGGGGGAGTCGGGAGGATCACGGCAAATACCTCTATTGTGACCAATCGATCCGATCCGTTTACCTATGATCGTTATTCCTTACCCCCCAACCCCCGGCGCACGAGTTAGGTGTGGATGGCGTCTGAATCGGAGGGAAGTGCAGCGGAACATGACTGGTGGGCGGTTAAATCAAGCTAAAGGAACTTGTAAAGCACGGGGATTGCTCCCCGCGGGGCTTCTCCTTGGCAACTGAGGTAGGTTTTCCTGTCATACAGAGCCCTTTCAACGTGTTTGCATTGCATGCCTGGCCTAGGAAAATACTTCATGTGAGGAATGGGTGTACCCGGCAACTAGAAGACTCGCGATGGCAAAGAAGCACCAGGTTTCCTTTTGCGGCCGTCGCGAATGCGTTGGGTACGTTATTATGTATGGAGCGGAGAGGTACTTTAGGAGTTCTTGTCAAGAGACCAGATACAAGGGTGGGTTCGAACAAAATATAAAACAAATAAAAATGGTGCGCGGGAGCACGCGGATTGGGTTGGGGAGGGCAACGAGCGTTATGGGACATGAAGAACGAAAGACGCGAGTTGCTGACATTCATGAGCTAGAGGTTTGCAAGAGGGTTGAGTTTGGTACATCGTGACGCGTCGGGTCGGGTGAACGAATTGGCTGCGGGGTAGCAAACAAAAGCCAAGGGATTATTAATCGACTATTTCAGGCGGGGTTTTTTTTATGAGGCGATAGTAGGGTATGCCAATTATTTTGAGCAGGTAACATGAAAGGCGGCGGATTTGGTCGCAGCGGCGTTCCGGAGGAGGGTATAGTGCTGGGTGCCGAAGATCGCAAGCAGGTTGTCGCGGTTGGCGTCGACCCACTCGACGGGAGGGAGACCCCTGGAGGTTGTAAAGTTGCCTTGACCTGGGACGGTTTCGGCAAGATCGATGGTCAACAGGCCAGGAATGAGACATTGCAAAAGATACAAGATGTCCGCGATTGGTGGCACGTTATGGCGACACAAAGTAAAGGTAGCAGTTTGCGCGACAAAGGCTGAAAGGCGATCAGGAGAGAAGAATGAGGAGGCGGCGTGTGGCAGGACGAGAGGACAGTCGCCGGCGGACGCGCATAGAGACATTAAGAGGCGAGCATCGCCATTGGGGGCGTCACGCCACTTGCATTTAGAGATAAGTTGGAACCTGGGGAGTGAGCCATGAGAATGGGGGGTTGTCTAGATGTCGCTTAGACTTACTTGAGTTGCAAAAGCCAGTTGTGCGCTCGAGAATAGTTGTTGGAAAGCGCAGCCGCCGAGGTTGGGAGTGGGAGACCGGTTCGTTCAGACCACTCGCTGAGGACTCTTACGTCTGCGCAAAAATTGACACGGGACCTTATGGCGTCTGCAGACATTCTAATTCTAAAAAGGAGGAGCGTGAGAGTCGCTGGCAGGGAACGGAAGAAGACGTACATGGTATTGAGCGTTGATGGAGTCCCAGGCCAGGCAGTAGAGTAAGTGGAGTAGAAAAGAAGATACCTCGCTCAGCGTGAAGGGCGCGACGGCGGCAGTAGGGGGTGGATGGGGGTGAGCGGGATGAGCGGGACGAGTGGGATGAGCGGGACGATGAGCGGGATGGGGGCGGGATGAGCGAGCGGGAGGCAAGTGAAGGACGGTATGGTGGACTCGCGAACGATTTTTATTTTGTTGGAGGGTAAGCAGGGACACGGTTTTGGGGTAAGCAAGAGCAAGGAAGCGGCCTCCGGCCGCCTTCCCGCCAACCACACCGTTGTGGCGCGGCACGACCGACTGACCGACTCTACGCTGCCCGCTGCCCGCTGTTGCTCTCTTTGAAGCACACAGACAGGGACGCACGCGCCGAACGCTGGTAGCGACGCTGACAATGCCTGTTCGAGCTCGGAACACCCTGTGAGGGCGACTGGGGTCCACGGCGACGAGCAGCCAAGCAGCAGTGGACAAGACTGAGGCCTGTTTCGGCGTCGTGCGGCCTAGCACTGGCGTCCGCTTAATTAAAGTTTTGAATGCGTCGTCGGGTGGGTCATTTGCCTTCAACTCAATTTGGACATCCTTGCCCTTGACAACGTTCCACGTTCCATAGCGAGCGCTCTTCCCGCCCCTTGTTCCAATTCCCAGGGACGTACACCCGCCCGTCCCATCCATCCATCCC
>WNFL01320122.1_pt5 | contig 19050 bp, 23 predicted proteins | sample 5400361 | NCBI WGS metagenome assembly WNFL01 (sample SAMN13153351, study PRJNA577476) | soil metagenome | isolation source: 40 cm soil on Douglas fir-dominated hillslope | place: USA:California | collected 2013-09-17
AGGTTCTCAGTGAGGTCAAGGCTTCTAGTGATTTATTTTTATGGTCTCGAGGCAAATTCCTCTCGTCACTTTCTTTCGTCACCACCACTGGTTGCGGCCATCGACTAGTATAATTAACCTGTGTTTGACTTCATTATCATAATTTGCCAGACTCTCTAACCTAAGGTCATGTTCGGTGATAGAGGAGAAGGACACAAGTGAATCGTCGGGACTACCCAAGATATTTAACCCCGCTTTTGCATTCAGAAGCCTATTGTGCCGCTTCCTGTTGGTTGTCCACTGCCGCTTGGAGCTGCCGCCGCTGATGGTTTGTCAGCAAAGAGCCTTTCGCCAATTCAATTCCGCGAACCTGTTCTTCAGCTCCCTCGATTTCTTGTCGCAGGTGCTTTATTTCGTCGTCCAGCGCGGCCATCATTGTCTGGAGGTCCTCGTCAAACTCTATCATAGCACCTACTTACTTTTGAACTTACAAGGCGGGCATCTGAAGTCAGCCCCCGATTGTCAACGCAACGCTGAATGGGTGGCGGCTCCAGTCCATGGTTCCTCATCGTGGACGTAGTATCTGTAATGTATGTCTCGAGGGCGCTGACATAAAGACGGCGCCTCTCGTGTGTCGAGAGGTTGTGTCTAAATGGAGAAAAAAAAATCGTGAGCAGCGGAAAATTATCCCAAAAAATCGCCGAACCCATCCGTCCGTTTCATAGGACCTTCTAAGTCTACGTCCGAATCACCATATTCCCCGTCACTCCCGTCATCAGCTTTCCCTGATCGGGAACCCAGATCGCGTCGAGCGGTGAGCATCCCAGTCCCAGAAAGAGAAGCACGGTGGCGCAAACCGTATGATGGGGCGGCTTGATTGTGAGGCACATACGGGTGACCAGCGACCGAGCGAGTGACGACGGAGGACGAGGGACGACCTCCCTGGTTTCGCAGCGCTCCCGCTCCGCCGCCGCCTCCGCCGCCACTCTGGAGGGGGGCGAATTGATTAGCGTCCATCGCACGGGAAGAGTAGGGAGGGTATGGCAGTGTTGATTGTGCAGGGTTACTGATGAGGTGTCCTCCACCACTGCTCGTCAGATGCGGAGGTGGGAAATTTTGCGAAAGGAGACCGGGCGACTGATATGGCGGCTGATGAGAGGTTTCCGATGCTCCAGGACCAGACATTGACGCGGTGGCTGTCCACATAACGCTGGTGGGAAGTGGAGCTCCCCCACTGCCGGTCATTTCAGGGCCATGCGGGAACGGAGAGCTCAGCTGCGGTTGAGGCGGCTGGAGAGTATGGGACATAGGATAGGTCTGGAAAGAGGTATCGGCTGTTGAGGTCGGAGTAGATGCGTTCCAAGGGGCCTTGTTCGGAATTTGTGGACCATGTTGCGTCGGTGGCTGATTCGGATAGTAAAGGTTTTGATGATGTGAAGGGTGCATCCCAGCGAGTATGTGAGCAAAACAAACTACCGTCCTACCGTCCTGAAAACGCTCGCCGTTTTATACGCTCGCTCCTTCATACGATCGCGGCTCGAGCGAACCTGCCACTCTCGGTCTCGGTGAGTTAGTTTACCACGGAATGGATATTCCATCTCGGCCTCTCCGCCACCACCGGGAAACAGCCGCACGACCGCGCGCACGACCCCCTGGCCAGCTCCCGGGAGCACCACATACAATCCCTGCGGGTGTCCAACAGAGCAGAACGTGCTCCAAAGTGACTTATCAAACAAATTGCCCGCCAAATGCGACAGATGACCCGCATTTGCAACACCCGTTGCTGTGCAGCAGTGAAGATCGGGGTCCTATTCAAACCCTCTCCACGTGCACCAAGAATCTCTCGAGCACCCGGACCCAGGTCTCATTATTTTAAGACAGCAAGGGAGCGCGAAAATTCCAACAAACAGAGATTATTTGCATTGGAGGCGCATGCAGTGCGTACTTTGACTCCGACGGCCCTGCAAGGTGTCATTTACTTGCGATGCTTCTTTGTTTCCTTTGCTCTACGTTTCTCTGCACGAACCTAGAAATAAGAATGAGGTCAGTCACATGGCGAGGTCTTCTGAAGAGAACGGAATGAAGAGCGGAGCAAACTAGAGCACGTGGTGGGGTGAGAACTAGCACTCACCTCCTTCCTCATCCTAGCGTCGACGATCTTGTATCTACCCTTGACACCTTTTGGTCGGCCTTTGATTCCCTTATTGGGTCCCTTGGCCACAACCACTTTGACATCGTTCTTCTTCTTGCCCTTTGACACCCCTTTCTTCATGAGCTTCTCAATCTGACTCGCCTTTTCTCTCTCGGTCATGTCAGCTGTCTGGTTGACACCCTCTGCCTTCTTCATGGCCTTCTCGAGCCTCTGGGTTGCCCTCAGCTTCTTCCTGGCTTTCGCCTCAGCCACCTTCTTGATTGGCCTTGCATCTAGTGCCCGTTGCTTTTCACGCAGTGCTCGCACGGCTTCTTTGGTGATGGGCAGATTAACCTTGTAGTGCTTCGCCTCGTCGTCGAGGAACCAGTTTGGGAGCCCTTCTTTCGAATCGAGANNAAAGCCCTGGTTGAGCAAATGAGTTTTGGTTGTTTGTCGGTTCACCAGCCGTTGAGCCAGGGTTACGGCTTCGGGAGTCAGCAAGCCGAACTCTATATTTCAAGTCAGAAAATCAGTGCCTCGTGTCAGTGGGCTACTGAGGCCATACTCTTTATGTGCTCCTGTTTAATCTCATCCTCGTTGTTGCTCTCCGCGTCCCACATGTCCACATTGTCATCGGACACAGCGGCTGGAACGACTTCAAAGTCATCGCCACCAGGGGTGGAACCCTTCTGTATCACATGAACCAGAAATCAGCACAGACTTATCAAGGTGAACAACCATACCTGATCCTTTTGCTGCTTCTGTGCTTGTTGCGGTGGAGTAGAGACATACGTGTCTTCCCTAAAGTCCTCGTCTTCGACCTCCATATTGCCTAGGCCCGCGAAGACATCCTGGGAAAACCACAACTGGGTGGAGCGACTGAGTTGCGCTTGAGATTTCGGTGTAGGGTCACTCAAGTTGGTAAGAAGACGTCCAAGGGTCTTTACACGCTTCAATGGTCGAGACTCCCCCTGGCCATCATCATCCGGGAGTTCCTTGCGCTTCTTGCCCGTGTGCGGAAACGGCTCCTCGTCGCCCGAATCGTCCGAGATATTGCTGGTGCTATCTTGAGCTTTAGCGGCTTGCATCTCTTCCCATCCCCCAACTTCGCTCTCCGACCCGTCTTCGCTTTGGCTATCGTCCGAATCCTGAGCCTTGCGTTTGATGCCGCCCCAGGTCTCTTCACGATCTGCATTCTTCTTCCTTGCTTCTTTGACTTTGAATTTGGTGTCCCGTTCCGACCGCATCGTCATATAGGCGTCGTACATGCCGTCGAGGTCGTCTTCCAATGCACCGATACGGCGTTCTCGCTCATCCTCCGAGTCCAACGCACAATCCCCCCCCTCAGTCCCCCACCCACTTGCATCAGCTTCCTCTTCTTCCTCATCGACACTTTCTGGTTCTTCGTCGAATGTTAACACATTGTTACGTTTCTTCTCCGCTACGCCCAGATCGAATATATCCTCTTGCCCAGTGCGCAGGGTATGGTCCTCCAGCTCTTGGCCAATGTCGATTGGCGCGGTCATCTGGAGTTGCATCCGTTGGATCGTGCGTCGTTTTTGCTCATTCGAATGTCGCTTCTCTCGTTTTGCGCGAGCGGCAGCTTCCGTGTGCAAGCGTTCGAGCTGGTGACGTTGATCAGAGATGATAAGGTCACAGCGGCATAGAAAATGTAGGGTACCTCCGCCTCGATTTGCTCCTCTTCGTTCTCATTCTCATCAATCTCCACGACCTCGGTGAGCTCCTCCGTCGGTTTCTCTTTGACATCCAAGCCTATCTACGATGGCAATCTCAATAAGTTGTACTGAGAATAAGTGACGAAAGAACAAACCTCCTCCCGGATAAGTGTCCGCCATTTCATAAGTGCCTTGAAGTCGCCCTTCCCAAGGACCTTAAGGTCTTCACAATTTGCTTTTATATCGTCCTTTGTAATCTGCATCTTGAGCCAATGCTTTTCCTCTTCGGTGGTGAATGTAATTTTATTCGAATTCCCCAAGAGCGCGATAGGGTCGTGGGATTTGACAAATTCCACAGCAGGGAGGGTCTTATACAGAGTATAGTCTCCCTCGTCGTATCCGTCGCGCCTGCGACGTTTCTTCTCGGGCATGAAGACGTTGGCATGCGAATTGTTCGCTGAAGTACCTTTGTCGAGGGCAGTACCAGAGATAGAGCCAGTGGCGGTAAGCTCCTTAAATACGTGCTTCGGGTCGAGGAATTTGGGGTCTATGTGTTTGGGGGCATGGAAATCCCGGCAGACGACGAAGATTTCGGCAGAGACATTTCTGGACAAAATAAATAAGATGTTATAGAGCTTCTAGTATATAAACGTGATGAATGCTGGACTCGTACCTTGAAGAAGGCGGCTTGGTTGCCTCAACCTTTCCGAACAGTTGATTAAAAACCCACAATAGGTTGTTATAGTCTTGACTCCGGAAAACCTTGGTTACAAAGGTACCACCCTTGATGAGGAATTCGACCGCGAGCTTGAGGGACATAAGGACAAGCTCCGACTGAGCGTACGCATCCTGAATCCACGCAGTACCGACATTGGGAGCACCATCATGAAGTACAACGTCAGCCTTCCAGTCTTTGAGTTCTCCTCGTAGAAGTGTTCGGCATTGCGGGGTAGTAATATCGCAGGCGAAGGTAGAAACACGAGGAATGAGCTTTATAGGTACAAGGTCAACGCCTGTAAAATAGCTTCATTCAACAGAGTATAATATGGAGCCTGGTAAGCGTACTCACCCACGATGATACTGTTCATCGGCATATATTTACTTGCAACCTGCAGCCAACCGCCCGGTGCAGCGCAAAGATCAATACAACATTTAGCAGATTCTAAGAAGTTGTATTTCTTATTCAACTGAATCAGTTTGAAGGCTGAACGCGCGCGATACCCTTGCTCTCTGATTTCGATGGCTCAGCTGTGCAGCAATAAAACTTTTCGGGTTACCACCTACTTAGCGAGTTTATAGTACTTGTCAATACGACCCTTTCCCGTCTTTTTCTGCGTCTTCCCCATGCTGCGATCTGGGGGGTTTTTGTCAAAACTTTACAAAGGACCACCGCCTGCCCTCCACCACTTTGGACCTCAGGGGGCAACTCAGGGAGCAGACGGGGGCATAGAGCAAAGGGACCCCACTATAGTGTTCATACCACTGTTAGGACGAACCAAAAATGATTTGTCCTCTGAACGATTGGGCCTCTAAAAACCAGCCCGAGCGCCATTTACACCGAAACAATATTAAAGCATCTTGAGTAAGGAAGTGGCAGATTAAACGAGTAGTTACGAATAAGGCCCCATAACCTGCATGACTATAGCGTACACAGCGCGTTCTTACAGCAACTCAGTCGGATTGCGCATCGTCGTAACCTGCTAGAAGATAGCAACCTACTTCTGTGAGTAGATGCAGAGGTTTTGACTTGCCGCGAAGAATATTGGGTGCAATATTAATGTCCCGGTCCTCCTGCGTCGGCTGTTTATGCCTTCTGTGCGTCTCCACTTCCGTAAGAGGACGCCCTTCCTGATACTCTTCATTAGTTACATACCCGCCCACAAATATTCAAGCGTACTTCGCCTTCGGTGATCATCTTTCTTCGTGCGTGACGGATCTTGGGGTAGTTTGTACCTCGTCCAGTACCTCGTCCAGAAGTTGGACGAGGGGTAGTTTTTTCCGCTGGTGACTTCGATGCGGCTCCTCTAATCCCATAGTGAGTGGCGAGGGTGGATACGAGACTTATCAAATTTACCAAGAGCGAAGTCTCGGATTTTGATTCCGGCTTTAGTAAGTTTATCTGTGAGGCTTGTGTTATCCAGTGGACTTTCACAAAGCCGCGTAGTTGGTGTTGGGTCCATATCTCCAAGGTGGAGGTGTCACACAACCACCGGCCGCACACCGCCAACTTTGCCTGACGCAACGTAAACTGGACGCGAGCCCGAAAGAGGGCGGCCAAGCACGTAGCTTTGGGTGAGGTCGCTTCCCGAAAAGAGTTGGACGAAAACCCTGATCTTGTACCAGACCTCGGGTGCAGCAGTGTCATTGAATATCGCAGCCCATTCGACAATAGGTTCTTCCTCAACGCGACGAATGTGAAGCGGCACTTTGGCGCTTCGATTCTGTGTTGTAATTCGCTTGCCTTAGACAAGTGCGGCTCGCCTTCTAGAAGACGCGGATGCAAATGGTCTCAAGTGTTCCAGGTCATTTGGTTTTCCCGTTGTCGTGGCGGAGATGATGAGGACGGGTGTTACGGCCTGGGAAAAGGCGGGACGGAGGGTTAAGAAGATCAAAATCCGGATGGTGTGAAAGCAAGGGAATCTAAACACGTAGGGTTAGGTCACAGATGCGACCTGGATGAACATTACATTAATATAATATCCTTTGGTTTGTGTCCAAGTTGTTGTACGCAAAACTCTTTGGGGTTTTCAAAGGTGGAATGGAGACTCCAAAATTGGTAGCAAAATATAAATTAGCTACTCTAATGTCCCAAGGGGGTTCTGGGTTTCAATAGACCATCCAGTCAATTTCGACCAAATCTCACAAAGGATGTTCTGCCACCACATCGCAGCATTTCTGCTCGCACTGTTCGCAAGCATTTAATATCAGCCTGAATGATTGTATATTGACCCTTTGGCTCAAATCTTAGGAGTTCTTTGGCGTGCGCGGTCGAGTTACGAGGACGCATTGCTTGGAATGACAAATGCGGTGGTTAGCATCAATTTCTCCAATTCACGAGTTTCTTCTCATATCATTATGCTCCATTATCACTCTGTGGTACCATTTCGTAGACCATAAGGAGCTCGGACACGCGAAAGTTATCCTGAACGATGGCACTCACTACGGCAACATCGTTCGAAACGGCGGTTGGGCAATGTGAGTCTTTGATTGACACTAGCGGTTTATTATGTGCTAACCAACATCCATTTTGTGCCTCTAGACCACACGTCGAGCCTGGAACATACATACTTACCGTCCAGTCCAAGGAGCACGTCTTCGACTCGGTAAGTAAGACTACTTCAGTACCCCGTGCACCTCTTACCATCCTTCCCAGCTACGCGTGGACATCCCAGCAAACGATGACATTCCAGAAATTCGGCCTCATTACCCAGGCACACCATTAAATCCACCGGTAGCGGCGACATTACCTTACCCAATCATCCTACACCCACGACAGAAGAACAGTTTCTTTGTTCCTCCTGAATCCTTCGATCCAATGGGTATGTTCAAGAATCCAATGATGCTGATGATGGGGGCGACGGCACTCATGGCTATCGGGCTTCCATGGATGCTTGTAAGTACTTATCATCAATTCTCAATTCGCATCGGGTTGCCCTCCCCCCCCTTCGATTCCTTTACTGACTAACCTTGTCGCGCAGAAAAACATGGACCCAGAGACACTCAAGGACGTTTCGGATCAGCACGAAAAGATGTACAAAATGAAGGAGAGCCTAACCTCCAAGGGCTTGGGCGGCGTCATACATGACGCTACCACCAATGCCGATTCTGATGCAGAGAAAAAGGACAGAACACCGAAAGGCAAGGGGAAGGGTAAAAGGAGGTAGGAATTTGTGTGTGTTGCGAACGTAGAGTCTTTATTCTAGCAATTAAACATTATTTTTTGTGATTTCTTCACTGGACTGGGAATCCTTGGAAGAGAAGGCGGAATGAGATTTTGGCTAGCATTTTACATCAACTATATTCTAAGGAGACTGATCAGGAACGAATAACACCGCAGGTAGATTGGGCTAGGTCCCCTTTTACTCGTCGCCAATCTTTGGTGCAAGGTAGTATTCGATCTTACCCTGTCCAAAGTGGTATGACACCTGCCAGTATATTTAGAACCTGGTCGTGAGGTGCTGGGAAAGATGATCTACTTACCAGCAAAGGAACTTCGTTACTCATGCTGAGCGAGACGCGATTGCTCAGGGAGCCAGACTTGGAAAAGTTGGCAAGGTACTTGAGTGAAAACGTGAGACTGACGTGTTGGCTCATCGCGATGATCACGCCTTCGTCTTCGTCGTCGTCATCCTTCTTCGCCTTCTTCGTCTTACGCTTGGGCCCTTCCTTCTTCGATCTCTTCCTCTTCTTGCTAGAGCCATCCTCCTCTTCGTCATTGTTCCCCTCCTCTTCCTCGTCTTTCTCTTCATCATCGTCCTCCGATGCATTATCATCGGCCATCTGCGCATCCTCATCCTCTTCAACCTTGACTTTCTCCTTCTTGGACTTCCTGGCATCGGCGACCTCAGCCATACTTCGCACTTTATCGCCGGCGGGTCTTAAATGGATCGAGCCGTTGGCAGCATCACCCTCGCTTATGAAGCGCACACCCTCCTTGGAGACTTCAATCCGTACAGACTCGCCGAGTTGCTGCAGATCACGGCATATCCGCGCAAATTCACCCGATGAGAGGGTGATTTTCGCGTCGTATTCCGTCTCCGGGATACCGAGCGTCTCTTGATCGATATCCATTAGTTTAATCTCATACTCCGAGACTCTGTCTTGAGCTATCAACGCGTGAAAAATTAAACAAACTCGTTAGCCTCGTGTTCTTGACATTCCAGGTCGACGTGATTCCCCACATGGAAGGGAGAAGCAATGGGCAAACAAACGTACTCTTTGCTTCATATGTGAGCTTCAACACATCTACGGCGTCGGTAGCGGTCATGGCGACTCGATCATCATCCTTGGCGCATTTGAGGACTTTCGCTAAGCTGGCCAGGTTGACGCCCAGGGGCATGGGATGGTCACAGCGGTAGTGTACAAACCCTTCGGATAACAGCTCAACAGTCACAAGAGCGACGTGCGAGTTGTCCATCGCCTGGAGTTTGATGCCTTCCTCAGTGCACTCAAAGTTTGCATCTGTGACGAGCTCCTTGATAGCTGTATAGAGTATGGCATGGTAGTTTCGACGAAGCAAGTGAAACAACGTTAGTTACAGAGCGCGCTCTGACGAGAAAGACGGGCGACTTACCGTCGATGAGACGCTTGAGAGCAGCGGCTTCTTTCAGATGAGCTTCGAGCATGACGGAGGTGTCGGTTTTCTGGCGTTTGGGTAAAGGAATGAGTAGAGGATTGGTCTAAGCCCCGATTGTTTGGTCAACCAAACGCGTGTCGTGGGTTCTTCCCCAAAGGTGCGAGATTTCTGGCTAGGTACTGTGATATAAGCTCGGAGATTTACAAAGTGCTACCAACACTCAAGAATCGCCCCACTCCGCGTGGAGACGCGCTTTGAAACTCCGACAAGTGTACGATTTTCGAGCTAACATTATCTCTATTTTTTTGGATAATTATGCGGTACATGCTCTTGGATATTAGATCATGGGTTCATAAGAGTCGAATATGCGGTTCAAAGCCTTAAGTATGGAGTCACGACTAAGCGGTGACAGGAAACTATCATGGGTATAGCCTTAATATCTAGGTTCGTGGCATAAGATATTGTTGGTCCCCTCAATCGCACTCGCCAGACTTGGACGCGGTTTTCACTTTTCTTGCCGTCTTTATCAACTTCACCCTGCAGTCGTGGTGCCAGGATAGTACCTGAGTTCTGTGAGCAAAAGCCGAGTGCACGACGAGTTGAAAAACACATACCACATGGAGAGTCCGATGAGGACGTAGATGATTATGAGGATGAGTCCTTCCAACCAATGCGTTCGAGCATCCCCAATCGCGTAGTTGACAACAATGACCGCCGCAAATGTTACAACCGTTTCGAAAGTGTCAAAGACTGGAATGATAGGAAACGTTAGGAACCCTTGACGCCTTAATTATGCTATATTACTCACATAAGCTCAGCGGCTTTCCCATAATCCAGCCCAGCAGTACCAAAAATGGGATGACGAAGAGCGCAATCTGAATAGATGAGCCCACTGCAACGCTCATGGCAAGATCCAGGCGATTCTTGTATGAGACCGTGACGGCAGTGACCTGGTAATAATACCCATGAGCCATGTGATAGTTTTAGGTGTGGCATCCGACGTACATGCTCGGCAGCGTTTCCAACAATGGGAAGGAGGATGAGAGCGATGAATTCCTCGTTGATATTTCCGCTTTCAACGAATCCCTCGATAGAACTGACCTGTGAAATATTCACACGCGTACTCGAAGACCGAAACGGCTAAAACTCACAAGAAATTCGGCCGTAACACCTGTAATGACAGTGACGCCTGCGAGCAGAACGAATGCACCCACGAGGCTGAGCTGGGGCTCTTCTTCCTCGTCGTCATCCTCTTCCTTGGAGTGCTGGCTGCCGTGTCCATTACTTGCTGCATCGCCGGCTTCAGCATCCGGTCGAGGAGTACTTGATCGCCTGTCGAAGATCTGACCCATACGGAAGACTGATTGTCCCATTGGTGGTAAAACGCCCTCCGAATATACAACTTCCTGAGCACCGTGCTTCTTCGAGGCCGCGGATGTATAGACATATGCGTGAGTCCAAAGTTGGAAGAGTACTATTTAGGGCCATCAGTGGTGTACCACCGGTTGGCGATCAACTCACGATAGGCAGCATATACAATTAGGAGAATAATGGAAGTGCCCCGAGAGATGGCCAATACTTCCTTTTCTCCTACTGCCGACGCGGAAGTTGAGCCAGTCAAGGATGCGTGGAAAGCGGCAGGAATAACAATTGAACTGTCGAAGCGTGCTCAGCACCGACCGTGGAATTTCGGGTCGCAGGGAACGTACAATACAGCAATAGATAGCAGTGAAATCTGCAATTGCGCAGCACGGGGATTATACCCCTATAATGCCGGAAGGCTGAATGAATCAGCGGTTTCCGGGATCAAAATGGGTACCTACTTGTTCATGGTATTTCAGTCCGCCGACAAAGAAGCACATTCCCAGGACAAGGAGCAGGTTTGACAGAATGGAACCAAGCATGGAAGCCTGGACCACTCTCAATTGATCTTGCCTAAGGGCAAGGATTGCAACGATCAACTGCAGGCGTGAGACAATGTCAAAATCAAATTACTGAACGGTTGCTTAATTGAATGGACCGACCTCGACAGCATTTCCGAACGTTGCGTTGAGCAAACCGCCTATAGCCGGACCTACACGGATGGCGAGTTCTTCCGTGGCAAACCCTAGCAGCGCAGCCAGTGGAATGATGGCAATGAAGGCGAAGACAAAAATGAGTGTTGAACTGAGTTTGGCGAAGTACTATTCATAGGAAACAAGGAAAGCAAGAGTTAGCAAAGGGTTCAAATCACAATGAGGTCAGAGAGGTGGCTGTGTGGTTCAGATAGAGGCGGGGTGGAATAAAGGGCTTATTTGGGTAGGGCCCGGCACCGTGTCAATGGGGCATGTACCACAAGGTGCGCAGAAGGTGGGTCCCAACGAGTAGGAGAGGTGATGTGAGACTGGTTGCACGCAGCGGACAAAATCAGCGGGAAAACGCTTACCGCTGCCCAAGATATGGGGATAAAGACGAGTAATAGGTTCAACCAACTGTACGTCGCTATGTTTCGGACCTGTCTTAGAACAGATGGTGCGTCTCCGACGGGTCGCGGTGCTTGGAGGAGACCTGTGAACATCCTCTCAAACGAAGGAATAGGAAAGCCATCAGGGAGCTTTTCCTTGGGATGTTCTGTTGGGTGAAAAGGCAAGGAAAGCTTTCCGCGAGGACCCCCAGGATGAGTTTGCGTCCGTCTGGTGCCCTTGCGCTTCATCGCACGGGTTGGGGCAGACCGAATTCGAGCCAACAATTGGTGACCACTTGCTTCAGTAGATCCTGCTGGGTCCACAGTATTTGGGGACTGTGGATTTTGGGGAAGGTCCTTGATTGGGCTTGTCGTCGTCGTAAGGGGGGCTCCGCCCATAGTGGTGTGATCCATGGTGTCTGTTGTAATATGCTAGAGTCCTCTAGGAGTCGTGTCTGGGTCCCGTGCTTGTGGGATTGTGCGAAATCAGTGGAAAATGTTGGGGTCACGGTTTAAGGCGAGCGGTTTGTTGAGCCGTTTAAATCCCGTTCGTAACAGCGGGTCAACGAGGCAAGAGAGGGGCACTCCTGGGGTTTTATCTTTGCGGCTTTTGGCATGGCAGACACCGATCGGGCCGCGGCCTTCGGGAGTCCTCGCTCCTGCGTGTGCTCTTGGGCTTCCTAGGATTCCTGGTCACCATGGGCGACTGTACGTGACTACACAAGTTGAGGGAGGGTCCAGAGGGCCAGTCAATGATGACCAGTTCTGCGTCTGGCTTGGGACGTTGGCTACTTGTCCGCACCATAGCTGTCCGTGCTGCCCGGTGCTGCCCGTGTCGCTGGGCGCCGCGCCTGGCGCTTGGCCGATTGGGGTCATACTTACTGGCGACGCGACAGGAAAGGAACGAGGTGGTGTGTGTAGTGTAAAATAAGTTTTATAGTACTCTCTTTTCCCTGATATTCCTGTCTCACTGTCGCTGGCCGTCTCGCTACGCCTCTCGCTAAATATAAACACAACATTATTTATTTGTACCCCTTAAATTTTGCCTTAAAATTCCCTCAACACATCACTATGGTCAACTCGCCAGTCGACCTGACCGAATATTTCGCGAATATTTCGTCGCCGCGCGACGCACCAGCTGCCTAACACGGATTCCTTCCGACCATTTACCCTAGGCGCGGTCGACGACGATCTGCCACTCCTTTCCCGCTTTGTATGAGGCGTCTTTTACGAATGGTCCCTGTTCCTCGACTGAGAGAAGCAAGCGAGAAGAGCGGCAGAGATTCTGGTTGCGAGCAGATCAAAGGTGCGGGGTGCCAGGTTCGTCGGCGTTCATAGTTACTGACATCACACCCGTAGATTACCCTGAAATTGTAGCCTTGATTCCGTCTAACGTGGCTAGTGTGTTGTGTTTCTCATTGCCACTACAGCACGTTCCTTGTTGTACGGCAATTGCACGTCGTAGGCACAGGCGTGCACCCCCTATTATTGGTTACTAAGCATTTGCCTGAGCGTAAATGGGCTATGCACTGACTGGAGCCACGACCACAACATTGCCACCTAGAGGACACTTGTGGAGTTTCAAAACCCCTTTGAATAGCTCGAGACACTCTACTGTGTATCTGCAAGCAGCTCCAATAATGGGCCATCATACGCCCCCTGTGCTTTCTGGTGTTTATCGCTGAATACAGAAAATTGAAGCGCACCTTTTCAGTTGCACTTCCCGCACATCCCCATTCAGAAGCAATGTAAAGGCTAATGCCTTAGCCCTGTTTCCCTCAGCCCATTTCATTCTTCATCAACATCTCGGAACCCACAGCATTATTCGCTCGGATGCACTAGGGGCCATTTCGAAGGAAGAAAGAAGGCGCACGAGTGGTCCGGTTGTGGTCGGCGTTGACGATACTTATCACTTGGCTACCTACATTGCCTCCTGACACAGTATGACGACCGAATATGCCCTCCCGCCTCAATCTTACACACCAATCGACCTCCTAAAGCTTCGCTTCCATCTAAAGATGTAATACTCCAGGAGCTCCGATCTCGACGGTTTGAACGTCCGCGCTTTTCCTAGATCCCACTGTTATAGATAATAACTGTTGGAGAATGGGTGAGAGCGCGAAGAAGTGGGGTGTTAAGCTCCGCGCGCACGTCAAGACCCATAAAGTGAGTGGTTCTTATTAAGACCACTAGGGCTCGACTGACTTTGACTTTAACATAAATGGAAAGACCGTTGAGTGGGCGAGACTTCAATTAGAATACTCCCTCGACAAAGCGATCGTCGTCTCCACCCTCATCGAAGCATGGGCGGTAGTGAAGGCTGGTCTGGTCAAGGAGGGGCTAATCGATGACATAGGGTGCCTACCGTTATGAACGCCATCTCTTCTCTGATACCAGTTGCAGATCTTGTACGGTCTCCCACTAGCACCCACGAGGATTGCCGATCTCGCCGAGCTGCAAGATAGAGCCAAATCGCATAACCCTAACACAATGGCCCACGTCATAATTGATAACATGTCACAACTGCAAGCTCTTGAATCTTTCGATGGTGACCGTGTCTGGTCGGTCTTTGTGAAGGTGGACCATGGCGGGAAGTGAGTTCTACACGTCCTCTCTAGGGTAATCCAGGCTATTACTAATATACGTTCTTATGTAGACGTGCTGGATTGACCGTGGGCTCGCAAGCTCTCAGACCTCATTCAAAAGATTCTCGCTTCTCCGTACATCTCCGTCTATGGGTTTACTGCCACGCAGGGCACTCGTATTCCTCCAAATCTCTTCTTCAGGCTTCCTCCTTGAAAGAGTGAACGCTGCAGCCGTAGTCGCCTTCGGATTGATCAAGGAGCAAGCGGCTACAGAAAGAAGGCCCAGGAGAACCCTCGAACAACAGGTGCAACGGAGCCCGACCACGCAAATGTCTCATTAGCAGGGCTTCCCCCGGGCATAGTTGAATCACAAACCCTTCGACACCAGCAACCGTTCATCCTCTCTGTTGGTTCTACCCCCACTTCGCATGCCTCCGCTCTTCAAAATCTCGCCGAGGCCCGAGCTTCCGTCAGGTAAACTCGAGCTTCGGCAGGGAATTACCCTATCCGCGACCTACAATAGTGTGAGACAGGTATCGCTGGGGCTCAGGACGTTGCCCATTGGGTCCTCACTAGTGTGATTAGCTACTACCCTCGGCATAGCGAAAGGGGTTAGGACGAGGCGATGTGACGCGGGAGGCATTGCGATGAGTCGTGACACCGGCCCATGGCGAGGCCGTGGGTATGTCCTCGGATGGGGAGAGCAAGGTNNTATGCAGGGATGGAAACTGGGCCGGTGTAGCCAGCAGCACGGGATCCTCGTGCGGAGGAAACCTAGGGCTGACATCACAAGGGGCGGTTTCGGAAAAGATACCAAAACAGGAACTGGAGGCGATTGGCTAATTCCTGGTCAGCAGATCTGGATTATCGGACAACACGCGTGCTTGACCAGTGCCGCACACCCGTGGTACTATATCGTCGACTCGAGTACGGAAGGTAGGCTGGAAACTATCCAGGATGTTTGGGTGCCCTGGAAGGGGTGGTAGTAGGCAAGCTGTGTCAAATCCACGCAATGGTCTCAATTAAATTCACGCTTGTGCTTGCGCTTGTGATAGACATGGTAGAAATTCTTTCGATTCAGCACATTAATTGATTTACATGGCAGCGATGCACTCGATCTCGACGTCGACATCGGCGGGTAGCTTAGCAGCTTGGATGCAAGTCCTCGCTGGTTTGGGGTTTGGGAGTAGCTATAAATCACTGCGTGAGCGTCATTCGGCAAGTCCTCGACCCGCACGGCTTACCCGTTCGTACACTTTGTTCATCTCTGCAAAATCGTCCATGTTCTTGAGGTAGATATTGACTTTGACTACCTTTTCCCAGGACGTCCCAGCGGCGGCGAGGCTGTTTCCTAAGTTCTTGATGCACTGCTCAGTGTGTTCGGCGATTCCGCCTTCAACGAGCTTGCCCTCTTTAGTAAACGGGACCTGAACAACCCTCATAAGGAATTAAGTAGATTTAATAGACATCGGGAATATTACCTGGCCGGAACAGAAGACGAGCCCAGCGGCTTTGACCGCATGCGAGAGGACGTTTGGGAATTGGATGTTTTCTGGTGAGTTGATCTTCTCGATTGCAGCCATTGTTAATGACACTAGTTACACAGCAATGATACAGAACGGAGAAGGGAAAGCAGATGGCGTACGGCGTCAAGAAGTCATTACACACAATGGAACATTCGGATCAATTCGGCAAAACGAAGTAACTCTTCGACTTCGAGTGGAGAACCACGGTTACTCTGCATTCCAACGTTCTTTGTCGCGTAATTGATCGATAGCAACATTCATTGAAGTTGAGAAATGAAATCCAGGTAAAAAAAATTGGTGCGCCCCAACAAGACCCAAACTGATAACATTCCAAAAAAAATCAATCACATACGGCCTTTACTCATAACGCGCGGATAATATCGAGTTGTCCCACAGGAGCAAGGTGGTTCGACACGCTCTAGGCGCCCACTGGCAGGTTGGCGTGCCTCGCGATTTGCTCAAGACCTCTCACAATCTCATATCTTTCTCACACGCAAGTCCTGGTGTTTCTCTCTCCCTTCCATGTCATCGAGCACCCCCTCATCCTCGACTACGTCCAGTCCTGCGCCGTCAAGCCTCAACGGAGGACCTGAAACCATCGACGACACTGATCCGCGCATTGTGTGAGCAATACGAGTCTCTTTGCGTTGATCTATTTACCTGGAACGCGTAACCTCTTGCGAGAACCCGACTGACGAGAGCTTTCCGTTGGCTCGCGATTTGTGTAGCTACTTTTCGTCCAACAACCACACCACTTGGTCTGCTGAAAGTAATCAACGCGATGGAGTCTACAATCGCACACTGCATGTCACCAAGGCCAACACGGACTATGCTTCTTTGATTTTCAACGGTATGCCAGTCTCACAATAACTTTGGCAATGCGGCATTGGAAGACACCATCCTTACCACCACCTGATATCTCTATAGGTACCTCTGTTTCATTGACCTCCCTCCTGTCTACAAGCGGCTCCAACTTTACGGCTCTGCTCGACGGCGTCTCTTCAGGGCCCTACAGTTTGGCTTTACCAGACAATAGCCCAGACCCCGCTACACCCACGATCGTCTATTCTGTCTCAAATCTTTTGCCCGGCCGGCACAACTTGACTTTGAGCAAGGCAAAAAATGGGAGCGACAGTACAGAATTTTATATCGATTCGTTCGCGTAAGCCCCAGTCATCCCACCATGTTGTACGAACTCGAATGTCCGACTAACGCGCAATAGGGTCATTGGATGGAGCGACCCCTCAATGTCAACTCTGCCCCTCTCCAGCACGAGTGGTAGAACCGTGTCCGCATTATCGACGACATCATCAGGAGCTGCAACTGCGGGAACTGATTCTTCTAGTCCAGTCCAAACATTTACCAAGGTCGTGGCTATTGGTGCGATCGTCGGTGGAGTGATTGGCGGAGTTTCTTTGCTCGTAGTAGTGCTAGTAGCGTGGTACCTTATCCACAAAAGTAGAAGAGGGAGATTCCGCCGCTAGGACCCCTTTTGGGACCTCCAGGACGCGATCCGCAGCGGATTGTGGGACATTTCGAATCATAGATTCTTCTGACGCAGTTTCTGGATCACAATGTATATTTCTAGGCTATAGGTCTTGTGTCTCGCTTTTCCCCTTGCGATTCTCTTTAGTTTTACACGTTCGACCACGCGAAAGCCGAAGGCAAAATATGTTGAGCGCTTTTGCGGCTCGCAAGGTGGCCCAACAGGCCCAAACGCCATTAAAAATACCTATCTCGCCAGCTTCTCCGGCCAGCTCTTCAAGTTCAGCGGAAATAGAAATCCCAACCACCCCGCCGCCTTCGAGAAAACGAAAGCAGGCAACGGAGAGGGACGAAGCTCCGCGTAAACGGCTCAAAAAGATCAAAGAGACAAAGAAGGACAAATTGAGATATTATGATCCGCAAGAGGAAGCCGACCTATTGACTGACGGCGTTCCTTCTGCTTTTGAGAATGCTACAAGGGAATACCCGTCAAACCGGCCCTTTGAAGGTGTATTTAACACCGAAGAGACGAAAGACTCCCTCGATTCTAGCACCCTTGCTGAGTACGCTTCTCGATGGTTTATACATCGCACCTTTTAACCGACGGACAGCACACCCTCTGTGCTATCCACCTTCGAACCATCTAATGGTCTCAACCTATTCATTCTGTCTGTGGAAGAACGCCGCCAACTGAAAACTCTGGGCCTTCCCGATAAAAGAACCACCATCATAGTTTTGCAAGCGGGAGGAACGCTGTCCTTCTTGGGAACAGTGGGCCTTACTCTCCTCCAAGGAGAGGTCACGCTCTTTGGAACGGCGCTCTACCCCTCCACTATCCAACACTCCATTTTCGCGCCTCGTTCCTATCCAGTCGCGACTATCACTGGCGGTGACAAGTCATCGACCCATCCTCTCCTCTCTGAGGCCACTTGGCTGCCCAAGAAACTTGAGGGAAATCTCACACCCGACCACGCCATCTTTTTGCTGCAAGATCTCGATTGCGGCATTGAAGGTCTGGGACAGGTCTGCAAGACTTTCGCAAACGTGTTTGAAATAGACAGTGACTACCAAGGGGTGGATTTTGGTCTCACAGAGTTTCAACCTGTTGGTATTTTTTCATTTACCATTTACTGGTAGTTGACCCATAGCCAACAGATTCGGCAGGGATCGGTCCATCTATCTCCCTACGTACAGCCATTATCATGGACTACGACCACAACAGAATTATGCGATTTCTATGATTCAGTTTATGGGGTACCTCCTGTGGTCTTGGTGGAAGGAGCGCGGAATGTTGGAAAAAGCATGTTTTGCCGAACTTTGCTCAACAACTTCCTTAACAGGTAAGTCTCCCAGCCCAAAAGGCTCCTCTTTGCGTACTTATGGATGCACTAGGTACGAACAAGTCGCATTTCTAGAATGCGATCTTGGCCAGTCGGAATTTACACCTGGCGGCATGGTTTCCTTGCATGCCTTATCGCAACCAGTATTTGGTAAAGATTTACATGGGTTGCCCAATGCGTATTTCTCAAGGAAATCCTTCAGGGCCTCCATTTTCCCATCTTTCAAAACCAGTTCGGGCTCACTTCGTCGGGTCGACCTCCGCGAAATCCTCTCCCGACTTCTATCTCGAATGCATATCGGCACTTGTTGAGACTTACAGACTCGATGTCCAACGCCCACAGGCCCAAGGTCTCCACCCTGACTCAGAGGAAGACGCGGAAGGACCACGGGATCGAATAGCCTCGGCTGTGCCCCTCATCATCAATACCCCGGGCTGGGTCAAGGGTATGGGACTAGAGCTCCTGCGAAGGATCGAGGTAGAAGTACAACCCACCCGTGTGGTCGAATTCGAAAATTTCGACATGGATCAAGTATGGAACGAGCCTGCAGTCTCCCGGCCAAGCAATTTAGTATTGCTTACAATCGAAC
>WNFL01158240.1_pt3 | contig 19045 bp, 24 predicted proteins | sample 5400361 | NCBI WGS metagenome assembly WNFL01 (sample SAMN13153351, study PRJNA577476) | soil metagenome | isolation source: 40 cm soil on Douglas fir-dominated hillslope | place: USA:California | collected 2013-09-17
TCGAGCGCGTGCTTCCGGAGCGCATTCAAGACCCTGCCGATGCCCAGGATCACTCTGCCGCGCGCCACCTCATCGAGAGAAGCGGCTTCCATGGCCAGCAGAGCGGGATGTTTGGTGTGCGGGCTTAAGATGCCGAGACCGATCTTGATGCGGCGCGTCGCGGCCGCGATCAACGCCGCCCTGACGATCGCGCTTCTGGAATGATACCCTTCGGACAGCCAGAAGCTGTGGAAGCCCAGAAGTTCCGCCGCTTGCGCCAGCTCTAAAGTCTCGCGCATCGACGTTCCCCCGTCGGTGCCGACGCCTAGATGTGCGAAGCCGCCGGCAGCCATGTCGGGAGCCACGGCGCTCCCGTTATCCGAGCCCGTAGAGCCGCCTGGCGTTCTCGCTCAAAATCTTCTCGGCGACCCGCGCGCTCACGCCCGGCAATTGTGGAAGCTTTTTCAGCGCGTCGATCTCCGCGGAAACATCGGAGTGGCCGTAATCGGTGCCGATGATCAGGCTTTCCTCGCCGGAGTACGGCAGGATGTAGGCGAGATCGTCGTCGGTTTGACAGGTTACGAAAAATCGATTGTCGGCCAGCAGATTCTTCTTGGCGGTCCCTTTGGGATTGCCTCTCTGTCTTTCGATCCGTCGCATCAGATCGCGGATCGCGTACGGCAGCCACTGCGCGCCGCTCTCGATGAAGCCGAAGCGGAGCTTCGGAAACATGTCCGGAATGCCGTTGAAAAGGAGCGTGTGGAACGCGGCGACGTTCAAGAGCTTGAATTTCGGAAAACTGGTCTCGCCGTGATAATAGTCGTGCATCGCGAAGCTGCCGCTGCCCGAGTGGACGCAAACGGCGAGGTCCAGATTTCCGGCTGCCTCGTACAGGGGGAAAAAGTAGGGATCGCACAAGTGCCGGTCGGCTTCCAGGCCGCGCATGAACACGCCGCAAGCGCCGTTTTCCCGCGCCGAGCGGAGTTCGTTCAAGGCTTGGTCCATGCTCAGCAGCGGCAGGAGCGCGACCCAGCGGATGCGATCCTTTCCCTGTCTCCAGACATCCGCCATCCAGAGGTTGTAGCTTCGGTAGAGAGCGGCTTCGACCTCGGGGCGCCGCGTGAAGGGGCGGAGAAAAACCGTCGGGTAAATCACCTGGATATCCACGCCGAGCCGATCCATATGCCGGAGCCTGGCCCCGACGTCGGTCAGCTCGCGCGACTCGCGCGGCGTGTCCGTTCCCATGTTCTGCGATTTCGGCAGCAAGAGGCCGTCGAGCAGCCAGAACTCTTCTTCCGGGCCGTTCTTTTTTGCCGCCTTGACCGCGACCGGCTCGAAGGACGCCTCCGACCCGCTCAAGTAGGACCAGGTCGCCCCGGACTCCAGGACATGAGCATCCGCATCGACGATATGCGTTGCGTTCTCCATCGGTCGAAAACGGCCGGACCCGCTCAGATCCGCATGACGTCCATCGTTTTCGGCGCGGAGGGTTTCGGCTCGATGCCGATCAGCCGCGCCAGATTTTTGCCGAGGATGAGATCGAGCTGATCGGAATCGAGTCCGGCGTACTTGACGATTTTGCCGATCTCGAATCCGAAAGGCAGCGTCGGATGGTCCGAGCCGTAGATCACCCGCTCGGGACCGACGGCGCGAACGACGTTGGCGGTGATGTCGGGATAGCCGTTGGAAGCCGTGTCGACGTACAAATTATCCTGATGGCGCATGACCGCGATCGCCTCCTGGTGGCCCTCGAAGCCGGCCGAGTGGGCGATGACGAAATTCGCCTTGGGAAAATTGCGCGCGACATCGGCGATCAGCGCCGGCGCGCAGTTCCAGGAGTTGCCGCTGTGGATGAGGAGCGGGAGCTTTTCCTCCTCGGCCGCTTGGACGATGGGAAAGATCAATTCGGGATCGTTGACGCGATTGCCCGAGAAATCGCGGAGCGGATGGATTTTGAGGCCCCGCGCCCCTTTCGCCGCATAGTCGTGAACGTCGGCGACCGCCTTGGCGCCGAAGTAGGGATTGATCCGCGCAAAGGCGACGATCCGCGTCGGATGCCGCTTCATCGCCGCGAGGATGCGCTCGTTTTCGACCCGGTAATCCGTGTGCGAATTGGCCTTGGGAAAACCCACCACCATGTCGACGCCGCTGGCGTCCATGTTGGCGATCAGCTCGTCCGGCAGGTAGGAGCCGGACGCCGTCGTGGAGCGCGCCGGCCGCATGCCGACATGCACGTGTTGGTCGATGACGAAATGATCGCGGCCGGCTCTATCGGTGATCACAATATCTCCTCCTCGTTCTTCCTATAGCACGCGATCGAGGCGTTCTGTCAAGCTTGGATGCGGCGCGGTTGTTTGACAAAGAATCTCGAACCGGATTAAGGTCGAGGGGAAAATATTTTCTTCGGAATGAGCTGCTCATGAAAAAAGCTCTGATTTTATTATTCGCCGCGCTCGTTTTCACCCGAGCCGCCGACCTTCACGCCGAGGACAAGCTCGTCCTGCCCGTGACCTACTCGGCCACCAACGCCAACATGCTGACTCTCTGGATCGGGAAAGACGCGGGGTATTACGACGAGCAGGGCCTGGATGTGCGCATGCTGCTGATCCGCGGCGGCTCCCTCGCCGTGCAGCTGCTCCTGACCGGCCAGAGTCCCATCGGTCTGATCGGGGGCACCTCGGCGGCCTACGCCTATCTTCAGGGCAACAAGGACGTCGTTATGATCAGCCGGCTCCAGAACGTGATGGCCTATACTCTGGGCGCCAAGCCCGAGATTCAAAAACCCGAAGACATCAAGGGGAAAAAACTGGCCGTGAGCCGCTTTGGCTCGACCTCGGATTTCGTCGCCGAGTACGCCCTGAAGCATTTGGGGCTTAAGAAGACCGACGTCACGATGATTCAAATCGGTCTGGAGGGCGATCGGCTGCTGGCGATGCAACGGGGCGACATTGCGCTCTCCGTCTTTTCGCCGACGATCACGCCGGTGGTTAAGAAAGCCGGGATGCGGATCCTGCTCGATCTGGAGGACCTCAAAGTCCCGTACCTGCTCACCGGACACGGCACCACGCACAGTTACCTGGCAAAGAGCCGCTCCGTGGTGGTGCGGTTCATGAGGGCCTCCATCCTGGCGATCCGCCGCATCAAAAACGATCGGCCGTTCGCGGAAAAAGTGCTCGCCAAATATGTGCGCTCCTCGGATGAGCCGACCATGCGGTCCGCGCTCGAAAGCCAGGTGAGGATCCTGCCCGACGTCCCTTATCCGCTCGAAGACGGGATCAAAACCATCCTCGAAGATCTCGCGAGAAGCATGCCGGAAGCGAAGAATCTGGCTCCCGGCGCGCTGCTCGACACCTCCGTGGTGCGCGACGCCATCAAGGGCCTCTAGGCCGCCCCGCGACATCAAACGAGAAAAGGGCTAAGGTAATGGCAGGCGCCCGCTGCGCCGTCGCATTACAGGAGGGGACCATGGCGGTATTCGAATCCTTGGCGAAAGTGTTGAGGGCGCTCGCCATCGGCGATCGGGTCAAAGTCACCCTGCGGCCGGAGCTCATGCGGTTTCCCAATCCGATGGAAGGAAATATCCTGGAAAAAGACGAGGCGGCGTTATTAAGGTGAGCGCCGGCGACGTCCTCTCCGTCACCAGGCTGGAGCGGTAGGCCTGAACGCTTTTTAACTGTCGGATCAAAACCGGATAAAATAGGGGACCACCGAGAGCAGCACGCCGACGATCACGAGTAGAATGGTATTCGAGACAAAATAGGGAAAGATCATCAGCGCGACTCCGGACAACATAGGGACCATACATTTTTGCTTCTTACCGTACACGAAGTAGCCCAGCCCGATCGAGCCGAAAATCATTCCCCACATCAACGAGCCGGTGTCCATGACGCCCCCTGTCGCCTGACGATTCTTGTAACCCGACCTCATAACCGATTTATTAGAAAAAATGGAGCGCGCGGTGGAGGATAATCGAACCCGCGGTGTGCGGCTCGGGAATTCACGCCGGCGGAGCGGCTTGCGTTGAAGCGGCGTGTTGGGTGTAGGATAAGAGTTGGATTCCGGTGATCGATGCAATCTCGCCCAGGTCATGAGCGGCGGACACTCACTGGCTGAACGTTTTGGGCAGAGCGACTGGAGCCTCAGCGCCCTGCTCGTCCTGCTAGTCGTCGACATCTTCATCGTCGATCCCCTCATCCAGTTCCAGGAGTCGCCGGGCGTGTTGACGCCCGCCGGATTTTCGCTCTTTCTCCTCTCGGGCGTCGCCGCCGCCCTCCGGAGCCGCGCCGCCACGGCGATCGTCGGCATTTTCGCGGCGATCAGCTTCATCGTTCGGTGGGCCGGCCACATGCATCCGAACATGGCGCTGGCGCGCGCCGACGCGGCATCGTCGCTCGCGTTCTGCGTCCTGCTTGGGGCCGTCATCCTCGCACAGGCGTTCCGCCCGGGACCGATCAACCTGCACCGCATTCAGGGGGCGATCGCCGTCTACTTGCTGCTCGGGCTCGCGTGGGCCTTCGCGTACACGCTGGTCGCGCTGGGCGATCCCGCGGCGTTCAACTTCCCGGCCGCGGCCCTCAACCCGCAGCACCTCCATGCCCGGCTGCTCTACTTCAGCACGACGACGCTGACGACCCTCGGCTACGGCGACATCACGCCGGTCAATCCGATCGCCCGCTCCCTTGCGTCTCTTGAGGGCATCACCGGACAGCTCTTCCCCGTCCTCCTGCTCGCGCGGCTCGTGTCGATGGAGCTCAACCACCGTGAGCAGCGCGAGCGCCGTCTTTAGGGCGCCGCGTCTCAGAGTGAAAGCTCGAACCGAAGCATGAAGACGAAGGCGTTCTTGATCCTCGGGTCCGTGTTTGGATGGATCACGTATTGAAGATCGGGCTGCAGCGCCAGGCGCGAGCCGAACTGCGCCAGATAGGTAAGCTCGAGGGCGACCTCGGATCTCCGCTGGCGCAGCCCCAGATTGCGCTCTACCTCCATGAACTGCGATCCGTTGTGCGCCGCCGCGACCGCGAACCCGAGCTCGTCCTGGGCGCGTCCGGGGACCAGCGCGGCGACGGTGAGCCCGGCCCCGGTGTAGTAGGCGAACCGGTTGACGCGCGGGTCGCCGATCCCGAGCTGCCCGAACAGATTCAGCTGCCGATCGGAATTTTGCGCGTCCTGGTACACCGTCCCGTCCGCCAGCAGATAAAAGCCTCCGCTGCCGCGGCGCCGGACCGGCCGGCCGTTCGGATGCGTCTCCGTCAAGTCGTCGAATTTCGCCGAGTAGTACCAGGCGCCGAGGGCGAGCTTCCCCGCGTACGTGCCGCAGCAATTTCTCCCGATGCGGAATCCGCGGGTGCGCGGCTGCTCCGGGCCGAGGGGGCGGTGCAAATAGGCCGCTTCCGTAACTATCAGCAGGCCGTCATCCCTGGCGAATATGGCTTGCGCGCCGTTCGGCCGCTCCACCGGCACTCCGTCCAGGACGGCCGTCCTGAGGACGACCTCCTCGATCGGCTTGATCGCGAGGCGGGCGCCGACGGAAGTGTTGGGAAAAATCGAAGGCCCCTCCCGGCCGCTCTGGGAAAATTCGGGGCCGATGCCGAACGAGCTGTTGAGAAACAGGCCGGCCGACTGGAGCCGGTAGAATTCGCTGTTGAGGTCGTAGCGTCCGGCGAGCGCGGAGAGCCTGTTGTCGAATAGATTTTGTTGAATCCATCCCTCCTCGATCTTCCATTTCGCCGGAGCTTCGATACTGCTCACCCCCTGCGCGTCGCCGACAAATCTTTTACTGGGACGCCCGCCGTGGATGCCCAGCCCGTAGAGAAACACCGTCGCGCCGGGCCAGCCGACGAGACGCTCCGCATCGAGGGTAAGCTGGAGGTTCAGATTGCCGAGATAAGCGGCGCCCCGGCGCAGCCCGCCGGCCGCATCGACGAAAATCTCCCCGTCGTACCGGACGCCTATTTGAATGCCGCGATCGTCGAGTTGTTTGTGCAGCTTGTCCCACTTCCGGATCGGCGAGTCGGACGGCGAGGCTTGAGTCTTTCCGCTCGCTCCATCGGCATTTCGGCCAACAGACGAAGGGCGATAGCGGTCGCGACGAGCCAGCGATGCCGCACGGAGCGCGCGGCTCTCCCGCGATGGGTTATAGGTTCCATCGTTTCGCAGATCCCACGTGCAGAGTGAGCCTAACATCGAAGCGGGAAACGACAAGGGCTGCCGCCGGGGGCCGCCGGCAAGCCAGGCGGCCCGGAGAGGAGATTAATCTCTTGGGAACCGCTCCGAGTGCCATCCCGCCATCAGCATTCCGAGGCGCCGGGTGTGGCTCCCCTCGCGGATGTACAGGCAGCCGCAATAAGGGCAGATAAAGGCCCGGCCGGACGACGCGACGACCTCTTCCCGAGCCTTTTTTGAGATATTATTCAACAGGTCGCGCGTGAGGTCCCATTGGAGAGCCCGGGCGCGCGCGCATTTATCCGGGCACACCGGCCGGGGCGGCGGCGCGGCGTACTCATGGTGGTTTTGCATGTTCCAACTCCTGATATTCATTTCACCGATCTCAACAATAAAGCGGTTTTTGCGCCATCCATTCGAGCGCGCGGCCCAAATCGTAGAACGCGCGCGCTTTGAGGCCCTGATTGGAGGCGGCCGACGCCACCACGAGCAGCTCGCCGTACCGGTCGATGTCGCGGCTGCAAACCAGCGCGATCTTGTTGCCCATGCGCAGGCGATTTTCCTTAAAGGCGAGGGCGACGGCGGCGATATCCGTCGCGGCGAGATTCCAGCGAGCTTGCCGCAAGTCGATGAGCGTGGCGCCGTCGACCGAGGCCAGAGCTTCGCCGACCGAGCGGAAAACCTCTTTGAAATCCGCGGTCTGCATGTTCCCGTGCGCGGCTATGGACAAGCACACTTTGGCGTCGTCCAGCCAGACCCAGCGAAAGTTTAGATCCATGGTTCGGTTTTCCTTTGCAAATAAATTCGCGTGTAAATCCGGCCGGCGCGCCGGCGCCGTGGAATATGCCGAAGACCAAAAAACCGAATGTCGAAGATTTCTCTAACGACGCGCTCGCGCAGCGTTTACGGGGTGGTTCGGTCAAACCGGGGACTTGGTCACGCGTTTAACGATATATAACGGCCCGGCGGGATTTCGTCTTGACATTGGGCGACAATCCATTGACAGCCGCGGCGATTGGTGGCTACGGACAGTTAGGAGGGCCAGGCCGTGGGCAGGACGCCGATGATCTCTCTCACCGTCGCGGCGAACAGCCTGCTCGACGCCATCGCGGCGGCGGGCGGCGATCCGGACCGCATCATTGCATCCGTGGGGCTCACCCGCCCGGCGTTCTCCAATCCCGAAGGGTTTATCCCTTTTGTCTTGTATGCCCGGATTTTGGAGGAAGCGGCCCGGTCCACCGATGACGACTGCTTCGGGCTCCATTGGGGCGCAAGCTGCGATCCGAGGTGCATAGGCCCGCTGCCCTATGTCGTCCTGAACTCGCCCACCATCGGAACCGCTCTCGACAACACGGCCCGCTACAACCGGGTTCACAACGAGGCTTCCCTGTGGTTCTGCACGGAGGAGGGCAGCCGGTGCTTCATCCGGCAATCGCTGCAAAGGCTGGGGGCCGAATGGCCGGGGCGATGCCGTCAGAGCAGCGAGGGCATCCTAGCCGGGGTGCTCGGCATTCTGCGGATGATGGCCGGAAGCCGCTGGGGACCGCGCGAGGTTCAATTTGCCCACCAACCGCCGCGCCTCGCCTCCGAGCACATTAGGATCTTCGGCGCTCCCGTCTCGTTCGGGCATGAAACGAACGCCTTGATCGTCGATCGCGAGTTCCTCGATCGGCAAGTGCCGGCGGCCGACCCGTTTCTTTATCCGACGCTGAAGCGTTACCTGGATCAGGTTCTGGAAGAGATGCCGCGGGAAGACGACCTGATGACCGCAACGCGCAAAGCGGTTGCGGAGTCCATGCGCGACGGCGATTGCCTGCTCGCGGTCGTCGCCAAACGGCTGGCGATGAGCCCGCGCACGCTGCAACGAAGCCTGAAGGACTATGGAACGGATTTTAAAGCGCTGGTGGACGATACGCGGCGGCGCTTCTCGCTCAACTACCTCAAAGACGCCAACCACACGCTGACGGAAGTGGCCTTTCTTCTCGGCTACTCCGAGGTCAGCGCCTTCAACCGGGCCTTCAAACGCTGGATCGGCTCGACACCGATGGAGCACCGGCGCAAGCTGCGGCCCGATAGAAACTAATACAGCCGGCTTTGCAAGACTCTGATTTCTTAGGTTTTTTTGGAGAAAATGGAGCGGGCGACGGGGATCGAACCCGTGACGTCCAGCTTGGGAAGCTGGCATTCTACCGCTGAATTACGCCCGCGGTAGAGTTTTTATATGGGATTACCCCCGCCTTGTCAATGAACAGGGGCCCCGGATTGGACCGGAGATGACCCTATTGACAAAAATCGAATCCACTATTAACCTCTGATTATTCGAGCCTCCGGTATGAGGCCTTCTGGAGGACCCGATTATATGGGCGAAAGGCCTTGGTTGAGTCTGTCCTTGCGAACGAGATTAGTGGTTAGAGCAGCCATCCGACCAGGGCCGAGTTCCTACCGTGTCGCCTCTCATGTTCTTCTCCCATCAATAATCCGTGTCCCAAGGGAAAGACTATAAATATATGTTTTTTGGAGGAGAATATGGGGAATAAGCTTTACGTGGGCGGACTGCCCTACTCCGTGACGGAAGGGAGACTCGAAGAGATCTTCACCGAATACGGCGCCGTGACCTCGGCCCGGGTGATCTCGGACAAGTTCACCGGACAGTCGCGGGGCTTCGGCTTCGTCGAGATGAACTCTTCGGATGAGGCCCAGAAGGCGATCGAGGCGCTGAACGGCACCCAACTCGACGGCCGCACGCTGGTCGTCAACGAGGCGCGGCCCCAGGAGCGGCGCCCGGGCGGCGGTGGCGGCGGCGGGATGGGCGGCGGAATGGGCGGCGGCGGCAACCGCCGGGGCGGGGGCGGCGGCGGGGGCGGGGGCGGGCGCCAGCGCTGGTAAAATCCGCTTAAATTTGAGGCAAATAAAAAAGGGAGCGATAGGTCGGATCGCTCCCTTTTTTTATTCTGCGCGGGAAAACTCCGCGGCCGGGCTCAGGCCCCCATGTTGTAGAAATTCTTGCCGTTGTCCGAGAGAATCTTCCGCTTGGACGAATCTTTGAGGTCTTTCCGCGCCTCGAACTCGCGGATCGCCTCCGCCAGGTCGGGCTCGTGCGGGTAGTCCGACGCGTAGAGGAACAGGTCCTCGCCCAGCCGGTCGATCGCGACCGGCAGCATGTCCTCCCAGAGCTCCGTGTGGTAATAAATCTGCCCGCTCTTCATGTAGTCGCTGGGATTTTTCTTCAAGAGCGGCGCCTGGTGCTGGCGGTTTTTATATTCCATGTCGAGCCGGTCCATGAGAAACGGCAGCCAGGCGCAGCCGGCCTCGAGCGAGGCGAGCTTCAACCTGGGGAACTTCTCCAGGACCCCTTCGAGGATGATGCTGGTGAGCGCGATCATCTGCGCGAAGGGATGCGACAGCGTGCGCGCCTCGATGAGCGAGCGGAAAAAATCGAAGCCCAGGCCGCGCGACGGCGCGCCGTGGATGGCGAGCGGCGTGTTCAGTTTTTCCGCCTCGGCGTAGAGCGGGTCGAAGTAGGAATCGCCGAGCGGCCGGGAAAAGCCGACCGGGGCGATCACGCCGCCGACCATGTGGAGCTCCTTCACGCAGCGCCGGAGTTCCTTGGCCGCTTCCTGGATGTCCTGGATCGGCAGCAGCGCGACGACGTTCAGCCTGCGGTTATATTTGATGTAGCGCTCCGACATCATGTTGTTGTAGGCGCGGCAGACCACCACCGCCCAGTCGGCGTCCTGAATGAAGCCCTCGGCGAGCCCGGCGGTGGGGTAGATCACCGCGCGGTCGAGCCCTTCCCGGTCCAGCACCTCGAACCAGCTCTTGGGATCGTCCGGGCCGATCACGTAGGGCCGGCCGTCGCCGACGCGGCGCGCCATGCGCTGAAAACCGTCGAGCGTCGGGAAGAACGGCAGCGTCAGCAGCTCTTTTCTGCCCCTATAAGGGGCCTCGATGTATTCGGCGATGTCAACGTCCCGCTCGAAAATATGCCCGTCCGTATCGACAACCTGGGTAGCCATAGGTAATGCCTCCTGCCCTGACGCTTATCCGTTCCGGGTTAAAAACTCAACCTCCGGCCCACTAATCCCGTATGTTTTGCGTGAACCATTCGGTCGGAATATCTCTGCCGATGCCTTTTTTCTTCGCCTCGTTGTAAACCGCCGTGCAGACGGCGGCGAACTGGACGCCCATGACGCCCAAGTTCAAAAACCAGCTCGTCTGCCGGTCGCTCGTCCGGCCCTTCGCCTTGCCCGAGAGCACGTCGGCGAGCGTCGCCATCTTGAGGATCTCCGGGCGCGGCGGGCGGCGCGGAATGCGCGCCTTCTCCTCCGGCTGGCCGGCGACGTAGCCCAGAAAGCCGTGCGCCGCGTAAAAGGCGCCCGGCGGCGGATTTTCCAGGTGCGGCGTGCTCTCGCCCATCTTGATCGCCACGTCGACCTTGTTCGCGAAGCCCGGCTCGGTCTCGTCCCAGGTCACGTCGGTCACGTGCATCCCCGGCTCGAGCCATTCGGTCTTGAAGACCGGGTCGATCGACGAGGTGGTGCAGCCGACGATATCGACGCCCTGGACCGCGGCGCGCGCCGTGGCCGCGGCCTCGACCGGGATTTTGAACTTCTCGCTCATCTCCTTGGCGTAGAGCCTGGCGTTCTCCTGGCTCGGGCTGTAGACTTTGGCTTTTTGAATATCGCGCACGCAGGCGAACGTCTCGAGATAGTCCCGCGCCATGCCGCCCGAGCCGATCATGCCGACGACGTGGGCGTCTTTTTTCGCCAGGTACTTGACTCCCAGGCCGGCGCCGGCGGCGACGCGCATGTGCTGCAGGAAGCCGTCGTTGATGAGCGCGACCGGCATGCCGTCGCGCGCGCTGAACATGAAGAGCAGCCCGCAGTACGTCCCGGGCTGGATGCAGTGCTTGTTCTCGCGCTGGTTGCCCGGCTCGCCCGGCCAGCTGACGATGTCGGAGAGCATGCGCGCGACGACGTAGCCGTCGCGGCGCGCGCCGCCGGTCATCAGGGCCCAGCGGTAATAGCTCTCCGGCCGGTCGCAGGGCAGATAGACGTCGATGCGGCCCATCGACGCGGCGTCGCCCTTGATGATCTCTTTCTGCGTCTCGTCGAGCGCCTCGAGCGTCATCGACATGGTCAAAACTTTCTGGACGTCGTCGTCTTTCAGTAAAAGCATGAAAACTCCTTGTCGCTTGGTTTTTGTTTACGTCTTGCGGTGGTCCGAGGGGCCGAGGATCGATTTCTTTTCGGTCTCTTCGATGTGGCGGATAAAGCGGTATTTGTTTTCCAGCTCGTCGGAGCGGATCGGCGGCAGCTGGGGCTGGCCCGGCTCGACCTTCACCGCGATGAAGCCGAGCGCGTTTCTCTTCCACGCGGCGAGAAACTCCCGCCGGAACTCCTCCGGGCTCGCGGCCCAGCAGGCGTGCCGGTAGCCCGCGCCCCTGGCGAGCGCGACCGCGTCGGCGCCGGAGACCGTCGCGGTCGCCGTCGCCCCCGAGGCCTCGTAGCACTGGTTGTCGAACAGCAGGTGGATCAGGTTCGCCGGGTTCTGCCACGCGATCGTGGGGAGGCCGCAGAGGTTCATCAAAAAAGCGCCGTCGCCGTCGATGGCGACGACCTTGCGCTGCGGCAGCCCGAGCGCGATGCCGAGGGAAATCGACGACGCCAGCCCCAGCGTGCGCGGGCGGAAGTTGCCGTCGCCGGGGCGGAGCGCCTGCCATTCCCGCGCCGCCCAGCCGGCCGCCACCACCAGCGCGTCGCCCGCGTCGCCGGCGATCGTTTTTAAATAATCGTAGCGCTGCATTATTCCATCCCCAGGACGGCTTTGGTGAGCAGGACGGCGACGGGCTTGCGCGAGTCCTCCGCCAGAATCTCGGCGCCGCTGATCGTCTCGGCGACTTCGTCGGGCTTTCTCAAGACATAGGTCCTGAGGCCGAGCGCCCCCAGAATCGGCTCGGTCATCGCGCCGACCGTGGCGAAGCCGCGGTCGCCGAAGTCGCCGGCGTAGTAAACCAGGAGCAGGATCGGAATCTGGAACTGCAGGCAGGTCGTGGTGAGGCCGTTCACGCTGGCGAGCAGCCCGGCGTTCTGCATGACGAGCGCCGGCTTTTTCCCCGTCAGATAGGCGCCGGCGCAGATGCCGACGCCTTCCTCTTCGCGGCAGACCGGCACGTGCTTTAAGTCGGGCTCGTGGTCCAGCGATCGGATGAGCTCGACGAGCTTCAAGTCGGGCAGCGTGGCGATAAAATCGATGCGCGCTTTTTTCAGCGCGCCGATCATGCTTTGAGCGGCCTGTTGCGGGTTCATGGCGTCCTTGGTCTGTCCGAAAAAGCGCGACGGGTTGAGTTTCGCATACTAAATGCGCGCCGATTATTCAAGAGCGGGCGGGCGCGCGGCCGCTTTTTACCTCGCCGGCGGCTCGCTCGGGCGCTCCTCTGATCTTGACAGCGGGAAAGCAATCTCTATAGTGGTGAAATCGATCGGTTATGGAAAGAACCCTCAAAGTCAGCGAGGATCACGTCTGGATCGGCATGGAAGATCAGCACGTATTTTTCGGCGTGACCAACTACGGCCAGAGCGAGCTCGGCCGGATTATCTCGGTGGAGCTTCCCGAGCTGGGCGACAAGGTGGAAAAAGGCGAGCCCTTCGCCGAGGTGGAATCGCAAACCACGGCGGCGGAGCTGATCGCGCCGGTTTCGGGCACGGTGATCGGCATCAATCACGTGCTGGAAACCCGCCCGTCGGTCATCAACGAAGATCCTTACAACGAGGGCTGGATCATCGAGGTCCAGCTGCAGGACTCCTCCGAAGTCCGGTCTCTGATGGACATGGACGAATACTATCACTTCGTGTTCAAGCCCGGCTCCTGACGCGGCGGGCGTCCGGGTGTTTGTTTTAGGAAGGCGGAGCTTTTCCCCCGTCGGCGGACGGCTCGGCGGGAGATTCCGCGGGGCCGCTCCTGCTTCTCTTGGGGTCGGGCGAGGCGAAGCGGTAGACCGTTTCGCCGGGGCGGATGAGGCCCAGCTCTTCGCGCGCGATCTTCTCGAGATAGAGATCGTCGTTGCGAATCCGGTAGGCGCGGTCGCGCAGCGCTTCGTTTTCCTTTTGCAGGAGGAAATTCTTCTCCTGCAATTGTTTTTTCTCGCCGTTCAAGCGCCAGAGATGGAAGACCCCGCGCTCGCCGAAGGCGGTGAACAGGGCCAGCGCGACGAACAGGCTGGAGCAGAGATAGACGGCCCAGCGGCGTGGTGAGTTGGCTAAGCGCATGATTCGAAGGAGCCCGAGTGTAGCATATTTCGTCGCGGCTTGCAGGGTGGCGCGCCACTTTTTCACGCCCGCCGGAGCGGCGGCGGGCGCGCGGGCGAAAACAACGGGAGGCGGGCGATGAAAATCCGGCAGATCCACGCGCGCGAGGTGTTGGACTCGCGCGGAAATCCGACCGTCGAGGTCGACGTCGCGCTCCAAAACGGCGCCCGCGGGCGCGCCACGGTGCCGTCGGGCGCCTCGACCGGCGAGCACGAAGCGGTCGAGCTGAGGGACGGCGACCGCCGCTTTCTCGGCAAGGGGGTCCGGCGCGCGGTGGAGAACGTGAACCGCGTCATCGCGCCGCGGCTCCGCGGCAAGGACGCGAAGAAGCAGCGGGAGCTCGACCGGCTGATGATCGATCTCGACGGCGCGCCGGACAAGGGGCGGCTCGGCGCCAACGCGATTCTCGGCGTCTCGCTGGCGGCGGCCCACGCTCAGGCCGCGGCCGAAAAGCTGCCGCTCTACCGCTATCTCGGCGGGACGCGCGCCCGGACGCTCCCCGTGCCCATGCTGAACGTGCTGAACGGCGGCGCGCACGCGGACAACAACGTGGACTTCCAAGAGTTCATGATCGTCCCCGTCGGGATGAAAAGCTTCGCCGAGGCGCTCCGGGCGGCGGCGGAAATCTTCTCGACCCTGAAGAAAGTCCTGCACAAGCGCGGCTACTCGACCGGCGTCGGCGACGAGGGCGGGTTCGCCCCGAGCCTCATGGCGAACGAGGAGGCCGTGGTGCTCCTGCTCGAAGCGATCGCCGGGGCCGGCTACAAGCCCGGGGACGAGATCGCGCTGGCGCTCGACGTCGCCTCGAGCGAGCTTTTCGACGGCGGCGGCTACGTTTTCAAAAAATCCGACGGCCGGAAGCGCGGCGCGGAGGAGATGGTCCGGCTTTACGAGGACTGGGTGCGGCAGTACCCGATCATTTCGCTCGAAGACGCCTTCGCGGAAGACGATTGGGACGGCTGGAAAATGCTCACCGACGCGCTGGGGAAAAAAGTCCAGCTCGTCGGCGACGATCTCTTCGTGACCAACAAGACCCGGCTGGCGCGGGGCATCGAGTCGGGCGTGGCGAATTCCATTTTAATCAAAGTCAACCAGATCGGCACGCTCACCGAGACGCTGGAGACGATGCGCCTCGCCGCCAGGGCCGGCTACACGACGGTCGTGTCGCACCGCTCGGGCGAGACCGAAGACGCGACGATCGCCGATCTGGCGGTGGCGACCAACGCCGGGCAGATCAAGACCGGCGCGCCCTGCCGCGGCGAGCGCACGGCCAAGTATAATCAACTGTTGAGAATCGAGGAGGCGTTGGGAAAACGGGCCGTCTACCCCGGCAAAAAGGCCTTCAAGACGCATTAGGACGAATGAAGCGGGAATCCGTCGGGGAGAAAAAACGCCGCGCCCGGGCCATCGCCGCGCGCCTGGCCGAAGCCTATCCCGGTCTGAAAGTCCCGCTCGATCACAAGAACACGTTTGAGCTTCTCGTCGCGGTGATCCTCTCGGCCCAATCGACCGACGAGATGGTGAACCGCGTCACGCCGGAGCTTTTCCGCCGCTACCCGTCGCCCGCGGCGCTGGCGCGCGCGCCGCTCGGCCAGATCGAAAAGCTGATCCGCCGGCTGGGTCTTTTCCACGCCAAGGCGCTGGCGCTCAAAAAAATGAGCCGGCAGCTGGCCGAAAGCCACGCCGGGGAGGTGCCGGCGACGATGGAAGAACTAACCAGCCTTGCGGGCGTGGGGCGCAAAACCGCCAACGTGATTCTCGGCCACGCCTTCGGCGTGCCCGGCATCATCGTCGACACCCACTGCAAGCGCGTGTCGCGCCGTCTCGGCCTGACGCGCGAAGAGGACCCGGAAAAGATCGAGCGGGATTTGATGAAGCTCCTGCCGCCGGAGGAGTGGACCGGCTTTTCCCACCGCCTGGTGCTCCACGGCCGGAGGGTCTGCCACGCGAGAAAACCGGATTGCCCGCGCTGTCCGGTGAACGATCTCTGCCCATCGGCGGAATTGTGATGGGAGCCGGTGTAGGGCGGTTCGCGAACCGCCCCTACTATAAATTCCTGCCTTAAGCAAAAGGCCGGGCGCGGGCAGCACAGACCCGGCTGGATGTATCTCGAAGGGCCGATGCGCCTGGACGAAAAGGGTCAAGCGTATTTCCATGTTATCGCTGGTTGAGCGAGGCCCATCCATCGGCCCGGAGGGATGCGTCCAGCCGGATCTACTACCAGCCTTTTCTTTTGAAGCCGAGAATATCCCGCCTATCCTTCTTGGAAGGCCGCCCTTCCGATTCGAACGCCGGTCCCCTTTCGAGACGAAGCTGCGCCGACAGCGCCTCCCGCGCCTTTTGGCTCTCTTCCGTCTCTTCGTAGAGCGCCCGGGCCTTTTCGGCGGGGCCGCGATGTTCGGAGAGCCCGCGCACAATGACGACCGACTCGTAAGGGCCGCGCCGGACTTTCAGCTCGTCGCCGGGATGCAGCGAATGAGAAGGCTTGGTGCGCGCGCCGTTCAAATGGACTTTGCCGCCCTCGACGGCGTCGGCGGCGAGGCTCCGGGTCTTGAAGAAGCGCGCCGCCCAGAGCCACTTGTCGATGCGGACGGCTTCGTCGGAGGCCATGTTAAATCTCTACCTCGTGACCGGCTTTTTCTCGCCGCGCTTTTCGGTAGACCCATTCGGCCGCGGCGACGTCCTGAATCGCGATGCCGACCGATTTGTAGAGCGTGATCTCCTCCGGCGCGCGGCGCCCGGGATTCCTGCCGGCGAGGACTTCGCCGATCTCGACCGAAGCGTCGCCCGCGGCGATCGCGCCGTCTTTGATCGCGAGCAGCACGTCGCCGCATTCCGCCATGATCGCGTCGCGCGAATCGACGAAGAGCCGGGCGCGCCGCATCGTCGCCGCGTCGATTTCCCTCAGATCGGGCCGGTGCGAGCCGACGGCGTTGATATGGACTCCGGCTTTCAGCCAGCCGCTGTTCAAGATCGGCTCCTGGGCCGACGTCACGGTCACGAGCAGGTCGGCTGCGCGCGCGACCGCTTCCGCGGACTCGGCGACCTCGATGGCGGCGCCGGCCTCCGCGGCCAGCTCGTCCCGGAGCTTGTGCGCGTTCCGCTCCGTGCGGCTGTGGATTTTTATCCGCTCGAACTTCCTTACCTTGCCGAGCGCCCGGATGTGCGCCCGCGCCTGGACGCCCGCGCCGAGGACGCCGAGGACGGGAGTCTCCGCGTTCGCCAGCGCCCGGGTCGCCATGGCGGAAGCGCAGGCGGTGCGGATGGCGGTGATGTAGGTGCCGTCCATGACGGCGATGAGCCTGCCGGTCTCGGCGCTGTAGAGATGGATGGCCGCGAGAATCGCCGGCAGATTCTTGCCGGCGTTGTCCGAAAAGAAAGTCACGACTTTCATGCCCAGCGCCTTCGTCTCGCTCAAATAGGCCGGCATGCTGGTGATGCGCCCTTTGATCTGCGGCAGCGGCACGACCTGCCGCACCGGCATCACCGCCCCGCCGGTCGAGAACTGGACGTGCGCCTGCTCGAGCGCGCGGATCAGCTCGTCGATATCGACGAGGCGGCGGACCTCTTTTTCCGACAGGACCAGCATTCCGGACTTAACATAACCGGAGCGTCCGTCATTTTCCAGCCGTTCCGCCGGCCGCACCCCGCGGTTGACGGAGCGGCGGGGTTGCGCTTAAATGACGCCGGTCCAACCTGCAGGAGGTGCGTATGCTTTTTTTCCGCGTTCTTTTCTTTTCCCTGTTCCTGGTCTTGATTTTCTCTTCCGCCCGGGCGCAGCCCGTTCCGGCGCGGGACAGCCGGACCCTCGAGCTCGTCGACCAGCTGAAAGAGACGATTCAGAGGGCGGAAAAAGGCCGGAGCGATCCCGCCTTGCTGCAGCAGCTGCGCGATCTCGTCCGTCGTTACGATTGGCCGTGGCGCGCGAATCTATTGTCCGACGACTTCACCGCGAGCGGCGCCCGGCTCGAGCCGAATTGGGTCGTCGACCGGGGCGACTTTCGCCTGGTTCGAGGGACCGGCCTCAGAACGATCTTCACGATCACCGAGCGCAGCGCGGGCCCGCGAAGAGAAGAGAGCTCGGGTCTGGACATCCTCGGCGGGATTATCCGCGGCATCGCCGAGCCGGGCGGGCGGAGCGCCCAGCCGGCCGCGCCTTCATCGGGCGAAATTTACACCAATCTCCGCATCAGCAACGCCTTCGCCCTCAACCTGCAAATCACCTCCCGGACGACGGGCGGCGGCGACGGCCGGATCGAGTTCGGCCCCTATCGCGGTAGAGAGCGCAGCTCCGGCTACCGGCTGGCTTACAACCCCGGCAAGCGAACCTCGTTCGAGCTGCTGCGGCTCTCCGCGGGCCGCTCGTCGGTCGTCGAAGTCTACGACGACTACGCGGACCTGGAAGACGGCCGCACGCACGCTATCGAATGGCGGCGCTCGCCCGACGGCGAGATGGCCGTGCTGCTCGACGGTAAAGAGATCATCCGCACGTCGGACCGCGCCTCGGCGGACGAATTCGAGGGCTTCGGCATGGTAAACTCCGGCGGCGAATACGCGGTCGGCGGGGTCGCCATCTTCGGCGCGACCCGTTAAGCGGGAGCGGCGTCATGGCGAGACATCCGAATATTATTTCGATCTCCGACGTCCCCGCCGAGCGGATGAAAACGCCCGCCGGCTCGCCGTTCGGCGGAGAGCGCCGGCGCGTGGGCGCGGCGATCGGCGCCAAGAAGCTCGGCTACGGGGTTTTTTCCGTCGCGCCGGGCAAGGCCGCGTTTCCGTTCCACCTGCACCATACGAACGAGGAGATGATCTATATCTTCGAAGGCGAAGGGAGGCTGCGCATCGGCAAGGACGAGGAGCGGGTCTCGGCCGGCATGTTCATCGCCTTTCCGCCCGGCGCGTCGCACCCGCACCAGCTCGTCAACACGTCCGGAAGCGATTTGAAATACCTCTGCGTCAGCACGATGGAGTACCCGGACATCTCCGAATATCCCGATTCGCAAAAGATCGGCGCCCTGACGTGCGGCCCCGGCGATCCGGGCTTCCGGGCTTTTTACCGGAAGGGAGATACGGCGGAGTATTACGACGGCGAGAGCGGCCGGGCGGTCGAGCGGATGAAGAAAGGCGGGAAATAAACCGGCCGGTTATTCGATCGCTTTCTCCTGCTCGCGCCGCTCCGCTTCCCGCTTCTCGGATTCGCCGAGCTTCTCCTTGCCCGCCTGGTAGTACTGGAAGTCCCGCGTGATCACGTCGCGCACCGCCTCTTTCGCCTTGTCTTCTTTTTTTTCCCCGCAGGCGGAGACCAGGACCAGCAGTGCGATCAAGAAGACATTTTTCACAGCCATTTTTCCAGCTCCTTCGAAGCAATGGCGCCTGCGCGGATGATTTTCAGCCCGTTTGCGTCCACCTCCGCCACGGTCGAGCCGGCTTTGCCCGCGAGCGTCCCGCCGTCGAAAAAAAACTCGACCCGGCCCGCGAAGCAGACGCGCGCTTCGGCGATCGTGCGCGCCGGCTCCCGGCCGGACAAATTCGCGCTGGTCGCGGTGAGCGGGCGGCCGAGCTCGCGCGTGAGCCGCGCCGCCGCCGGATGGCTCGTC
>WNFL01052133.1_pt4 | contig 19037 bp, 10 predicted proteins | sample 5400361 | NCBI WGS metagenome assembly WNFL01 (sample SAMN13153351, study PRJNA577476) | soil metagenome | isolation source: 40 cm soil on Douglas fir-dominated hillslope | place: USA:California | collected 2013-09-17
GATAGTAGGCGCGGAGATCGTTGCGCTCGTCGTTCGACAGTGATCTTCGATAAGCCCGCGACGCGAACTTTTCGAGAGCATCAAGGTGCCGAGGCTCCGCGGCGGCACGCTCACGCTCCACCCAGCGGACGCCCGCGTTCACTGCTTCGAAGTGATCCTCGATCGCCTTAACAGCCACGTCGCTTCCAGCCGCCTTCGCTCGGGCCAGGTAGTTCTCCTTCACTTTGTGAATCCGCGGCTCCGACGTAATTTCCTTATCTTCGGCCGCGCCCTTCGCGGCTTCCTTGCTCTCGAACATGTAGAACTGCACGTAGGTGCGGATGTTCGCCGACGCGACGAAATCCATGTCGTGCCACAACGCGTCCAGTTCCTTGCGGTCCTTCTCGTCGAGGATCAGATTGTACAGCGGACCGTCGTCGCGGAAGTAACCCATCAGGTTGTGGAAACCGGCACTCAGGTGGCGACCTTTATCGCGCGTATTGTCCGGGAAATATCGGCCGCGCTCGGAAACGTAGAACGCGTCGGGGAACACTGCGGCGAATCGCGCGAATGCCGCTTCGTAACGCGCGCGCTGTCCGGCGGGAACGTGGAGATCGGGGTCAGGTCCCGTAGGCTTCGCGGCCACCTTCGGCGCGGGTTCCTCTTCCGCGTCGTTGTCGGTCATTTCCTTCTTCGGCGCCGCGACAGGCGCGGCCTTCCTTGCTTCGCCCTCCACCTGCAGCACCGCTGGGTCGAACTTAAGACGATTCGCAGCGTACTGATTATTCCTCCAGATCAGAAACGGCTGGGCGGTGTTGCTGATTCCCTTCGCGCTGAGGTTGGTCACTGTTGGCTGGATTTTCCGGCGAAGCTGCACCACAAAATCGCGCATGCGATCGCAACTCGCGCGGGCGAGCTCCGGTTGCTTGCCCTTCGGCGTGGGCAGTTCCCGCCACATCGATTGGAGTTTCGCGATCGGCCCGACATATTGGTTTAAGGCTTCGGGCTCTTTTGCAACTTCCAGCGTCCGCCAGATTGTCGCCAGGTATTTAGCGCTAACGCGATTGGTTGCGGCAAGACTCGACAGCGTGGCGTTCGGCTGGCCCAGCGCAACGCGGTGCTTGTACATCCATGCGACGCGAAAATAGTCGCTGTAATCGGTGTTCTGCTGCTGGTAAAAATCGATGATCTGCTTGACGCAATATTTGTCGCGATCGGTCTCGACCAGCATCGGATGTGGCGCGAACGCAATGCCCGACGGCCGCAGCAGCATGTGATCGGCCACCTCACGCGCGGCTTGAAGGTACTTGGTCACCAGCGCGGGCGACATGCCAAGCGACTCACCTGAATTGTCGAAACCTGCGGGATTCGCCGGGTCCACCGGAAATTCCCGCGTGGGCCGTATGTCGACGCCTGTCAGATCGCGAATGGTGTAGTTGTACTCGGCGTTGCTGAGACGCCGCGCCAGCACGACTCCCGGATCGCCCTCATTCTTGCGCGCTTCCTCTTTGCGCAGCGCAGTGATCCAGTTGATCACCTTCTGCCGTTCCTCCGCGGGCGGCTGCTTCATCTGCGGCGGCGGCATTTCCTTCGCGCTGAGTTTTTCGAGCACCGTGGCCCAATGTGGGTGATCCTCGACCACGGCGGCGACGGTCGAGTATTTCTTCAGATCGAACTGCGCCATCGCCTTTGCACCGCTATGGCAGCCGATGCAATAGGTTTCGATAAAGGGACGAACGGTGTCATTGAACCGCGCTTCAAGATTCGGTTTCACTTCAGCCGCGCCAAGATGTACGGCCAACAAAACCGCGACCCCGATGATCCTAGTCATCGTCCCGGCTCCTTCGGCGGCAGAAACTTCACACACACCGGTGTCGGTGCGTCCGCGAAAATTCCCGACGGCTTCAAACGCCCGTTGCCCGTATCGATGCGCGATCCCAACACCGTGCTCGAACCCTGATTCGCGATCGCCATATGCTTTCCCGCCGCATCGATTCCGAAGTGCCGCGGGTTCGCTCCGCCGGTACCTTGCTCCTCCACCCAGGTGAGGGTGCCCTTCGCCGCATCGATATTGAACAGCACCACGCTGTTGTGCCCGCGATTCGACGCGAACAAATATTTCCCCGAAGGATGGATGTCGATCTCGGCCGTCGTATTCACACCTTCCCAATAACCAGGCAGGGTCGAGAGGGTCTGCAATTCTTTCAGCGAACCATTGTTTGCGTCATACGCGAATGCCGTGATGGTTGAATCGAGCTCATTGATGACATACGCGAAGCGCCCGTCCTGGCGAAATACCATATGTCGCGGACCTGCTCCCGGCTTGAGCGTCGCGAACGGTGGATCGTTCGGAGTGAGCTTCCCTTTCTCCGCGTCGAATCGATAGATCATTACTTTGTCGAGACCCAAGTCGCATACAAACGCGAACTTTCCGCTCGGATCGAACACTGCGCAATGTGCATGCGGCCCCTGCTGCCGCTGTGGATTGATGCTCTTTCCGAGTGTTGGATCACGTTGGTAGCTTCGCCCAACGTGCCGTCGGCCGCGACAGGAAGTACCGCGACGCTGCCGCTGCTGTAGTTCGCGGCGAGAATATTTTTTCCCGCACGATCCAGCGCCAGGTGGCACGGATCTTTACCCATCGACGATCGCTGATTGATCGGCACTAGCTTGCCCGTCGCCGAGTCGATCGAAAACGCGCTGACTCCTCCGGTGGGCTTACCCTGAAACTCACTGGTTTCGTTCACTGCGAACAGCCGGCGGCGTTTTGTATCGATCTCGAGGAACGACGGGTTCGGAGTTTCCGCAGCGAGACCCAGCGGAACCAAAGTCACGTTTTGAGTCACTTCGTCGCCGACGCCTTGGAAACGGAAAAAGTAAATCCCTTTGCTGTTGTCCTTCTCGCCGGTATATGTGCCGACGTACACCAGCGTCGAATTCGCAGGAGTCAGCGCCTGTTTGGTCTGCGCTTCGCTGACGATCGCCGGGGACATCACCACAGCCACGATCGCGCCGATCGAAATCCTGAGGATCTTCAGCGTCCGCATACACTTCCTAACTCGACCAGTATACGCCAGGGATCGCCGCCGAGGTGGCACCAACGAATTCCAGTTCTAGCGCTCACTGTAAGCTTTTGTAGCGCTAACTCTTGACACCCTCCGGGATTTGGCCCTATAATCCCGCAACGACTTCGTAACGACCAGGAGGTCTCAATTCCATGAAGAAACTCGTGTGTATGGCGGCGCTTTTTGCGGCGTCAATGACGCTCGCTCAGGTCAACAAGAGCAATCTGTCGGGAATCGTGCGCGATTCGAGCGGTGCAGTCGTGACCGGTGCGGAAGTGAAGCTGGTTAACATCGACACCACCGTGGCGCGCCAGGAAGTTACCGACAATTCGGGGTTGTACCGCTTCGTCCTGGTCGATCTGGGAAACTACCGCATCGAAGTTGCCCACGCGGGATTCAAACGATTCACGCGTAGCGGCATTCTGTTGAACGCCGGCGAAACCACCACCGCCGACGTCACGCTCGAAGTCGGCGGCATCACGGATTCCGTGACTGTTCAAGGGGAAGCTTCGGTGCTGCGCACGGAAACGGGTAGTCTCGGCGCGACGATCAGCCAACGCACCATCGCGGAGCTTCCGCTGCAGGGCCGCAATCCCTACGTATTCCTTTCGCTCTCGTCGGGCATTCAGTACACCGGCGATCCGGGCGCGCTGAACCCGTGGGACAATTCCGGGCCTTCTGGCTTTACCGCTAACGGTTCAAAGGCGAAGTCGGAATTTCTGCTGGACGGAACGCCGAACATGAAGCTCGACCTGGTCGGCTTCAGTCCCTCGCCCGACGCAGTCGGCGAAATGCGCGTGCAGACCAACGCCTTCGACGCCGAGTATGGACACTCCGGGGCGGGCTTCATCAATGTCTCGACGAAGTCTGGCACCAACCAGGTGCACGGCACTGGCTACGAATATCTGCAAAACGACAAGCTGAACGCCGCGACGTTTTTTAACAATTTGAACAACCAGCCGCGCACCATCCGGCGCAAGAACACCTTCGGCGGATCGCTGGGCGGGCCGGTGGTGCTGCCGAAGATCTACGACGGCCGTAACAAGACCTTTTTCTTTTTCAATTACGAGCGCACCCGCAATCCGTCGCCCGGATCGGCACTGGTAACGGTTCCCACGGTCCTCGAACGCAAAGGCGATTTCTCGAAAACCGTCGACGCGCAGGGCCGACCGATCGTCATCTACGATCCGCAAAGCACCAACGCGGCCGGCACCTTGCGCACGCCTTTCTCCGGCAACATCATCATGCCAGATCGGTTTGACGTGATTGGAGCCAAGCTGATCAATGCGCTGTATCCACTGCCGAACATTACGCCCACCGCCGGGAGCATCAATAACTATTTCAACGCCCGCCCGCGTGATTTTAAATGGAACAGCATGTCGTCGCGCGTGGATGAGAACATCGGCAGCAATCACCAATTGTTCTTCCGCTTCGGCTGGAACCATCGCACGGATTTCGGTCCGCCGTATTTTCCCGACAATATTCTTGCCTCGGACGGCGCCGACGTGTTCGAGCGCGGCAACATCGCCGCCGGTTTCGGCGATACCTGGATCAAGACCTCGCGTACGGTAGTCGATCTCCGGTTGGGACTCACCCGCTATTTCGATCGCAATTTCCTGCTGAGTGAAGGAATCGATCTGACCACGCTCGGATTCCCCGCCAGCTACGCCAAGGCCGTACAGTACAGCTTGTTCCCCACCATGCAGTACACCGATACGAAATCGGTGGGGTCGCAGACGCCCAACAAGGCGTACGTGAATCAGATTCAACCGTCGGTGAACATCCACTCGGTATTTTCGCGGCATTCGATCAAGTACGGATTCCGCTTTACCGCAGAGCAGCAGAATCTTTTCCGCACCGCGATCAACGATGCGAACAATCCCAACAGCCGCCCGGGCGGATGGTTCAATTTCACGCGCGCGTTTACGCAGGGACCGAGTCCCACGCAGGCCAGCGCGCTCGCGGGCAGCTCCACCGCGGCTTTGTTGCTCGGCTTGCCCTCAGCGGGTTCGGTCAGTATTACGGCGGACGCGGCGAATTCCAACAAATATTACGCGTTCTATTTCCAGGACGATTGGAAAGCCACCAACCGCCTGACACTGAATTTGGGAATCCGTTTCGAGCACGAAGGCGGCGTTACCGATCGATACGACGCCGGCATCTCCGGTCTGGACACGGCGGTGGCAAGTCCGCTCGAGGCGGCGGCCAAAGCCAATTACGCGAGGAGTCCGATTCCCGAACTGGCGACTCTTTCCGTTAAAGGCGGCCTCGGATTCCTTAACACCAACGGCGCGGGACGCTCGCACCTGGATCTGCCGACGCTGATGTACGCGCCACGCATCGGGTTCGCCTATCGCGTTTCGAACTTCATGGTGTGGCGCGGAGGCTGGGGAATTTATTACGTCCCGAACAATATGGTTAATTTCAACCAGCTTGGCTTCAGCTTGAACACGCTGATGGTTACGTCGCTCGATAACAACCTGACACCGTTCAACAAACTCGCGAATCCATTCCCCAACGGACTTTCGCAGCCCCTGGGATCGAAAGCTGGTCTGCTCACTGCCGTGGGCCAATCGCTGAACCCGGTGACCACCGCGCCCATAGGCTCGGTGCCCGATTTCAAGGACGGTCTGTCGCAGCAGTTCTCGACCGGCTTCCAGTTCGCGCTGCCGTGGAACTTTTCGGTTGAGACCAGCTACGTCGGCAACCGCTCGCAGCGGCTCACCATCAACAATCGCAACATCAATGACATTCCCAACCAATTTCTGTCGCTGGGCACGCGCCTGAACACTCGCGTGGCGAATCCATTCTTCGGCGTCATTACCGATCCAACCAGCGCGCTGAGTCAATCCACGGTCACGGTGCGACAGTTGTTGCAGCCATTCCCGCAGTTCATCGGGATCACCAATGCCGCGCTGCCGTTCGGAAGATCGAATTACGATTCGGCCCAGTTGCAGATCACGCGGCGCCTAGCGCAGGGCGTGCAACTCGGAGTCGCCTACACTTTCTCCAAGTTCATGGAGCAGACGTCGTATTTGAACAGCAACGACGCCAAGCCGGAGCACGTGATCTCCGACGCCGATTTCCCGCACCACTTGGTTTTGAGCGGGCTGTGGGAACTTCCCTTTGGTCCCGGGAGACCGCTGTTTAACTCCACCAACGGATTCATCAAAAGGATCGCGGGCGGCTGGCAAATCAGCGGGATTGCGACCTTCCAATCAGGGCAAGCTCTGGCGTTTTCGGGAGCCGAACGAGTCAGCGACACCAATAACGATCAACACGTCTACACCAATTGGTTCGACAAGAATCAGTTCATCCCACAGCCCGCGTTCACGCTGCGGCGCACCTCCAGCCGCATCGCCGACATTCGCGGCCCTGGCATCAACAAGGTGGACTTGACGGTTACCAAGCGTATCCTCGTCACTGAGCGTGTATTCCTCACGATTCAGGGCGAGTTTTATAACGCCTTCAACCACACCAATTTTTCGAATCCAAATACCACGGTCACCAACGGCTCGTTCGCCACCATCAGTGGCGTACAGTTGCAGCCGCGCAACATTCAATTGTCCGGACGTATTACATTCTGAGGTGCATGCCTCCCGGCGGCGATGCCCGATACTCGCGACGCGCCTTTCTGGCCGCAGCGGGCGTGGGGATTGCCGCGACTGGCTCAGCGGAGGACTCGAAGTCGCCTTCCACTCTTTCCACGGTTGACTTCGCGAAGCTCATTTCGCGCGCGGATCTCATTTACGACCAGCCCGTCCCGCGCAGCGAAGAAGGCATCCCCATCGGCAACGGTCGCATGGGAAGTCTGGTATGGAGCGCGCCTTCGCAGTTGCGGTTTCAGATCAACCGCGCCGACGTCTACGCAAGCAACAGCGCATCCAACAGCTTTTTCGAACGCCATAACGACTACTGTGGCGGCTGCGCATTTCTCGACGTCGATGTCGGCCACGCAACGGAAGATCCGTTCCCGCAGTCCGGATTCAAGCAGCATCTCTCCGTGCACGACGGGCTGCTGACGATCCACGGCCGCGGCGTGACGGCTCGCGTCTTCGCGTGGCCGGTCGACGACGTGATGGCGATCACGATTGAGGATCGCCGTGCCGCGCCTCAATCCGTCGCCGCCGCGCTGCGCATGCTGCGCTTCGAAACCAAATACTTCGGGCAGCAGCTTGAGACTTTCGCGCGCGAACACTCGGCCAGAATTCAGACGCGGAACCACACAGCGACCTCGCAACTGGTGGTCAGGGGTCAACGAATCGCGCTGACGCAGGACTTTCGCGAAGGCGATTTCTGCTGCAAGTCGGCGGTGGTGGTCGAGATCGTCGGGCGTGATACGAAAGCGCAAATCACGAACGAGACCGAAGTGCGCGTCGCTGCGGGCACTGGCCCCGCGAGCTATTCGATCCTTATTGCCTCCGCCGCCACGTTCGATCCGGAGGAGGACGTCCTCGCCGCCGCGCTCCGGCAGCTCGACGCAGCCAAATCCAAGGGGATCGACGCGCTTCAACAGGAGACCAAAGATTGGTGGCATGGCTTCTGGTCGCGTAGCTTCGTGCACCTACACGGCGCGGACGGAGTGGCGGATTTCGTCGAACAGCACTACAACTATTTTCTCTACGTGATGGCTGCCAGCTCGCGCGGAAAGTTCCCGCCGAAGTTCAACGGCATGCTGTGGAACACGGGCGGCGACCTGCGGACTTGGGGCGGCCAGCACTGGTTCGCGAATCTGAGCTGCTATTTCGAAGCACTTCCCGCTGCGAATCGCCTGGATCTGATGGACCCGATGTTCGACATGTACTCCGGCATGTTCGACGCGTGCGCCACCGCTGCGCGCCAACAATGGGGCAGCCAGGGACTCTATATCCCCGAGACTGTGTTCTTCGACGGCCTCGAAAGACTCCCCGACGATATCGCTGCCGAAATGCAAGATCTGTATCTGTTGCGCAAGCCCTGGGACCAGCGTTCGGCGCACTTTATCGAATACGCGCAAACCAAGCATCCCCATTCCAGCCGCTGGAATTGGATTCAGAGCGGCAGTTGGGTGAGTGGACGGTGGGTTACCACCGAGCGTGGCTCCGGTCCCTACGGGGCGGTGAATCACATTTTCGGAACGACCGCGAAGGTCGCGTATTTGTTCTGGCGGCGCTACGAGTTCACGCTCGATCGCGCGTGGCTCGAACGACGCGCGTATCCGATGTTGCGCGGTGCTGGGGAGTTTTATCGCAATCATCCCAACGTGAAGAAGGGCGCCGACGGAAAGATTCACATCCATTGGGCGAACAGCAACGAAAGCGTCTACGGTGCGCGCGATACCGATGAGGATCTGTCGGCGATGCGCGGGATTTTCGGTGCATTGATGCGCGCTTCGCAGATTCTCAACGTTGACGCAGCGCTGCGTCCGGTGTGGCGCGAGTTGCTGACTAACCTGGCGCCTCTGCCGACTTCTGACGATCCCGAAGCCCTGCGCCCCGCGACTTACACCGGGCCGCGCGTCTTCGTGCGGGGACTCAAGCCGGCCATCAAGCCCGGCGGATTATTGCCCGACGGGAACAGCCTGCCGATGTGGTTCTTCGATTTGTGTAACGTCGAATCGCGCGATGAGCAGATTCTCGAAACGGCGCGAGTAACGTTCCCGCAGTTCCTTCGCAATGGCCTGACGCCGCAGACGCCCGTTGGCGTACTTTCGAAAGTCGCGATCGCCGCTGCTTCGATCGGCAGCGCGGATGCGGTGCGGATCCTCATCCCGAATCAGATTCGTGCACTCGCGCCCGAACGTCCCACGGCGTATAAGAACGGTGGCGTTCTCGCGAATCGCATGACACTCCGCGAAGGCCCGCAGGCGCTGGACGCCCAGCGCTTAGGCCGTGCCGCGGAAGCGCTGCATCTTGCGCTGCTGCAGAGCAATCCTCCCGCGCCCGGCGAAGATCCGATCCTGCATGTGTTCCCGGCATGGCCCAAGGAATGGGATGCGCGCTACACACTGTTGGCCCGCGGGGCTTTCTTAGTCAGTTCCTCCATGCGAGGCGGCCGAATCGAATTCATCGAGATCGAATCGCAGGCCGGCGGCGAGTGCCATCTGCGCAACCCGTTCTCCAGCGACGTGACGCTTCATCGCGACGGGAAGAAATCGGAAACTCTGAGAGGCTCGCTGCTTCGGTTCGCAACCCGCAAGGGCGAACGCATCGTAGTGGCGCCCGCGGGTGCATCGCCCGCCGACTTCAAACGAAAAGTTCCTGAGGCTTAACCCATGACCCGACGTTGTTTTCTTCTCGCCCTCTGCGTTATTACAGCCTTCGCTCAGTCGCCCGTCGATACTGGAACACCCGAGGCCGCTGTCTCGCACTCGGCCGGAAAGTGGACCATCCGCGGTAAGAAAAACACGGTCGAGCTGAACGAGTCCGATCTCTCGGTCACCGTCCGCGCAGGAATCGTGTCGTGGAAAATGGTCCCGTCATCCAAAGACGACGTGCTGGTCGGCGCCGCGGGCGACGAATTCCCGTTGCGACTTGCCGACGCCGGTGAAATCAAGATCGCTCCGTATCAGACCGGTTTCAAGACCGGAATCAAAATCGTACTCGATCGATTCCGCGGAACCGGCCAGCAAGCTCCGGGCGCGCCGCTGCAACTCCGCATCGTGCTGACGATGTGCCTGGAGGGTCGCGACGAGGAATTGGTCTCCGAGGTCACCGTGATTGAACGCGGCCTCACCGTTCGCGAATTGAACTGGCCCAAGGAGCCCGACGGCCGCGAGGTCGACTTCACCGTGATCCCCAGCGACGATGGCACGCTGCTCCCGCGCGACTGGCCGAAGACCTACCATCCCATCCATCGCGCAAAGGGCGAGATGAGCCCTGTGCAGAGCCACCTGATCGAATCCTGGGCCATGTCCTGGTGGGGATTCCAGAAGGGCGACGCCGCGATGATCGTGATCGTCGAAACACCGGACGACGCGGGTTACACTTTCGCTCATCCCGCGGGCGGCCCCACGCGCATGGGTCCAAGCTGGCGTGCGCAACTGGATCGCTTCGCATACATGCGCAGTGTGCGGATGGGATTTCTCGCCAAGGGCAACTACGTGGATCTGGCAAAGCGATATCGCCGTCACGTGATGGATTCGGGGCTGTACGTTTCGCTCCGAGATAAGATCGCGCAGCGCCCTCTCGTGCGTAATTTGATCGGCAACCCCGTGCTGGGCGCACGCGTCCTTCGCAACTACAAGCCCGGCGGGCAGCGTTACGACACTAAGAATCCCGAGAATAACTATCGCCTGGTGACCTTCGCGCAGAATGCGCAGACGTTGCGCGATCTCAAGTCGAAAGGCTTCGACAATCTGAATGTGACGATGTCCGGTTGGCTGAATCTCGGCTACGACCGGCAGACGCCCGACGCGTTGCCTCCCGCGAAAGACGCCGGTGGCTGGGAAGGCATGAGGCTATTCTTCGATACCTGCAAGCAGGTTGGCTACACGTGCTGGTTGCACGATCAGTATCGCGATTACTATTTGGACGCGCCTTCCTGGAATCCCGACTTCGCGATTCGCGAGGAAGACAACATCCGCCCGCCCACAGCGTTCCCCGGCACCCGCTTCAAGCACGATTGGAAAGACGGCTATATCCCGCTCATGGATAACTGGGACGGCGGTGCGCAGGGATATCTCAACAACGGGTTCATGCTGGGCCACGTCATCAAGAATTACCGCACCATGTTCGAACACGGCATCCATCCCGACGGAACCTATCAGGACGTGTTCGGCTACATCCCGCCCGATCAGGATTTCAATCCCGAACATCCCAACACGCGAACGGATTCGATGCGGCACCGCGCGACCGTGATGTTGTGGTCGCGGAAGAATCTGGGAATCGTCGGCACGGAAGACGGAACGGACTGGGTGATTCCGTACGTCGATTACCTGACTTCGCGCAAAAACCGCGTGGCCGCGAATGGCAACGATCCGGATCATGAGGACGCGATCCAGGTCCCGCTGTACGAACTGGTATATCACGACGCGGTGGTGACGACGTACACTCCTGCCGATCCGCGCGGCCTCCTGCACGCGAGCGCGCCGGAATGGTCGATCTCGCGAATGGGCACCGACTCAAATCTCGACGCGATCCGACGGATGAGCGCTCTGCACCGCCGCGTCGGTCTGCTCGAAATGACGAATCACGAATTTCTCGATGCGAATCGCAGGCGCGAGCGGACCACGTTTTCGGACGGAACCACCGTGACCGTCGACTGGGAAACCGAGGCGGTCGAGATCAGGCCCGACGTTTCCTCCGCGCCGCCCGCGTCCGATATGCCGGCTATTGTTCCGCCGCGCTCCGGCAAGAACGAAATCATAAAGCTGTTCGATGGAATGACGCTCAACGGCTGGGAGGGCAGCCCGCAATGGTGGTCCGTGAGAGACGGCGCGATCGCCGCCAAGGTCGCTGACCGCGTTCCCACGACGTTCATCTTCACGAAAGATAACTACTCCGACTTCCGTCTCACATTGTGGTCGAAGATGGTGGAATCGGAGAATCACGCGGGCGTTTCGCTATGGGGCACGCGCGTCGAGCAGGGCACCAACAAGTGGGCGCACAAGGGTCCGCTGGTGATTTTCCCGAATCCGAGCATGTGGGATTACGTCACCAATCAGGGCATCCGCATCCAAAAGACGACGCTCGAAAAAGTGACCAGCCAGAACGAATGGATTCAAGTGGAGATTTTGGCGCAGGGCAATCGCATCCGGGCGGTTTACAACGGAGTCGAGGTGTTCGAGTGGCGCGATCCCGACCCCAACCATCCGCGCACCGGGCCGATCGGCCTGCAACTGCACGGATTCGGAAAGCCGCAGGAGGTCCAATATAAGGACATCGTGATCGAGACGTTTCCGGCCGAGGACAAACTCAAAACCGTTCGGAAGTAGAGCAGCCGCTAAGGCAGCGCGAACGTCAACAGCGCCGACCCCGCAGGCAACGCGATGTACTGCTTCCCTCGAACGTGTACGTCACGGGCGGCGCGAAAATCTGTGCACCGGTTTGAAAACGCCACAGCACCTTGCCCGTTCTTGCGTCGAAGGCGATGAAGTTCCCGTGGTTGTCGCCGGTGAATACCAGTCCGCCTCCGGTCGCGAGCACGCCGCCCGACGGATGCCGCACCATCTCGTGCCTCCAGCGAATTTTGCCGGTCGCCGGATCCATCGCTATCAAAGAACCCTTGGCTGGCTCGCGCTTCAGATTCTCGGTACCGCTCAACTGGTACCACTCGCCTTCGTTGAAATCGTAATCGCTGCTGTAGTAGTTCTGGCATCCGTCAGCGCTGCCGAAATAATACAACCGGTTTGCGGACTGTAAGCTGTAGCAGCCTCCCAGTTGTGCCCGCCGCCCAGGCCGGGACACGCGCGCGTCCCGTGCTCACTCGGGTCCTGTCCAGGAACCAAGCGAGGCTTGCCGTCGGGTCCGATGCCGCTCGACCAACTGATGGTCGTGTACGGCTGCGCGAATAGAAACTTTCCATTGGTTCGATCCAACACGTAAGAATATCCGTTACGATTCGCCTGGGTCACCGCCTTCACTTTGTGGCCGCTGAAGTGGTGCGTGAACTGTCTGTTTGTACCGTCTGCGTAAGATATCTTAATTAACTGTCAAGGGCGGATTCTGAACACGCCTGAACATGCCGAGGAGAACGATGCGAATGACACTATCTCAAGGAGGGTTCACATGCGCGTCCTGATCACCGCCGCGCTCTGCTGGCTCAGCGCCGGAGCGGCTTTCTGCCAGCGCGGGCCTGCGCCATTCTACGAGGACACCAACAACATTCCGATCTCGCCCGAGGTGCACAGCGACCGGACCGTGACGTTCCGCCTGTTCGCGCCGAAGGCGTCCGAGGTGCTGCTGATGGGTTCTCCCGGCATCCTCGAATTCACCAAGAAGCCGCTCCCACTCGAGAAGGGCGATAAGGGCGTTTGGTCGCTGACCATCGGCCCACTTCCCGGAGGGTTCTACACCTATGGCTATGCAATCGATGGCGGCCTGCGCATGCCCGATCCCTCCAATCCCAACCTGGAGCTACGCCGTTGGGGTCCCACCAGCTCGTTCATCGTTCACAACAGCGAGGATGCGGTCATAGAAGAGCGCAGAGTGCCGCACGGGACTGTACACGTGAACTTTTACGACTCGTCGAATCTCGATCGCCAGCGCATGGTATACGTTTACACGCCTCCCGGCTACGAGTCGAGCAAGCAGAGGTATCCGGTGCTTTACCTGCTACACGGCAACTGACAGATCGAGGCCTCCTGGACGTGGACCGGACGGGCCAACGTGATTCTGGACAATCTGCTTGCAGATGGCAAGATCAAGCCCATGATTGTCGTGATGCCGTACGGCCACATTCCTCGCGAGATCAAGAGCACGGCGCCCGCACCTTCGCAGAACGATCCTGCCGCGATCGAAAAAGAACTTCTCACCGCCGTGAAGCCGATGGTTGAAGCGAAGTACCGGGTGCTTGCCGACCGCAAACATCGCGCCATCGGCGGACTCTCCATGGGGGCCGGCCAATCGATGGCGATTGGGCTTCACCATCTCGATGAATTCGCCTATATAGCTGCCTTCAGCGGCGGAGGCAATCGCGCGGAGTGGGAAAAAGCCGACCCCGCAATGTTGAACCAGAAACTTAAGGTCCTCTGGATCGGTTGCGGCACGGAAGACCCCGGCTATAACGGCGTCAAAGGCATGGACGAACTGCTGACCAGCAAGGGCGTGCATCACGTCTGGAATCCATCCGGCGGCGGACATAGTTGGCCGAACTGGCAGATCTACCTGGCCAAATACGCGTCCCTCCTGTTTCGTGATTAAGCGACCGTTCGGTGGCGGAGCAGGTGGTTAGTTCCGCTCGCTGTCCACGGGCGTAAAGCGCACCTCATCGGCGGCGAGGTATTCGCCCTCTCTCGGACCGGAGAACTGGATATAGGCGATGCGCCCGGCTTTCACAGTCAGGTTGAAAGTGGGCACGGGATCGGCGGGGGCACGGCGACCCGGAACGGATTCGAGGCCGGCGTGATCGACCACTTTGCCGTCGGAATCGAATGCTTCAAGCAGCGCCGGTGTCCCGATGGAGCCCCAAAACGAGACCGTCACGGACGAAACCGGTCTCGCGAACGTGGCGCCGGCTCCGTGGCCATCGCGCAAACGAGTCCCTTGTGGCGAGTGGAGAGATGGGTGAAAAACATCAGCATCCCTTTTCCTTTGGTCTGCTTCGGATCGTGGGCCAGGGTAAACACGACGCCCTTCTCTTCCCAGCGCACGACACGATTGGCCTTTTGATCCGCGAGCAGGGGGACGGCACTCTCGAAGTCCACGACAACGGGCTCGGCGGACCAGGCACAAGCCGTCGCGCCGAACAACAACACGACGACGCGCATCATGCTTTGCTCATTTCCAGGCCCGACATTGTGCCGGTGGAAGACGCGAATTTCCCGGCGTCGATTCCCATGCGCTGGATCATGGAGACGAACAGGTTGGGAAGTGGATAGTTCTGGTTGCGGTCGAAGACGAGGTGTCCCGCGTGCCGGAAGCCTCCGCCCGCGAGGAGCACGGGCATGTTCGTCGTGGAGTGGGCATTGGCGTCGCCCAGGTTCGAGCCATAGAGCACCATCGCTCGGTCGAGCAGCGTTTCACCGTTCTCCTGGACGCCTTGCAGTCCTTTGAACAGATCCGCGAGCAGACCCATGTGCCAGGAATCGATGACGCGGAGCTGCGCGAGCTTCGCCTCCGATTTCCCGTGGTGAGACAGGTTGTGATAGCCGTCGCTGATCGTGGCGCCCCTGATCTCAACCACCGGGGTGCTGACGCTATCGAGCATCAGTGTCACCGAGCGCGTGGAATCGGTTTCAAACGCCAACCGGACGAGCCGGTACATATTCTCCACCTTAGCCATGTACTGGGCCGGGCTGGCGGGGTCCTGCGGCTCCGGCGTCCTCACGACCGGTTTCGACCTCCGTTCCCATCCCTTTGATTCCTGCAAGCGGCTTTCGAGTTCCCGGACGCTGGTGAAGTACTGGTCGAGACGCGCGCGATCGGCGGCGCCGATGCTCCGCTCCATGCCTCGGACCTGCTCGGATACGGCATCGAGAATGGACCGCCCGGTATCGAGTTCGGCGATCTTGGCTTCTACCTCCTGCGGGCTGCCCTGAACGAACATCTGCCGGAATACGGCCGCGGCGCTTTGCTCCGGCGGAATGGCGACGCCGTTGCCGGTCCAGGAAAGGGAACGCGCGGCTGTATTGACGGCGAGCGTGAGCGACGGAAATCGCGTCTGATTGCCGATGCGTTCGGCGATGTACTGGTCCAGCGAGATCGTGTTTCGGAACGAACTGCTGGCCGGGTGCGGGGCCGCGGTAAGGAAGCTTATGTCCGCGGGGTGCCCGCCGTCGACGTTCGGGTGGGAAACACCGGAGAAGACGGTGAAATCCTTCCGAAAATCCTGGAGGATCTTGAGGTAGTTCGAAGTCGTATAGTCGGGCCCGGCGCCGGCAGGAAAGAACTCGGCGGGCAGCAATCCCAGGTTGTTGCAGATCGCCAGCATGCGGCGTGGCGGGGCGGCGGCGGACTGTGCGCGAGCGGTGGCTGGAATCATCGCGTCCAGAAACGGCAGCCCTAGGCCGACTCCGATGCCCCGTAGCATCGTGCGGCGTGAAATTGCGTTTTTTCTCAGCATGCTGCTCTCGCGGTCATTTGTTTCGGAAGAGATCACTCTCAATAATCGCGTATACGATGTCGCGAACACCGAAGCCCGAGCCCCGAGCTTTGTCGAGCACTTCTTCTACCTGTTTGCGATCCGAGAATGCAATAGGCGCGCCGGTGGCGTAGGTGGTTAGTTGGCCGGCGAGGTTTCGGGCTACCGTTCGCTCATCGCGATCGAGCAGGAGTTTCTTAAACTCACGGATGTTGGCAAACGTCCGTCCGTCCGAAAGCTTGCCGGCGGAATCCACCGGCAGCCCGTGGTGGAACGCGAACGGCTGCCCCGAAAGGCCGATCCCGGGAGCGGGCTTCACCTTCTCATCGTACGCGCGATAGCGGTCGCGCCAGCCGCCCATCACGTCGAAGCTTTCGAGCGCGAATCCGGGAGGATCGATGGCGCGATGACAGGAGGCGCAAGTTGGATCGGCCCGATGACGGTCGAGCTGCTGGCGGATGGTGACCGCTCCGCGGATATCGGGCTCGATCGCGGGAATGCCTGCCGGCTGCGATATGCGGATTCCGAGAATCCTTTCGATGATCCATACGCCGCGCAGGACAGGCGAGGTCGTCGTACCGTTGGCGGTAATCTTGAGCACGCTCGCCTGCGTCATGATTCCGCCGCGGACCGAATCTTTCGACAGCGAGACCTTACGCATCGTCGCCCCGGTGACACCAGGGATTCCGTAGTGTTTCGCGAGACGTTCATTGAGGAAGGTGAAGTCGGAATCGACGATCGTCCGCGCCGGTAGGTTGCTGTGGAACAGTTCCTGGACGAAGAGCCGCGTTTCCTCTACTGCGGCAAGCTTAAGGGGGTCGTCGAGTTCGTAGTCGTTGTAGAGCGTGGTCGAGGGGGAGCTGTCGTCGATCTTGCGGAGGTCGAGCCAGTAATCGGTGAACGCGTCGACGAAGCGGCGGGATTTCGCGTCGTTGAGCAGGCGATCGGTCTGGGCCCGGAGCACCGCGGGATTGCTGAGCCGGCCTTGCGCCGCCAGGGCTCGGAGTTCGGCGTCCGGCGGCGAGTTCCACAGGAAAAGCGAGAGCCGCGTCGCCAGGGCATAGTCGTCGAGCCGGCCCGGCGTTTCCTGAATGTAGAGGAAGCCCGGAGAACACAGAATCGCTGTGTAGGCCGCAAGCAGCGATTTGGTGAAGCGGTGTCCAAACTCGAACTGCTGGTCGAAGAGGGCGAGGAATCGTTTGCCGTCCGCTTCCTCCACCGGACGGCGGTACGCTCGCTCCAGAAACGAGCGGATCAGGCGCTCGGCGTCTTCACGCGGATGCTCGCTGACCAGCTCGACAGCAACATCCTGCGTTCGCGGACCGAAACGGCCGCGGCCTCCACCGGCATTGGGAGCCGCAGGCGGCGCGGCGATTGGGACGCTGACCCCGCCCGTTGCGCTCTTTTCCATGCGGCGTATCGGCAGATCGCCGAAAATCGCGCGGTAGTCTGCCGAGCCGGTCGGGTCCGCGAGAGGCCCCTCCACCTCGAGCCACTGGAAGGCCACGCCCGGCATGCCGTCCTTCTCGGCGAGCGGGTTGACATACTCTTCCTCGCTGCCGTTCACACGCGTCCGGAAGAGGCGCATGGGGTCGGTCTGGATTGCTTCGGTTGGGGTGAGGAGGACCTCCACCTCCTGGACCGAAGGATCGGGCGTGAACTCGAACGCCGCAAGCGGACGGGATTGCCCGGAGCTTTGGGCATACACCCCGATTGGCTCATTGCGGCGACCGCGCCACACCTCATCGGGATTGGGCCGGTGGTAGGTGGGCTGGTACAGATATGCCACTTTTTCGGGGCCGAATCCCGTGAAGTTCCAGTGGTCGATTCCGCCGCCACTGACCCAAATTGTGTAGCCCTTGACCCGAATGCGGTAGCGTCCTGCGGCTGGGACGCGAAAGCTGCTCCAATTAAATCCGCCGGCATCGGAGAAGATGCTGGAGACGCGGCCGACGGCCTCGCGCTCCTTGGTTTCGGGATTCGAGATTGCGCTTCGGCCGGCGCGGACTTCGGGCTGCGCGTGCGAATCGAGGACGGGAAAGTTGAGGCGATCCGTGCGCGTGTTCCCCTCCCGCGGCCGGAAGTTGCGCAACGCGGGCTCATCCCGCGCGTAGATGCGGGTGGTGGCCGCGGGCGCCTGGACGAGTTTCGAGGCCATGGCTTCGCGGAGGGCGTAGTCGGCGGCACTCATATAGCGGGCGAGCTGAACATGGGACACGTCGAGCGCGGCGCCGACTTTGTTATACCGCCACGCTTCTCCATCCTGCGGCAGTTTGGATTTGATCTGGGCCCAGGGGATATTCAGGAGAGCGCGGATGGAGTTCTCGTATTCGTAGGCGTTGAGACGCCGCAGTCCGGCGCGGCCGTGCTCGCTAACCACCTTGCGCTCGTACGCCGTGAGCGCGTCGCTCAAGCCCGTGACGAACTGGTTCAGCGATTCTGCGGGAGGCCGCGGGATGGGTGGCGGCGGCATTTCGCCGGCTGAAATACGATCATGAACTTTGACCCAGATGGCGAAGTTATCCGGGTTGGCGGGTTCATAGCTGAGTTTGGTGAGATCGAGGTGCGCGGCAGCCGCGGAGGAGTTATGGCACGCGGCGCAGTTTTTCTGAAGAAATGCCTCGGCGCCAGAGAACGGGGGAGTGGCGGCGATAGCCGATGCGGCGAAAAAAAGGGCGATAACGATCAGAGGCGTCGCCAGCTTTGTGAACGGCCGCGTGATGGGCGCGCTCCTCCTGCGCCATTGCATCCAACAAGTATATCTGCCATTGCTGAGATTCAGCCTGTGTAATGCACGCCGTCTCACTCCGCCCGAATCTCCAGCACCGCGACCGTATACGGATCCAACACCACCGCCAAATCCTTCGTGTACTCGATTGTACGGCTGATTGTCCGGATCGCGTCCGGCCGTTCAAGCGATGCCTTCTCTGTCTGCGCCGCGGTGATTGTGTGCAGCCGCGCGATCGCCTTCTCCGGCGCGCGCGAGCCCTGCAATCGTGCGAGCAACGTGTTTCGCCGGCCCTCGTAATTCACGGCTTTGATCACGATTCGGCGACCGTCCGCGCTGGCCGTGGCCACCGCATCGATGGTGCCCTGCTGCCACTCCTCTGGCTTCATCGTCTCGATCTCCCGGAAGAATGCCTTTCGATCCGCGGCATCCCGCACTGTCCCACTCGCCGACGCGAGATACCGCTGGGCATAGTGCTCGCGAAACAGTTTTGCCACGGGATACGCCCCACCTGGAAACCACGACACGTGATCGTGGTAAATCAG
>WNFL01414729.1_pt1 | contig 19036 bp, 28 predicted proteins | sample 5400361 | NCBI WGS metagenome assembly WNFL01 (sample SAMN13153351, study PRJNA577476) | soil metagenome | isolation source: 40 cm soil on Douglas fir-dominated hillslope | place: USA:California | collected 2013-09-17
CCCCTTCAGGGGAGGGTGCAAGGGCATGCCCGCAGCCGTTTACCGATAAATCCGCTGCAGCTGCCGCTCGGCGATCTTGATCGCACCTTTGGCCTCCTCGCGGCCGGTGCAGTAGCTCGCAAACATGTCGAGAAGGACAAAATCCGAAACCGCGCTCGCGGCCTTTTCGCCGACCGAGCCCAATCCGCCGACCGTCAGCGAACGCTTGGCGACGTCGCGGTAAGGCGTGCGCTTGGGGTCCGACGTCCACACCGGATTTGCGTCATACGCGGCAAGGCCGGGCGACAGGTAGCCGCCGGCCGCCTCGATCCAGGGGTTGAACTGGCTCGCCTCCTGCATGTACGCCATCAGCGCCTTACAGGCCTGCGGATATTTGGTGTGGCTCATGGCGAGCAGCGGAAACATCAAGTGCAACTCGGTCGGCTTGCCCACCGGGCCGACCGGGAAATAGGCGTGATCCATATCGTCGGCGATGTCGGTCTTGGTGGCATCGCGCCGCGCTGCGGTGTAGATCGAGATGCCGTTGTTGGTCCAGTGGATTTCGCCGGCGAGGAACGCCTTGTTGTTGGAGGCGTCATTCCATGAGGCGACGCCCGGGATCATGTTGTCATAAAGCTGCTTGGCGAACTCCAGCGCCTTTTCGGTCTCGGGCGAGTTGAGAACGACCTTGTCGTTCTTGTCGACCATGTTGCCGCCGAATGCCCACAGGCACCAATAGACCCAGGTGTTGCCGTCGCCGGAGGCGTGGCCGAGCGCCATGCCGCCGGGCGTAGCGTTTTTCTTGGTCGCTTTGGCCAACTCAAGAAGCTCGTCGGTGGTGGTCGGGAATTTGGAGAACCCGGCCTTTTTCAACGACGAGATCCGATAGTTCATGAGGCTGCCGGTGTAGCAGACCGGGATGTCGATCCATTTGTTTCCGCTCTTGCCATAGGTGACGGCGGACGGCGCCCACGGGCCGTATTTCTTGCCGAGGTATTCGGCGACGTCGGTCACGTCGATGCATTTCTGCGGAAACAGATGCGGCAGCGAGTAGAGGCCCCAGAACAGGTCCGGCCCGGCGCCCGTGTTGGCCGTCACAGCAGCCTTCGGCGTCACGTCCTCATAGGACTCCCGCGTGACGATGACCTTCACGCCGGTCGCCTTGGTGAAAGCATCCAGCAGTGCCACGAAGGCATCATCTTCTGCCTGCACGAAATATTTCCACCGCAGCATCGCCAGTTGCGCATTCTTCTCAGGCTTCCACGGCGCGGCCTGCGCCCACGCCTTGGCCCATTCGATGAGCGCCGGTCCCGTGAGCGCGCCGGCCGCCGCGGTCGCGGTTGCGCCCTTCACCAGAGTGCGTCGGGTAAAATCGGTCATGATCGGTTTCCTCCATTTTTTCCATTGAGGCGTTTGCCGGACGTCTTGTCGAACAGGTGAACGAAGCCCGCGCTGGGCTTGAGGCGCACGCGGTCGCCGGGCTTGAATTGATGGCGCTCGCGGAACACCGCGAGCACGTCCTGACCACCGAGCGTGGCGACAAGCTGGGTTTCCGAGCCGGTCGGCTCGACCACCTGGATTTCCGCATCGATGCCGTCGTCCGCCAGAACAAAGTGCTCGGGGCGCACACCGTAGACGGCAGGCGTGCCGTCCGACCATTCCGGCGTCCGCTGCGCGGACGCTCGCAGCGGCAGGCGCACGCCGCCCGGGCCGTCGAAGGCGGTGCTGCCGTTATGGCGGATGGTGCCGGGAAAGAAGTTCATTGCCGGCGAGCCGATAAAGCCTGCGACGAAGAGATTGTCGGGCCGGTCATAGAGGTCGAGCGGCGCGCCGATCTGCTCGACGCGGCCGTCATGCATCACCACGATCTTGTCCGCCATGGTCATGGCCTCGATCTGGTCGTGGGTGACGCTTGGCATCGAGATTGGACAGGGGCTCGTCGAACAGGAACACTTGTGGGTCGCGCACGATCGCCCGGCCCATGGCGACGCGCTGGCGCTGGCCGCCGGAAAGCTGGCGGGGATAGCGGTCGAGATAGGGTGTCAGTCCGAGAATGTCCGCCGCCTTGTTGACCCGCTCGGCGATTTTCGCGGCGCCGGCGCCGCGCAGCCGCATGGAGAAGCCCATGTTCGCCGCGACCGTCATGTGCGGATAAAGAGCGTAGTTCTGGAACACCATGGCGGTGTCGCGCTCTTTGGGCGGCAGATTGTTGACGACGCGATCGGAAATGCGGATTTCGCCGCCGCTGATATGCTCCAGGCCGGCAATCATTCGCAGCAGAGTGGACTTGCCGCAGCCGGACGGGCCGACCAGAACGACGAACTCGCCGTCGGCAATCTCCACGTCGACGCCGTGGATCACATAGACGGATCCGAACGCCTTGCGGACGCCGCGGATCGCCACTGACGCCATCGTTTCCTCCCCAAGCTTGCGCCGCGGTAACGGACGTCTTGCATTAAGTTCTGCATTTCGCCGTCCCGGAACGTGACCCAACGACGCGCCGCGCAAAGCCCTTTAAGGATCGCCCGGCCCGAAGGGCGACTCCTTGCCGGGCGGCACGCCTTCCTCCGCCATGGCGAGCAACATCGCGATGGTCACGTAGGTGCCGGTCACCGCGGTCAAGTCGACCACCTGCTGCTCGCCGAGGACCGTCTTGGCTCGCATAAATGTTTCGTCTGAGACCTCGTGCTTGGTCGAAAGCTCCATGACGAAATCATAGACCGCGGCCTCGTCCGGCTGCATGCTTTGAGGCCGCTTGTTGGCCTTGAGATCGGCGATGATTGTCGGCGACAGGCCCGCCTTCAGGGCGAGCGGGCCGTGCGCATACCATTCGACCTGCGACCGCCACAACCGCCCGGTGATCAGGATAGCAAACTCGTTGAGCCGCAGCGGCACCGAGGAATGCCAGCGCAGAAAGTCCAGGAGATCGAACATGCGCTGCCCGAACACCGGACTGCGCAGCATCGGATTGTAGGGACCCGCGATGCCGACGCTCGAAATCTTCATGATGGCTTCGCCGAGCGGGCGCTGCTCGTCCGTCAACTGCGTCATCGTCAATTGCGGAAACCGCGGCTCCTTGCCGGACGCCGATGTCGATGAACCATGGCCTGCGAAGAATCCGAGACCGGCCGACAGCAGTGCTACGATAGCACCTCCCAGTTTGCGCATTCTTGTCATCGAGCGCCTTCCCTTGTGCTGATTTCTAGCCTAATGTTCCCGCTCGGGTACTTTTTGACCCGATACCGGTTCTCACCCGCCGAATGTTCCCCGCCGGGAACATTCCCTTAACTTTCGATCGGTTACAACGATTAAGAGGCGCAAAAAAAGCTGGGACAAGCCCGGCGATGGGGGGTTGGCGGCCACGGGCTTGCCCCCTTACGAAGTATTCCAGATCGAGCACATGGTTGTGACACATGCAAAGCGACGAAAACTCGATTGAGCAGCGAGCCTCGGGGACGGCGTCGGCGTTTGGATCAATGATCCGAGGCCGCCGAAAGGCCCTGAAGATGCGTCAGGATCAGCTCGCTCTCGCGACGGGCGTCGGCCGCAGGTTCCTGATCGAGCTCGAGGCCGGCAAGCCGTCCTGTCAACTCGGGCGAAGCCTCCTCGTGGCCGAAGCCCTGGGGTTCACGGCAGCCGACCTGCTGGCCTGCCGCGACTCGTCCGCAGCAGCCGCGGCGCCGGAGTTGCCTGATCTTCCCGAAGCCATGGAGGAAGCGGATGGCCGGTCTGCCGGTATATTTTGAGCAGCGGCTCGTCGGCGTCATCGATGTCGACAAGAGCGGGCCGGGCTTCACCTATGACGGAGGCTGGATCAGGTTGCGCGGCGCGTTTCCGATTTCGACGACGATGCCGCTCGCGCCCGATCGCGTCGGGCCCGACATCTTCCTGCCCTGGGCCGCAAACCTCCTGCCGGAGAACGAGCAGCTGCGAACGCTCGGGCAACTTCTCGGGATGGCGCGCAGCGATGTTATCGGTCTCTTGTCGGCCATCGGCGGCGATACGGCGGGCGCGCTGTCGATAGGGCAACCGGGAAGAACCTCCTCGGTTCAGTGGCGGCCGGTCGCAACGCCTGGTGAACTCGAAGCCATTTTGGACGATCTGCCGAACAAGCCGTTCCTCGTCGGCGAGGCGGGGGTATCGATGTCGCTCGCGGGCGCTCAGTCAAAGCTCGCGGTGGCGGTCGACGAGAAGGGGCAGATCTGCATTCCGATGAACGGCTCTCCCTCGACGCACATCCTCAAGCCGGACTCGCCGCGTCTGCCTGGAGGCGTGCAGAACGAGGCCTTCTGCCTGACATTGGCGCGCCGGATGAAAATTCCGACGCCGGAGGTCACCACGGGCGCGGCGGGCAAACGAACCTTCTTGCTGGCGAAGCGATACGACCGGACCGATGTGGACGGCCGCTGGCGTCGTTTGCATCAGGAGGATTATTGCCAGGCGCTCGGGATTCCGCCATCCGCTAAATATGAGGCCAACCAAACCGGCATCCGCGGGCCGACGCTGAAAGACATGTTTGAGGTAACCCGGCGGCGCCTGCCCGCGCCCGAAATTATCCGGCTGCTCGACCTCGTTGTTCTCAATGTTCTATGCTGCAACACCGATGCCCATGCCAAGAACTACTCGATTCTGATCCGGGGCAACGGCGCCTCCCTTGCACCGATATACGACATCATGTGCGGCGAAGTGTGGGTCAACGTCACCAAGAACCTCGCTCAGACGGTCGCCGGCAAAAGCCGAGGCGATGACCTTAGCGGAAGGGACTGGCAGCGCTTTGCCCGCGAGTGCGGCCTCAATCCGCGACAGGTGGCCGATCGCGTCGGGGCATTGGCAAAATTTGCCGTCGCAGAAGCCGAGGCGGCCGCGTCCGAGGTCGCCGCAATGCCGGCCGGCTCTCACGAGCTGTTGGGACCAACGCGGCAGGCCATCGAACGGCGAGCATGCTCTCTGCTCGCCCAACTGGAAGAGCCGGGGAATGAGGCGACGATAAAAACCGCTCACCCGAATCCCCGGCCCACGACCCCCACCCTACCCTCCCCCGCATGCGGGGGAGGGTAGGGTGGGGGTCGCGCAACCGGGTTCTATGATGCTGGGCGCCGGCTAAATCGGCGCAGGGGACACCGCGGCGATCGCGCTATGATGTTTGGCAGCGGGATTAACCAAGATTAACCCCCGACGGAAAAGCACTTTACATTCTGGACGGTATCGCAATAATTCTTGTTGGGGAAGGAGCATCCTTAACAGGGTCATTTGACCCTGAAAGTTGCGATGTGACGGTTGATTTCGCGCTGCCGAGGGTAAGGGGTTACAATTTCCGGGCGCAGGTCAGCGCGATATTTTGCGCTGGTTTGGCGCCTATCATAGCCATTGCGGCTGCACTGCGTTCCCCGACAGAGGACATGGTCGCAATCGCGGACGCGCTTAGCCGGGTACCTCCCACGTCAACAACGTCCTCGGACCTTATTGCGTCACCATCCGAGACCTCCGACCGCAGGACAAGCCCAGCCACGCCCCTCATCTTCAGCGCGCAGGCGCGGGCGTCGGCGTTGCTACCCCTCCCTCGCCCTCGCCACGAGTGGGCAAGAGTAAGGGAGGGGCCAGCATCTCGGGAGATGCGGCCATCTACAGCGGCAGCCATACGATCTCCTGACCTGATCTGGATTTGGTGTGGATTTGAGCCTGTTGCGGAACAACGGTAGATCTAAGGAAAAACGAATCATTCACGACACAGCATTTGCGGCGCTGGACCCCAGACAATTTGCTCGGCGATTTCGCGGCGGGACGGCGAGGCAAGAAGAGAGGCGGGAGGAGGCTAGAAATTGCGGCCTACCAAGTCGAAGGGAGCGATCCACATGGCTGATGTGATATTTCCAAAGCGGGCGCCGACGCCGCGCGAACTCGACGCGCGCCCGATCCCGAGCGACTATCGTCCCAGAAGGGTACGTCTCCTCGACGGAAGCAGCACCCAGAGCGAAGGTTACGATGGCGATGAACTGACTGACCAAAATTATTCGGAAGCTTCGCTGGAGATCTCAGGCCGGGTCAATTTGCCCAAGCCTGAGGAATTTGGCCACGATCGCTTGAATGAAATCGCGACGCTCGTGCGCACCCTCACTTACGGCGAAATGATGGAGCTTGCTCACGCGATATGGAAAATCCGGCCGGAAGGGGCGGAGGTCGATCAGTACAGCCTGCCTATGATGCTGCACCTCTGGTCGACATCGTCCGAACAGTAAAGCCGACTGCGCCCCACCCTACGCTCCCTGCAAGCGGGGGAGCGTAGGGTGGGGGCACTGATTTGGATCAACTCAGCCTCTTGAGCCGGTGCCGCGAAAGGCGAACGATAACTTCGTCCATGGCGTGGGGGAACGCATTCACGATGCGGTCGACGAACCCCTGCTCCAGCTCGCCGGCGTCGCGGTGGCGCAACTTCATGCTCATGAACATAAGGACGCACTCGACAAAGACGGGCTGGCCGGTCGCTCGCGCATGCCAAATTGCCTCGTCGGCATAACGTTGTCCGCGCGCGTAGTCGGCGGCCGGATCGCCGCATGGCTTGACCGCCCAAAAATCGATCCACGTCACGGCCGCTCGGTTCTCGTTGCGGAATGCCACGGCGCAGAATGTCGGAAATCTTCCGGCGTGATCGACAATGAACGCGGCGCTTCCAGTGGCCATGGCAGGTCTAGCCAAAATTTTCGCTGATTTCGGCAACACGCCGCGCCCCCGCGAGGTTTCCGGAGAATAATCTGTTTATCCCGGTTCGCTGCGGCGAACAATCGATGTCACAACGCGAGATCGAGTTCTCCACAAGCGAAATGAGGTTTGCGCGGCCTGCGAGGCCGATAACGCAAGGCGGCCGAAGATTGCGACCCCTCAGTGGCGCCATTTCAAGCGGCGCTGAGAGCCCATAGGAAGAAAAGCGTTATTTTGTTGCAACGAGAGAGATATGATACAATAAACTTTGCTGCCGCAACGCAGCGAAAAGTTAATGTCGTCAATGAAGTCCTGGTCCAATGTTCGGTAGCACTTTGCTCACTTGCCCGTATTGCGGCAATGAGCTCCGTTTCTTCGAGTCCTTTCCGGGCCAAAGCGGTCTGCCGGAAGTGGACGTATTTACGTGCGATGACTGCGAAAAGATGATTCTGCGAGACCGCGTACCTTCGTCGGCCGCGTCCGGTGGCAAACGGTCGTCGTGAGGGTTACGGATTCGCCGGCGCAACGCCAGCAATGAATTAAGCGCAAAGCCGTCGCGCTCGGCTCAAGGGTCTGGGTCTGCGCGACCTCCGCTGCAACAAGAAAGGCTCTGGGCGACGGCGTCGGCGCTCTAGTTAGACGCGCACCGATTGGATCGAATTGGGTCGAAATACTCAAAGTCGTTGCCAAAGTGTTCTCAGTCTGAAATACCTAAGTGCTTGATCTTGTTGATAGGGAAGGGTGGCCGAGTGGTTTAAGGCACCGGTCTTGAAAACCGGCAGGGGGTTACGCTCCCTCGTGGGTTCGAATCCCACCCCTTCCGCCAACAGGGCATACGCGTGGGCCCGACACCATCCGATAAAATCCGATAATTCAGTAACTTCTTCACATCGCTCCTCTGTACATGTCCGACAGTGTCCGTTGGCATCCGGGGGTAGTTCGGGGGTAACTTCGAGGGTTCCAGCGGACAACTTCGGGGGCACTCATGGCAAAGCTGACGGCAAAGCAGGTCGAGAACGCGGGCGCCGGCATGCATGCCGATGGCGACGGCCTCTACCTCCAGGTAGGATCTGGCGGCGCCCGGTCGTGGGTCTACCGTTTCATGCTGAACGGCAAGGAGCGCTATCTTGGCCTTGGGTCTGGCCTCAGATGTGCCGCTCAAACGCGCCCGTGAACTCGCCGGCGAGGCCCGGGGGTTGCGCGCCGAGGGGGTAGACCCGATCGAGCATCGGCGCGAACAGCGGAACGCTGCGCGTGCCAAGACCGCCAAGGCCGTCACCTTCAAGGAGGCAGCCGAGCAATTCATCACCAGCCACGAAGCCGGGTGGAAAAATCCAAAGCATAGACAGCAGTGGAAAAATACGCTCGCCACCTACGTGTATCCGGTGTTCGGCCATCTGCCGGTCGCTGAGATCGACACCGCGCTCGTCATGAAGGTGCTAGCGTCGATCTGGGCCACCAAGCCCGAGACGGCGTCACGAGTGCGCGGCCGTATCGAAGTCATTCTCGATGCTGCCAAGACGCAAGGCCAGCGTAGCGGTGAGAATCCAGCACGCTGGAAAGGGCACGTCGCCAATCTCTTGTCGGCTAAGCGCAAGGTGCGCCGAGTCCGGCATCATCCTGCACTGCCCTACGCTGCGATTCCGGCCTTCATGGGAGCGCTGCGGGCGCGTCCGAGCCTGAAGCGCACGAGCGCTGGAATTCTGCATCCTGACGGCCGCCAGGAGCACGGAGGCCATCAAGGCGAACTGGCCCGAGATCGACCTTCAGGCGGCCGTTTGGGAGATTCCGGCCGAGCGTATGAAGCGCGAGCGTCCCCACCGTGTGCCCCTGGTTGGTCGGGCCGCAGAGATCCTGAAAGCATTTTCCGACAAGACGGCGTGGGTCTTTCCAGGCGTCGGCAAGCGCGAAGGCAAGCCGATGTCCGAGGCGACGCTTGAGAAAATGCTGACCTTGATGGGCGACTGGCGAGACAAGGCCGGGGAAACCATCACCGTTCATGGCTTCCGGTCAACTTTTAAGGATTGGGCCGCCGAGTGCACGTCGTTTCCGTGGGAGCTTTCCGAGGTGGCACTAAGCCACGCGGTCGGCGATGAGACTTATGAAGCCTACCAGCGTGGCGACCTATTCGAGAAGCGCAGGCGGCTCATGGAGGCGTGGTCGAGATATTGCACCTCTCTACCAAAGGCCGCGGTCGGGGCCAACAACGTTGTGACGATGCATGCCCCTGGTGGCCTGTGAAAAAGTCGCCAACCGCCAGCAAATTGCGCAAGCCGATTGACGCCGTTTTCGAGACGAGTCTTGCTCCCCAGACGCCGCTTGTGTGGAAGGTAGACACCTTCGAGGAGTACCAATCGCCTCTTCGAATCGAGGAACGATCACGGATCCGTGCCGAGATATTCGAAGAAATCGAAGAGCTGTTTCGTTCCCACGGAATAGCTCGGACCGGCGACGATGGCGCTGACTTGCGAAATCTCGCGTTCCAGATCGCGATTCCGCAGTTTCCCGGTCTACTGGATGATCCGTGCCTGCTTGAAGCTCTTTTTCCCCTCTATCGTCTTCAGTCTGCGGTATCCCGATGTGCGCCAAGCCCCTATAGACAAGCAAGCGGATGGCTCGCGAGCGTGGGATACTGTGCGCGGCGGCCCAGAGTTCGATGCCTTCAAGCATCTCTACGGGGAAGCCATCGAAGATTGGGCCGTCGAGCAGTCGCCGAAATTGACGTTGTCGAAAGCAGTTCGTTATCTGGCGCAGCGTGGTCTAGCAGCCGCTCGGGTCGACAACCAAGTCGCAGCGAATCGCGCCGCCGGGACGAAGCGGAAGGGGAAGTGATTCATCAAATAAGTCGTGGGGGGGATGAGCGATGATTGCAAAGATCGTGACGCCGATTGTTCACTTCGCATTTGCCATAATCAGCAGGCCGTCGCTGTGTTTTCTCAGCTTGATCGGTTCTGTCATCGCAGTCGGCGCGTTGGTGTCGGCATGGCAGGCGTGGCAGGCTCATTCATATTGGGTTGAGCAGGACAACATTGTTTATGACAATTGCCTCGTAGCAAATGGGAACGTGCCTGCCTGCGAGGCGCTGCTGCGGATTCGCGCTCGCGCTCGTGCAGCAAAGTGATGGCGACTGCAGGGGCGAAGCGCGGACGGTCCAAATGACCGCGCCACAGTGACTCATCGAGTCGGCGCCGGCCGGATGCCGGGATGGAGGAAACAGCACCACGATGACCAAAGAAGAATTGATCGAGGCTGCCTGCGAAATCATCGGTGTCGACGTGAAGGACTTATCTGTCGATCAGAACCAAAAATTGATGACGATCACGCAACGTTTGACCGACTTGGGCCTCAAAGAGAGCAGGTCGTTCGGCAATTTGTGCGCCATCCGAGCGATCATAGATGCCGCGGTCACTCCTGATGGGGCCACGGACGATTTAGTGACCGTGCGGCTGACCAAAGAACAGTGCGCATTTTTGCTTGCGTTGGTCGATCGAGAAATTCGTGAACACGCTTGATCCCAATCGATAGCTCGTCTCACTTGGGTAAACCCGAATGAGACGATGACGTGTACATCGATTATTGGGGAAACAGCGTCTCAATAGAGTTGAAAATCGTATTTCAAGACACACTTGCCTCGTGATCTAGAACCAAATGAGACAAGGCCGGGGGACATGGCCATTATTGGTTACGCGCGGGTCAGCACGACCGATCAGGATCTCTCAATCCAGGAAGCCGCCTTGCGAGCGGCTGGCTGTGAGGTGGTCCGTGCTGAGAAGCGGAGCGGCACGACCACTCGGGGGCGGGACGAACTGCGCACCGTGCTCGAATTCCTCCGGCCGGGCGACATGCTGATGGTCACCCGTATCGATCGCCTCGCCCGAAGCATCGCCGACCTGCAGGACATCGTCCGCCAGGTGCGCACCCGGGGCGCGTCGCTAAAGGCAACGGAGCAGCCGATCGATACCGGGACGGCCGCCGGCAAGTGCTTCCTCGATATGCTCGGTGTGTTCGCCGAGTTCGAAACGAATCTGCGGAAAGAACGGCAGCTTGAGGGGATCGCCAAGGCGAAGGCTGCGGGCGTGTACAAGGGTCGGCGCGTGTCGATTGACGCGGCTACGGTGCGCGAGATGAAGGCGCAGGTCTTGGGGCCACGGCGATCGCCAAGGCGCTGAGTATTGGCCGGGCATCAGTATATCGGGCTCTAAACAACGGTTAGCATCTTCCCGACAAGCCGCATGTGACTGACAGTCCTGCGGGCAGGAAATCGACGGACCCCATGCAAGACTACCCGCACCTCGTGCGCGAGCCTGTCCTAACTTGGGCGCAGCGTTTCATCGCGTTCTCAGAGGGTGTTTTTTGGCTTTGTGAGAATTGCTGCGGTAGAAGGGCCCCTTGGGCCCACGATCCAAATTTTCGATGATGATGTCGTTGCATTCTCCCGTCTGATTGACCTGACGCTGCTGCTGATCTCTACAACCTTTCCGTACCTGTGCCACTGCCGGCTCGGTGGCGCCGAGGCTTACCATGCTGATGGCAGCTGCCATACCAATGAATGCAACTCCGATATTGCGCAAAGTCTCCTCCTGGACGTTCACAGGTTAAGTGTCCGATCACATAGGAGCGCTCTCGCGCCCTTGCCAGGGGGCGAGCCAGGGACGGTCACGCCCGGCCCCCCATTGCCCGACATAAGGCCCGAACGATTTGCGCCCGCCCTTGGCCTCGCCGGCCGCTGTCTGGTGACGGCTGACCGAGCCATCGCCAAAGCGCTCGGCATCGGCCGGGCGAGCGTCTATCGGGTTTTGTAGACTCTGTTCCGCTACGGGATATTCCATCCTTGATGGGTCGCAGCCGGTTGCCGCGAAATAGCGGAGGTTACGGCGTCCTGGTGGTTCTCATGCCGCCCGGGAAGAATCCTGTGTGCATCGCGCAGACCATTTTCATGATCTGGGCGACGTTGAAGGTCTTCGGACCACCCCAATGGCGGCGCATGTTTTCGCGGGTGCGCTGGTCTGGGGGAAGGTTCGCCAACCACGCCTTATCGTCTTGGGAGAACATGAAGTTATCCGGATCAGTGGTGTGCTCTATCTTGGCAATCATGTGTGCCAACTCGTGAACACAGGTGTTGCCGACGAAGCGTGCAAATTCCGGTTCCCCGTTTTCGAACACCTGGTCCAGTTGCGAACCGTGATCGATGTCGGACGGGTCTTTCGCACTCAGAGTGGGATCGCCACACACCCGCAAACTTTCGTGAGCGCCAACACGGATCTCGCCTCCCCCTTCGTTTCCGAAGATCAGGATGCCGGCGCAAGGGCGCATCTCCCGGCCTCCGGTGTCGAAATGCAGATTCAAGTCCCCCCGCCCTGTTGCGATACCGCGCCCCAGATGGATTTGCAGCTTCCGGCCCGCCCGTGCTGCGATGGGAGCGAACGCCTCACGAATGGTCTGCACCATGACGTCAGCCCGCCGCACCAGCCATCCGTCCTCCAGTTCGATGATGAGCGTGGGTGAAATCTGAAGGTGGATTTCGACAGACCGATCCTCCTCACTCTCGTTGGCCGTGGAAAACGGATGCGATTTGCCGATGAAGTCGACTTGTATGCGGCTGCGATCGATGCCCGCCCGCGTGAGAAGGGCCGCGACGGCTTCTGCCCGCTGGCGGGACAGTTTCAAGTCGAAACTGTCTGGGCCGGAACGGCTGGCGCGTCCGACAAGCCCCACCTTGTGTTCCCCATTGGCCTCTAGAATGGTCAAGATGCCCTGGTTCAGAAATCTTTCGTGCGCGGGTTTCAGCTTGGAGCTGCCGATGTCGAAATTGAACAGCAGAAATTCGGTTGGACAGTCTTGGCCGTCTGGGTTGAGCGGCCGGAATTTACCGTCGGACATGGATGTTCTCCAAAGTTCCGGGCTTTCGCGCGGCTTGTCCAGTGGGCAGAAATGGCGAGACACGGACGGCTGCTTTGAATAGGTAGTGCCGGCAGCCAGCAAAAGGTTCGATCTGACAGTCAGCGTAGCTGCGCCCGGGGGGGCCACTCAGTGGGCTTGCTACGCTGCCTTGCGCTTCGCTCCCGCGCTGGCGAAGCCGATGCGCCCGATCCGTAAGGCTTCTGCCCGCTGCTCTGGAGCGAGATCGGAGCGGAGCGCCACTATCTTGATCCCCGTCTCCGGATCAGTTCCGCGGTTGATGCGGGATTGTCTGGTCTCTGCACGAAGCTTGGCGAGGTACGCGTCGATATCAGATGTGAATGCGTCCAAGGCCGTCCCATTCCATCCACCGCCATATGACTGTCTGGTCCCGGCGCTCGGCAACCCGGAATGACGCCGCGCTCTCGGGTGATGACTCGGTTATTCATGTTCTCCTCCTGTGTGCAATACTTAACGACGCGCCTATTATACTGCGCGTTGCTTGGCATTCAGGTTTCGTTCTGTTTAGAAACAGAAATTGAGAATAGAGTATTGCGAGTCTTATCAATCGATTTACAAAAACGTCCCTTTACTTGCGACAAGGTGACTCGCAACGAAACCGCAACGATTTTCACGTTGTTCATGTGTGTGACAGTGTTCATGTGTGTGACAGTGCTCCGCCACAATTGGGCGGGCTGGGCGCTCAATGATTCCGTCGCGGGACCATTCGGAGAAGTGCCCCGCCATAGCGCTTTGGAACGCGCCGATGTGGCCGGCGTTGGATTCGAGCGTGTGGTTCTCGATCTTGCCCCACGCGGCCCCGGCCCCTGCTCCGCTATTCCCTCCCCGAAGGGCCGGGGCCTCAACCTCTGATCTTGGTCGCCCATGCGCAAGCAGCCCAACGGGACGCCCAGCCAATTGAATGTACATAGCTCGCGGTCGATACTGGACGTATGACGACCATTCGAAAACGCCGTCTCAGCCCGCAGCCCGCCGCACGCTAGAGCTGCTACAGCTGCTCGCCAGCAGCCGGCATGGCGGCAGCGAAGAGCTGCTCGGGCTCGGCCATGGCTGCAGCCGGCAGCGGCTGGCCGGGCTCGGCCGCTGCGGGCTGGCGGCGGCGGAGGGCGAGGTGACGATGGCGGGCAGTAGGACGGCGGTTACGCGCTTAGTGTGCTACTTTGGCGGCGGCGGGAAGGAGCGCGATCGAGGCCGGCTAGCGGGCGCGCTGCGCGGCGGGCTTCACGTAGCAACTATTCTAAGTTTAGGGCGTTCTGGCAGATAGTCGCGGTCAAGTTCGCTCGCTGGTAGGCCGAATAGGCGACTGAATTCCTCAGCCGTGTAATTCAGGCCGGTTACGTGAGCCTGGATCAGCCGCTTAAACAGGCTGGGGATTTCGATGGGATCAGTGATTTCTCCCGGCTCGTTACGCTTCATCCCGCGTCGCGAGATTTCGTAGTTGTAATAGCGATACTTACGTTCATCCATTTTGCCGACATCGCGTGCCTTGCGAACGATCGCCTGCATAGACGTCTTCCAATAGCGCTTGAGGTCAAGTAACCGCTCAATGGAGAAACTGTGGAGGCTTGGCCGAATATCTTCGGTCGGCATCAGAAACTCTGCGGCAAATCGATTCGCCTGCGATTCCTGTTCTTGGTTGGGCATCCGATGCATGACCAGATGACCAAGCTCATGCGCAAGCGTGAAGCGCAACTTGTCTTTTGGTTGCCTCGTATTCGTGAAAATGATTGGCGGAAAATCTTCGTTTTGGTGTTGGCTGAAACCGTCGATTAGATCAGTGCCGAAATCGTAAGATACCACCACGATGCCGGCGCCCTCAACTATGCGAGTAATATCGGCGACCGGTCCACGTGGCAGAGCCCAAAATTGACGAACGCCCTTGGCGATATCCTCAATGCGCCCGTCGGCGTCCTCTGGATCGCGACATGGCGGCAACATCCGCTTCGTCTCGACATTTGCCGAGCGCAGCAAAACACCGAGCATGATCCGATAGATTTCGGCGCGAGCATAGATGCGCAGCCAGTCGCTTTGCGATAGCTTTTGTCGCTTACGGTGATACGCTGCCGGACTAGAGCGCCTGGTCATTGGATGGAAGAGAAATTCAGTACGCACGGAAAGAGCCCGAGCGAGCGCTTCGAGTTCTTCCGTAGTTGGCGAATATAGGCCATTTTCAATACGCGATAGACGTGGCTGATTAAGAATACCCTTAACTTTCTCAGCTAGCTCGCCTTGCGACAGCGCGCGATATTGGCGCGCCAATATCAACATGTCTGGGTTGAAGGTTTCGGGCATCAGTCAACTGCGTCGTCCTTCTTATCGGAGTGACGCACCTCTGGGATAAGAGTGATTCTGACTTCATCGTCCTCAACGCCGAGGGACGATGAAATGTGCCCGACGACCTTACCGCTGCCAACTTCAAGTGCGCGGACCCAGCCATTTTCGCCTGGGCACATCATGTAGAACTCAACGGCAGTCGGGTCTACCTTTTGCGGTACGTAGAGAAAATAAAGGCATGTGGGCTCGAAATCGTCGCCCAGGCCTGGGCATATCGTTGTCGTCGAATAGCGACGATTGCCGGCTCTTGCCGAGTGCTATTTCGAATTCTTCATCGGCGTGATGGATGCGCGCCCGATACTTCGAGGAGAACCAAAAATCGGTCGTCTCACTGTGATCGTGAATGTGGACTCCGGGCTTGCCATCCAGTGCCTTGCGGAGTTTGTCAGCGACATAATCGCGGTTGACGTTGCGTTTCGTGACTTTTCTGAACCTGTGTGCCGCGCCAGCTTGCTCTTTGGTGCATTCTTCCAGGCCGCTCAGCATCGCCGGCCCAATCAATGGCAAGATGTCAGCGAGGTCCCTTTTCGGCTTCGGCCTGCGGTCGAATCATGGGCGTTCCCTTAGGTTGGAGGGAGACTGCGTTCCATACTGGCAAAACGCAACAAAAATATTCAAAATCCATTCACTTGCAAAAATTTAGTAAGTTAAACAAACAGTTATGACAAGCTTGCCCTAGCTGCCTTGTTGGCTATCTCCTTCCTTTTCTTGGTCGCACTGCGCTGCAGGCGCTGTTGGCCGGGCTTTACATCTAGACTTTCCGTATCTACATTAATTTTGTGAAGATCACCTATGACGAGGCCAAGCGAGTAGGTACCCTCAAGGAACGTGGGCTCGATTTCGAAGATTGTGCAGAGGTCTTCGCCGGACCAACTCTCGATACGCCGGACGACCGCCATAATTACGGCGAGACGCGCATAAGGACATTCGGAGTGTTGGGTGATCGCTTGGTGAGCGTAGTGTGGACGCTGCGTGAAGGCACGCGGCGCATCATCTCGATGAGATACGCCAATGACCGTGAGAAAAAGCGCTTTGAAAGGCACCTCGAAAAGGACCTTGGCCAAAGTTGACGACGAAAATCCCGAATGGATGGCGCGTGATTTTAGTCGCGCCGTTCCGCACATTGGCGGCAAGCCGGTGAGCAAGGCAGAATTTCGTGCGGCTGTTGTGAAGGCAATCGGTCGTCCGCGCTCAGAGAACCCTAAGAAGGCCATTAGCCTGCGCCTCGATCCTGATGTGGTGGAGTTTTATCGCAGCAAGGGACCTGGCTGGCAGAGTCGCATCAACGATGATTTGCGCCGGGCGGCTCATCTGTCGAAGCGCAGGGCTTGATCTGAAAACAAGCGGGGCGACCCGAAGGCCGCCCCTTGATTGCCGCTGAATAGATTCAGTCGCCGCGAAAGCTATAGACGGCTTGTACCCCAGATAGCTGCCGCGGCGGCCGGCCGACAGCAAAGGCAGCCAACACGAGACATTTGCTGTCACTGACCGCGGGTACCCAGTCCCACCCAAACCGGGGACCACCACGGGCGGTTATCCTCCCGCATCGAGGCCGGATGCTGTCACCGATCGCGGTTACCCTGCTTAATCCGGACGGCCGCTGGCAACGATTAATGCGGCTGAGCACACGACAGGGGCTCGGCCAAGCACCAAAGAGAAACACGAAAATGCACAAGCGCGTCAGGGCGGTGAAAAGGGAGACCTTAGAAGGGAGGCGCATGAACGGGCACGACAAATAGAAAAAGAACAAGGGCAGCAACAAGCTCAACAGCGCAAGGCTGAGCAGGAGAAATTGCGGGAAGAAACGAATAAACAAGCCCAGCAGGAGCGACTAAGACTTAATCTGGATTTAATCAACCAGAGGAAACAATAAGTCCAGGATCGCATAAATCAACAGTAGCTTTTGCCGCCGCCACGACGCGCCTCACCAAGTGAATGCCGCACACGTCCGGCCTTTTGCGCTGCGCTATTCCGAGCTGGCCGCTAGGGTACTAGCCCTGCGGGGCGAGGCTGCTGGGCGGGCTTGCTAGGCGCTCAAGCTGACTGCTGCTTGCGGGCAGTTAGCTGGCCTCTGCTGCCGGGCTTTGTGGCTGCCGGCGCCACTGCTTGGCTGCTCAGAAAAAAGCCCGCGACAAGGGGCGCGGGCAGGCACTGCGAGTCTGATCACCCGACTGGACAAAGGTGATAAGGGCCGATGGTGCGCTGATCGAGCGGCGTCGTCAATCGGGCGGCAAAGTGTTAATGCGGTGCGCCTGGACGATGCTTCAGCTTTCATGGTTGCGCCCCCATCAGCACGGCGGCCACTGCAAGCAACTGGCGCGTTACGACATCCTGGAACTCCACGTCGTAGTTTTGGCCGATTGTGGCGCCGATGCTGTCCCTCCCGTAATGTTCCGGCGATCCAAGATGCTGCAACCATGCCGCTACGCCGGCCACTGTTGTCGGCACGGTGGTGAACAGGGTCTTGAAGACTGCGCCCTCGTAGTCCAGAGCTTCTTCGCTCTTTGCCTCATCGTCGAGAGCAATACATGCCTCGACAGCCGCCTTGTGTTCAACAATGACGGCGAAGATCGGATCGGCGCCGAATAGGGCGGCGTTGCCTGCGGGAAGGCCGCCGAGCGCGATTGTGGCGACAGGCGCCATTGTAGCGGCGATGACGGAGACATGCGCAAGCAAGCGCCCGCGCGATAGATTGGTTTGGTTTTCCACGACTTTCCTCTGTGCGGATCGATGCCGCCCGCGTCGGCAAGTCGTTAACGTTTTCTTGGCAAATCCCGTTCCGCTGCCCGTTCATCGCACGAACGGGCAGAAGGTCGGGATCAAGATCAAGCGCTGATCGTTTCCGCCGCGTCGGCCAGGGTTTCGAGAACTTCTTTGAATAGACCGTCGTTGTCGGCGATGGGAGGCCGCTCGCCGTTTTCGTCGTCCTTTTCGAAGAGGCAATCGGTCCAGACTTCATCGTCGTGAAACTCGGCGATGTAGCGCAGCAGCGCGGCTACTCCAGCCAGTGTGCTCGGCCGGGTATTCAGTTCAGCGGTGGCCTCGACAAGCCGTCGGTGCGCCGCGTTCCATGCATCATAGGCCACCGATTTCGGCGAGCCTTCAGTGCTCCCGGACCACTCCTTAAGCTCGCGACGCTTCTGCGCCTTCCATGCATCAGGATCGGCGCAATCGGCAGGAACGTTGTCGTCGATCTCTCTGGGCAATGTCGCATAGCGCGGCACCATGCGGCCGGTGTGGACTTCACGCATCTGAAGGTCGCGCCACTCGCCAAAGAACTCCCGCTTGATTTCGGGAAACTCGCCGAGATAGATGCCATCGGGATTTCGTTGGGCTTCCCGTTCCTCCGCAAGCCGTTGGAAAATCTCGTGAGTGGCATTGTATGCTTCGAAGGCTTTGCGGTGCCGCTCGATGGCAGCGAATACGGAGTCTTCTCCATCTGTAGGAAGCCTGCAGATAGCGCTTGCAGCTGCCGGCGCCATGGCAGCAGCGGCGGCCGGCATGCTCGCCAGCAGCTTGCGGCGGAATAGGTTTGAGTCTCTGTTCATCATGGAATCCTCCGGCGGGCCAATCCCGCCCCGCATCACCCGGTTTGGCCGGGTGATGAAGGCTGAGATCAGCGCGGGGCCAAGCCTGCTTCTCGCAGATCGAACGCCACGAAATCCGCCGCCATGTCGGACGCAAGTGCGCCGATATCGTCGCGGTTGAGCACCTTGGCGCCGCCGAGCGTGGCGATTTCGAGCGCGTCGCGCGCCGTCATGGCGTCCGGACCGAAGCCGGCCCGTGCGAGCAGCATCGCCTGGCGAGCCTCGGCCAGCAGATGGCTTGAATAATCGTTCGAAGCGGAGCCGTCGACGCCGAGGCCGACCGGCACCGCGGCTGACCGCATCCGGCGGATCGGCGCAATGCCGGAGGCCAGCCGCATGTTCGAGCACGGGCAGTGGGCGACGCCGGTGCCGGTGCGCCCGAACAGCCTGATGCCGTGATCGTCAAGCTTGACGCAGTGCGCGTGCCAGACGTCGCGGCCGACCCAGCCGACCTCCTCGGCATATTGGGCCGGCGTCATACGGAATCTTTCGAGGCTGTAGGCGACGTCTTTGTCGCTTTC
>WNFL01037125.1_pt3 | contig 19033 bp, 15 predicted proteins | sample 5400361 | NCBI WGS metagenome assembly WNFL01 (sample SAMN13153351, study PRJNA577476) | soil metagenome | isolation source: 40 cm soil on Douglas fir-dominated hillslope | place: USA:California | collected 2013-09-17
CCACGGGCTCTCGCTGCGCGTGACGCTGCGGCGCCGCGAGGGCCCCCTGTGGTGGGGCCGCCGGCCGGACGCGGTCTTCGACTTCGAGATCGTTCCGCCGGGGACAATGGTCCATTTCCCGGCGCAGCCCATCTGGACGGGCGACGGGGGTATCCTCCGGTCTCTGATCTTCCTGGGCGGCGATGGAGAGCCGATCGGAAACGAGCACCTCGTGAATCCGACCGTCGCGCTGCACTAGGGGCTACTTGCGGTCCAGGACCTCGCGGACGCGCTCCACCAGCGTGTTGGGCGCGAAAGGCTTCTGGATGTGCGGCACGGTCGACGCACCGCCTTGCCCGGGGCCGCGGTCGGAGTAGCCCGACATGGAGAGCCGCTTGCTCTCGGGGAATTTGGCGCGCACCCGGTTCAGGAGCTCCGTGCCGCCCATGCCCGGCATGACGACGTCGGCCAGGACCAGGTGGACCCGGCCGAAATGCCCCTCGAGGATTCCGAGCGCCTGCTCGCCGTCTCCGGCCGTGAGCACGGTGTAGCCCTGGGTCTCGAGCACCTGTCGCGCCAGCCCGAGCACCATCGGATCGTCCTCGACGAGGAGGATCGTCTCGGTTCCCCCCACGACGGGGGTGGGCCGGTCGATCACAGCGGACGCTGATTCCGCGGTCGAGACCTCGGGAAAGTAGATCCGGAACGAGGATCCCGCGCCGATCTCGCTCTGCACGGTGATGGCGCCTCCGGACTGCTTGACGATCCCGTACACGGTCGAGAGCCCGAGTCCCGTGCCCTTGCCGACTCCCTTCGTGGTGAAGAATGGCTCGAACATGCGGGCCTGCACCTCGGGGCTCATGCCGGCGCCGCTGTCGCGGACGGTCAGGAGAACGCAGGGTCCGGAGCCGGCCTCGGGCGGGGAGGCTTCGTCCCCGACCGTCTCCACGCTGAGGCGGCCGCCCTCCGGCATGGCGTCCCGCGCGTTCACCACGAGGTTCAGGAGGACCTGCTCGATCTGGCCCGGATCGGCCTTGATGCGGCCCAGGCTGGGGCTCAGGCGCGTGACGAAATCGATGTCGGCCGGGAGGAGGCGGCGCAGCATCTTCTCCATGTCGCGAACGAGCTCGTTCAGATCGAGGATCTTGCTCTCGAGCTTCTGGCTCCGGCTGAAGGCCAGGAGCTGACGCGTCAGCCCGGCCGCGCGGTCGGAGGCCTTCTTGACCTCCTCGATGGCCGTGTAGTGCGGACTATCCCGCCCGATCGCGTCCAGGACGAGCTGGCTGTAGCCTCCGATCACGGTGAGGATGTTGTTGAAGTCGTGCGCCACGCCGCCGGCGAGGCTGCCGACCGCCTCCAGCTTCTGGGATTGGCGGAGCTGGCTCTCGAGGGCCTTGCGATCCGTGATGTCGTTGAACGCCACCACGGCGCCCAGGCTCTGGTCTTGCAATCCCCGGATCGGCTGCCCGCTGACGAGAATGTTCCGCGTGGCGCCGTTCCTCGCGCGGAGGACCAGCTCGACGTTCCGGACGTGCTCGCCGCAGAGCGCGCGGTGGAGCGGCACGGCTTCCTTTTCCAGCAGGCGTCTCCCGTCGGCCTCGTACAGGACGTAGTACTCCCCCCAGCGGTCCGGGGGCGGGGGCTCGTCGCCCAATCCCAGGATGACGCGGGCGGAGCGGTTGAGCAGCGTGATCGCGCCGTCCGCGTCACAGGCCATGATCCCCGCGTCGACGCTCTCCAGCATCGCCTTGAGGAACTGCTGCCGGTTGGCCGCGGCTTCCGCCGCCTCGATCCGCTTCCGCCGCACCTCGACCTCGTCCAGGGCGCGCCGCACCGCGGGCCCGAGGCGCGACAGCCGCTGCTTCAGGACGTAGTCCGTGGCGCCGCGGCGGAGGCTCTCGATGGCCGCGTCCTCGCCCAGGGTTCCGGACACGAAGATGAATGGAAGGTCCGGCTTCTTCTTCTGGACGATCTCGAGCGCCGAGAATCCGTCGAAGCGGGGAAGGGCGAAATCGGACAGCACGATCTCTACGCCCCCGGTGGCGAGGGCCGCCTCGAACGCCTCCCTCGAATCAACCTGGACGAGCTCGAGCCCGATGCCCTCCGAATCGAGGGTCTCGCGGACCAGCTCGCGGTCGGCGGGGTCGTCCTCGACGTGAAGGATCTGCGCTCCTATCCGGGTTCCGTCTTCCATCGCTTCCACCCTTCTCCTCGTTCCCGTCAGGCCGCGTGCGGCGACTCGAGCCGATCGGGCGGCGGCTCGTTGAGCACGGCCCAGAAGAGCCCTAGGTTCTTCACGGCCTCCAGGAACTCATCGAAGGCCACCGGCTTCACCACGAACGCGTTCACGCCCAGCTTGTAGCTCTGGACGATGTCCGACTCTTCTCGCGACGACGTCAGGACCACGACCGGAACCGCGCGGAACCGCACGTCCTGGCGCATCCGCCGCAAGAGCTCCAGCCCGTCGACCTTGGGCATCTTGAGATCCAGAAGGACCACGGCCGGATTGCCCTCGCCACGGCTCGCGTAGGGTCCCTCGGCGCAGAGGTAGTCCCAGGCCTGGGCCCCGTCCCGCACGACCACGATCTCGTTGGCCACGTGCTTGTCCCGGAGCGCGGTCAGGGTCAGCTCCAGATCGTTCTCGTTGTCCTCCGCGAGGAGGATTCGCCTCAATTTGGTCATGCCGCCACCTCGTGCCGGGGCAGGGTGAAGAAGAAGGTCGCGCCGTGCCCCACGGCGCCCTCGGCCCACGTTCTGCCTCCATGACGATTCACGATCCGGCGCACGTTGGCGAGACCGATCCCGGTCCCCTCGAACTCGTCGTTCGTGTGCAAGCGCTGGAACACTCCGAACAGCTTGTGCGCGTACGTGGCGTCGAAGCCCACGCCGTTGTCGCGCACCGACACGAGGATCTCGCCCAACTGGGCCTGGCCCACCACCTCGATCCGCGCCTTCTTCTGTGGCCCCGTGTACTTGAGCGCGTTGGAGAGGAGGTTGGCGAGCACCTGGCGCAGCATGGCCGGGTCGCCCTGCACCGAGGGAAGCCGGCCCACCGCCCACTCCACCTCCCGTCCCGCCTCGTCCTGCTTCAGCTCCTGGATCACTTCGTGCGTGAGAGCGCCGAGATCCACCGATGTCGTCCGCATCTCCGAGCGCCCCATGCGCGAGAAGACGAGGAGGTCGTCGATCAGGGTGCCCATGCGCTTCGCCGCACCGGAGATCGTCGCGATGTACTTCCGACCCTTCTCGTCCAGGGCCGATCCGAGATGCTTGGAGAGGAGCTCCACGAATCCATCGACGTGGCGGAGCGGGGCGCGGAGGTCGTGGGACACCGAATACGAGAACGCTTCCATTTCCTTGTTCGAGGCCTCGAGCTCCGCCGTGCGGGCCGCGACGCGGCGCTCGAGATCCGTGTTCAGCGATCGGATCTCCCGGTCGCGGCGCTGGATCTCCCCGATCATGGCGTCGAAGGATTCCGCCAGGACGCCCACCTCGTCGTCGCTCTGGATCCGGGCTCGAACGGAGTAGTCGCGGGTTTCCGAGACGCTGCGAACCACGGTCGTCAGCGCCACGAGGGGATGAGCGATCCGGCGCTGGAGCCAGGTCGAGAGAGCCAGGGCGACCACCGCCGAGCCGAGGACCGCGAGCACGAGGACCAGAAGCTCCACCCGGAGCCGCTGGTCCAGCGCCCGAAGGCCTGAGTAGAGATAGATCGTTCCAAGTCGGTGCCCGCCCTCCACCACAGGCTGGCACATGATGAGATGGTGCGCGGCGAACCGGTGCCCGATCGCGCCGGGAAGGGTCGGGATGGTTCCGCCCGGAGCATTCTCGGGAAAGAACGCGAAGAGTCGCCCCGACTCGTCGTAGAGGGCGGCCGCTACCATGTCGGGATCCGTCCGGACCGCGCTCAGGACCTGGCGCGCGTCGTCCGGGTTCTGGAAGGCCAGCGAGGCGGAGCAGTTCGCCGCCAGGATGTTGGCCCGGGTGATGAGGGTCTGGACCAGGAAGCGCCGGAAGCTGGTCACGTCGTGCGCCACCAGAATGGCGCCCACGAGGATCAGGACGGCGGTGCTCGTCGTCATCATCGCGGTCACGAGCTTCCGCTGGAGGGTGGTGCGGGGGGCGCTCATCCCGGGGATTTCTCCGGCCCGACGATCCGCGACTGGCGCAGGAGCTTCGAGCTGATGGTGAGGCCCGCGGCGTTCGCGGCCGACAGGTTGACCACGAGCTGCAGCCGCCGTTCCGCGACCACGAAGCCGATGATCCCGGACCGCTGCGCGAAATCCTTGCTCTCCCCGACGGTGAGGACGCCGCGTCCCTTGAACGGGGTCTTGGCGCGCTCGAGGCGGGTCGCCTCCTTGGAGCTGATGAATACGATGTGGCACGAGTCGGCGCGATCGGCGCTCGGGAGCCGGCGTACGAGGAGCTTATGCCCCTCCACCGTCTCGTTGGAGACCATCTCGTCCAGGCTGCCTGCGAACGGGTCCTCCCCGAGGATCCCGATCGTGAGCGGCTTGTTCGCGGGCAGGAGGTCCGCCGGCCACTGGACGAAGTGGGTGAAGTTGAAGAGGAACGCCGCCTTCAGGTCGTACTCCGACGTCGCGCGACCCGCGGCATCCGCCGCCTGCGGGAGGAGGACGGCGAGAGCGGCCGTGAGGAGGAGCCGTCTCAGAACCGCCATGTGGCCTTTCCGAAGACGCTCCGCTCGAAGTCACGACGCGTGTTCGGCTTACCGAACTCGGGATGGTCGGGGCCGAGGAGGTTCTGGCCGACCACGGCGAGCTCGGTGGACCGGGACGCCTGCCACGCCAGGCGGACATCGGATCCCGCGCGCTTGGGGATGTGCTGGTTCTGGAGCTCGTCGACGAAGTAGACCGAAGCGTCCAGCGTCACGTTGGACGCGAGGTCGAAGGAGGAGCGAAGGAAGGCCTGGTTCCGGGGCGAGTCGTTCTCCTGCGCCGCCGATCCCGGGTCCGAGCTCGAGGGCTTCCGCTTCAAGAGGAGCCGGAAGTAGGTGTACCCGGCGCGCATCCGCATCCGTGGCAGGGCCCGCCACTCGCCCTCGGCCTCCAGGCCGTACGAGCGGCCCTCGAGGTTGTTGGCCTCGGTGAAGGGGAACGTCGTCGCGGGATCCGGCTCCAGGCTCCGGAGGTCGTCGTACACGTTGTAGAACGTCGACACGGAGGCGGTGAGTGTCCTCGTGGGCTGGGTGCGATACCCGAGCTCGAACGCATTCAGCGTTTCGGACCGGAAGGAGTCGCTTCCGGCCAGGAAGAACGGCGGCTGGCTCGGAACGAATAGATCCACGTCGAGGCGGGACGGGGTCCGCACCGCGCGCGACGCCGATGCCCAGAGCGTCCGCGTCGGCGTCACGAGCCACGCGAGGCGCATCCCGGGCTGGAATTCATAGTCCGTGTAGCTGTTGTGCTCGACCTTGGTTCCGATCGTGAGCGAGAGCCGGTTCCGGGACAGCGCGATCTCGTCCTGGAGGAACGCCGTGTAGAGCCGCGTCGTCAGCCGGTCGGGGAGAAACGCGATGACCGCTGAATTGCGGTTGTGATCGTCCATGAGCCGGAAGCCGACGCCCCAGACCACGTCGTGCCTTGGTCCCAGAGGGAACCGGTGCTCCGCCGTCAGATCGTAGGTCTCGAGCGTCTCGCCGAAGGAGTTCGGCTGGTCGCGCTTGGTCCGGTCGAAGTACCCCTGGGCCCAGGGCGTTCCCTCCCCCCAGCTCGGTGTTGTCGGAGGCGCGATTGTCCTCGGTGGCGTTGATCAGATCGCCTTGGAGCGTGACCGCGTCGGAGGAGGTCGGCGTCCAGTCGGTGCGGAACCCTCCCTGCCGCATCCGGGTGTAGTCCCCCGCGTCGTTGCCGTTCTGGAGCAGGGAAGGTCCGCGGTCCCAGCCGCGGACATAGAAGCGATAGAACCCGTGCGCCCCCAGCGTTCCGCCGTACCGGACGGATTCGAACATGCGCTCCGCGTTCCCGGCGCCGCCCGATACCAGGAATCCCTGGGTCTGGCCCGCGCTCTTGGTCATGACGTTGATCACGCCGTTGACCGCGTTCGCGCCCCAGACCGTCGCCCCGGGCCCGCGGATGACCTCGATCCGATCGATGTCCTCGAGGAGGGTCTCCTGCGCGTCCCAGAAGACGCCGGAATAGAGCGGGGTGTAGAGACTGCGGCCGTCCATGAGAACCAGGAGCTTGTTCGCCGTCGTCGCCTGAAAGCCGCGCACCGTGACGGCGTAGCTGCGCGTGTCGATCCGGGCGACTTCGACGCCCGGAATGTACCGGAGGGCTTCGGGGAGGCTGACCGCGCCCGATCGATGGATGTCCTCGGACGTGACGACGTGGATGGCCGCGGCCGTTTTGGAGACCAGCTCCGGCTTCTTCGAGACCGACGTGACTTCCACGTCGAACAGCTCCTCGATGCTCAGCGTCTTGAGGGCCTTCGGAGGCTCGACCTCGGTCGTCTGGGCTGCCGCGGGAAGGGGAGCGAGAAGAAATGCGGCGGCGCACGACGCGCGGGAAAGCCATTTCNGAAACGATCGCATGCCGCCTCCGTGGGAGGGATGAGTTGAGCTCCGCACGGAGAATCGGCACTTCGGAAGGGAATCCTAAGGCCCTATTTCAGGCCCTATTTCGAGGCCACCCCGATCCTGAGTACCCCGTCTTCCGGCGCGTCCGCGGCGACTTCGTTCACCACCTGGATGCGGGCCGGATCGCCGATCACGGCGCCCGCCAGGGCCGTGGAAGCCCGGTTGGCGAGGGTTGCCGCCTGATCCCTGGTGCGCGCGGCCACGGCCACGCGGATGGGCTCGCGCACCTTGTTCGACTGATTGAGCCAGCTCGCCACCTCGAGGAAGATGGGCAAGGTCGCGGACGCGTTCCGGCCGGGTCCGTAGCCCGTCCCGTCCGAATCGAGCGCCGCGAGATCGTGCCCCGACATCACGAGGACCGGCCCCGACGGGCCGTCCATCCGGTACGCCGACACCGTGAATCCCTGGCCGACGAAATTCCGCTTGTTGCCGGCCCGGTCGTGGGCCTCGAAGACGTAGGAGTAGGTGAGGCCCGGGGTCACCGGGACGCCCGATTTCGTCTTCCCGTCCCACGTCAGCTCTCGAGGCGGATCGCCCGTGCCGTCGAAGGACGCCACGGTCTCGCCGCGCGAGTCGGCGACGAGGAGCTTCCACCGGACGACACCCTTCACCGCCGGCTGGAAGCGCGCCACCGATCCGGTCGCGAACTGCCGCAGCCAGGGCCGCGCCACGTAGGGCGAGCGGTCCTGCGAGGAGAGGGCGATCAGGGGCGTGGCGAGATCCGGAACCGTCCGGTCCAGCACGTCGAGCGCGGTGCCACGGGAGAGCCCGGGGACTTCCTCGGGATCCAGATCCAGGACGAGCTCGGGGCGGCCGAAATCCACGTGCACGCGGTCCTCGCCCTCCACCGTCATCGAGCGGAACTCCTTGCCGGACTCGCCGCCCTTGATGGTCATCGAGCTGTCGCTCCCGGCCGGGGAGGAGGGACCGGCCGCCGCGGCCTTGGGAGGCGACGCGGCGAGCGCGGCCAGGGCGATCAGGACGCCGCACGTCCCGCCGCCGAACCATGTTCCGGAGCTACGAAATCTGGGATGCATGCTCTCCTCCTCTAGCCCGCGTCGCGCAAACGATAGCGGAACGTGATCGTGCCCCATTGCTCGCCGGACTGACCGGCGGCCAGCGGCTTGAAGCGCCAGGCGCGGAGCGCCGCGCGCGCGTTCTCGTCGAAATCCTCGAATCCCGCCGTCTTCTGGACCAGGATGTTCTCCTTCACGGCGCCGTCCGGGCGCACCACGAAGTAGAGGGTGACGGCGCCCTCCACCGCGTCGTGCTTGGCCCATTCCGGATAGGCGGGCACGGAGTAGGTCAGGACCGGCCGGTCCGCGATCGGCCCGGTGATGGACGCCCCCGCGACGGTGCGGCGTGCCGTGCTCTCCGAGCTGCGCGCGGGGGCGGGCGCTTCGGATCCGTGCCGCGACTCGGCCACCGTGGCGAGGGTGGGCGACGATCCCGTGCCGCCGCGCGCCAGCGGAAGGGGAGCGCCCGCGCCGCTTCCGCCTCGATTCAGCGCGATGGGACTCCCGATCCCGGTCCCGGACGCCATGAGCGCGGGCGAGGTTCCGAACACCGAGGCCGGAGCCCTGGTCGGCGCGATCGCCGTGCCGGGCGTCGGGTTCTGCTGCATGGCCGCGAGGCGCGCCTCCAGGCGGTCCTCGAACGACCAGCTGGACTGCGGATCCGGCTCCATCTCCGCCTTGACGGGGTTGCGCTTGAAGTGCATCTCGCTCACGGCCTTGTTCGACGCTCCGGCCGCGGCGGCCCCGCTCGCCGCCGGCGCCGCGGCGCTGGTCGTGGGCGCCAGATCCCCGGGCTCGATCATCGTGATCTCGGTGATCGGGGAAAGCGTGGGCTCCGTGACGTGATGGAAGACGAGCCAGACGAAGAGCAGGGCGTGGAAGGCCACGCTCAGGGTCATCGTCCATCGCGTGCGTACCCGGGTGGACTCCAGATCCAGGCGGAGGGTGGCCGCGGTCATCGCTCCGCCTCCGTTCGCTGGCGGGTGGCGATCGCGAGACGCGTCGCGCCGTCCGCCTTGGCCTGGCTCAGGAGCCGGCGTACCGCCGAATACGGCGCGCCCGAGTCCGCCCGGACCACCACGAGGACGTTCTCGTTCCCCGGCTGGGCCAGCTTGGAGTGGAGATAGCGGTCCAGCTCCTCGCTCGAGACGACCTTGTCGTCCACGGCCAGGCGGCCCGTGGAGGACAGCGTGATGCTCACGTTCCGCTCGTCCTCGGCCTCGCGCGTCCGGGCCTGCGGGAGATCCACCGGCAGGTCCGCGACCGAGAGGAGCGGCGCGGTCACGAGGAGAATGATGACCAGAACCAGCGCCACGTCGATGATCGGCGTGACGTTGACCTTGGTGATGACGTAGTGGGGCGCGATCTGGCGCGAGCGCACGTCAGCCTCCGATCACCGCGATCTGGGAAGCGCCACAGGTCTTGGCTTCGTCGAGAACGGAGACGAAGCTCCCGTGCGGCACGTTGTCGTTGCAGCGGACCACCACCGTCTTGGTCGCGCTGAGCGCGAGGAGGGGTCGAAGCATCCCGGCCAGCCCTGAGCGCCGGATGAGGCTCCGGTTCACGATCACGCTGTCCGGCGAGACCACCGTGATCTCGATTCGCTCCGTGCGCACCTTCTCGATCGAGGCCTGGCCGCTCGTGGCCGCGTTCCGGACCTGGATGCTGGACTGGAAGGCCATCGGCGTCGTGATCATGAGGATCACCACGAGCACCAGCGACACGTCGATCAGAGGCGTCATGTTCACGTCGTGGATCCCTTCCGGGACCCGCTTGCCTCGCGTGTATCGGCGCACGGTGTCTCCCTTAGGCGGCGCGCACGGACTGGCGCGACGCGCTCCGGTTGTTGGACTCGATGCGCAGGGTGCGCGCGTGGTTCTCGGCGACGGTCAGGAGGTTGCCCATCCGGCGCACGAAATGGTTGTAGAGCATGACCGCCGGCACCGCGACCAGGAGTCCGGCCGCCGTCGTGAAGAGCGCTTCCGCCACGCCCGCCGCCACCACCGAGGGTCCGGCGCTGCCGGTGCGGGCCATGTCGTGGAACGCGCGCATGATGCCCCACACGGTGCCCAGAAGGCCGATCAGCGGGGCCGTGTTGCCCATGGTGCCCAGGAATCCCAGGTTCCGCTCGAGCTCCATCCGCTGCTCGCTCAGGACGATCTGGAGCTTCTCCTCGACCGCCTCCGGCGGCAGGTCGGAGCTCTTCAGCATCTCGGCCGCGACGGGCCCGAAGGGATGGGGGGTCTGGGACACGACGCGCAGCGCCTCTTCCCGGTTGCCGCCGCGCACGGCGATCAGCGCCGTCGCGAGGACGTTGTCCGGGTTGCCCCGCCGCTTGGTGTAGTAGACCAGGCGCTCCAGGGCGAAGCCCACGGTGAGCACGCTGCAGAACAGGATCACCACCATGACCGGACTCGAGCGCATCGCGCCGATCCAGTCGAAATTCTCGAACATGGACGGACTCCTTTCTGAATCGGTTGTGGGTCTAGCGCTTCTTGCTGCCCGGCTGTAGCTGGGACGCACGCCCCTTGGCGAGCGCCGCCAGCTCCTGATCCTGCGAGTTGCGCGCGATGTCGAGGTAGATGTCGTACGCTTTCGAGAAGCTCTTCCGGGATTCGTAGATCGCGGCGCAGCGCGTGAGCGCCGAGACCCGGAACGCGTTCTTCCTCTCCGGAGAGGCCGAGGCCTGGAGGAACGCCTTGAGCGCGCCGTCCGTGTCGCCGAGCGCCTCGCGCGCGCGACCCAGGCGGTAGAGCGCCTCGACCTGTAACGAGGCCGAGGGTCCCGCATCGAGGGCGGCCTTGAAGTTCTGCTCCGCTCCCTGCATGTTCCCGGCGCTCTCATCCATGTCGCCCAGCTGGAACGACACGTCGGCGGTGCGGGAATCGCGCGGGTGCTCCGCGCGGAACTTCTCCAGCGAGGCACGCGCCTCGTCGGTCTGGCCCAGCAGCTTCTGGCAGAGGGCCAGGTTGTAGCGCGACGCGGATCCCATCTCCGTGGAGACGCTCTCCTCCAGCACCTGCGTGAAGGCGACCGCGGCGCGCCCGTATTCCTTGGATTCGAACTCCATGAGGCCCAGACGGAACTGCACCGTGGAGCGGAGATCGCTCTCCGGGAAGAAGGAGAGGAACTGCTCGTACGCGAGGCGCGCCTCGGGCTGCGAGCCGGCCTGGGCGTAGGAATCGCCCAGGAGGAACTGCGCCTGGTCCGCGCTCGAGAAGCCGGGAAACTGGCTCACGACCTTCCGGAATCCCTCGGCCGCGTCCGGGTACTGTTTCGCCTGGTAGTGGCGCTTCGCGATCTGGAACTGCGCGTCCGCCGCGAAGGCGCTCGAAGGGTATTTCTCGATCAGCGTCTGGAGCACCTCGGAGCCCTTGGCGGACTGGCCCAGGCGGTAGAGCGAGAGCTCGGTGCCGCGCTTGGCCTCCTTGGCGGCGGGCGTGTTGGGATACTGATCCATGGTCTTGGCGTAGCCCGCGAGCGCCAACGCGTCGTTCCCGGCGTTGTACTCGCACTGCGCCAGGCGGAGCGTGGCCAGCGCCGCGACGTCGGTCGAGGCGAAGTGCTCGAGGAGACCGGAATAGCAACGCTTCGCCTCCGTGTACCGCTGCGCCTGGAAGTAGAGATCTCCCGCGCGCGCCCAGGCCTTCTCGGCGATCGGGGCGGAGGCTGAGTCCCTCACCACCGCTTCCCACTGGTCCACGGCGTCGCCGGCGCGGTTCAGGCGCGAGTAGCAGAGCCCCGCCTGGTAGCGCGCGGTCAGCCGGTCCGGGTGCGTGGGGAATTGTCTCAAGAATGCGTCGTAGGTCGCGGCCGCGTCCTTGTACCGCTTCTGGTTGAAGCGGTACCGGGCGATGTCGAGCAGCGCGCCGCTCACGACCGAGGCGTTGCCCGAGGCGCCGTACAGAGCCACGAGCCGCTCCTCGGAAGCGATCGCCAGGCTGTCCCGGCCCTGGCGCGCGTACGTCCACGCCAGGAGCTTCGTGGCCGACGCTCCGATCGGATGCTGCGGGAAGTCCCGCGTCAGGCGCTCCAGCGTGGCCTGGGCCTCGGCGTACTTGCCGGAGGCCGCGGAGGCGTCGGCGTCGATGAGGAGGGCCCACGCGCGCCACGGCGATCGGCTGGGCGGCATGCGCTGCAGCAGAAGATGCGGCGCGCCCGCCAGCTGTCCGATGTCGCCCGCCTTGTGGTACGTGTACTCGAGGAGGCAGAGCGCCGCGTCCACCAGGCCCGCCAGCTCCGGCGAGGCGAAGGTCAGCGTGGACGAGGAGTCCGACCGCGTGGCGTAGCGGTCGAGCACGATCTGGAAGTACGGAGCCGCCGCCAGCGGCTTGTTCTGAGAGAGGAGACCCACCCCCGCGAGGTACGCGGCCGCGGGAGACTCCGGCTCCAGCGGGTAGCCCGACACGACGGCTTGGTAGGTCCCGGTCGCGTCCCCGCGGCGACCGAGCGCGTCGAGGCAGCGCGCCACGCGGTACTGGGCGCTCGCCGCCACCGAATGCTGGAAGTAGCTCGTGAGCACGCGATTCAGCTCCACGATCGCTTCCGCGTACATCTTCTTGCCGATCAGGGACTCGCCGACGAGGAACTGCGCGCGCGCGGCGAAGTCGGTGCCCGCCCGGCGGGACACGATGTCGCGCAGGAGCGCCAGCGAGGAATCCACCTGACCCGAGAGATAGATGGATCCCGCCGAGCGGAGCTCCGCCTCGGCGCGAACCTTGTCGTCCCGCACCTTCTCCGCGGCGCGCGAGAACTCCTGCGCCGCGCTCCGGTAGTCCTTGGCCTGGAGGAACGCGTCGGCCTTCGCCAGCAAGGCGTGGTCGCGGAGCGTGGAATCCGGATAGCGGTCGGCCACGTCCTGGAATCCGGCGGCCGCCTTGAGCAGGGAGCCCGAGCTCTTGAAGCAGAGCGCGCGGAGATAGGTCGCGGCCGCGCCCGAGGGCTTGGGTCCGAGCATGGCCGCCGCCTCGGCGGCCTTTCCGCGCTGGTAGAGCACCGTGGCCTGCGCGAGCGTGACGCGCGGATCGGTGGCGTACCAGGTGCGCGAGGCCGTCAGCGCGGCCAGCGTCTTCTGCGCCAGCGCGGCATCCCCGCGGCGGAGCGCGTTCCAGGCCTCGGACAGCCGCGCCTCGCCCATGAGCGGGCTCTGCGCGTAGCGTCCTTCCCAGTCCGTCCAGGCCTTCGCGGCCTCGGCGTCCCGGCCGGCCGCTTCCATCGCCTGGATGGCCGCGAACGCGGCGTCATCGGCGAACGGCGTCTTCCGGAATCCGTCCTCCGCGCGGCGGAACTCGTCCGTCGCCTCGCCGTACCGGCCCAGCCCGCACCGGATCTCCCCGGAGAGGAACCGCGCGGCCGCCTTCTCATCGTCCGAGCCGCGCTGGATCGCGCGGTTCGTGATCTGGAGCGCCTCCTCCAGGCCGGCCGGCCGGTCGGCGTCGCCGAGGAGCCGGGCCGACTCGAACCGAAGCCCTGCTTCCTGGAGCGTCGCGCCGGACGCCGCCGCCTGGGGCGGAGGGTCCTTCTTCTTGTTCTTGCCGGCCCACGCCGGGGTGGCGGAGACGCCCAGGAGGAGCGTCCCCGCGAGTGCGAGCGTGAGTGCGAGCCGCCGATCGATCCGCGTCATCGTCCGTGTCTCCGCGTGCATGGGGTTACGGCTGGATCGGGATCACCGGCACGGACCCCTGCGGTCCGCCCGTCGAGATCTCGACGGTCTTCGTCGGGCTCGTGATCACACGGTTTTCCGAGTCGTGGACCACGAGCGTGTAGCGATACGTGCCGTCCGGCAGCGGAAGGCCGTTCTCATCCTTGCCGTCCCACATGAGGTGGGCCGGAGGGATGCCCTTCCCGCCGAACTTCCGCACGACCTCGTCCGTCTTGTTGATCAACGACAGATCCCAGTTCTCGGTGTCGGCCTTGGTGCGCGAGCCCAGCGTGATGTTGGTGACGGCGCTCTCGCCGGTCGGCGAGAAGACCTCGGGCTCCGCGTGGGCGCTCGCGTAGAAGCCGCCGAACCGGTACGACACGCCGATCCGGTGGATGATGCCGAGCGGGTGGTCGGAGACGCCGTAGTCGAACTGGTAGTGGCCCGCGGGGCGGTAGCTGAATCCGCTGCACCCAGTACTCCGAGCCGCCGTGGAGCGAGAGGCCCGAGCCCTGGTTCTGGTCCGCCTCGATCGCGATCAGGCCGCGGCCGCGGAGCGTGGTATAGGAGAACCCGCCGCGGAACTGCGTCGCGTAGGTCTCCTTGGTGTTCTGCAGCGTGATGTTCGGGCCGCCGAGATTCAGCGCCGAGGCGCCGATCTTGAGGCTCGGGGTCACGCTCATGATGGCGCCGACGTCGAATCCGAACCCGCCGCCGTTGAAGTCCTCGAGGCTCTGGCGCACCAGCTTGGAGTTCACGCCCACCGCGAAGCGGGGATTGATGGCCCGCGACATGGTGAAAATGTAGGCGGTCTCGCTCTCGTTGAAGGTGCCGAGCGGGGTGTTCATCTCGTCCGTCTTTTCGAACTGGCCCGAGCGGAGCGTGAGCACCGTCAGCCCGAAGCTCGGAAGCTTGTTGCCCGGGACGGCGAAGCCGAAGGAGCCGATCGTCGTGTCCTCGAACAGCCGCGCCGCGTCCATGTGGAGCTCGTTCGGGACCAGGGTGCTGAGACCGGCCGGATTCCAGATCACGGAAGAGGCGTCGTCGGCCGCGCCGACGAACGCGCCGCCCAGACCCAGCGTGCGCGCGCCCACGTAGGTGGAGAGCCAGGAGCCCGGCGCTCCGCCGTTCTCCTGCTCGCCCCAGGCGGCGCCCGCTCCCAGAAACAGGGCCAGGACCACGGCGAGACTCGGAACGATGCCAGGTTTCATGCGGTTCATGGCTCCTCCCTCGATTACCGGACCACCGCGAGCTTGCGGCGAATGACGTGCAGGGTTTCGCCCGTGCCCTGGGCCTCGATCAGGACGACATAGCCTCCGCTGCTCACGAGGTCGCCCTTTCCGTTCTTTCCATCCCAGACGTACTCGTTCAATCCGGCGCGACCGCCCTGGGCGCCGCGCGCGAACTCCTTCTTCAGCACGAGATCTCCGCTCTGCGTGTAGACGCGCATCGTGACCGAGGCGTCATCGTCGATCTTGTAGGCGATCGTCGCGGGCTGCGACGGGGGGTGGAACGGGTTCGGATAGCTGGTCGCCGTCCCGCCCGCGGCGTTCGGATCCACGAACGCGACCTCGAGGTCCAGCGTCTGCGTCAGGCTGCCGGACGTGACGTGGATCTGGTCGTGCTCCGGATTCCTCGGGCTCAGGAAGTCGGCGAGACCGACTCCGGTCGCGTTGCTCATGCTGTCCGTGGCGCCCAGCGTACCGGTGCCCGAGAGGAGGCTCCACGCCAGGGGCTGGGCAGGGACGCCGTTCTCGAAGTCGTCCACCACCTGCGCGCTCAGTGTGGCGTGGCGGTTGGGCTCGGCTGACCCGGCGCGATGATGATGGGATTGCTGGTGGCGGGCGCGTTCCCCGCGTCGTCATGCGCGATGATCACGATCGGCTCGGCGAAGGTGTAGGTCTCCGAGACGGACCGCTGCCCCTGGAGGAGCTGGAACTGCGTCGTGAGGAGCGTTCCCCGGCCGGCCGCGCTCGTTCCGGAGTTCTTCACGGTCACGGTGACGAAGGAATTGATCTCCTGGATCACGCTACCGGCGTCGTTCGTGACCTTGACCGTGAGCGTGAACGGCTCGCCCGCGCGGGCGCTGGCCGGAGTCACGGCTGCCTCGAGATGGAATCCGCTCGAAATCGCGCGCACCTGGGTCGTGCTGCCGGTCTTGCTGGGCTGCGTGACGTCGCTCACCGTGATGAGCTGGAATCCGCCCGTGGCGAGCCGCACGGAGAGGTCCGCCTGGCCGTCCACCATCGCCTGATCGGGCGGCAGCTGCGCCAGCGGATCGCCCGACGTGATGTGAACGACGTCGGTGGCCCCGCCGACGGGGCTCCACCACGGGTCCGTCGCGAGCGCCGTGACCGTGAAGGCATAGTTGATGGACTGATCGGTGGCCGTGCCCCCGCGTCCGGTGACCGTTCCGGGCGCCGGCGTCTCGCCGGGCGCCAGGATCAGCACCCGCGCGAACGCCCCGCCCTGGATGGTCACGGGGCTCGAGGTGTTCGGCTGGATCGTGACGTTGTCCGAGTCCGCCGCCGTGATCGTCTGCGCGCCGCTCTTGTGGAGGCGCACCGGGATCAGGCACTGGCCGTTGATGAGCACCGTGTCGCTCGGCATCCAGGCGTAGAGATCCGTCGACGTCAACTTGATGCGGTCGTTGACGCCGGAGACCAGGTTCCAGAACTGGTCCACCGCGCGCACCGTGATCGTGAACGGGTTGCCGGCGGTCTGGGTCGTGGGCGATCCGCTCTTGCCCGTGGTGGTTCCGCCCATGGCGTTCTCGCCGGGGAGGATCACTTGCAATCCGAAGAGCGGCCCCGGACTCACGACGAAGGAGTTGCTGGTGCCCAGCTTGGGCGGAGCCGAGTAGTCGGCGCACGTCAGCGCCACCGCTCCGCCCGCGCCCTTGAATGTCACGTTTCCGATCACGTTCGGCGTGATGCTGTTCGTTCCGGTGTTGGCGTTGAGCGTCGCGTCCGCGGCGTAGCCGGGGACAAGGTTCCCGCCCGAATCCACCGCGCGGACCGTGATGGGCGTCGGGGTGCCGGCGATGACCGGCCCCGTGATGGTGTTGAACGCGAAGTGATGCACCCCCGACGCGACCACCTGGATCGCGGGGCTCGTGGTTCCGCTGATCGACCCATTGGAGAGGTCGGCCGCGGAGACCGTCTGCGAGCCCACCGTGTTCAAGGTGACGATGAACGAGCGGAAGCCGTTCGAGAGGGCGCCCGAGGTGGGATTCGACGCATAGGAGCCCGTCGCCGTGACCTGGACGTTGTCGGCTCCACCCAGCGGATTGAAGTAGGCGTCGGTGGCGTAGACGTTCACGGTGAAGCCGGTGCCCACGGCCTGCGTGGCAGCCGTCCCCGTGTAGCCGCTCACGCTGCCCGGGAGCGGCGAGGTGCCCGGCACGATCACCTGGACCTTCGCGAACGGCCCCGGATGCACGATGAAGGGATCGCTGGTCCCGTTCTTGGCCGGGTTGGCCAGGTCGTACGCGTACTTGTTCGCGTTGCCGCGGTTGATGCTCGTCTCATCCGCCCGGTACATGGTCAGGTTGCCCGACCACACGCCGTTCGTCAGCGTCACCTGGGTCGGCGAGACGCGGCCGTCCCCGAAGCTGGTGATCTCCTTGAGCCCCGCCGGCCCCTGATATCCCGTGACCACGTTTCCGTTCGGATCCCGCGCCGTGAGCGTCGTCCCATCCGGGACGCCCGCGGTCTTGTGCTTCTGCGAGATGCTCTCGAACGTGAAGCTGGCGAGGACCTGGGTCACCGTGGAGGCCGACGTGCCGTCCGGGATGGTGTTGTCCGTCTGGTCGTGCGCCAGGAGATTGAACGTACCCGCTGCGTTGAACGTGACGGTGAAGACGCGCGAGCCCGACTGGAGCTGCGACGGCTGAGGCAGCGTGGCGCTCGCGTCCGAGGACGTCATCTGGATGGTGTTCGAAACCGAGTTCGTAAGCGTCCACGTGTTGTCGCACGCGCGCACGGTGATATCGAAGGGGATCCCCGAGACCTGGGCCCTCGGCGTTCCGGTCTTGCCCGATGGCGTGCCCGGGGCGGCCGTCTCGCCTGGCATCAATACCTGAAGCCGGGTGTACGGTCCCGCCAGAGCGGGCGCGGCGTGGAGCAGGGCCAGCGACAGAGCGAGCCACGCTCCCGCGCGGGCGGCGCGAAGGACTTGGCGCACGGCAAACCTCCTCGAAAACGATTTTGTGCGTACTCTGCTTCGACGTTCGAGCCGACCGGCCCGCTCGTCGCGATGAAAGCGTCCTGGGGGGACGCCAGTCCCGACGTGGCTCGATCAAGCAGGTCCCATGCCGCGGTTTCTTGCAGATTGCGCGCGGCGCGGGGCGGCCCTCCGATCTGATTGGGAGAACGCGCGGCAGCGCGTCGCAAGACGCACGGGGACGTAAATTCGATTCGAGGAGGATCACGCGGAGGGTCGGTTTGGTCGTGACGCGCCAGCGCGCCTCTTGCAGAGCGCGTCACGCGGGACGTGCGGGAATTGCAGATTCAAAGAGTTCGCGGCGCGTTCGAGCCGCGGCGAAGCGCCTTTGCTAGCGGCGGGGCGGCTCCAGCGCGGCGAGGCGGCGGAGATTCGTGACGACGCGGCCCAGAAGAAGCCCCCCCATCGTGAGCGCGACCACGCCCCCGATGAGGTCGAAGAGCGTGGCGCCCACGACGCCGACGTGGAACGGAAGCGGCGGGCGGAAGAGCGCCAGCGTGTTCAGCCCGATCAGGATCACGCGGGCTTCGGTCGGGCCCATCCAGCCGTATCCGAACTGGAACTCGCCCAGCGTGTGGGTTTCCAGGTACACGTTGATCGAGAGCACCAGATAGGCGATCACAATCGCGAGGCCCACCGAAAGAAGCATGTAGGGTGAAAGCCCCAGGCCGATCCCGATCGCGGCGGTGGAGTAGGCGTCGGTCAGGTGGTCCAGGTAGTAGCCGTAACGCGGCCGCTCGATCTTCCGCACGCGCGCCAGCGTCCCGTCCAGGCTGTCCCCGAACCAGTGCACCACCAGCCCCGCGCTCGCCGCCCAGAGCCAGTTCTCGTTCCGGTTGGAGAGCGCGTAGCAGACCGCGATCCAGGTCGCGGCCAGAACGCCCAGGAACGTCAGATGATCGGGCACCACCCACCGCGGCAGGGCGGCGGCCAGCCGCGGCAGCGCCCAGCGCTCGAACCGGGCCAGCGCGAAGATCGACTTCCGCTCGTGAGCTCCGGGCGGCGTGGGCATGCCGCGAGAAGACCGCATCCGTCGCGGTGGGTCAAGGAGTGATAGAATCTTCGGCCACTTCCATGCGACTTCCTTTAAGGCCCAGCCGGATCCTCCTCACCGGCGCGACCGGAGTCATCGGACGCGCCCTCTGGCCGTCGCTTGCCGGATTCCAGGTTCCGATCCGCGTGCTGGAGCAACCGCCGCGCGCCCGAGGACGAATTTCCGTCCCGTCCCATCGAGGTCGTTCGCGGGGATCTGGCGCGGCCCGAGACGCTGCGCGGGATCGCGGATGGATGCGACGTGGTGGTGCACGCCGCGGCGCGCACCGGATTCGCGAGCCTCGCGCGCGACGCGCAGCGGCGCATCAACGTCGAGGGGACCGAGGCGGTGCTCGCCCAGGCTCAGAGCGCCGGGGCCAAGGTCTTCGTTCTCATTGGATATACCGGGACCGTGCAGGAGCGTTCCGATCCCGGCGAGCCCGTGGACGAAGAGACCCCGCCCGAGGGGAGCTACGAATCGGAATACGTGCGCATGAAGTACGAAGCGGAGGCCTCGGTTCTGGAGGCGAACCGCTCGAGCGG
>WNFL01350688.1_pt1 | contig 19032 bp, 19 predicted proteins | sample 5400361 | NCBI WGS metagenome assembly WNFL01 (sample SAMN13153351, study PRJNA577476) | soil metagenome | isolation source: 40 cm soil on Douglas fir-dominated hillslope | place: USA:California | collected 2013-09-17
ACGGTCTGATTTTTGCAGGCACGATCATATGTGCAGTGACAGGAACTTTGGGGAGTAAAGCCTTATGGCGACATCGTCCGGCGACAGCCTGGAAAAATTGGAAGACATGATCGTGCGTGCTGCCGAGACTACGGCCAAGCATGTAGCCGCTGCCAAGGAGGCGATCGGGGCGGTTATTTTTGGTCAGGACAAGGTCATCGAACAGGCGCTCATTACCCTGCTGTGCGGCGGTCACGCGCTGCTGATCGGCCTTCCCGGCCTCGCCAAGACCAAGCTCGCCGACACCATGGGCACCGTGCTGGGCCTCGACGCGCGGCGCATCCAGTTCACCCCGGACCTGATGCCGTCCGATATTCTCGGCACCGAAGTACTGGAGGAAACGACGGCCGGCCGGCGCAATTTCCGTTTCATTCCAGGCCCGATCTTCGCCCAGCTCCTGTTAGCTGACGAGATCAACCGCGCCAGCCCGCGAACCCAGTCGGCGTTGTTGCAGGCCATGCAGGAGCAGCATGTTACCGTTGCGGGCACGCGCCACGACGTGCCGCGGCCCTTCCATGTGCTCTCAACCCAGAATCCCATCGAGCAGGAAGGCACCTACCCGCTTCCCGAAGCCCAGCTCGACCGCTTCCTGATGGAGATCGATGTCGACTATCCGAGCATCGAGGCTGAGCGCCGCATCGTGTTCGACACCACCGGCACCGAGGAAACCAAGCCGAAGGCCGTCATGACGGCTGAGGACCTGATTGCGGCGCAACGGCTGGTGCGCCGGCTGCCGGTCGGCGAATCGGTCGTCGAGGCCATTTTGGCGCTTGTGCGTTCGGCGCGCCCGGGTCCGGAAGCAGGCGATGCCGGCAAGCTCATCGCCTGGGGCCCAAGCCCGCGCGCGAGCCAGGCCTTGATGCTCACGGTGCGCGCCCGCGCGCTCCTCGACGGGCGTTTGGCGCCGTCGGCGGACGATGTCATCGCGCTCGCCGAGCCGGTCCTCAAGCACCGCATGGCGCTGACCTTCGCGGCGCGAGCCGACGGTGAAACCATTCCGGGAGTGGTGGGGCGCCTGAAGTCGCGGATCGGATGATGGCTCTGTTCTCTTCCGCGCCTCCCGACGTCGCGGCAGTTCCCCACGCGGTCGGCGAAAGCCAGACCCTTGCGGCCAGCATGCCGCGGCTGATCCTGGAGGCGCGGCGCATCGCCGCGACCATCATCCACGGATTGCACGGCCGCCGCCGCGCCGGCTCGGGTGAGAATTTCTGGCAATATCGCCGCTTCGTCATGGGCGAGCCGGCGGCCCGCGTCGACTGGCGCCGCTCGGCGCGCGACGACTTTCTCTATGTCCGCGAGCAGGAATGGGAAGCCGCCCACACGGTGTGGATCTGGCCCGACCGCTCGCCCTCCATGGCGTTCCGCTCACCGCTCGCCGAGGAGAGCAAGCTGCATCGCGCCCTGGTGATGGCGTTTGCGCTCGCCGAGATCCTGGTCCAGGGCGGGGAACGGGTTGGCTTTCCCGGCCTGACCCGGCCGACCGGCGCCCGCAACGTGGTCGACAAGATCTCCCAGACCATGATTCACGACCCCGCCGCGCGGCCAAGCCTGCCGGTCGGCTTTGCGCCGGCCCCGCTTGCCGAGTTCATCATGCTGTCAGACTTGTGGAGCCCGTTCGCCGAGATCAAGGCGACCATCGCCAGGCTGTCGGCAAGCGGATCGTTGGGTCACGTGGTGCAGGTCGTCGACCCGGCCGAGGAGACCTTCCCTTATGCTGGGCGCATCGAATTCGTCGAGCCGGAGGGGGCCGGGACCATCACGGCCGGCCGGGCTGAGAACTGGCGCGAGGATTACGTGGCGAGAGTTGCGCGCCACCGCGCCGAAATCCGCGCCGAGACCGAGCGGCTCGGCTGGAGCTTCATCATTCACCGAACCGACCGGCCGGCGACCGAACTTTTGCTCAAGCTGCATGAGCGCTTAGGCAGCGAGCGCGGCGGCGTCGGACATCGCGCCTCCGCCCCTGGCCCGATGGAGCGACAACTATGATCGCCGGCATCCCTCTTGCCTTCGCCGAACCGCTGGTTCTGCTCGGGCTCTTGAGCCTGCCGATCCTGTGGTTGCTGTTACGCCTGGTGCCGCCGCGGCCGCGCCGCATCGATTTTCCGCCGACCCGGATGCTGTTCGACATCGTCCCCAGGGAGGAGACCCCAGCGCGCACGCCCTGGTGGCTCACGCTGCTGCGGCTCGCCTTGGCGGCGCTGGTTATCATCGCCGCGGCCGGACCGCTGTGGAATCCGCCGGTCGCGACCTCGACCGCGAATGCGCCATTGCTTCTCTTGATCGACGACGGGTTCGCCGCCGCGGCGACCTGGGACGCGCGCATACGCACCACCGAGGATCTGATCGCCCGCGCGGAAGCCGACGGTCGCGGCGTCGCGGTGGTGCCGCTGTCGGTGACGGCGCGCGATATTTCGCTGGAGACCCCCGGCGCGGCGCGGGCGCGATTGCGCCTTGCCAAACCGAAACCCCACGCGGTCGAACGCACCGAGGCCATTCCGGCATTGGAGCGCTTCCTGATGGGAACGCCGGATGTCGAGATCGTCTGGCTGTCCGACGGCGTCGATGCCGGCCACGCCGCCGATTTCGTCCTTGCGCTCGCCCGTATCGCCGACAAGCGGCCCGTCACGGTCGTGGACGGCGGCCTCAAGCCCGCCCGCGCGCTCGCCGCCGCCGATAATGCGGCCGGCGTGCTCAGCGTGAAAGTGCTCCGCGCCGCTACCTCAGGCGACGACGCCGGCGCCGTCCGCGCTCTCGATCTCAAGGGCCTGCCGCTGGGCGAAGCCAGCTTCAGCTTCAAATCGAGCGAACGCGAAACCGACGCGCAGCTCGATCTTCCGGTGGAGATTCGCAACGATATTGCACGGATTGAGATTGACGGCGAACGATCAGCTGGCGCGGTCCAGCTTCTCGACAAACGATGGCGCCGGCGAACCGTCGGGGTGATCACCGGATCGACGGCCGATACGGCGCAGCCGCTCCTCGCCTCGACCTTCTATCTCTCCCGCGCGCTCAGTCCATTCGCGGATGTCCGGCTTGCCGACCGCGGCTCGCCGGCCGAGATGGTGAACCAGTTCATCGAGCAGCGCCTGCCGATGATCATCCTCGCCGATGTCGGCACCATTGCGGGCGACGCGCGCGACCGCCTGACCCGATGGATCGACGACGGCGGCGTGCTGGTGCGGTTTGCCGGCCCACGGCTCGCCGCCGCGGACGACGATTTGGTTCCCGTGAGGCTGCGCCGCGGCGGCCGCATTCTGGGCGGCAGCATGAGCTGGGATCAGCCGCAGCAGCTGGCGGGCTTTTCGCGTGAAAGCCCGTTCAACGGGATGCTGGTGCCAAACGATGTGACGGTCAACAGGCAGGTCTTGGCGGAGCCAGATTCCACCCTGTCGGACCACACGTGGGCGATGCTCGGCGACGGCACGCCGCTCGTCACGGCGGGGCGGAAAGGCAAGGGAATGATCGTGCTGTTCCATGTCACGGCGGACACCAAGTGGTCCGACCTGCCGTTGTCGGGTGCTTTCGTCGACATGCTCAAGCGCGTCGTCGGCATTTCCGGCGCAGCCGCTTCGACCGAGGCCAATGCGGCGACCGGGGCGCCGAGCACCGCGCGGGACGCGGTGCCGCCCACCCGCGTGCTGGACGGATTCGGAAGTTTCGAGCCACCGCCGCCGACCGCCCGTCCGATTCCCGCCGGCTATGTCGGGCGCGCCACCGGGGACAATCCGCCGGGGTTCTATGGCCCGCCGGAGGGTCTCGTCGCCGTCAACACGCTGGCGCCGGCGGACCGCCTGGAGGCGATCGACTTCAAGCCGCTCAATCCGCGCTTTGAATATTTCCGCACCGCCGAGCCGCAGGACCTGCGCGGACCGGTCTTCACGGCCGCGCTGGTGCTGCTGCTGATCGATGCGCTGGTGGTGTTCTGGCTTGCGGGCGGCATCTATCGGCTGCTGCCGCGACGCGGCTTAGCGACGAGCCTGTTGATGGCCGGCGGCGTCGCCCTTGCGCTCGCCGCCACCCAGGGCGCCACGCGGGCCGCTGACGCCGCAGCCGAGCAGTTCGCAGCGCGATCGACGCTCGAGACCCACCTCGCCTATGTGGTAACGGGCGACACCGAGGCGGATTCGATCAGCAAATCCGGCCTGACGGGACTGACCACCTTCCTTGCCCAGCGCACCGCGCTCGAGGCCGGCGATCCGGTCGGGGTCGATCTCGAGCGCGACGAACTCGCCTTCTTCCCGCTTATCTATTGGCCGATCGTGCCCGGGGCCAGCAAGCCGTCGCCCCAGGCGCTGGCGCGCGTTGACGCCTACATGAAGCAGGGTGGCACCGTGGTGTTCGATACCCGGGATGCAGTGCTGGCGCCGCCGGGCCCTGGCGGCGAGGCGCGCAGCCCCGGCATGCTGGAGCTGCGCGCGATCCTGTCGTCGCTCGACATACCTGAGCTGGAGCCAGTGCCGCGCGACCATGTGCTGACTAAAACGTTCTTCCTGCTGCGCGATTTCCCGGGCCGCTTCACGACCGGCCAGCTCTGGGTCGAGGCGCTCCAGAGCGCCAAGGACGAAGAGGAGGACGACACCAAGCGCCCGGCGCGCGGTGGCGACGGCGTATCCTCGATCATTATCACGTCGAACGACCTCGCCGGCGCCTGGGCGACACGCCCCGACGGCCAGGCGATGCTGCCGCTGGTGCCCGGCGAGCCGCGCCAGCGCGAATTCGCATTCCGCGCCGGCGTCAACATCGTGATGTACACCCTGACCGGCAACTACAAGGCCGATCAGGTCCATGTTCCGGCGCTTCTCGAACGGCTGGGGCAGTAGGAACCTTGTAGTGTGGGCAAAGGCGCGCTCTTGCGCGCCGTGCCCACCAGAACCGGCAGACGTGGCACAGTGGGCACGCTTCGCTTTGCCCACCCTACGATCCGACCAGGACGCGCTCTAACAGAGGAACCCGATCGTGGTATTCGGTATCAGCTTCTCGCCTCTCGTTCCGGTCGCATTCGTCTGGGTCGCCGCCGTGATCGCAGCCGTCGTGGCGGCCCTGTTGGTGCTTGCGCGCGGTCGCGGCGTCCTTGTCCGGATCGCAGCGCTGGCGCTGATGGTGCTTGCTCTCGCTAATCCGTCGCTGACGCGTGAGGACCGCGATCCCCTGACCTCGGTCGCGGTCGTGGTGGTCGACAAAAGCCCGAGCCAGAATTTCGGCGACCGCGCCGTCCAGACCGAGGCGGCGCGTGCCGCGGTCACCCAGCGGCTCCAACGCATTGCCGGCATTGAGACGCGCGTGATCGAGGCGGGCCAGGCGGATGGCGAGACTGACGGCACGCGGCTGTTTGGCGCACTCAATGCGACGCTCGCCGATGTGCCGCCCGACCGTGTTGCCGGCGCGATCTTCATCACTGACGGCCGCGTCCATGACGTGCCGGCGGACGCAGGCGCGCTCGGTTTTGCGGCGCCGGTCCACGCCCTCATTACCGGCAGGCCCGACGAGAAGGATCGCCGCGTCGTGCTGATTGCGGCGCCGCGGTTCGGCATCGTGGGCAAGAACCAGACCATATCGTTCCGGGTGGAGGACGAAGGCGTGCGCGCTGCGCCCGCAGAGGTGAAGATCAGTCGCGACGGCGAACTCATCGACCGCCGGGTCGTCGCTGCCGGTCGGCAGGTCGATGTTCAGGTCCAGATCCCCCATGCCGGCCAGAACATCATCGAAATCGAGGCAGCACCGCTCGAAGGCGAGCTGACGCCCGTCAACAATCGGGCCGTGGTGTCGATTGACGGCGTGCGCGACAAGCTGCGCGTGCTCCTGGTTTCCGGCGAGCCCCATGCGGGCGAGCGCACTTGGCGCAACCTCCTCAAGTCCGACGCCAATGTGGACCTCGTCCACTTCACCATCCTGCGCCCGCCCGAGAAGCAGGATGGGACGCCGATCAACGAGCTTTCGCTCATCGCGTTTCCGACCCGCGAGCTGTTCACGCCGCGTCCCTCCGGCAAGCTCGACGACTTCCAGCTCATCATCTTCGACCGCTATGCGCGGCAGGGCGTGCTGCCGCTCGTCTATCTGGACAACGTCGCCAAATATGTCCGCAACGGCGGCGCCGTGCTGGTTGCGGCGGGCCCTGATTACGCGGGACCCACCAGCATCTGGCGCACGCCGCTTGATGCCATTCTGCCCTCAGAGCCGACCGGGCATGTCACCGAGGATCCTTTCTACGCCCGCCTTACCGAGTTGGGGCGGCGCCATCCGGTGACGCGCGGCCTCGAAGGTGCAAACGATGAGCCGCCGCATTGGAGCCGTTTCTTCCGGGTGGTCGACACCAGGACCGCGAACGGCACGCCGTTGATGAACGGCGCCGGCGAGCAGCCGCTGCTGGTGCTCTCGCGTGAGGGTGAGGGGCGAGTGGGCCTCATTCTGTCAGATCACATCTGGCTGTGGGCACGCGGCTATGAGGGCGGCGGCCCCCATATCGATCTCTTGCGGCGCGTGTCGCATTGGCTGATGAAGCAGCCTGACCTCGAGGAAGAGGCCCTGCGTCTCCTCGTGCATGGCCGCGAAATCACGGCGCAGCGCCAGACCATGGCGGAGACCGTCGCGCCCGTGGTTCTGACCTCGCCGTCGGGTGCGCAGCGCAACCTGACCCTCGACCTGGCAGAGCCCGGCGTCTGGCGCAAGACGGTGGACGCCACCGAGCTCGGCTTGTGGCGCGCCACCGACGGCAAGCTGACCACGCTCGTCAATGTCGGTCCCGCCAATCCCAAGGAATTCAGCGAAGTCACCTCAACCACCGCCGTGATGGCGCCGCTCGCCAGCGCCACCGGCGGCGACGCGCGCCGCCTCGCCGATGGATCGAGCCTCGCGGTGCCGCGTATTCTCGGCGTGCGGTCGAGCGACACCCTCAAGGGCGATGACTGGATCGGCCTGAAGGTCCGCGACGCCAGCGTGGTCCACGGCATCGGCGTGCTGCCGGTGTTCGCCGGGTTGCTGGGGCTGTTGCTGCTGATCGGTAGTCTGGCGCTGACGTGGGGGCGCGAGGGAAGGTGAAGCTGCGGCCGTTGGGTGGGGGGCCGGCTTAGCGCAAGCGTCATCCGCCAAGCACCGAACCGACGGCTGGTTACAGCGACCCCACCCTGCGCGCCCATCGACACCGCGCAAATGACCGGGCTTGGAGGCCCCGATCCTCCGTCACACGCCTGAAAGACGAATCGCGTTTGCTTGCCGGATTGGGACGGCGTTGTGCCGCCGTAAACCGGGTTAGAGCGATATGGCGAGGGAAAACCTTCCAACAGGCCCGCCGTCGGCGTGGGCCATTCTGTCCGGGCCATTGCCTGAGCTTCCGCTGATCGACCGCCTGCTGGTGCGCAGCGTAGCGCTGGTGAGCCGGTGCAAGGTCCGCAGCCTCGATGGTTTCGATTACATTGCGCCCCAGCGCGACCCTTTCATTCTCGCGGCAAACCACAGTACGCGCCAGGAAGCGATCGTGCTGCCGGCCTTGCTCTTTATCCTGAGGCACGGACGACGCATCCACTTCATGGCCGACTGGAATTTTCGCATGATCCCTGGCGTCGACCTCCTCTATCGGCGGGCGGGCGCGATCACGGTCGCCCGCAAGCCCGCCCGGCCGCGCTTTCTCAACCTCATAAAGCCTCTCTTCACCGAGAAGATTTCACCCATCGAGCAGGCGCGCCAGCATCTCATCGCCGGGCGCTCGATCGGCGTGTTCCCGGAGGGAACCGTCAATCGCGACCCCTTGCGGCTTTTGCGCGGTCGCCACGGCGCGGCGCGCCTGTCGCTCGAAACCGGCGCCCCGATCATTCCGGTTGGTCTGCGCTTTCCGACCGTGCCGAGGGGATCCGCCATCCCGGAAGGCAGCCCAATGTCGATTGAGATCGGGGCGCCTTTGATCCCGCCTGCTACGGCGATACGCCCGGCTTACGAGAACCTCTGGGCTTGGCACGAGCGGGTCATGACCACGATCGGCCGGCTTTCCGGGAAGTCCTGGGAATTCAGCGCGCAGGAGGCAAGCCATGAAAATGCTTAGGCTGACGCGGGCGAGGCGGGCAGCGACCGAACAGGATCGCCAGAAAGCCCTGGCGGTGATGCGGGCGACCTATCAGCGCGAGAAGGGGTGGGTGCACGACGTCGAACCCATGTTCCCCGTGGAGGATCTTCTGAGCGGCGACGTATCGCGGTTCATCGCGACGCGACGCCATGAACCGATGGGCGTGCTGCGTGTCCTCTACGACCCGCCGATCGAACAATACCAGAAGTACGGCCTGACACCGATCGACGGCAATCTCGCCGTTTACGACTTCATCAAATCGCAACGCATCGCGGAGGTCGGCCGATTCGCCGTCATCCCGGAGCGCCGCAAGGGGGTTGGCGTGGTCTTGAGCCTCATGCGGGCGGCGACGCGCGAGATCGTCTCGCGCGGCTATACCCAGCTCGTGACCGATGTTTTCGAGAACGACCCGCACAGCCCGCTTCCGGCCCGTGGCGACGCATGAGGTCGGCGAACTCGGCTTCACGGGCCGCCGCATCACGCTTTTGCTCGACATCAAAATCGCCTACCAGACGCTTAAATCTCGTGGCACCTGGTTCTTCCGAGCCATGACCAAGGACTGGACGGAAGTGATGCACAGGCGCCTGGCGTGACGGACGATCACTTCGGCGTCATGGCCGGACTTCTTCCGGCAATCCACGTCTTTCTTCGCTGAAGCGCGGCAAGCAAGACGTGGATGGCCGCGACAAGCTCGGCCATGACGCCACCAGGAAGACAGATCGCGCCGGACTCCCCGCTTCAAACCCGCGGGCCATGCAGCAGGTTGCGCGTGCTGGCCTTTACCGCTTTCGGATCGCGCCGGCGGAGCTGAAGTGTATGCGATCGGCTGGACTTGGCGTCGCCGGCGGCTTCTGCGCCTTGACCGGTTTGGATGCCCCTTTCTGCTTCTCCGACGGTTGCGCGGAACCGTCAGCCAGTGCACGCACGTGGAGCCTCCGCGCGGCGCCGTTCGCCGTCCTCAGTTCAGGATTGTGCCTGTCCAGCTTGACCGCGAGAGATTTGATCTGAGCGTCGCTCATGCCGTCGGTAATCAGACCAAAGGCTTCCGGACCGACGGCAGCCCGAATGGCGCGCACGGCCTTCAACCCCGTGTCCTTGTGCGCGATCTGCTTGACCACGAGCGTGCGCGCCGATTTGGCGACTTCCGCGCCAATCGCCGCAAAAGCCTCGGTGTGAGAACCGATGCTGCGGAAGACTGCAAAGCCGTCGACATCAAGCGCCATCCACAATCCCCCTGATTTCATCGCTGAGCTTATTGAGGACAGGAACCATTTTGCCCCATTTATTGGTGAAGGTCGGTCCCGTACCCGTTTTGCCCAGCGCCTCCGCCACCACGACCGCCTCCGGTATCACGGCGTTTAGCGGCTTGAAAGATGGCTCCTCGAACGAACTCTCATTCCTTATTTTTTCGACCGTGCGTTTATGCTCGTTGATGTCGCGATACCGCGTAACGAGGACGTGCGGCAATTGCGGTGGCGGTTTCACACTGGGATCGGTCGGGAAATCGCCGCTCCAGAGATTCTTGCAGAAGGTGCTTAGTCCGTAAGTCGAGAGGAAATCCGGGATTGTGGGAACGATCACAAGGTCGGCAAGCCGGATACTGGCCTCGGTAAATGCCGAAATCCCGGGGGCGCAATCGACCAGGACATAGTCAAACCCTAAGTCCGGCCGGGCCAGTTCGGCGGCGAGAATTCGCAGGACATGCCAGACGATTGCGTGGAGGCCGAAGTTTTGTTGCGTTAATTTGTAAATGATGTCTCGTTCCAGAAGACGCAGCTGGGAACTCGCCGCAAGCAGTGAAAGGTTGAGCGGCTTGCCGCCGTGGGAAACGTCGCTGGCATGGCGGTAGATGCAATCCGCAAAGCGTTCCTTGCGGCCACCCAACAGATAATCGTCGAGAAACCCGTCGAGGGTGCGGCCGTCCGATATCAGCTCGGTCAACTTCTCATCGCCCGCAATGCAAATCGAGGCGTTCGACTGGGCGTCGGCATCGATCACCAGAACATTCGACTTTTCCGCCGCGAGAGCTTCCGCCAATGCGACGACGGTGGCAGTCTTTCCGACGCCGCCTTTCATGTTTGCGACAGCAATAAGTTTTCGAGTCACGCCGCGCTTCTCCGTGACGACAACGTAGCCGCAGCGTTACGCCGGGGAGCCACCCTCGTCCACCCAGTTCTCGACCCGCACCCCGGGCAGGCGCCGAAACTCGCTCACGTTGTTGGTGACGATTATCAAACCCTCTGCGCGCGCGTGTGCGCCGATCAGCATGTCGAGCGGCCCCACCGGCTTGCCGAGGCGTTCGACGTCCGCGCGAATCTGGCCGAAATGGACGGCGGCCTTCGGCGGGAATGGGAGGACCTCAAGCCGCGCACTGAATTGCTCGACGGCTTGCAGATTCTCCAGGCGCCGAGCAGATTTTTCCGCGCCATAAACCAGTTCCGCAAGCGTGATGCTGGACATGCAAAGTTGCTCGGCAAGTCGATTGAATCGCTCGCGCAACTTCGGCGGGTAGTTCTTGATCACATAGATGCAGATGTTGGTGTCGAGCATATACTGCAGCATCAGAGCGGCTCGCGCTTCTCAAGTGCAGGCTGATCGCGTTCGCTCATGAAATCGTCAGATGCGCGCGGTCCGCTTGTAAACAGATCGTCCCAGCGCTTGCCCACCGGGCAGAGGAGGCGGCTCCGGCCAATTTTAATGATATCGACCTGATGGACGCCATCCGGGAAGGCGACGGCCTTTGGCAAGCGCACCGCTTGGCTGCGGTTGGTGGTGAACACCGTTGATCGGGTCATTGGCTCTCCAAGCTGTTCAGCGATTTTTAAGTTCGAAATCATTTTCGTGCGACGTTGTAGGTTTAGCAGGCAGCAAACCCATCAAGCGGCGTGCCGCGGTGAACGGCCGAAGGGGTTCACTTGTGTTCTAGTCATCCCTACGCACTACATTTAAGTATATCCCAGTGGGGTATACATGGCAATTGCGCCCGCTGAAGGCAAGCTCAGCGCCCACAACCGGGCGCGCTCTCAAACTAGCATTTTGGCAAAACGAATGTCCCTGAAAACGCGAGGCAAATCAATGTGCTGCAAGCACGGGATCGACGCGAGCCCGCCCTACGGGTACGCCACCTCCCACTCGGGCCGGATCGGTCCCGATACGCCTGCGAACGCGCCTTCGACGAGTTCCGCCACCAGCAGCCGGTCCGGATCGACCGGGCCGGGCATGCGGGCCTGCCCTTTGGGGATCGGCCGGAAGCCGGCCTTGGCGTAGTAGGGCCCGTCGCCGACCAGCACCACCAGGCGGTGGCCTTTGTGTTTTGCTTCGTTGAGCGCCCGCTGAATCAAGGCAAGCCCGATGCCGCGGCGGCGGAACGGCGGCTCGATCGTGAGCGGGCCGAGCAGCAGCGCCGGGAACTCGCCGATGCGGATCGGTGTTAGCCTCACCGAGCCGACCAGCAGGGTGCCGATCCGTGCGGTGAACGAGAGGCCGAGGAGGTGTCCGGCGCCTTCGCGAATCCGAAACGCCGTGCGGGCATAACGTCCCGGCCCGAACGTACGCTCGTGGAGCCGCTCGATGACGTCGGCATCGGCGGGCGTTTCGGGGAGAATCGTGAGGGCAAGTTCGGTCATCTGCGATCCGGCCCGCCGCATATCACCCCGCAGCCGCGTCGTCCATCGGAGTAGCAACGTTCCGGCCGGGTGAGCCGTTATCAGCCTTGAAAGGCCGCGGCGGTGCTGAGTGGACGGCTCGCCGCATTTATGTGAGCATCGCGGCCGGTGCGGCGGCGAAGCGGCGCCGCACCCGCTCCCTACCCTCCCCCGGATGCGGGGGAGGGTAGGGAGGGGGGATCGGAACAGCTGCCGCCAGGAAGACACCGTCATGACTGATAATAAATTCACTGTCGGCATCAAGGTCGACGGCACGCGCCACAGTGTGACCGTGATGGCCGAGGATGCCCTCGTGGCTGCGCTCAAAGTGAAATTGGAACAGCCAGCCGCCGCCATCAATTTCGTGCGCCGTTGCAACAGGCGCGGTGATCTGCGCCATCCTCACGAGGCCGTCGCCGCCCAGCCCCGATAGCGGCCCGCCTTTCCATCCCTGGGGATGGCGGGACGCCCGCGCTCCCAAGGAATGCAGGGCAGGGGCCCTTTCACCAGCACGGCGACACCGGAGCGCCCATCATCACCTCGGCGATCCGCGCTCGCGTTGCGGCGCTCGTGTCCTGCGGAAGCGCATCACACGGAAAAAAGCTGTGCGCCATGATTTCGTAGTCCGGCACCGGCGGCGCCGGCTGACGAAAGTGACGTACCACGAACAGTACGACGTGATCGCGCTGCGAAATCGCCGCGTGGAAATAGACGCTGAACTGTTCAGGTGCGCCGTCAAGCTCGATGTTGCCCTCCTCCTTGAGTTCGCGTGCAAGGGCGTCGAGCACGGTCTCACCCGGCTCGACGCCACCGCCCGGGAGATGCCAGCCGTGAACATACGTGTGCTTGACCAGGAACACGCGGCCCTGCCCATCGATCACGAGACCGCGCACGCCGAGTGTCAATCCGCGCGACAGGCGCCAATAGAGGGGCATGAACGTGCGCGTAGCGTGCGCCGTCAGGAATCGCAGCTTGCTCAGAACCGAATGAAGCAGCGCCACGTCAGTTGACCGCTCTGCGGCTAATATCTCTCGAGATTTGCGGCGTTCGCATAGCTGCCTGTCGCAATTGGTTTTTGCGCTCGCGGGTGGACTGGTTTAATGAAAACATGATGACCTTTTAGTGCGCATATTCATCGCACCGCTTTTTTTGACTGCTGCATTTCGTGCCAAGCTCTTTTGCTGAGCACCTGTTATGACTGCCAGCCTTGGCGCGCCCCACACCGCCTCGGCTGTTGCGGCGTCCCTGGCTTCCCCAGGGACGCCGTTTTTTATGCATATATTCGGTTTATGAAATATATATGTGTGCGTGAGTTTCAGCCCGCCCTGCTGATCAACATATTATTCACCTCAGACTCGTGGACCGGCCGCATCATGAAACGTTTCATCGATCTATCCGAGCAGGAAGTCCTCGCTCTCGCCATCAGTAATGAGGAGGAGGACTGCCGCATATACCTTAACATCGCGGAAGGGCTGCGCCAGCAATATCCAAGCTCTGCGAAGCTGTTCGAGGAGATGGCGGCCGAGGAGACGCGCCATCGCGCCATGCTGTACGACCTGTATCGCGCCAAGTTCGGGGAGTTCCTGCCGTTGGTGCGGCGCCAGGACGTGCGCGGCTTTATCAAGCATCGGCCAATCTGGCTGGTGCGGCCGCTCGGGCTCGAGGAAGTGCGCAAATACGCCGCCAACACCGAGTACGAGACCGCCCGCTTCTATCGCAAGGCGGCCGAGCAGTCGCGCGATGTCTCGGTGCGGGAGTTGCTGGTCAGGCTTGCCGACGCCGAGGACAAGCACGAGGATCTGGCCGAAAAGCTCGGCGAGCGCGTCCTCACCGAGGATGTGCGCGCGAGGGAGGACGAGACCGCTCGGCGGATGTTCGTCCTGCAATACGTTCAGCCTGGGCTTGCCGGCCTGATGGACGGCTCAGTGTCCACGCTGGCGCCCCTGTTCGCCGCAGCGTTCGCGACCCATAATACCTGGGAGACGTTCCTGGTCGGCCTTGCGGCTTCGGTGGGCGCCGGAATTTCCATGGGCTTCGCGGAAGCCCTGTCCGACGATGGCTCGCTGACCGGGCGCGGCGCGCCGGTGCTGCGCGGGGCGATCTGCGGCCTGATGACGTTTCTGGGCGGCATCGGGCACACCCTGCCCTATCTGATCCCAAATTTCTCGGTCGCGACCGTGGCGTCATTTGTGGTGGTCGCGATTGAGCTCGCGGCGATTTCGTATGTTCGCTACCGCTACATGGACACGCCATTCCTCGCAGCGGCATTCCAGGTGGTAGTCGGCGGGGTGCTCGTCTTCGCGGCCGGGATCCTTATCGGCAGCTCGTGATCCAAGAGGTGATAAGCTGAACGGAAACAGACCAAGTGTCGCGCACGACTTGGCTGTGCGTAACGTCATCGTGGGTGAGGCGCCAAGAGCAAACCATTATGAGCAAACCCTTCGTGCTCGCACATCTGTCTGACCCGCATCTCGGGCCTCTGCCGCAGCCGGGCGTGCGCGAACTCGCGTCAAAGCGCCTCTTCGGCTACATTAATTGGCGGCGCAGCCGGCGTCGCCTCCATCGCCGCGATGCGCTCGATGCCATCACACGCGACCTTCACGGCAGGCAACACGACCACGTGGCCATCACCGGCGATCTCGTCAATATCGCGCTCCCGGCCGAGTTCGCCCATGCACGCCATTGGCTCGAAACCTTAGGCGTGCCCGCCGATGTGAGCGTGGTGCCGGGAAATCACGATGCCTATGTGGCGGCTGCGGGCCTTCATCGTGACCGGCACTGGTCGCCTTACATGGCCGGTGATGCGCCGGAAGCGGCCCCGAACCCGGCCAGCATGTTTCCGTATTTGCGCCAGCGTGGGCCGGTGGCACTGGTCGGCGTCTCGACCGCGATTGCGACGCCACCGTTCATGGCTACCGGCGAGGTCGGCGAGCGGCAGATGGCGCGTATCACCAAGATGCTGGACGATTTACGAACAGAGAACGTCTTCCGCGTCGTCATGATTCATCATCCGCCGCTGCCGTCGGCGCGCCACAAGTGCCTCATCGATGCCGTCGCCTTCCAGCGCGCGCTTGCAGCCGCCGGGGCCGAACTGGTCATCCATGGCCATGATCACGTGCATTCGCTCGTCTGGATTGCCGGTAACGGCGGTCGGATTCCGGTGGTCGGCGTGCCGTCCGCATCGGCCGTGGCCACCACGAAACAGCGTGCCGGCGCCTACAATTTGTATTTTGTCGGCGGCGGCCCCGGCGCCTGGAACTGCGAAGTGGTGTCGCGCGGCTTGCGTCCGTCAGGCGCAGTTGCCGAACTTGATCGCTTCGCACTGTCATGGTGAGGGACGTGTGAAGCCTGTGCGGCCCTTGGGACTTGTCCGTGATTAGACGAATCACAGTCTTGTCGTGCCGCGCGAAATCGGATGTTTCCGATTTCGCTAGCTGCCGAAGTCGCCCAAGGCCCACTTCGGGTGAAAGCGGGGCATCCAGTAAACCCCAGCGAATCAGGTGGTTACTGGATCGCCCGCTTTCGCGGGCGATGACCTGTAGGTGATGCAATTATCTCGCGATGCGTCGTTAGTCATACGACGCCGATGCCGTAGCACCTCGCCCAACCAAGCCCGTCCTCGGTGCGGCGCCGCGGCCTGTACTCGCACCCCACGAACCCGGCATAATCGCTGCGATCGAGCATATCGAAGATCGCCGGATAGCTCACCTCGCCTTCGTCGGGCTCCGCCCGGGACGGCACCGCCGCGACCTGGACATGTCCGATGACCGCGTGATGGCGAGCAAACCGCGTCGAGAGGTCGCCGCCCTCGATCTGGGCGTGATAGAAATCGAACTGCATGCGCACATTGGGCCGGCCGACTTGTGCGATGAGGGCGGCGGCTTGCTCGGGCCGGTACAGGAGATAGCCGGGCCGGTCGCGGCGGTTGATGGGCTCGATCAGGATCGTAATGCCCCGTTCGCCGGCGAGGTCGGCGGCGCGCGTGAGATTGGCGACGAAGACCTCTTCGCCCTCGGCCTGCCGCTCCGGCGGCACTTGGCCGGACATGCAGTGAATGGCGGTGGCGCCGATTCCGACCGCGTACTCAAGCGCCTCGCGAAACAAAACCCCGAAGTCGCGCTCCCGCTCCGGAACGCCGGCAAGTCCAGCCTCCGCCGCGGGACCGAGCGGCGTATTGATCCCCAGAATTTTCAACTGATGTCGCTCGATCTCGCGCCGTACAGCATCGGCCGGCTGCTCATAGGGAAACTGCAGTTCAACCGCTTTGAAGCCCGAAGCGGCGGCTGCCCCGAACCGTTCGAGCAACGGCCGGTCAGCGAATAGATATCCGAGGTTGGCGGCAAGACGGGGCATCGGCCTCTCTTCTGATGGTGGGATAAGCGTAGGGACGACCCGCGCCACCATACCCCAAATACCCTAACGTCGGCCTCTGGGGCTGCAGACGGACATTCAGCATCTTGTGGGATATATCCCACATATGCCCATTGGGCGCGACTTCTAAACTTTGATGATAGGAAGCGGCAAATTCGGGTCCCAAGATCATTTCCAAATTCGCTCTGCCCACCTTCGTCCCACTATTGAAGTGGGACGTTTTGTGGTTGACGTTCCTGGATGCGGCTGGTCTGATCTCCCTCAGCCGCTCAGGACAGAAACGCGGCAGCGAACGTCAAAGCACGAAATCGCAAAGGACCCAGGCGCGAGGAAACCTGACCATGACGGCCGAAGAGCTTTTGGCGCGGATTTCCGACTACTGCCGCCAGACCGGGCTGGCGGAATCGACGTTCGGCCGCCGCGCCGTCAATGACGGCAAGCTCGCCAACCGCCTCCGCAACGGCGGCCGCATCACGACGGAGACGGTGGACCGCATTCAAGCCTTTATGGACGCAAACCGCGACGCTGGCATTCTGCGGACCTATCACGGCGGCCCGAGCCCAGCGCCTTTGATTGCTGCGGACGGGGCTTCGGCCGGCCCGTCAAATCGGGGAACCGGCGGGCTTCCGGGAGCGATTGCAGTTCCTGGCACCGCCCTCGTCTCTACCTCAAGCCAGACGCCGAAGCATTTTCTGCCGGCGCCGCAGGATCCGCAGCGCAATTTTCGCTTTTTCGATAACCGCCAGAAATACCTGCTGTTTGTGACGACATGCAGCGAGAAGTGGGTTGTGGCCCACCGGGTTGGGCAGGAGTTGATCAACATCCATCCGCGCCCGCCGGCGGTCCGGCTGTTCGATGCCGGCATCGGCGACGGCACTGTGTTGGCGCGCGTGATGCGGGCGATGCACGACCGCTTCGCGGCGATGCCGTTCTATGTGGTCGGCAAGGAAATCAGCCTGGAGGACACCCGTCTGACCTTGCAGAAGGTGCCGGACCGTTTTGTCGAGCATCCCGCGACCGTGCTGGTGCTGACCAACCTCGCCTATGCGGACGCGCCCTGGCTCCACGTGAGGTCGGTGAGCGCGGCGTCGAGCCTAGTCTGGCACGAGGTGGCGCTCACCGGAACCACGGCCCACAAGTTCGAGGAGCAGATCACCGACTTGGAACCGTTCCTGGCGGAAAACTGGAAAGCCGGAGTGAGCCCCAAGACCGGCAACCCGGTCTATGACCGCCCGGTGGTGCTGGTCATCTTTCGCGACGATCATCGCTTCCTGCTCGATCCGATCCTGCCGAAGCCGGGTGGCACCCAGGCGAGCTACGACCTCGTCATCGCCTCCCAGCCCTATCGGGCCCGCTCACCGATCGAGTTCAAGACCCGCCGGGTCATTGCGCCGCTTGCCCGCGCGCTCGGCCCCGGGGGCCGCCTCATCGCCATTCATTCCCACGGCAACGATCCGGGACTTGAGATCGTGCAGCGCCTCTGGCCAGGCGACAACCCTTTCATCCACGACCGCCACCAGATCATGAAGGCGGTCAAGCAGGAACTCGGCGCGGCCGGACGCGAGCTCAATTTCAACGTCAATTCCGACACTCGTGCGCTGTTTCGCTACGACATGCACACGCTGCCCTCAGAACTGTCGGATTCGATCGGCACCTCGACCCTGTTTGCCGCCTGGAACGCAGCGATCTACGTGGCCCAGGTTGAAGACCATCGACTGGCCGCGGTCGTCAACGACAGCGGCTATCTCGACGCCACCCGCGACGTGCTGCGCCGGAACGGCGGCCTGTGGTTCTTCGATGAGTCCTACGTCATCTCGCGACGGCGTGGCTAACAAAAGGCCCGAGATCATGAACGCCCAGATTCTGGCCGCACAGGTCCTCGCTAAATCGGCGCAGTGTTCGGCGCAGTCGTCGGCGCAGCAGTGTATCGTGGCCTTCACGGCGCGAGCCTCATTCGAGGCGACCCGGCCGACGCGAGGCGATATCGAGGCGCTGCGTGCGGGCATTGCGCCCAAGACGCCGATCTATGTCAGCTCTGTACCGGCCCATCCGCTAGCCCTGCAGATCGACACGGCAACAAGCCTTGCCGCTGCCGGCTTCGAACCGGTGCCGCACATCGCGGCGCGCCGCTTTTCGAGCGGGGCCGAACTCGACCGCCATCTCGGCCGGCTCAGCGACGACGCTGGCGTGCGGCGCGTGCTGGTGATCGGCGGCGACCTCGCCGCCCCGGCGGGGCCGTTCTTTGCCGCAATCGAGGTGATCGAAAGCGGGCTCCTGCAGAGCCGGGGCATTGTCGAGGTCGGCATCGCGGCCTATCCGGACGGCCACCCGCGGTTCGGTGCGACCGAACTCGACCGCGCACTCGCCGCCAAGGTCGAGGCCGCGGCAGAGACCGGGCTTGCGGTCCACATCGTCACTCAGTTCGGCTTTTCGGCGCCCGCCATCCTCAACTGGATCAGACGGCTGCGCGACCAGGGCATCGATCTCCCGGTTCGCATCGGCCTCGCCGGCCCCACCACGCTGTCTGGCCTGTTGCGCTATGCCCGCATCTGCGGAGTTGCGGCCTCGGCCCAGGGCCTTATGCGCCACACCGGCCTCGCCAGGCAATTGTTCGGGATGGTGGCGCCCGATACCGTGCTGCGGCCGCTCGCCGAGGCGACGGCGGGACGCACCGACGTCGCCCCGCACATCTTCTCCTTCGGCGGCCTTGCCGCCGCCGCCCGCTGGGTCGCGGCAACGGCCGCGGGGCGGATCGCGCTTGACCGGGAGGAGGGGTTCACGGTGGAGCCGCCGAATTGACGGGTTTGCCGCCGCAATCTTTATTCTTTTTGGACTTTGATGATTTCGTATCCTCGGCACAGCTCGACACGTCTAGAACGGCAATTTGAGGTTGGGGCGCGTCTGATGTTGAGCCGGCAATTCTCG
>WNFL01409717.1_pt3 | contig 19023 bp, 21 predicted proteins | sample 5400361 | NCBI WGS metagenome assembly WNFL01 (sample SAMN13153351, study PRJNA577476) | soil metagenome | isolation source: 40 cm soil on Douglas fir-dominated hillslope | place: USA:California | collected 2013-09-17
TACGCGGGCCGCAACCGCACGGTTCAGGGGTTCGCCGGCGGCGAACCGCTGACCAACGACGGCCTGTTCAAGCTCGAGCTCGACGTGCTGATCCCCGCGGCGCTCGAAAATCAAATCACGATGGCGAACGTCGCTGATATTCGCGCCAGGGTCATCGTCGAGGGCGCCAACGGCCCGACAACACCGGACGCCAACGATCAGTTGTACAAACGCGGCATCTTCGTCGTGCCGGACATTCTCGCCAACAGCGGCGGCGTCACCGCGTCGTACTTCGAGTGGGTCCAGGATCGGCACGGGTACTTCTGGACCGAGCAGGAGGTCAACGAGCGTCTCGAGGCCAAGATAGTCCACGCGTTCGACGCCGTACGGCAGACTTCCATCGACTTCAAAGTCGACATGCGCACCGCCGCTTACATCGTCGCCATCAAACGCGTCGCCGACGTGACGCGCGTGCGAGGGATGTATGCATAACGGATGGGCGTGAAGGCTGGGTAGGGCTGGAAAGGCAGGACGGGGTTGTATTCCTGCTAATCGCCGTCGCCTGGTTCGCAGCGTGACAGGCCTTTCCTGCCCGTCCTGCCTTCCCTGCCCTTCCCGCCCGTCCTGCCTAATTCGTGACGCGGATGGCGAGGGTTTCCTTAGCGGCGTCGCCTGACGGCGTTGCGGCGGCGATTTCGACGGAGTAATCACCGGACGGCAGGCTCGCAAGTGACAGCGTCATCAGGTTGGACGTGTCCGCGGTCTGCGCCGCAACGACCGTCAGCACGCGCATCACGCGCCCGCCCTTGCTCACGAGCTTCGCGGAAACCGACGGCTTCACCTCGTCGGGCGCGTACGCGGCCACTCGGATGATCAGGTTTTCCGAGCGGCTGAATTCGCGCGAGGCAATCGGCACCGCCCCGCCGTCAGACTCCAGCTCCCGAAGATCACGCGCCGTCCGCGCCCGGAAGACTTCCGGCGTGCCGAGGACGACCGGCACTCGAAGGTCGCGCACGATGATGTCGCGGACGTCGGCGTCGATCGGCTGAGCAGCGGAATCCTCCACCGACATTCGAAGCCGCAGGCGGCCGGGCGGCGCGTCGAACACAGCCCGCGACTCCGCCGCCTGGCCGGCGGTGATCTGCACCGGGCCTGGTGCCGTCGGCGGCAAGGGCCTTCAGCTCGACGCGGAACGCCGTCTTCACCCGCCTCTCGCCTGGAACGCTTCCGACTGGCTCCCAGACAAACGTCACTCGGGTCTTTCCGTCGGCGCCGCGCGACATGCCGAACCACGGACGAATGAGCGGGCTCATGTGGCGCGCGGGCTCGATTGGCAGCACGGGCCGAGGATCGTTGGCGTGCGCCAGAAAGGTGGCTCGCTGCACTTCGTCGGGCGTCGGCGCCCAGTAGCCCTTTCGCGCTCTGACCTGCACGCCAGGCCGCTTCACGCTGACGTCGACCGCGTGAAACAGGCCGTCGCGGTTCCTCTGCGAGCGATAGGTCACGAAGTAGTACGACGAGGCGTCGGCGAGCATCCGCTTCAGCCCGGCGCCAGACTCGGCCGGGTTCGTCAGGAGTGCGCCATCGGTGTCGTCGGCCAGGACGTGCAGAAGGTTCGGCCCTTCCTCAGGGCTGGCGGCGCGCTCCTCATCGTTGCGCGGATCCATGACATAGATCGACACGTTCGATCGATTCGCGGTCCGCATGACGGACGAGGAGGATGGCAGCGACTCGAAGCCGCGCCTGCGCGGCACAGGGTCGGCCTGCTCACTGACAAGCAGAATCGTCCCGCGTCCAGCACCAAGGTTCGCGAGATGCAGCGTCAGCGCGTTCAGGCTCGACCAGGTCGTTTGCGCGCGCTGCGAGTCGGCGCGCCCGCGCTCGCCGACGATGTAGCTTCGCTCGAACGCCGTTCGCGGTTCGTAGTCGCCACGGCGCCCCTCGAAGGCGTCGATCGCCTGATGGAGCGCGGCGCGGTCGCGCGTCAGCCGGATCTGCAGCAGCGAGTCGAGCGGCCGGACAATCGTCACCAGATCGCGCGGGCCCAGATCTTCGTCGACGAACCGATGCAACGCCGCGCGCACCCGATCGGTGTTGGCGCGGCTCACGAAGTATTCGTCGAGGTACATGCCGAGCACGCGGGTGTTGTCGCGCGTGGCTTCAGCGCGCTCTTCGGCCGCCGACGTGATGGCGATTGGCGCGCCATCAGAACGTCCGGCCGCCGCGTTCACCTTGACGAGGCGCACTTCGTCGATCGTCTGCGCGAACCCATCCTCACGCAGCACGAAATCGGCGGGCTTGAGGGTGTCTACCGACTGTCCGCGAGCGTCCGTAACGAGGACGTCGATGCGGACGTTATCGCCGGACGCGCCGGAGGCCTGCGCGGCCACCGCTGCGGCGAGGGCGAGCCACGCGAGGCGCATGCAGCTAGCTCGTGACGCGGAAACCGATGAGCTCTTTGGCTTCGCCGCCCTCGCCGGCTGCCTTGAGCTCGATGATGTACTCGCCGGACGCGATGCCCGCGATCGGCACGTCGACTATCGCCTCCGTGGCAGGCGCGGCTGGCGGCGTGACGACGAGCTCCGACATCGTCTGCCCGGCGCGATTCAAGAGGTGCGCCGAGACGGCGGGCGAACCGGCGCCGTACGCCGTCACGCGCACGAACACTCTGTCCATCCGGCTGAACTCGCGAACGGTCGCCGGCACGGCCCGCGGGTCGCTCTTGAGCTGCTGCAGTTCACGGGGCGTCCGCGCGCGGAAAAGAGCGGGTGTTCCAAGCGTGGTCTGCGTAGTCGTGAGGTCAGGAACGACGATCTCGCGCACCTCGGAATCGATGACACCGGAACTCGCGCCCTCGACCGACAGCCGTAGCTGCATGGTTCCCGGCTTGACCTCGAAGTCCACACGTAACGGCGCGCGCGGCGTCGTGTCGGCGCTCCCGGCGGACGAGCCGGGCAGCTTCGGCGTGGCCGAAGCCGGAACGGCATCCGGCACACGGCCGCGGAAGTACGGCGCGCCGTCGGGGCCGACAGCCATAACCGACACGCGCGCCGGCTGGTCCGTCGGGGCCGCTCGGTCTCCGGGCGGCCGCGGCATCGGTTCCCAGACGAACGTCACCTTCGTCTTGCCGTTTTCTCCGCGCGACGTGCCGATCCACGTTCGGATCGATCGGCTGCGGGACGCCGCGGACGTCGTCTCCACGTTGGCGAGCGCCGACTTCACGGCGGGCGGCAGCGCGGGCTTCGGCGGCGCCAGGGAGCGCGCCACTTCCTGCGGCGTCAACGCCCAGTAGCCTTTTCGCGCGCGCACCTGCACCCCGGGGCGCTTCACTCTGACTTTGATCTCGTGGAACTTTCCGTCCGACGGCGCGATCGTCGAGCTGTACCCGATCAGGTAATAGGCGCTGACGTCGCGCACGATCTGCCGCATTCCGCCGGCGAGGTCGTTGCGATTCACGATGGCCCGGCCGTCGGATTCGACAGCCAGCGTCCGCAGCGTATCCATCGTCTGATTGAAATACTGGCGGTCTGTGCTGGGATCGACGTTCCCGTCGCTGACGTCGAACTCCGAGACCGCCAGGCCGCGGGGGTCAACGGTGTAGATCGCGACGTTGTTCTTGTTCGCTTCGTCGTAAACGTCGCGGAGCAGCTGCTCCATGTCCATGGTCGCGGCGAAATCGGCCTGCGCTCCGTTCAGTCCGGCTGCGCCGATCGGATCGACGATGCCGTTGCCGCCGGGGCCGAGCGGAACCCCGCCGCCTCCGATCGTGGGATTCTGCGCCTGTACGACGGCCGGCAGACGGTTGCTGAATCCTTCGCTGACGACGATGAGCGACTTGCGACCTTCCTTCAGCGTGCCCATGTGAACGATGAGCCCCTGAATCGCGGACAACGAGACGCGCACGCGAATCTGCTCCTGCGTTTCGACAGGTAAGTACGCGTACTGCCGCTCGAGATCGTTGAGGGGGATGTAGTCGTACTTGCGGCCGAGGAATCGATCCAGGCCCTTCACGACCGCTTCGTGATTGCGGGTCATCCGCACGTTGAACACCGATTCGAGCGGATACATCAGGCCCATCATGTCGGAGGGCCCGAGCTGCGTCTGTACGAACTGCTCGAGCGGCTGGCGCACACGGATGCTGTTTTCCTTCCTCACGTGGTAGTCGTCGAGGAAGATGGCGAAAAGGCGCACATCGTCTCTGGCGGCTTCCGATTCTTCGTCGGCGTCCGTGCGGATGGCGCGCGGCGGTCCCTCGGAACTCGGCAGCGTGCCTCCATCGAGCTTGATGAACTTGAACGTCTCGACCGACTGCGGCTTACCGTCCTCGGTGACTTCGAAATCTGACTGCTTGAGGTCGGCGACGCTCGTGCCGTTCTTGTCGGACACGATCACGTCGACGCGGACGAAGTTGATACCCGCGCGGAACACGGGCTGGTCGGGAGGCTGCTGTTGCGCGTGCCCGGAGGCCGTGCAGACAAGAGCGGAGACGAGGACGACCCAGGCGAATGCTCGAGAGACGCACCTCATAGCCCTATCTTAGAGGGCTGAGGGCTGAGGGTCGAGGGCTGAGTGGCCCTTCGTTAAGGTAACATCCCGTCCCGTGACGCTGCCGGCATTGACGACGCTTTCCGAAGACGAACGGCTGTTTCGCGACAGCGTCTACGAGTTCGCCAACCGTGAAATCCGCCCGCTCATCCGCGAGATGGACGAGCGCAGCCGCATACCGGCGGCCCTCATCGAGAAGCTGTTCGGCCTGGGAGTCATGGCCATCGAAATACCTGAAGAGCACGGCGGCAGCGGCGCCAGCTTCTTCCATTCGGTGCTCGCGGTCGAGACGCTCTCGCGAGTCGATCCGGCGATCGCCGTCCTCGTCGACGTCCAGAACACGCTGGTCGTCAACGCGCTCCAATGCTGGGGCAGCACCGAGCTTCGCAACGCGTACCTTCCGAAGCTCGCCTCGACCGTCGTCGGGGCGTATGCCCTTTCGGAGGCCGGCTCGGGCAGCGACGCGTTCGCGCTGACTACACGCGCCACGGCCCGCGGCGACTACTGGCATCTCACGGGCCGCAAGCTCTGGATCACGAACGCGCTCGAGGCCGGTGTCTTCATCGTCTTCGCGACGATCGATCCGGCCGCCGGGTATCGCGCCATTACGGCGTTCGTCGTGGAGCGCAACACGCCCGGCCTCGGCATCGGCAAGAAAGAAGACAAACTGGGCATCCGCGCGAGCAGCACCTGCGAAGTGATCCTCGAAGACTGCCGCGTGCCGAAGAGGAACGTGCTCGGCGACATCGGAAAAGGCTACAAGGTCGCGATCGAAACGCTCAACGAAGGACGCATCGGCATCGGCGCGCAAATGGTCGGCCTCGCGCAGGGAGCACTCGATCACACTGTCGCGTACATCAAGGAACGCCACCAGTTCGGAAAGGCGGTCGCGGAGTTCCAGGCGGTGCAACACCAGGTCGCTCGCGCGGCCACCGACCTCGAAGCCGCGCGCCTGCTCGTGTACAACGCGGCGCGCCTTCGCGACGCGGGACAGCCGTTTCTCTCCGAAGCCGCGATGTGCAAGCTTTTCGCGTCGGAAGCCGCCGAGCGCATCACGTCGCTGGCCGTCAACCTCTACGGCGGTTACGGGTTCGTGAAAGACTACCCGGTCGAAAAGCTGTTCCGCGACGCGAAGATTGGCCAGATCTACGAAGGCACGTCGAATCTGCAGCTGCAGACCATCGCTAAGAGAGTGATCGGGTGATTTGGCAATTTGGTGATCTGGTAATTTGGTGATTTGGTGATCTGATGAATGCCGGCGCGTACCTGGTCGATGCGATTCGTGGGTTTCAGAACTACAAGACGCTGGGTGACGAGGCCATGGCGCAGGTGCCCGGCGATGCCGACTTCGACAGGATGCTCGATGCCGACTCCAACAGCATCGCGGTCATCGTCCAGCACATCGCCGGTAACTTTCAATCGCGGTATCGCGATTTCCTGACGACGGACGGCGAGAAGCCGGATCGGGATCGCGACCGCGAGTTCGAGGCGCACGGATCGTCCACGCGCGAACGCGTCCTCCGCGAATGGAATGACGGGTGGGAGGTGGCGCTGGCCGCGCTCCACGCGCTGACGCCGGGTGATCTCGACAAAACCATCACGATTCGCGGCGAGGCGTTTCTGGTGCTCGAAGCGCTGAACCGGTCGGTGACGCACACGGCTTACCACGTCGGACAGATCGTGTATCTCGCGCGGCATTTCGCGTCGCCGAACTGGCGCTCGCTCAGCATTCCCAAAGGCAAGTCCGCCGAGTTCTTCGGCGCCGGCAACTTCAAGGCGCGCGGTACCGCGCGCTGAAAAACCAAACCGCTGAGGACGCTGAGAAGAGTTGATCGTCGTCTCCGTGTCCTCTGCTCCTCCTGGTGTAGAGTGGCCCCCATGCGAAGCCCACTTCCCGCTGTCGCCATCGCTGCCGCGCTCGCCATGGCGTCGCTCGCCGCTCAGCAGACACCGCCGCTGACGCCGGACATTCCCGGGCGATTCGACGAGCCGACGAGCCGCAACGACTACGTCAGACGCGACGTCATGATCCCGATGCGCGACGGCGTCAAGCTCTACACCGCTATCGTCGTGCCAAAGGGCGCGCGGAACGCGCCGCTGCTGCTCACGCGGACGCCGTACAACGCGTCTGACCGCTCGCAACGCGCCCGATCGACGCGCATGGTCGCGACGCTGCCGCTCTTCGACGAGCTCTTCGCGGCCGATGGCTACATCCGCGTCTACCAGGACGTGCGCGGCAAGTACAAGTCCGAAGGCGAGTACGTGATGACGCGGCCGCTGCGGGGGCCCTTGAACAGCGGCGCCGTCGATCACTCCACCGACGCGTACGACACCATCGACTGGCTGGTGAAGAACGTGCCCGAATCGAACGGACGCGTCGGCATGGTCGGCAGCTCGTACGAGGGATTCACCGTCGTCATGGCCCTCGTCAATCCGCATCCGGCGCTCAAAGCGGCGGTGCCCGAGAGCCCGATGGTCGATGGCTGGATGGGCGACGACTGGTTTCACTACGGCGCCTTCCGTCAGACCAACCTCGACTACTTCACCGACCAGACGACGGCTCGCGGCAAGGGCGACGACATCGTGCGCGAGGGGTACGACGACTACGAGAACTTCCGGCGTGCCGGGTCGGCCGGCGATTTCGCGAAGGCCGCCGGACTCGATCAGCTTCCCTGGTGGCGCAAGGTCGCCGAGCATCCCGCCTACGACGCGTTCTGGCAGGCGCAGGCGCTCGACAAAATCATGGGCGCGCAGCCGCTGACAGTGCCCACCATCTGGTTGCAGGGCCTGTGGGATCAGGAAGACATGTGGGGCGCGGTTCACAGCTACGCGGCAGTCGAGCCGAAGGACACCGCGAACGACAAGAACTTCCTGATCATGGGTCCGTGGTTCCACAGCCAGATCAACCGCGAGGGGACAGCGATCGGTCCGTTCCGCTGGAATGGCGACACGACCCTCGAAGTGCGGCGCGACATCATCAAGCCGTTTTTCGATCAGTACCTGAAGGACAGCGCGCCGAAAGCGAACACGCCGCCGGTCCTGATCTACAACACCGGCGAGAATCACTGGGATCGGCTCCCGTCGTGGCCGCAATCATGCGAGTCGCGCTGCGGCAGCAAATCGAAGCCCATCTACCTCACCGCGGGGTCAGGACTGTCGTTTACCGCGCCTTCAGCGTCGGCGCAGTCCGCGGCGTACGACGAATACGTGTCGGACCCCGCCAAGCCGGTTCCCTACATGCCGCGCCCGACGCGCTTCAAGGACTCCGACTCGTGGCGTCGATGGCTCGTCAGCGACCAGCGCGCGACGGCCGATCGCACCGACGTCCTGACGTACGCGACTCCGCTCCTTACCGAATCCGTCCGGATCGGCGGCGCGCCCGTCGTGCATCTCGTGGCGTCCACGAGCGGCACCGACGGCGATTGGGTGGTGAAGCTGATCGACGTGTATCCCGACGAAGTCCCGAGCCAACCGGAGCTGGGCGGATATCAGCTCCCGGTGGCCATGGACATCTTCCGCGGGCGCTACCGCGCGAGCTTCGAGCGGCCGGAGGCGATCACGCCGAACAAGCCGCTGACGTACACCTTCGCGTTGCCGAACGCAAACCATGTCTTCAAGCCCGGACACCGCATCATGGTGCAGGTGCAGTCGACGTGGTTCCCGCTGTACGACCGCAACCCGCAGACGTTCGTGCCCAACATCTTCTTCGCGAAGCCGTCGGATTACGTCAAGGCGACCGAGCGCGTGTATCGCGCCGCGGGCGAGGCCAGCTTCATCGACCTGCCGACGAGATGATTCGTACGCAGCAGGACTACAACATCACGAGGTCGCGTGCTGACCGGCTTCGCGCCGCGATCGACAGGGCCGTTGGCTCCGGGCCGTCGAGGGGAGAGGATCCGCAGCTGCATACGGCCGGTGTCGACACGATGCGCCGGCAACTCGAGGAACTGGAGACGCAGCTTCGCGAGTACGACCAGGACCGCAAACGAAACTGACGTCAGGTAAATTTCATACAATCGCCCGCCCGGCGCGGCCGATCATACTGTCGCCAACGAGGAGGCCTGTGTGATTCTCAATCAGTCGGCGCCGAGCGCGCCCGTGGTTCCGGTGCTCGTGTACGAAGACGTCGCGAAAGCGATCGATTGGCTATGCGGTGCGTTTGGGTTTTCAGAGCGGCTGCGTGCGCCCGGCCCCGGCGGCGCCATCAGCCACGCGCAGCTCATCGCGGCCGGGGGCGACGTCATGATCGGGCGTCAGGGCGGACCGTTCAAAGCCCCTCGTCCCGATGAGACGAGTCAGTACGCCGTGATTACCGTGGAAGACGTCGACCAGCACTTCGACCGGGCGAAGACCTTCGGCGCGCACATCATCAGCGCACCGCAGGACATGCCGTTCGGCGCGCGGCAGTACACCGCCCGGGATCCCGGCGGACACTGGTGGACCTTCTCACAGAATATCGCCGACGTGGCGCCGCATGTCTGGGGAGCGGTCCTGAAATAAGCGCAAAGCGTAAAGCGCAAAGCTTTGCGCTTTACGCTTCTTGATATAGCGACTCCGTGTCGAGCGTCTGCGGCCCCTGTTCGGTGCAGACGGCGTACTTCGTCGGGTACATCGACACGCCGGCGCACTCACTGCGCGCGTTCAGGATGTAGAAGTTCAGTCCGAAGTTCGGCTGGTTGCGGCTGTTCAGCAGCCGCTTCTCGATCGTCGCCTTCGCGACCCGCCGCAGCGCGGTCAGTCCCGCATCCTTGGGATGCGCACCACGCCGCATCTCCTCGACGATGAGGAACGAACACAGGCTGTAGAGGTTCGCCTCGCCTCGGCCGGTGGACCCTGCGGCGCCGACTTCCCCGTCGACATAGAGACCCGCGCCGAGGATCGGTGAGTCGCCGACGCGGCCCGGGATCTTCCACGCCAGGCCGCTCGTCGTCGTCACCCCACAGATCTCGCCTTTCGCGCTGATGCCGTTGCAGTTGATCGTGCCGAAGTAATGCTCCGGATCGATCAGGCCTTCGCGCGCCATCTGCAGTCCGGCGTCGTACCACACCTGCGCGCGCTTTTTCGGATCGAGGTAGTGGCTGGGATCGACGCGACGCTTCCACTCGAGCCACAGCGACCGCGACTTCTCGGTGTTGAGATCGTCTTCGATCGTGAATCCCATGCTGCGGGCGAAGCCCTGCGCGCCCTTGCCGACCAGCAGATGGTGATCGGTGGTGTCCATCACGGCCTGCGCGACGAGCGACGGCGTCCGGACGCCTTCGAGCGAGGCCACGCCGCCCGCGCGCTTCCGGGGACCATGCATGCAGCACGAATCGAGCTGGACAACGCCATCTGCGTTCGGCAGCCCGCCGTAACCGACGCTGTCCTCGGCCGGATCGAGCTCGCAGATGTTGACGCCAGCGATGAGCGCATCCAGCACGTCGGCACCGCCGCTCGTCATCATCGTGAACGCGCGCTCGACACCCGCTTGCCGGCCGCCGTTCTTGTACACGTTGCCGTTCGCGGAGGCGATGACCAACGGCTTCCCGCCGCCGCTCCGCACCGCCGGAGCCTGGGCGAACAGCGTCTTCGAGGTGGCCGCTGCGATTGCCGCCGCTGCTGACTGCACGAAGTCACGTCGTTTCATGTCCGCCTCGCTTGATTTGGTGACCTGGTGATTTCGCGATTTGGCGATCTAGCACGAAGTCACCAGATCACTCGATCACCCGATCACTAGATCACCAAATCACCAAGATGTTTCGCGATGATCATCCGCTGCGCCTCTGACGTCCCCTGATAGATCTCCGCCGCGCGGGCATCCCGGAACAGCCGCTCAACCACTGAGCCTCGGCGGTAGCCCGCCGACGCCAGTACCTGCATGGCTTTGTCGGCCGCCCGGTGCGCGGCCTCAGACGCCGCGAGCTTCGCCATCGACGACTCGATGATGCCCGGCTCGCCGCGATCCTTCATCGTCGCGGCCTTCCACATCAGCATGCGGGCCGCGTCAAGTTCAGTGACGATGTCGGCGATCATCCACTGAATCGCTTCGTAGGTGGCGATCGGCTTCCCGAACTGCTCGCGAGTCTTGGCGTGCGCGATCGCCTGGTCGAGCGCTGCCCGTCCGATGCCGAGCGCCTGCGCGGCAATTGCGACGCGACCGCCCTGCAGCGCCCACATCGCCAGCGGAAAGCCCTCGTCGACGGCCCCCAGCACGTGGTCCGCGCCGACGATGATGTCGAGATCGAGATCCATGCATCCGAGACCGCGGACACCCAGCGAGTCGGCGCGCGAAGTTCGGGCGAGTCCGGGGCCATCGAGCGGCACCAGAAAGGCCGTGATGCCCTTCTGCCGAAGGCCCGGCCGCGTCGACGCGAAGACGACAGCCACGCTCGCGGCCTCCGCGTTCGCGACCCAGACCTTTCGTCCCTTGATGCGGTAAGCGCCGCCGTCAGCAGTTGCCGTCGTCTGCTGATTTGCGGCGTCCGTGCCGGCGCCAGGCTCCGACAGCGCAAATGCGCCGATGGCCTCGCCGCTGGCGAGCCGGCGGAGCCACTGCTCGTGGATTGCGTTCGTGGCCGCGTGCGCGATGAGTTCGGCGACGAGCGAATTCGTCACCACCAGCGAGACCGCGACGGTCGCGCTCACGCGCGCCACCGCTTCGATGGCGAGCACGTAGCTCAGGTAATCGCGGCCGGCTCCGCCCCGCTGGCTGGGAATGGTGACACCGAGCAGGCCGAAACCGGCGGCTGCTTTCAGGATGTCCACCGGGAACGCGCCCGACTCGTCGATCGCCGCCGCGCGCGGCGCGATCACCTCGAGCGCGAAGCGTTCGATCGATTCCTTGAAGGAGATCTGTTCAGCTGTGAAACCGAAATCCATAAGAAAGCCGGACGCTACACATTCTCTTTCGAAAGCCGTTCGAAGACCGGTCGCAGTCGCGCTGCGGTCTGCGACAGGTCTTCCGGCAGCACCCGCGTGTTCCCGACGACGCCCATGAAGCTGGTGTCGCCGTTCCAACGGGGCACCACATGAATGTGGAGGTGATTCAGGACGCCCGCGCCGGCCGGACGGCCCAGGTTGATGCCGGCGTTGATGCCGTGCGGCGTGTAGGCTTCGCCCAGGGCGATTTCAGCCAGCCGCGCAAGCGACATCAACTCCGCCCGCTCGTCCGCCGTCGTCGACGCCAGATCGCGAATGTGGCGGTGCGGCACCACCATCAGATGGCCGTTGTTATACGGATAGAGGTTCAGGATGACGTAGCAGAGCCGGCCGGTAAACAGGACGAGGTCGGCATTCCGGCCTCGAGGCTCACAGAAGATGCAGGCGCTGTTGTCGCCAGGCGCGCTCTCGTCCTCACCATGCGCAGCGCGCGTCACGTACGAGAGCCTCCAGGGGGACCAGAGATGTTCCATGAATTTGGTTATCGGGTCATTTGGTTATCTGGTCATTTGGAATCCAAATGGCCACATAACCAGATGTCGACATGACAAAATTCAGACCGCCATGGTGTCGGGCGGCACCGGCGGCGCGCCTGCCGGGCTGGGCGCCGGCGCGACTTCCTTGTTGATCAGTTCCTTGAGCTCTTTGCCAGGCTTGAAGTACGGGACTTTCTTCGGCGGCACATCCACCTTGTCGCCGGTCTTCGGGTTGCGGCCTTTCCGCGGCTCGCGCTTGCGAAGGCGGAAGCTGCCGAACCCGCGCAGCTCGATCTTCTCGCCGCGGTGCAGCGCGTCGATGATGCTCTTGAACACCGTGTCGACGATGACCTCGGAATGTTTCTTCGTCAGGTCGGAGACGCGCGAGACTTCCTCGACAAGTTCCGCCTTGGTCATGCTGCCGCTGGTCATTCCTGCGACTCCCCAGAGGTTAGAGGTTGGGAGTCAGAGGTTAGGGAAGAACAGCACGAAGAGGATGCCGTTCTGCCCACCTCTAATCTCTAACCTCTCTTTTTCACCGTTTCCTAAAGTGATCCCCCAACGTCGCCGCTCCGTCGCCGGCGCTCTCCTTGTACTCTTCCCAATCGGCACGGAACTCGTCGGACTTCAGCGCGCGGATGGAAAGGCCGATCTTCCGCTCCGCCGGCGCGAGCTTGATGATCTTCATCGGGTAGTTCTCGCCGACGGTCAGTTCGACCTTCTCCTTGTTGGAGTCGTCGAACTCCGAGACGTGGATCAGCCCTTCGATGCCCTCGTCGAGCTCGACGAACGCGCCGAAGTTCGTCATGCGCACGACCTTGCCCTCGATGGTGTCGCCGACGTGGCGGCGCGAGAAGAAGTCGTCCCAGATATCCGTGGCCAGCTGCTTGAGGCCGAGCGACAACCGCTGGTTGTCCGCGTCGATGTTCAGCACCATCGCCTCGACGACGTCGCCCTTCTTGAGCACTTCGGACGGATGCTTGATCCGCTTGCTCCACGACATGTCCGAGATGTGAATGAGGCCGTCGATTTCCTCTTCGACTTCGACGAACGCGCCGAACTCGGTGAGGTTCCGGACCTTCCCGGTAATCTTGCTCCCGACGGGATACTTGCCCGACAGGTCGTGCCACGGGTTGGTTTCGACCTGCTTGAGGCCGAGCGAGATGCGGCGCGCCGTCGGGTCGACGCCGAGCACCAGCGCGTCGACGGTGTCGCCGACGTTGAGAATCTTCGACGGATGCTTGACGCGCTTGCTCCACGACATCTCGCTGACGTGGATCAGGCCTTCGACGCCCGCCTCGAGCTCCACGAACGCGCCGTAGTCGGTCAGGCTGACGACCTTGCCCGACATCCTCGCGCCCACCGGATAGCGCTCCATCACGTTCGCCCACGGATCGGTGATGAGCTGCTTGTGGCCGAGCGACACGCGCTCGGTCGCTGAATCGTACTTGAGCACGACGACGTCGATCTCGTCGTTGACCTTGAACAGCTCCGACGGATGGCCGACGCGCCCCCACGACATGTCCGTGATGTGCAGCAGGCCGTCGATGCCGCCCAGATCGATGAACGCGCCGTAGTCCGTGATGTTCTTGACGGTGCCCTTGAGCGCTTTGCCTTCGGCCAGCGTCTCGAGCGTGTGCTTCTTCTTTTCCGCGTTCTCTTCCTCGAGCAGCGCCTTCCGCGAGAGCACGATGTTGCCGCGCTTCTTGTTGACCTTGATGACACGCATGCGCAGTTCCTGACCGCGCAGCGCGTCGAGGTTTCTCACCGGACGAACATCGATCTGGCTGCCCGGCAGAAACGCGCGGACGCCGATGTCGACGGCCAGCCCGCCCTTGATCCGTTCGATGACGCGGCCGATGACGACCTTGCGATCCGCATAGGCCTTCTCGACCTCGTCCCAGATCTTCATTTTCTCGGCTTTTTCGCGCGAGAGGACGACGTAGCCTTCGCGATCTTCGGTGCGCTCGAGCAGCACGTCGACGATGTCGCCGGCCTGGACGGTGACTTCGCCGTTCTCGTCCACGAACTCGCCGACGCCGATGATGCCTTCGGATTTGTAGCCGACGTCGACAATGACTTCGGACGCGGTGACCTTGAGGACCGTCCCCTTCACGACCTCACCTTCCGCGATGTTGCGGAAGCTGCTATCGTAGACATCCAGCAGCCGGGCGTACTCGTCGGGGTCCATCTGGGCTTCGTCTTCTCGCGGCAGAGCCTTCACCCCAACGCGATCACCGCGTTCCCCCCGCTCGAGCGTTCCGGTGCTGCCGCCTTTGGCGGAACCGGGAGTGTTCTGGTCGTCTACGTTCGCCATGCCTTGCGCGTCCTCCACATTACGTTGGCCACTAACATTGGCTCTTGCGCCGTTTGCTGAATTTCGATAAGCCACAGAGAGTACGACTCTTATCTTAAGCCTGTCAAGGATTTGAAAGGAATTTCAACCATGGCGAAACGGCGACGGGCCAAGCTCAACCGACGCGGCCCGAAGAGAGCAAAGTCGAGCACGAAACGCCATAAGCGACCCGTTGCCAGGCGCGCGAAGGCTTCGAGCCGGCGGAGGGCCAGGAAACGGCCCGCCAAAAAGAAGGCGGCCGCGAGGCGCGCGAAACGATCGGCGCCGCGGAAGGCCGCGGCACCCCTGCGACCGCCCAGCGCTGCGCGCCTCAATCGATCGCGGCGCGTCCTCGTTGACGAGGACACACTGCGCACGCCTCCCTCGTCGCTCGACATGGACCGTCATGCATCAGCGGCACGAACCGGACGCAAGGGTCTCGAGAAGAACATCCGCGAGCACAACGACATGTCGCCGGCGCTGACCGGTGGCGACGTCGACGCCAACTGGGAAAACGCGTATTTCAGCGGCGACGAAGCCCCCGGCGGCGACAACCCGGCGCCCGACACCGAAGTGGTGGACGACATCGGCCGCGCGCTCGGCGTGGAATATCAGGACAACGAGGAACTTCAGGGAAGCGAGAAAGTGATCGAGCGCGACACCCACCGCTGGGAACTCGACCCCGCATCGTCGGATGATTACAAGGACCGCACTTGAGGCTAGAGGTTAGGGGTTAGGGGAGAACCTCCCCTAACCTCTAACCCCTAACCTCTGCTCTTCGGACGATCGCCAGCACATCCTCGACCACGTGATCGACCGACCGCCCCGTCGTGTCGATGACCACCGCGTCGGCGGCGGCGTATAACGGCGACGCGGCGCGTGATCGGTCGAGCTCGTCGCGCGCGGTCATCGCAGTCGCTACTTCAGCAACAACCGTGGGCCCGCCTGTGTGCGCCGGATCGTGGGCGCGCCGCCAGGCCCGCTCTTCCGGGGACGCGTCGAGGTAGATCTTCACGTCGGCGTTCGGAAACACCACGGTTCCGATATCGCGCCCTTCCATGACAATCGAGCCGTGTCCGCCGAGACTCCGCTGGCGCTCGACGAGCACCGCACGCACGCGCGGCAGCCTGGCAACCGCCGCGGCGGCGCGATCGATCACGGGTGTACGGATTTGCGCGGTGACGTCGATGCCGTCGATCAGGACCGCGCCCGATGCGATGTCGATGGTCGAGCGTTCCGCGAGTCCCGCAACGGCCGTCTCGTCGTCGAGCGGGACGGCATCGCGAACAGCCTTCCAGCCGATCGCGCGGTACATGGCGCCGCTGTCCACGTGGCGGTAGCCCAGCCGGGCCGCCAGCGCTCGCGCGACCGTGCCCTTGCCGGCGCCGGATGGACCGTCGATCGCGATTGTCAGAGGCTTCATCTGCTTTCAGATCAACCAGGCAGGCTTGGAGCGCCAGCGTATCACGAAGACACGACGTCACGAAGATCAGATCATGAAAGACTTCGTGCTCTTCGTGACTTCGTGATAAACAGGCGTGACGACATGGAACGATTACAAAAGATCTTATCGCAGGCTGGGATCGCCTCGCGGCGCGCGAGCGAGCAGCTGATGCTCGACGGCCGCGTGACGGTGAACGGGGAGACGATTCGCGAGCTCGGCACGAAAGCCGACGCAGCAAGCGACGACATACGCGTCGACGGGAGTCGGATCAAGGTCGCCCAGCGCCACGTTTACGTTCTGCTGAACAAGCCGCGCGGGTATGTGACGACGCGGTCGGATCCGCAGAAGCGACCGACCGTGATCGATCTCGTGAAAGGCGTCCGTGAGTACATCTACCCCGTCGGTCGGCTCGACTACGACTCAGAAGGCCTGCTGATTCTGACCAACGACGGCGACCTCGCCGCGCGGCTGACGCATCCGCGGCATGGCGTGCCGCGCGTCTACGAGGCGCGCGTCCTCGGCGCGCCCGACGCGCACGATCTGGGCCGTCTCTCCAAAGGCGTCTCGATTGACGGCCGCCGCACGGAGCCGGCACAAGTCGTATCGCTCGGGGCAAGCCACCTGCGGATCACGGTTCACGAGGGGCGAAACCGGCAGGTGCGGAAGATGTGCGACGCGATCGGTCATCCGGTGACGGAGCTTCGGCGTGTCAGCGTCGGACCGATTCGGGATGCGAAGCTGAAGATCGGGCACTGGCGCGAGTTGTCGCCGCAGGAAGTCGACAGCCTTCGCCGTGCCGTTCGTACGGCGCCATCCGTACGTCCGAGTCAGCGCGCGAATCAGTGAATGGTTCCGCTGGGCTCGCCGGGTTCCGAGCCATCGGGCTCTTCGAGCGGGAGCAGTTCTTCCGACGGCGCCTGTTCGACGAGCAGCGGAGCTTCGAGGCCGAGCGCCTCGGCCATGTCCTCGACCTTCGGCAGATCGGTGAGCTCGTTGAGGCCGAAACGGATCAGGAATTCCTTCGTGGTCGCGTACATGAACGGCCGTCCGACGACCTGCTTGCGGCCGACGATCTTGATCAGATGCCGTTCAAGCAGCGTGTTCAACACGCCTGACGTGTTGACGCCCCTCACTTCCGTGATCTCGAGCGCCGTAATCGGCTGCCTGTAGGCGATCACCGCGAGCGTTTCGAGCGCCTGCACGGTCAGACGCTGCGTCGTTCGCTCGTTAAACAGCTGACGCACCCACTCGTGCAGGTCCTGCCGCGTCACGATCTGATATCCGCCCGCGACCTCGGCGAGCTGCAGCCCGCCCGGCCGCTTGTAGTCTTCCTTCAACTCCCCGAGCGCGGCCTGGACGTCTTCCTTCGTTTCGCTGTCGAGCAGCTTGTACATCGCTTTCGGCGTGAGCGGCTCCGGCGACGCGAAGATCAGCGCCTCGAGAATGGCCTTCAGCTCGGCCGACGGACGCCTTTCGAGGTTTTCGATACTGTCAGCCACGAGTTCCCTCCGGATCGCCAATGGGATGAGGAGCGTCGGCCGGACGCGGACGCTTGTAGACACGAATCGGACCGAACGTGCCTGCCTGGAACACGCGCACCAGCTTGAGGCGAATCATCTCGAGCAGCGCGAGAAACGTGACGATCAGGCCGGCGCGATCGCCGACGTCGGCAAACAGATCCTCGAAGCCCATCGCCTCGGTCTCCGAGAGCTTCGCCAGCAGCTGATCCATCCGCACTTCCACGGGAATCTGCTCAGGCGGCAGCAGCACTTTCGGCCGCTGCTTCGCCCGGTCGACCACGGCCTGAAACGCGTTCAGCAGGCTGAAGAGATCGACTTCGAGCTCCGGCTCGTAGTCGTCGCCCGCGATCTCCGCGACGGCACGATCGGGGCGCGCCCACTGCGCAGACCGCAGTTCTTCGCGCTCGTGCAGCAGTCCGGCCGCCGCCTTGAACTTCTGATGCTCGAGAAGGCGGCGCACGAGGGCGTCGCGCGGATCTTCTTCGTCGCCCTCGACGCCCGCGGCAGTTTCCGGCCGCGGCAGCAGCATCTTCGACTTGATGTGAATGAGCGTCGCCGCCATCACCAGGAACTCGCCGGCGACATCGAGGTCGAGCTCCTGCAGGAACTGCACGGCATCGAGGTACTGCTGCGTGATCAGGGCAATCGGAATGTCGTGGATGCTGACTTCGTTCTTCCTGATGAGATGCAGCAGCAGGTCGAGCGGGCCCTCGAAATTCGACAGCCTGATCGGAAACGCGTCGATTGCCGGCTCGAAATCGTGCGACGAGTCCATCATGCGTATGTCAGCTTCACGGCGTCCCGCACGCGGGCCATCGTTTCGAGAGCCACGAGGCGGGCCCGCTTCGAGCCCTCGAACAGAATCTCGCGCAGGTGCGCCGGCCTCGCCAGCGCGGCGGCGCGGCGGTCGCGGATTGGATCCAGGTGCGCGTTGAGAGCTTTCGCCAGCTTGGTTTTCACTTCGACGTCGCCGACCTTGCCCGCCCGGTAACGCGACTTGAGATCGTCGACCTCTGCTTTGTCGGGATTGAACGCGTCATGGTACACGAACACGGGGTTCCCTTCGACCGTTCCGGGAATGTCCGCCCGAACGCGCTTGGGATCCGTGTACATCTGCCGGACTTTTTTCACGACGTCCTCGGGCGAATCGGAGAGGTGGATCGTGTTGCCCAGGCTCTTGCTCATCTTCTTGTCGCCGTCAAGACCAGGCAGGCGTCCGAACGGCGTCAGCAGGGGCTTCGGCTCGACGAGCACCCCGTTTTCTCCCCCGAAGATGTTGTTGAACCGCCGCACGACTTCGCGCGCCACCTCGAGATGCGCCACCTGGTCTTCGCCGACCGGCACAAAGCTCGCGTCGTACATTGCGACGTCCGCCGTCTGGAGCAGCGGATAGCCGAGAAATCCAATTGACGACAGATCCTTGTCCTTCAGATTCTCCTGCTGCTCCTTGTAGGTCGGCACCCGCTCGAGCCAGGGGACCGGCACCACCATCGACAGCAGCAGATACAGCTCGGCATGTTCCGGCACGAGCGACTGGATGAAGAACGTGCACTTCTCCGGATCGAGACCCGCGCCGATCCAGTCGGCGACGTTCTCGTACGCGTGCGACGTGAGGCGCGTCGTGTCCGCGAACTCGCTCGTCAGCGCGTGCCAGTCGGCCACGAAGTAGAAACAGTCGTACTGATCCTGCAGCGGCACCCAGTTGCCAAGCGCGCCGACGAGATGGCCGATGTGCAGCAGGCCGGTCGGGCGCATTCCAGAAACGACGCGAAGTCGAGCGGTCGTAGTGGGACTCACTGAAGAATT
>WNFL01288371.1_pt1 | contig 19015 bp, 19 predicted proteins | sample 5400361 | NCBI WGS metagenome assembly WNFL01 (sample SAMN13153351, study PRJNA577476) | soil metagenome | isolation source: 40 cm soil on Douglas fir-dominated hillslope | place: USA:California | collected 2013-09-17
CGAAGAGCACTTTTATCTAGCCGCTCCCCTCGTCTTTCTCACATTACGGGGATTGGGCGGCACGAGAGGAACGATCGCATTATTCCTTCTGCTTGCAATTGCGGCGCCGGTCTCGCGACTGCTCGAGTATCCCAGTCTAAGCAACTCATTCGCTTACACCTACACTGCCAGCCATCTGCGAATGGATGGATTGGTGTTCGGATGTCTTCTCTCCTATATCGCGACGGAAACGCCGAGGAACTTTCAGTTCCTGTCGCGCATCACTCCATACGCCATTCCTGCGCTCGCCACACTTCTTGTCGCGATCGACCAAGCGGGCGGGAAGATCTGGTATGTCTTGTGGGGAACGATCACGGCACTGTTCTTTTCGGCGCTGTTGATGCTGGCGGTCTCCGGAAAAGAGATTGGAACCGGTATTGCGCGGATTGCCGGGCCGGTCGCGCTCGCGAGCTACTCCCTTTATCTGACGCATGCCTGGGGGCTGACGCTTGCCCGCAATATCGCCGGCCGTTTCACGCAGGCCGCGCTACCGGCCTACTTTCTCGTCGCTACACTCGCCATCATATCGCTCGGGGCGCTGTACTACGTGCTCATTGAGCAGTCTTCCATAAGGCTCCGTGACGCTTCTTGGCCGCGAAAGATGCCCCCGCTCGCGCAAACGCTGCGTCTTGCATCGACCGGAAATTAGACGACCATGCACTCCTTCGATCCATCCAAAATCGAAAATGAGCGGCGCCCGTGGGCATAGGAGCTCAATCCACGCCGCTACGTAAGACGCTCTTCAGAGCGTTTTCTTCCATCTACGTGCGCCGGAAAGTAAGGACGGCAGATGGCGTCTTCGAAGCCTTTCTCTCACCCGGCAGCAGCCTTAAGGTTCTCAAACCCTCGGTAGAATTGGATCAAGTGCATAAAAGGTTCATCCGCGATTGGATCCGGTCGGACACCGTTGTGTGGGACATCGGATTGAATTTAGGCTTGTTCGCGTTGCCGGCTGCCCTCAAAGCCAATCGCGGGCACGTCTACGGATTCGAGCCGGATGTCGACTTGATCGTCAATATCCTTCGGAGCCTGCGCTTAGCCACAAACAAACGTTTGAATGTCTCGGCATATTGCATCGCGATCTCCGATGAAGATGGGACCGCGAGCTTTCAAATCTCGAAGTTCAGCCGTGCAATGAGCAAGCTGGAGGCGGTCGGAAAGTGGCACGATCACCAGGTTGCGACCGAGGAGCTACGGCCGGTCGTTACCGTGCGCGTCGACACTTTGGCCCGGACGATTCCGCCGCCAACGGCGATGAAGATAGACGTCGAGGGCGCGGAGATGAACGTTCTCACCGGAGCGATAGAGACCATCGCCAAGCACCGCCCCGCAATATTGATTGAAGGTCCAAACGAGATTTGGGATGAAATGGGAAAGTTCTTTCGACAACGTGACTATTTGCTGTTTGATGGCGCGTCCGACCGTCCGGTCCCCTTGGAGCACCCGGTCTGGGATACGTTTGCAATTCCCAGAGAAAAATTTATGGCTGCGGGATAGCTGCGCTCTTGATTCTGTCCGAGATCACACCGCTCCTCATCACCCTCAACGAGGCGCCGAACATCACCCGCGTGCTGGAAAAGCTCCGCTGGGCGGGGCGGATTGTCGTCTTGGATAGCGGCAGTACCGACGGCACCCTCGACTTGGTCACGCGCTTTCCCCAGGCCGAGATCGTCCATCGCGCGTTCGACAGTTTCGCCGAGCAGTGCAATTTCGGCCTGACGCTCATTCGCACGGAATGGGTGCTGTCGCTGGATGCCGATTACGAACTGAGCGATGAATTGGTAAGCGCGCTGCACGAGCTCCGCGACGACGGCCTCGCCGGATATCGCGCCAGCTTCGTTTATCGGATTTTTGGCCGCGCATTGCGTGGCACGCTCTATCCCCCGCGCGTCGTGCTCTACCGCGTTCGCGGCGGCCGTTACGAGAACGAGGGCCACGGACATCGAATCTCGGTCTCCGGAGCGATCGGCGATCTGCGCGGGCCGATCTATCACGACGACCGCAAGCCCTTGTCGCGCTGGTTTGCTTCGCAGCAGAATTACGCGCGGCTCGAGGCCGAATATCTGCTGCGCACGCCAGACGACCGGCTAACGCGAAGCGACAAGATCCGCCGAGCCGGCTGGCCGGCACCGCTCCTCGTCCCGCTCTACGCGCTGGTCGTGAAGGGATGCATTCTGGACGGCTGGCCTGGCTGGTTTTACGTCCTTCAACGGCTGATCGCCGAGACCATGATCGCGCTCGAGCTCGTCCACCGCCGTTTATCGGGACGCGAGGAAGCGCGAATGGCCGGCGGAGACCACCGGCCGTGATCATTCTGGGATTGAACGCCTTCCACGGCGATAGTTCCGCCTGCATTTTGCGCGACGGCATGCTTGTCGCGGCGGCCGAGGAGGAGCGCTTCCGGCGCGTCAAGCATTGGGCCGGATTCCCATCGCAGGCGATCGGTTACTGCCTTCGCGAGGCGGGCGTAAAGTTGTGCGAGGTCGACCATGTCGCGCTCAATCAGGACAACTGGGCGAACATCTGGCGCAAATTCGCGTTCCTCGCGCGGCGGCGCCCAGACCCAGCGCTGGTGATTCAACGCCTGCGCAATCGCCGCAAACGTGAAGGCGCGCGGGACCTCTTGGCAAAAGCCTTTCCCAATGACGCCATTAAGGCGAGCTTCCACGGCATCGAGCATCATCTCTGCCATCTGTTCTCAGCCTATTACGTCTCGCCATTCGCTGAAGCCGCAACGGTGTCGGTCGACGGCTTCGGAGATTTCTCCAGCGCGGCCTGGGGCATCGGCGCGAATGGCGCCCTCGACGTATCGGGCCGCGTTCACTTTCCCCATTCGCTGGGCGTCTTTTATCAGGCGCTAACGCAATATCTGGGATTCCCGTATTACGGCGACGAATACAAGGTGATGGGTCTTGCGCCTTACGGGAAACCCGCTCATCTCGACAAAATGCGCCGCATCTTGCGTCTGCTGCCTGGCGGCTCGTTTGAGCTCGACCTCGCCTTTTTCCGCCACCACAAGGAAGAGGTTCCCTATCAATGGGCGGACGGGTCGCCGGAAGTCGGGGATCTGTTCTCAGGCGCACTCGAGGAGCTCTTAGGCCCACGGCGCAATCCGAACGACCCGCTCGAAGACAAGCATCGCGATATCGCCCGCTCTGTCCAGGCGATGTATGAAGAGGCCTTCTTCCATCTCATAGGCTCGCTGCAGGAGCGGACGGCGCTGACCGACATCGCGCTCGCGGGCGGGTGCGCGGCGAATTCGGTTGCCAACGGCAAGTTGCGGCGGCTGACGCCCTTCAAGCGTGTCTATGTGCAATCGGCAGCGGGCGATGCCGGCGGCGCTATTGGAGCTGCCTATGCGGTATGGCACGGGCAAGGCGGCAAGCGCTCCTTCGTGATGGATCATGCCTATTGGGGACCGCAATTCTCGAGAGGCGATATCGCAAGCCTGATCGCGCGGCGCCGCGCGGAAATCGAGGCGTCGGGTTGCAAACTCGAGAACCTCGCCGAAGAAGGAGAGCTGTGCCGCCGCACGGCGGCCGAGATTGCGCAAGGCAGCGTCGTGGGCTGGTTCCAGGGCCGCATGGAATGGGGCCCGCGCGCACTCGGCAACCGCTCGATTGTCTGTGACCCGCGGCGCGCCGACATGAAGGCCATCCTGAACGCGAAGATCAAACGCCGAGAGTCCTTCCGGCCGTTCGCACCCTCGGTGCTCGACGCGGCGGTCTCCGACTGGTTCGAGGAGGACGACGCGGTCCCCTTCATGATGCAGGTCTTTCAGATCCGCGAGGAGAAGCGCGCGTCGATTCCCGCCGTTACCCACGTCGACGGATCGGGTCGCCTGCAGACCGTGGATCGCAAGAGCAATCCTCGCTATTACCGGCTGATCGAGTCCTTCCGCGACATGACCGGCGTGCCGATGGTGCTCAACACTTCCTTCAACGAGAACGAACCAGTCGTGTGCGAGCCTTTGGAAGCGCTCGATTGTTTCTTGCGAACGAAAATGGACGTGCTCGTGCTCGGCGACGTATTGATCACGCGACGCGACATTGCAAAAACATGATTTGGAGACGATCGTGCGCGTCGTCTTCTTGAACCGCTACTTCTTCCCCGATCATTCGGCGACGGGTCAGATCTTGAGCGATCTTGCCTTTCATCTTGCCGAACGCGGCGATGATGTTCAGGTCATCACCAGCCGCCAGCTTTACGATGATCCCGCCGCGACACTGCCCAGACGCGAATCCGTTCGCAGCGTCGATATCCATCGCGTCGCAGGAAGCCGTTTCGGGCGGCATTCGCTTTTGGGGCGCGGGCTCGACTACGCATCGTTCTATGCCGCGAGCGCGGCGACACTCTTGCGCGTTGCCGGGCGCGGCGATGTTGTCGTGGTGAAGACCGATCCCCCGATGCTCTCGGTGCTGGCCTCGCTGTTGGCGCCGTTGAAAGGATACCGGACCGTCAACTGGCTCCATGACGTCTATCCCGAAGTCGCGAAAGAACTTGGGATATCAGGTTTGAAAGGCAAGTTCGGGCGAGCCCTGGTTTGGGCGCGCAACGCGTCTTTGGCGCGGGCGACGATGAACGTCGCGATCGGGGAAGACATGGCGCGGCGGATTTGCAGCATGGGAATTCCCCGGGACAGGATACTCGTGGTCGCCAATTGGACCGACGATGAAGAGATCAAGCCTTCGGATGCGGCTATAAATCCGTTGCGGCGTGAATGGTCGCTCGAAGGAAAATTCGTCGTCGGATATTCCGGCAATCTCGGCCGTGCGCACGACGTCGCTACGGTGCTTGAGGCCGCCGAGCACCTGCGCGAGCGCACCGACATCGTTTTCCTTTTCATCGGCGGCGGGCGCGGCTTGCGCGAGCTCGAGACCGAAGCGCGAAGCCGAAAGCTCGACAATTTCCGCTTCCGGCCCTATCAGCCGCGCGAAAATCTGTCGCTGTCATTAGGGGTCGCCGACGTTCACTGGCTGTCGCTGAAGGCAGGTCTCGACGGGTTGCTCTTGCCCAGCAAATTCTACGGCATTGCCGCGGCGGGACGGCCCATGCTGATCGTGGGCTCGCCCGAGGGCGAGTTGGCCAAGCTCGTCGCACGCCATGCCTGCGGATTCTGCGTCGCGCCGGGGAAGGGCGAGGAACTTGCCGGCATCATCGCTGCGTTGGCGGAGAATCCGCTCGGTCGACGGCAAATGGGTGACAACGCACGACGGATGCTCGATGAAAGTCTGACCAAGTCACACGCCTTCATCCGTTGGCGGGCGATTCTTTCGGCTGCGGCGGGCGCACCTAACTCCTAGTCAGCGCGAACGCAAAACGCCGGCGCCTATGAGGCGCCGGCGTTTTCATTTGGTTTAAGGACCCCGCCAAGTTCCGGATGAACAATTACTTCGCGTTCGTGTTTCCGCCGGACCGCGTCGCGGTGGCAATGAGCGGACGAGCCCGCTGAAGCGCGATCCAAGCCATGGGGTTCTCCGCATCCTGACGCGAGATCCAGACGTACTTCGCTTCCGTCCAGGGCAGGATTTCCCATTCGCGATTGTCGAGCACGTAATCGCCGTGATCGGTCGAGACAGTCAGCACCGCATGGCCTTCCCCGCGCCAGGTGCGCACCACGGCGACGCGCAAGGCCTTCTCAGGCAATCCCGCATCGATCAGGGCCTTGCGTTTGGTGAGCGCGTAATCCTCGCAATCGCCGTAACCGTCCGTCGGAATCGTCCAGAATTCGGCGCGGCCGTAATGTTCCTTGTCGTCTTCGAACTTGATCGCGCGGTTGACGCGTTCATTGACCGCCTCGAGCGTTTTCCAAACATGCTCGTCGAGCACGACCGTCTCGGACTGATCGGCCGGCGCCGCGCACTGGTCGGAAAACCTGATGCAGAAGGAGATGAAACCTGCTGGGGCCGCCGTGAAGGGCGTCGAACCCGCCATCGCGCTAGCCTCGTCGGGATTCGCTCCAAACAGACCGATATTCAATTTCAAGCCGGAGCCGACTGCCTGGGTGGGTCCGAAATCGGCCGACTGGCAACCAGCCCCCATCACGATCGCAAACGCCAATCCCGCTATCTTGGAAAAAACTTTGCCCACCACCCACGCCCTCCACAATGCGAAGGGACGATAGGCGCGGGCCATTTGATTTCACGTTAGACCGTTTCGCCGAAATTGCCTCTCATTTTAGAGAAGTCTATTTTTCAACTGGCGAAAAACTGTTTTCAAGTTTAGGCAAATTGTCCGTCCTCGGAGCGATTGAGGCGAGGACACGGTTCACCGCCTCATCGGCATGTGGGCTCCCGTCGGTCGTGGTTTCGACGATCAGGTAGGCGCTTGGGCCATAGCAGAATTCGGTCCGAACTCGCGTGGGCGCGCCGCCCGGTGAAATCGTTCCCTCGATGAGCCCACAGCTCCCAGCGGGCGGCACCGGAACCCTGATCACGGGTTCCTTCACGCCAAGCGCGGCGGCCAACATGGCGAGGCGGTCGTAAAGGGCCTTGCCGCGGAGCGGCGCGGAAGCCCTTGGTTCGGGATTGGGAATGCACGCTGCGGAAATCCGAAGTCCAGGGCCTAGTGCCGTTGTCGTCATCACTCCACCCAAGCTCGACCGCGTCGGCATCATTTGGGCGTCGAAGCCGACAACGAATGGGCAACGCTCGTCGCTGTACGACGAAATTTGATCGGCTGCTTGCTGCGCGAAGGCGCCTGTCTCAAAGCCCAAAAACACGAGCAATGATGCGGAGAAGATCGCGGTTCCACTGCTTGTCACAGGCGACCTCCTGCGAGGGGACTCGAACGCGCTAACCTCGATGGCCGCAATGTCTTGCCCAAGTCGTTTGCGGGCGATATCTGAAGAGCCGGAACGCACCCTATGCCCGAGAACCTGCCGCCCAACCAGGAATCCTCTAACCGTGACGGAAACGGAGGAGTGACGCCGCGCGGTCTGTTTGACCGGATGTTTGCACGTAAGCGCGACATGAGTTCGGTTCCCGCTGGCATGCGCGTCTATGCCGTAGGAGACATCCACGGCCGGTTGGATTTGCTCGACACTATACAAGAGAAGATCGTACGCGACAGCGCAGAGGCGACGGGCGAACGGATCATTGTCTACCTTGGTGACTACATTGATCGCGGGGCGGACTCTAAAGGCGTGATCGAGCGGCTTCTGGCGCGGCCACCGAAGGGATTTGCGGCACGGCACCTGAAGGGCAATCACGACCAGTCGCTACTCGACTTTCTCGATGACCCGTCTCACTATCGGATGTGGAAAGATTACGGCGCGCGCGAGACGCTTCTGAGCTATGGCGTGATGCCGCCCCGCGGCGAAAGCGACACGGTCCTCGCCAAGGCGCGGGATGATCTGGCATCAGCTCTGCCGGATTCTCATCTCGAATTCGTTCGCGCCCTCGAGCTCTCGGTCATCATTGGAGACTATTTCTTCGTCCATGCCGGTGTCCGGCCTGGTTTGCCTCTGGCCAAACAATCTCCACAGGATCTGATGTGGATTCGGGAGGAGTTCCTCACCTCATCGAGCAATTTCGGCAAAGTGGTCGTTCACGGCCATAGCCCCTCACAGTTGCCCGTTAAACGCCCCAACCGTATCGGCGTCGACACCGGGGCGTACGCTACTGGCCGTTTGAGCTGCGTCGTGCTCGAGGGCGCCGGATGTCGTTTTTTGCAGACGGGAGCATAGCTTACGTGGCCCGAGTAACGCTTTCTTGGCAAATTGCGTGGCAAATTCGAAGGTATTGCGATAAATTGGGACCATCTCCGAACTTTCGGCCGGCCGACCAGAACTCTACGGGGAATGACCAGCTATGACGCGTCCGTGGCGAATTTTCACCGTTTGGCTGCTTGCTGCAGCCCTGATTGCATGGGCATTGCCGCTTGCGGTTTCAGCCGCGCCGGCCCCAAGCCCGGCAACGCCGCAAACTTCGTTTGATGACGGCTACAAGCTCGGCAGCGGCGACAAACTACGGGTCATGGTCTTCGGCGAGACCGACCTCGGCGGCGAATACGTTGTGGATGGCGCCGGTTTCATCAGTCTGCCCCTGATCGGCCAGCTCCACGCCGCTGGCGACACGATCCATCAGTTCGAGACCGAGATAACCGGGAAGCTCAAGGACGGCTACCTGAAGGATCCCCGAGTAAGCGTCGAGGTCATCAATTACCGGCCCTTTTACATCATCGGAGAAATCATGAAGCCGGGGGAGTACGCTTATGTTAACGGCATGAGCGTGTTGAACGCAGTTGCGCTCGCCGGCGGCTACACGTTTCGGGCGAACGAACGACAGGTCTACATACGTCGAGGCGGGACCGGAAGCGAACAGCCCGTAACTGCGGACCAGACGACCAAAATCTACCCCGGTGACATACTTCGCGTTGCAGAGCGGTTCTTCTAGAGCGGCAACGAGTTCCTTTACCCCTTTTACCATAGCTACGGATTTATCGTTGGGACTTGCCTTGCACATGAGGCAAGTTGCACAGATTTATTATATGAATTCTATACTTTACTTGGACTCCATTGGAAGAGCTCTTGGGGCTGATCATTTTGTCGCGGAACCGACACGTTTAAGCTGATGACCACGGACGGAAAATCATCTATAGTTTTGCCTATAATTTTAATCTTCGTAACCGTCAGGTGGGGTGGTGCAATGAGTAGTTTGGCGAATTCCTTGATTTTCCTCAAAGGAAGATTTGCTTCCTTGGGTTTGGCAGCGGCGCTTGCTTGCTTCCTGGGGCTTGGCTTTGTCGCGACAACGCTGGATTCAGCACTCGCCCAGGGTCAGCCGGTGATTCTGACGCCCGTGCAGGTCGCCGCGATCCAGGCGCAGGTCACTGCCGCCATCAATGCCGCGAACATGCAGCAGTTCAACAACATGGTCGTCGATCCGGCGGCGCTGATCGTGTGCAATTGCACGCGGCCCAACGTCGACCAGGCCAACACGATGCAATGCGACAATCCCGCGAGAACGGCGGCATTGGCGCAAGCGATCACGAACGTGACCCTTAACCTGATCGGCCAATTCGGTCCTTCGGCCGCCGGCGACGTGACGTCGATCATCGTCGCGACTTCGATGGCAGCTGGCGTTCCGCCATCGGCGATTGGTACGGGCCTTGGCCGGGCCGCGCAGCAGATCGGCGTCGGAAATGGGCCGGCTGCGATTCTGATCGCTCAGGACTTGGCGAACGAAGGAACGGCCGATATCGACAATTGCTTCTCGCTTGCCTGGAGCGCCGCCGACGCCCCCGGGTCCGCCGATTGGTCCTCCGCCAATTGCGCCGGTGCTCGCCATCAGCGCCAGTTGAGAATCGCCTAAGCATTGTTTGAAAACCTGTAAAAGGTGGTCGTCGCGTTGCCTCTCGGGGGAGGCAACGCGACGATTTTCAGATCAAAAGGGGTGGGGGTATGACGAAAAGCTTTCGTATAAAAGCGCTGCTTTTGGCGTCGTGCGGGCCGGCATTCTTGTTGGGCGCGACGATCTCCAGTCTGGCCCAAAGCGTTCCGCAGTCGGGCATCGTGGCGCCCTCCGACCTGCCCGATGAATATGCTCCGAAGGGTCTGCCTTTGGGCGCCTTCCGCATGTTCCCGACGCTGGAAACGGCGATGGACTACGACGACAACATCTATCGGTTGGACGTCAATAAGAAAGGCGACCTCTTCTGGGAGGTGAGCCCACGCTTCGCCTTGCAATCCCAGTGGGCGCAGCACTACTTGGTCATACGGGGCGGCGGCACGGGTTATCTGTACGACACCCTCACGCATGAGAATCGCATCGACTGGGACGCCGATGGCGAAGGGCGGATCGACATCCAGCGCGGTTATGCGATCTACGGTGGGGCCTCTTATCGTCACACGTACGAACCGAGGTCTTCGCCCGACCAGCTGAACATCGCCTTCAAGTCGACGCCATTCAACGTGACGCATGGCGATGCGCGCTTCGAGGCGAAGCCCGAGCAGTTTGGCGTCATCGTGGGGATAAATTTCGATCGCTATCAATATGATCGGACGCAGCTCACGCAGCTCATCAGCCTGTCCAATAAGGATCGCGACTACGATGAAATCGACGGCTATGCGCGAGTGCTATATGAATTCTCTCCCGGCTATTCCATCTATGGCCATTTTGCTTACGTCACCCGCAATTTCGACATCCACCCGGATCGCAATGGGGTGAACCGCGATTCGACCGGTTACCGCGCCAATGCCGGATTGGAGATGGAGCTCACGCGCCTGATCACGGGCGAGTTCTATGTCGGCTACCTCGAGCAAGATTACAAAGCGCCGCTCGGCCATGACGGCGGCTTCAACTTCGGCGCCGACATCAAGTGGCTTCCCACGCCGCTTCTGACCGTCCGCTTGGGCGCTTCGCACCTTGTTAACGAAACTGTGGTTGCATACCCGGTGGGAGTTGCCACCGACAGCAATGAGGCACGCGTGAGCCTGGGCGTTGATTATTCGGTCCGGCGCAATATCGTCTTGCACGGCGATGTCGCTTATCTGCGCGACAAGTTCACCGGCTCCGGAAGGCTCGACGAGCTTGCCCTGTTCAGCGTCGGTGCCAGCTACTTGATCAACTCTTACATGCACGCGGATATGAGATACATCCTGAACAGCCGGAACTCGAACGAGCCCGGGCAGGATTTCGAAGACAACGTGTTCCGGCTGGGTCTCGGATTCCAGCTTTGACCCGGTGCGTGACGCCGGTCGAGCGGGAGTCCCGGAGCCGGGGAAGCGTTTGAGTAGATGGCGAATGCGATCATGACGTTGCAACGAAGAATTCCGACCGAAGACGTGCTGCAGATCGAAGATGCGGCGGCGCAGTCGCCCGCAACAGAACCCTTTTTCGATCTCAGCCATATCTTGAAGCTGCTGCGCGTGCGCTGGCCGATCGTGTTCGGCACAGCGTTGATCGTGACTGCGCTGACCGCGCTGAGCGTGTACCGGATGACCCCGCTCTACACCGCGAACGCGCTGGTCATTCTCGATTCGCAGCAGAACCAGAGGGTCAACTCCACCGCGCTCGCTTCGCGCGGCGAGCAGCTCGATTACTATTATGCGCCCTCGCTGATCGAAAATCAGGTGCAGATCCTTTACTCCCGCGTGCTGGCCGGCCGCGTGATCGACAAGCTACAGCTCGATAAGGACCCGAAATTCAACCCGCCGCCGCCGTTGCCGGATGCCAACGACAAGGCAGAAGACGGAGGCCTCCTCGCGATCCTTCATCGCATCGATCCGCGCAAGTGGATCGCGCAACAGCCGCGAGTCTCGATTCTCACCGATGAACAGCACACGAAAAACGAGCGCGATGCGCTCATCGATCGCGTGCTCGGCGGCCTCTCGGCACGCTCGCGCGGCCGTTCGACTGCGATTGAGATCAGCTATGTCGATCCCGATCCGGGCCGCGCGGTTCAGATCGCCAACGCGCTTGCAGACGCCTACGTCGAGGATCAGCTCAATTCGAAGTACGACGCCTCCCAGAAGGCGACGCAGTGGCTATCGGAGCGCATCCAGACGCTCGCAGATCAGGTACGCAATGCCGACGTCGCGGTCCAGCAGTACAAGGCCGAAAACAATCTGACCGACACGAATGGGACCTCCGTCGCCGACCAGCAGCTTTCGGCACTGAACGGTCAGTTGATCGTTGCCCGCTCCGAGCTCGCAGAGCAGGAAGCAAAATATTCGCGCGTCGTCGAATTGCAGAAGGCGGGCCACGCGGAGGATATCTCGCAGGTGGTCGCCTCACCGCTGATCAACGCGCTTCGCGGGCAAGAGACGGAGCTCCTGAAAAAGGAAGCGGACTATTCCTCCCGCTATGGACCGCGTCATCCGAGGATGCTCGACCTCGAATCCGAGAAGCGCAACCTCCTCGGAAAGATCAATGAGGAAGTGCAGCGGGTCGTCGAGACCGTCTCCAATGATGTCGTGGTGACCCGCGCACGGGTGAAGTCGCTTGAGACGAGTCTTGCGCAGGCGACGGGCCGCTCCACTGGCGACAATCGCGCACGCATCAGGCTCAAAGAGCTTGAAGCGAATGCCGCTTCCAATCACGCGATGCACGATGCATTTCTTGGACGCTTCAAGGAGAGCCAAGGCCAAGAGGGCATCCAGGCGCCCGACTCGCGGATCATCTCTCCCGCCGTGATGCCGGGCGGCCCGAGCGCGCCGAACACCCGGATGGCAATGGAACTGGCCGGCGGCGCCGGATTGATCCTGGGTTTCCTGCTCGCATTGTTGGTTGAGCGGCTCGACTCCGGCTTCCGCACAACCTCTCAAATCGAGAAAACGCTTGGTCTACCGGTGCTGGCGACGATTCCTGAGATCGCCTGGGGCGGGAAATCCGCTCAGTCGGCGACGGACCGCGTTGTTGACAAGCCGATGTCCTCATTCGCGGAAGCGATACGCGGGCTGCAGATGGGTCTCCTGTTGTCGAATGTCGACAAGCCGCCAAAGGTCGTGCTGGTGACGTCCGCTGTTCCCGGCGAAGGTAAGACCACTGTCGCCGTGAGCTTGGCGCGGCTCGCTGCGCGCAGCGGCAAGAAGGTTATCGTCATCGATTGTGACTTGAGACGACCGGCGACCGCAAAGGCGCTCGGAATCAACAAGTACGACAAAGGACTGGTCGAAGTGCTTACGGGTGAGAAGAGCCTCGACCAATGCCTCGAAAAAGATCCTCGCTCGTCGATGCACATTTTGCCTGTGAAGCTGAAGACCGGGAATCCGCCGGATCTTCTTGGCTCCAATGCCATGGAAAAACTGATCAACGGGCTGAAAGCCAGCTATGATCTGGTCGTCATCGACTCGGCGCCGCTCCTTCCCGTACATGACACCAGAATCTTGGCCCGACTCGTCGATGCGGCGCTCTTCGTGGTTCGTTGGGAGAAGACACCGAGGGATGCAGCCAAAAACGCTACACGCATTCTTGCCGATAGCCACGCCCCCGTCACGGGTATCGTGCTGACGCGCGCGAACGCGAAGCGCTTCCGTTATTACAGCTATGGGTACCAGAGCTATTACTCGTACAACAAGTACTACAGCGGCTAAGGGTTTGGGCTCCTCGCACGGATTGAGCGCGGAGGCGATCACGGGGACTTAGCTGGTGCGGACGATGTTGCTCTGGTGCTGCCGATTGGGCCTTTTACTGCCCGCGGTACTGCTCATCGCCACGGCGGTTCCGCGCTTCCAGTCTGGTCTCGCGACCGACGCGGCCTACCCTGTCCCCGCCTACACGGTCATGAACTTTGCATTGCCCGCGACTTCCTATCGCGCCGCCGCGGACGTGCTTGCTGGCGCCAATGGTAACGACGGCAGGACGTTGATCGAACGCGCGGAAATCGCTTCGCTCGCGGGCGCACCCTCGCAGGAGGTCGTGGCCCTGCTCGAAGACGGACTGGCGCGGACCCCTGCCTCCGTGCGCGGATGGTCCCTCTTGGCCGAACAGACTGCGGCGCAAGACCGAAGCCGCGCGGCGAACGCGCTTGCTCATTCGCTGCTGCTCGGGCCCTATGAATACTATGTCCTCGCCAAACGCGCGCGTGCGGCGGCCCAGTTGTGGGACGCCTTGCCGCCCGATGCTGACGAAGCCGCGCTCGGACAAGCGCGACGCTTGTGGTCCGAAAGCACGCTCAATCGGGAAGTTCCATTCCTGCTGGCGGTAAAAGGTGGCCCGGAACTCGTAACGCGCGCCTTCCACGACGATCCAGATGATTTGCGAGCTTTGAACCGCTGGCTCGCGGCGGAAGGACGGCGCCGCAGAGCTGGCGGCGGTTAGGGCGCGGGTTCATGACAGAGGTCCGTGCAGAGTACAGCGATCCGTCGATTGCACGGACTCTTGCTACCTGGATGGAGGCGCTCGCATTCTGGCTCCTCGTCGCCACGCTCGCTTGGGCACCCTTCCCGCTCGGCAGCAACCGACCCTGGTCGTGGAGCCTGCTGGTTTTCCTGATTACCGGCCTCTGGCTCATCTGGGTGCTCGCGATTTGGAGCGCGCCGGAGAAACTACGCCCGCTTCGAAGGCTGAAGCTGCCGCTCGCATTCGCCGCCATCACGCTCGGCTGGGCCCTAATTCAAACGGCTACATGGGTCCCAAGCGCATGGATACATCCCGTATGGCAACTGGGTGGCGACCTGCTCGGCCGGCCCGTGAAGGGCACGATCTCCATCGACCCTTGGCGGACCATCACCGAGGCAATGAAGCTGGCGAGCTACCTTCTGGCCGCAGTCCTCGCTTACCTGATGGGTCAGAAATACGAACGGGCACAGAGGCTACTGGATGCGCTGATGATCATCGCTGCATTTTATGCCGTCTATGCCGCAACGCTGCAGATGTCGGGTTTCCAGCAGGAAAATATCTTCTACTCGACGCGGGCAACCGGAGGCGGCTTCGCTGGACCATTCGTCTCGCACAACAACTTTTCGACCTATGCCGGGCTCGGCGCGCTGATCGCAAGCGTCCGGCTGTTCGACCTCGGGGGGCGCACGTTGATCGTTGGGCGCGGCATTCGCGAATTCACCGTCAGCGCGATCTATTTCGTGTTTGGCGTGGGCGCACTACCGGCCTCGGCATTCCTGCTGACTTTTGGAATGATGATCGCATCGGGATCGCGCGCCGGCTTCATAGCCTCCCTCGTCGGGCTTACGACCCTGATGGCGTTCGGGGGAGTGATCGCGGGGCAGCGTTTGAGCCGGAGGTGGGCCGCCGTCGGCGTGGCGACCATCGGTGCGGTCATTCTGATGTTGTTCATGATCACCGGCAGCAATTTGAGCTCACGCTTCGACGCCCTCGTTGAAGCAGGCACGTTTGATCAGACCAGATTGCTGTTGTGGCAGTCGGCGATGCGCATGATCGCGGATTCGCCTTTTCTTGGCCTTGGGCTCGGCACGTTCGAGCCCTCCTACCCGCTCTATGCCGACCGTGTCCTGCCGTTCATCATGGACAAGGTCCACAATGACTATCTCGAATTCGCCGCCGGACTGGGACTGCCCGCGGCCATCGCATGGTGGACGGCGATCCTATTGCTCTTCGGGATGTGCGTACGGGGCATTTTCGTCCGCCGGCGGCACCGGCACTACGCGCTGCTGGCGATCGCCGCGACGGCGCTCGTCGCATTCCATTCGATCTTCGATTTCAGCTTGCAGATTCCTGCGATCGCACTGACCTATGCCGTGATCCTAGGTCTTGGCGTTGCTCAAGCAGCACCGACGCGAAACGTGGAATTCGATTAGCTAGCGTCAATGCGCGCGGCCGGTCAGCCGTCGGCACAACCAGAGCGGCACCCGCAGCAACGGATAGAGAAAGAACAATTGCGTTGGTAGCGGCAGCATCTGGATATCTCTGGTGCTGGTCAGCTGAATCCGCAGCTCCTTAAGCCAGTAGCGCCAACTCATCCGCAACAGGTAATGCGAGACCGTGATCCGCGTCGGGCCAAGGGGAAGTTCAGGTGGAACAACTTCCTCCTTCCCACTCGTCATCGCCCATAGCGCGATCTCCTCCAGCCACCGTGCCTGCCTGCTCGTGTGAAGCCGCGCGAGCAGTTCTTCGGGCAAGCGGGTCGAGAACAAGCGGCGGCAAAGGAGCAGCGCCTGCGCAGCGGCAGACCCGACGCCGCGCGCCACTGCGGCCTCATAGAGCCGAACGATCTCGCTCTCCGATTTGGGCGCGAGGAGAGCTCCCACATCTGCGAGCCATTTCAGACGATACCAGCAGTGATTCGCGCCGTGAGCGCAGAGATAGGCAAAGAGGTCGTCGTCGGTCAGGGTAGCGAGCGCCACGCCTGAACCGATTGGAACGCGGCGCGACGGGCTCGAAATCGATGTCGCGCGCATCAGATGCGGGTTGTCCAGCAGCCGCCAATGCAGTTCCACTTCGAAGGCTCCATCCTGGTGATAAAAGCTTGAATCCTTCCGCAATCGGCGCAGCGACTGCACTTGGCGATCGCTGAGCTCGGGCGGCGGATCATGCCGCCGATAACCGGCTTGCTCGATGAGGTTCGTGGCGGCGGCGGCATTTTCGGGAGCGACCAGGATGTCGATGTCCTTCCCGTGCCTTGAGCCGAGATTTCCGAATGCGAGGACCGCAAGCGTCAGGCCTTTGAGGAACAGGACGGGAATGTTCGCCTCGCCGAACAATCGCTGGAGCCTCAAGGCTTCCGCGGCGAGATCGAGATTGTCCCGTGCAAGCGACGCGGCGCGCGTGGCGATCTCGCGCTTCACCTCAACCGGCGCATCCAAACTCGAGAGCGCGCCGTTGACCAGCCCGTCCACGCGATGGCGAGCGGAGAGGCGGGCGACGCGCTGCCAATCGAGCGGCGCTCCTACCGCCGCGTCGAGACTGGCACCATTCGGCGGCCATACACAGCAGGCCGCGACGAACAGGAACTCGCGCGACGGTGATGAGCGTCTATAGAACATCGGCTAGATGCGCTTCGAGACAATCGATGGCGCGGGCAAGCGCGTCGAAGCCGAGTTGGCGCCGGAAGCGGTAGACGGGAACTTGCCGCGCTATAACCGCGCACAGGGCAAAGACGGCCGGCTTGCTCCCCATATATTCGGCGAAGGTCAGCCGGTAGACGTTCGGGATGAGCAGCTCGATGGTTGGCGCGCCTTGCAGCCGCACTATGTTTGGAGCCTCTCCCGCGGCTGCGGTTTCGAGCTGATACACCCGGCGGAGACGCCGTGGCTCTCTTGGATCCCTGTCCGGAACGACCGGCAAGATGAACTTGTTGAGCCCCCGGAACTCGCGCTCAACGGTGGAAGCATCATAGCCCAGCGCCTCGATCGCATCCTCCCACAACCGGATCCGCCCGATGCCCGGCCATACCAGAATTTCATCTGCCTCGTCCCGGCGCAGAAAGCAGACGTCGTCGGAGATGATCTGATGCCCCCGAATCTTCAGTGCCGCGGCAAGCGTCGATTTCCCGGCGCCTGAGGCACCCGCAAAAGCGATACAGCCAGTGGAAATATCTAGCGCCGAGGCATGGAGAGGCACGATGCCGCGTTGATGGCAGAGCGCGCCAAAGACGGTCCCGAGGAGAAAGGCGGAAATGTCTCCCTCGGACGCCGACGGAGCAGGGTCGACCACAATCTCATTGCCCTCCCGGATGAGAAAGCGCGCGGCCTCGGGGATGTCGATCAGCAAGGCGTTGCCGTCGTACTGTGCCTCCGGGAACGAGGTCGCAGAGGGAAGCGACGAGGGTACCCGGCCATACTTTATTGCGATCTGCGCAGGCGTCTGGACGTCGCTATCGACCCGCACGGAAGCCGGCAGAGGCACTTCCGAGGCAATGCTCAGCCCGGCAAGCGCGTAGTTCGTGATCGGGACAAAGCGAGGCGTCAAGGCGTCACCGTGAACCTGCAGGTCCGAGCGTAAAATTCAGCCGGTGGAGCATAAGGTCGCATCATCCACGCCAAACCTGCCAGCGGTAACAAATTAGTCCCACAATATCCGTCCTATTAACCAGATTTTCTGATGCAGCGTGAAGCTTAGCGCGTATTCGTTTACTATCCCGCTACTTGGCGCCTCGGGAAAGGGCGTGAATCCCTGCTTGCCCTTGTCTCGTTTTGGCTGGGATGGTACTCATTACACGGGCATAATTTGGCGTAATTTGTAAGGTCGGAGGGTGGTGATGTCGAACGTCAATCCTAATCAGGGATCGGACGAGGGCCTGCAGAGCGGCGAGCGTAAGCCGTGGGAGCGGCCGATGCTCCGCCACCTGGCGGCTAAGGAAGCCCGCGGGGGGGGAAACCCTCACAATGACGGTAGTGGCGGGGACACCCCAGGCGTCAAGAATCATTCGTGATCGCCCGGGCCGGTGCCCTTACATGGCGGGCGACGGGCGACATTAGGCCTGATCGACGCGGCGGCACAGTGGGGCGACCGCTGACCGACGCCCTACCATTCGCGCCACGCGTTGCAATGCTATCCCCGCACTTGGTGTCGAAATCTTAGTAGCTTTGTGGTGCGCTTAGAAGACTGAGCTTGGCGACGTCCAGGGTCGAGAAAGCAGTGCCGGATATTCTCCCCCTTTCGCTTGCGACTCTCTTGGTTCGTAATCCGGGCTTGGTCGAGGCTGAAATCGACCATGAAATCGTGACATTGAATATCGAGACCGGCAATTGCTACGGATTGAATTCCGTGGGGTCACGGATATGGAGTCTTCTGAGCGCTCCGATCCGCGGCGCTGACGTCTGCACACGGTTGATCGAGGAATTCCAGGTCGAGCCGGACATTTGCGAACGCGAAGTCCTTGAGTTGCTCGAGCGATTGCGCGCCGAAGGCCTGATCTCGGCGCTGCCCGGCAAATGACGGCGCTGGCTGGGCTTTGGCGCTTGGATGGCAGACCGGACGCCGCGTCCGATTGTGCGCGGATGCTGGCATCGCAGGCACTGTATGGACCCGATACCGCCGCGCAATGGGCTGACGAAAATGTAGCGCTTGGCCGCCGTTTGATGCGGCTCCTACCGGAAGATGCCTTCGATCGCCAACCGCTGATTGGCGGCGGCGGCCGCTACGTTCTCGTTGCCGATCTTCGTCTCGACAACCGTGAAGACCTCGCGGGCGCCTTGCAAATTCCATCGGAGAAGACCTCGCGTCTCTCCGACGCAGCGATTCTGCTCGCCGCTGTCGAGCGGTGGGGCGAACAATGCGTCGAAAAACTGATAGGCGATTATGCCTTTGCGTTTTGGGATGGCGCTCGGCGGCATCTTTTTCTTGCACGCGATCCGATCGGTCAGCGACCGCTTCACTATCATCGCGGCAATGGGTTTTTCGCTTTCGCCAGCATGCCCAAGGGCCTGCATGCACTGCCCGCAGTACCCTACGAGCCAGACGAAGATGGGCTCGCTGAGTACCTGTTGCTCATGCCCTCGACTGGAACCAGCACTTATTTTCGTGGTATTGAACGCGTCTTACCGGGGCACATTGTCACGGTCACATCGAATGACATCGCCGCGCGGCGACATTGGCAGCCCAAAATTCGTCCTCTG
>WNFL01397782.1_pt3 | contig 19007 bp, 28 predicted proteins | sample 5400361 | NCBI WGS metagenome assembly WNFL01 (sample SAMN13153351, study PRJNA577476) | soil metagenome | isolation source: 40 cm soil on Douglas fir-dominated hillslope | place: USA:California | collected 2013-09-17
GTGTGATGGAACGAGTCACTGGTCAGCGATCAATGCTACGCTCCTGCCTGTATATAACATCCAACACCGGCCACGTCCAACGTCCCCCTTCCAATCCCTTCGCCACCCATCCCGTCCTCCCTTCGACTCGTTCTCTACCCCCTCTATTCCTCGAACAATGGGCCATCATAGTCCTCAAGTGCCCTCAATCTCGTCAAGGCTGGATCGACAGGGCGACCATGCCAAAAATCCGGTCAATAATCGCCGTGCACATGCAGAGCCTTTCCCCGATTCAGCCGCACTCCTTGGCCAACATTTAGATTGTCTTGCGAACAGCAATTTTACTGGAAGCAATGGATCTCATTCTCCAATGCGCTCTCTTGACGAGACACTCGACCTGCTTGATGGACTCAACTGTGAGGTTAGCGATGTTATTATCTGAACCACCGTCGAACTGAAGTTACTGACCCCTTGAAATACCTATCAGATTGATCTCAACACGTCCAGAACCATCGCCTTACATGAGGAAGTTCGGCGCCTCGCAAAAACATATAAATGCGACCCTCAGCACCTCCCTCTGGAAGCACTGTCGCCTGATCTTTTGGCTTCCGGCTTGCATCGACTGACATGGCCTCCTGCTCTTGCTGATGTCGGTACCGTAGGCGAACAGGCCACACATACCTCGTCGAACCTCCTGTCATTCCCCTCCCTATTCTCTCAATTCGGCCAGGACCCATTTCAGGGGGCTTTCTTACCTACTCCCGACTGGACCCCGCACCTTGACGAGGCTCTTTTTGATCGACCGATCGCGCCAACACATTGCCCCCCACTTTTTGATTTTCCCGATCAACTACGACCAGGCCCAACGGAGGCTGGTCCCTCCAAGGTCCCCGTCACAGCGCTACCGTCTCCCGCTCCTACGGAACGCTCACTGCCCATAGAAAATGGACTCACTGAGCAGCCCATCCCATCCTCCCCGTCTCCGGTTCAGTGTGCTCTTGAATGTGAGCCTCAATCACCTTCCTTGTCCCCCGTTAGCAGGTCTCTGACCGAGGAGGGCGACTACTGCGATGACAACGATGTGGAGGATGTCGGACCGGTTAGGGCCAAGAAGAATCCTAAGAAGGCAACTTTCCGCCCATATGACCGTCCGCAACCCAAGAAGAATAAATCCGGCTTTGTCCCCGTCGTCCCTGTTCCTTGCACCTATACCAGTCCATATGACGGTTATCTGTGCCCCCAAATCGTATCCCGTCCTTACGATGTTCCTAGACATCGTGAAGTCCATGTCCGTGAGGAGTATGACCTCGTTCTCAAGGGCATGCTTGCTTTCGCGGACGCGACGCTTCTTAACACCGACACTTCGCCTCAATATCTTTGTCCTGTGTGTAAGGCGTCGTTCTCTAGAAGCGACGCCTTACAGCGCCATCTCAAGGATCGGGCAAAGGAGCGACGGGCAACTCATGAGCAAAAGGGCCGGTCAAACATCCCTGTTCGTAAGCGTGGGCTCATGGCACCGTTGAGGCCACATCCTGCAGCCGTGGATGGGGATTTCCTTTCAAGACACAGAGCAGCTCTGGAACGCATGCAGGATGTGGCTGGTGAAGAGTGGGACATTGGAGAAATGATGCGCGAGATCGAAGAAACTGCTGCACAAGCCTGATCAGCATTTTATGTTCTTCCTTCGCCAGAGGTTAAACCGACGTCTTGCCATTCTCGAAAAGCTACACCGTCGGCCACAGATTGCAAAACTAAGAAGTGTCGTGGATAGGACAGGAAATTTTCTTTCACTAGGGTCTTTATAAGTGTATTTCGCTCTTCATATGTGGTCTGTATTTTTATCGTATTCCCCCCCCCACTGATTTCATTTCGTCTCCCAAAAACAACCCTGATTCGAGTGCTTGTATGCCGTCTTGAATGCACCAACCCTTGTTCGATTTTTTTTCTGGAAAAGCCTGAGTTTAGGACCAGGTCACCTCGGCGAATGTCAGAATCTATCTTGGACGCGTCTTGTCGTCTTTGACGCGGGTCGTTTGTGTTCAACATGACAAACGCTCATTGGCCGTCGCCCAGCTGTGAGTTGTGAGGAGGTCGAAACTTGGGTGTCGCACCGGCCCCCCGCATTGCATAGTCCGTCCTATTGTTCGGGTGTGGTCTATCAAGCAATGGTTCATTACCTACCTGAAAAGTAGCAGGCAACGTCCCTGAGCCTGGGAGGAAGTAGGCTTCTATTGCGTCCGAAGGACCCACTATTACAGCAGGTTAGGACGTCATCTATCTGGGATGATGTACTACTCTTGTTGATGTGGCAAATTCCCTCCCATAGCCGTTTCTAGAGCCGAGACGATAACCCAGTCGTTTGCTGGGCCTGGGCAGGTACGCGACTCATTTCTTGGTTCTATTGTGCAATTCTAACCCTCCTACCAGAACCCATACGATGCCACTCACGACGATATGGCCAATTTCTTGAGCATCTATTGTAATCTGGACCAAGTGGATAGCCTTGCCAATAGCCTTCCCATAGACTTCTTGCTGCCATCAATCGATTTGGCTAACCCCTGTTCCACAAGCGATGTGCTACGTATTTTGGTACTCGACTTCGTTTCATTTCTCTCTTGTGAGCGACATAGAAACCTGCTAGGCATTTGGCTACCCTGTTGGGTTGGTGGCTTCTTTCCTTACAAGGTATTTGCACTGGCACATGAACAATACAGCACCCCCGGCTTCTATTGGTCCACTCATGAGCAAGCGAAGGCGTTGCGGATACACTTTGGCACGTCGTCGAAGGTTCCTTGTCGATGTCATGTTCCGACTGTACTAGTGGCATCATGGGTGGAATTTTTTTGGGGTACGAGCTCTGTAGACCTCACGATATCTTGTATTTACCGGTTGACGTCATACTTGGACCCAGCTATGATCCCAGTGGGCTCACCTCCATCTCCGGGCATGTCGCCTGCTCCCAAGCTGCACATTTTGCCTCTAAATGCACTCAAATCAAAGTCCGAGTTCATAACGCAGACCTCCGCAACGACTCATGCGCCCCCTGCGCTCATTCATGGAGTTTGGAATACTCTGAGCCTTCTTGAGTCCCGATCTACCAGTCTTTCCTATGCACCCACCCACTGCACCCTCGTTGCAAGCCTTGATGGAAACAAGGCCGAGCTCGCCAGTCATACGCTTAGTTTCCTTGAAGAGCTCACCAGAGCGTCGTACGAACTGGCCAGCACGCTTCTGTGCAGTTCGGTGTTGACCGGTAGGACTAGCGAAAGTGATGAATATGGAGATGTCGGATTGTGGATCGGGGATCTCAAACACGGGACTGCAGCGGAGGTTTTGACGCGGCTTGGACTAGATTCTTGGTTGAAACAAGGTTCAAAGGTCGGTTTCGGTTCGGGTTCACATTTTCTCTGTATCTCCTCTCAACGGCGACTATTGTCCTAGATTGTGTCAAGCCCTGCTTTGCCTTCCCCCGTACCTGCGGCAGTCACCTCCATTCAGGTTTCACCCTCCGAGACGCCACAAATACATCTAGAAGCGCTCTCTCAGCTACTCTCAAACCTCGAGTTGCCATTCGAATTCCGAGTAGAGGGGCTGAGCGGTGGCTATATTATTTACTTCTTGTGTGGCAAGCTGAGCCACACTCGTGGTGGCTTCGCACAAGATGAGGGGTATGCGGGTCTTGTAGGAGTCGGAGTGTCAGCCGATTTGGATGAGTAACCATGCCTCATTTCACGGACATTTCGAGTATTGCAGGGTATAATGCGCAAGAAATGTACATGTTTCGTATTGGTTAATCCTCGGCCTCTTGGTCGTCAAACATGACGGGTTCACTATCACCAAGGCCCAGGCCACCTGCATAGCGAGCAACGATGTCATCAAGCAGCGCGGGGGCATTCTGGTATTCGGCGCTACGCAATGTCAGTGCGTAATTGGCTGCCGGGATGTGAGTATATATGTCTGGCTCCCCCCAAGGTCCGCTTGCCTTCTTCGATTTTGCGTAAGGATTGCCCTGTTACCGACTGCTTCTTCGGCAATTCACGAATGTATGGAGTCAGACCTTCAAAATCTAAAAAATAATGTGATTAAGACAACATGAATGAGCAGCAACCCTCTCACCAGCCTTGACGTTGCGAACGAAGTCGCAGACGGGTTGCGCCCGACCTTTATCGCGTCCTGTAGCCACTGAGGTAACGGCAAACCGCATCAGCTCCCCCGTGAGATCTGATAGCCCAAGAATGAAATCTGAAAACGGTAGGTAGACCCACTGCAGACTCGGTCAGACGATGCCCGATCGATGAGGAGGGTATATACCAGTGTACCGTCATCATCACTCAACCATCTGAGCATCTCTTTGTAGGTAATCAATTGTCCAGTGGAGAGGTACTGCGCGTAGGAAACTGCCTCGATATATTCTTGCAGTCCGGGGCTTATCGACCGCTGATTGAGCCAGTAATCACTCTCTCCAATAACCTCCTTGGTGAATTGGAAGACCAGATTCTTGCGTATCTGGTGCAATGATTGAAAACCGCTCTCTGCAACTTTCCGAAGTTGAGCTCCCCCCGAGCTTCCTTGACCATCGTTGACACCCCGGTGGAGGGCAAATATTGCGCGCTTCGATTGCATCGTGATTTCGCGCGAAAGCTAGCCAGCCACTCACATCAGCCTCTGGACTAAATGGCGTTGCTTGACTTGCTTTGATCAGTCGTTCTCGTTTATCATTCTGTTCATCTATCTCCTTTCTAAACTCCTCAAATTGCTCTAGAATCTCGTCCCGGTTCAGCCCCATGGTCGTATTTGAAGAGTGGACGAGCGAAGCCGCGCGCTCTTTTGGCACCACATGCCACCAGTGCAATACTGGCCCCGAACCTGCCTGCCCCTTTAGTAAGGAAAGCCCATCCACCGTGAGTGTCCGTGTAAATCCCGTGGTGAACATTTTGCGGTTCACGTCTTCCTGCCGGGTGTGGGTCGTCAAGTGTGAGGACCACGGCACGAGCAAGAGTCAGAGCAACACAGTCAATGACCATCCGCCAATTGCTGATGACTATGCCGTCCATTTATAGTCGATTACTATGCCGTATGATGATAATCGGTGATATATCGCCCGTTGAGATGCTGGGCTGCAGGAGCAGCAAGGTAAATGGCCGTCTTTTGGCAGGCAATTGTCCCTGGTGTGGCTGCGTTTATGCCGTCTGCCGAAATACCTAGTTGCGGAAGTGGAGCAAGTAAGACAGAGCCGACAGAGCCGCGAATCCGAGATCTCTTGGGCCGTCCTGAAGAGCACAGGGAACGCCGAAGATCTATGGCGTGGGTGCAACTAAAACGGGTTTGGGAGCACATAAAAGTCAACGAGAAGGAAAATAGGGGATAAAGGCCAACTGGTCTTTCTGTGCACAAGATCCTATACAGGTGGATAGGAGATATGACTTCTACAGGAGAAGTAGTAAACGAATATAGTCTAGAAGTAATATGACACAAGAATTGATCGAAACCAACGATCGAGGGCCTCTTGAGCGCAACGTGATCCGCTCGGTACATACATGTTTTTGTTGTAGTTGTATGGGTACACTGGTAATTACGATAATATAATTTGTCCGAATTTATGAATGTCGCACAGAAACGTTCACTGCCTGCAATAGCGTGTGCATTTCTTAGAGTGTCCTGAAAACAGGCGCCCTGGGAGGGGCTTCCTCCACTATGTAGCAGGGATGAAGGGGCCCATAAACGAGTGCTTGAATAACTAGGTTGGTGAACTTAATTTACATTCACAACGGTGTACAGCGGGGGGCATCAGGATTTGGATTTTCTTGTATGTGAGTGAACCACCAGCTACTGTCATTCCCTACTCCTTGCAAGCGAAAGATTGTGACCCCACCTGTGCCGGTAAATATGCAACTAAACCCCTGTAATGGCTGGTATATGTAGATTAAAGTCTAATTTACAACATGCAATCATTTGAAGTTGACTGAGATGCTGGCCATTGTACAGCGAGACAAATTGGGTAGACGTCCAGATTGGGTGTCGGGATTAGCCGTGTACCGGAGAGACATCAGTCCGATCTAAACCCCATCGGAGATCCGGTGACCGCCATGACATATCAACCGTCAACCTTACCAACAAAGCCACACATCATTACTCATCAAATGCATACGATCGGCCGTCATGCTTAGGATCGTCGTTACATCCGACAAAGAGCAAATCGTCATTTTTGCGACTTTCTTCCCATGATTCTGTCTCATTCTCATATCTCCTCAAAGCTATAAAAGGGGCTCCGATTCGAGGGGAATTTCACTCAGTGGTTTCGATTACAATATCGTCACTGAGTTACTTAACCGAACTAGGCGGCCATAACCATAAAATTGGGCGTTCCCTACTCCTTTCTGGAAGGCGTCGTTCGGGCATACCCAAAATTTCACCAAAAATAATATTTGATTACTACCAAACATGGAGACTGTGTACCAACAATATTAGTCATTGTCAAGCCCTGCGGGAGTTTTGGATACCCTCTCCTTCCACTTCTCCTTCTCCTTCTTCTTCACCTTCTGGCTAAACCTTTTCCACTTCTCTGGCGTCTCTATATGTGGTACCATATAAGACATGTTGATGAGTAACAAATGACGCGTCCGGCCACGTTCTTGGGATACAAGCGCTACGTTTTGGGCGCAGATCACCAAAGAGATGGATGTGTGCTCCATCATCACATTAACGCAGGGCTGAAAAAGGACGATTGTGTTGATGTCTTTACCTTTGATGTGCATTTATAATGGAATTCATGTCCTTTTGCATTTCTAGCAATTTCGAGACCTGACCCAGACCTTTGTGGTCAGGATGATCGATGGGGTCACCCTTCCGGCCCCAGAAGGATGATACTGATATACACGCTATATGGGTTTACTAGATTTACGGCCTATCTATTAAGGCAGTCAAGGTGGACACTGTACAGAGTATTTTATGATGTTGGACATGTTGGAAATTTTCGCTTGTCCGTTCCGTTCTTGTGATGCTTCTCTCTCTTGTTGTCGTCTCGGCTATATAAGGTCTCGATCCTGTATTTTGTATCTTATTAATAACGAGTTTGTTTTTGTTAGCGGGCCCCCAACACACGGTATTTCGCTCGTATTATCGCTCTCGCGGAAATCGGAAATCTCAATAAGACGCGAATCAGACGCATCGCCATACACCACCCGTGGTTCGTGGGAACGCCGTGCTTTGAAAACGGATGCGTGTTATATTCACTGGCCGGGAGCAGAGTGCTTGCGGCCCACGCCGATTCGTAGCCCAGCACCTGATTATTCGAACGAACCGGAGAGAGGATGTGCATTGCGCCCGAGACGCACTAGGGATTGGTCTAAAATATGGTGGCTCGACTGGGATAGACAGGGCTGATTAGTTGCTGTGTCAAAATAAGTGTATTCGAAATGGGCTACATGAACAAAACGGCTCGGTATTGTGGCAAGACTCCTTGTTTCCCCACTAATCGACGCCGTGAGGCTCGGCACAGCAGATTCAAATGTCCGGTCTGGCATACCACAGCATACGTGTTCACCCGAGGCTACTCGGGCACCCCCTTCCGCTTGCTTTACAATGCTGTCCGTCCGTGGGGTCGGATCCTTCCGAGAGCGAGACGAGTCGTGCAGGGCAGGGCAGAAACTCGCAATTCGTACTTAGGCCTCTCCACACCAGTGCAATCAGCGAGACCCTTGCTTTTCTTGTCTGGTCTCTTGCAATCGGTTCTGACGCCCAAGTAATTGACCTTTTCTGCAAATCATGGTCGTGCGCTCGTCCCCGAAGTCTCTAGCCGAGATGCAGTGGGCTGTTATTGGGCTACTGGGACTCCCTGTCTTCTATGCCTTCTATAGAATCTCTTCGAGGTACTTGGAGAGGAGAGCATTTACCAATGAAACCGCCCTCGACGAGTTATCCGTCCTCGGTAAGCCCCACGAGGGCAAGAAAGTTCGTGGTTGTGCGGTCATTGTTGGTGGAAGGTACGTATTATTGTTAAATCGACGGCTCAATTAACTTACACATCCATAGTGTCGCAGGTTTAATGACCGCTTTGGCGTGTTCCAATCATTTTGATCATGTTAGTCGGCAAGCATTTAGAATCTTCCCGCCTGACCTGGATAAATATGGGTTCTATAGGTCGTCATTATCGAACCGGACGAAGGAGCAGATGAGAACAGTCCCATGGCGGGCGTCAGGGAGCTTCCAAATGGACTGAAGTCGCATCAATCCAGGCGCACACGGATAATCCAGACATTGTAAAGTAGTCCACTCGATTGGTAAAACCAATATCTGACTGTCCCATCCTAGTGCCCTGCACCGTGCGTGACCCCTCAGGTTTCCTTCAATCTCGTCTTACTAAACATGTCTTGCAGAGTTCCAACCGTTCCTCCTTCTCGCACTCAGAAAGTGGTTCCCAGACTTTGACAAACACGCTATTGCTGCCGGCGCACGTATTAGCCAGTACAATTTGAGTTGGTGGTATTCGGGAAGGGTCATGCATCCCCCTAAATTTCTCTATCCCGGTGCGAAGGGTCTCCCTAAGCACCCTAACCTACAGATCGAGATTCCGCCTGAAGCACTTTGGATTGGTCGTTCGACCCTTGAGCCACTGGTTCGTGGATTGACGTTGGAGAGGTACAAGAATATTCGGGTCATCCGTGCACTCGCCACAGGATTTGTCCTCGATGATAAGAAGACTAAAATCACAGCGGTCGCTTACACTCCGAAGGGAGGCAAGTCGGAGCAGGTCGAGGCTGCTTTTGTGGCTGGTACATGCCTTAACTCGTGCCACCTCGTCTTGGAGAATTAATTTGTTCGTGCAGACTGCAGTGGTTCCGCCATTGTTGGTAGTAAATGGCTTCCTAGGGTTGGTGGGCCTACACCGAAGGTCATTCAGTTCAACCCTAATCTGCGATACGGAAGCGGTATGTAGTTAATCCCAACCTCGTATTTTTCTCACTCCCTTCAATCTTTAGTTATTTACCACGTCCCCGAGGAGAAAAAGGCGAGGCTTACAATGCTCCCTGGCGGCTGGTACGGCACTGGCACGTATTTCGCACTTCATTGCTATCTGTGCATTCACGTCTACTGTAGAATGGTTTTGGTCCGGTCCTTCGCTTCCGCGATATGGTGCGACTGCCACGCTCGGTTGCAAGCTCGATGGAGATAGAGTCATCATTGGCTTCGGAGGATGGGGCATCGAAGGAGAGGATACACCGCGCTTTCCTGAAGAAATCAAGAACTTCCATCGTGCCCTCCCAGTCGCACCAGGTGGTAAGCATGCCCCGGAATGGTTCTGCGAACTCGTGGATGTGCTTTCTGCCGATGGCGGATGGGAGGATAGCAAATATGAGTCTTATCACATCAGTGGGTGCATTCCTCGTCTTCCATTCTTTTTCCTTCAGCATCTCACGCTGTCCCTCTTAGATAATTGCACGCTGGTTGAGTACCATATTACCAAGGGCCTGCCCCATAATTTTGTTGCGATCGGCGATTCTATCATGAGGGCGAGCCCTGTGTATGGTCTCGGGGTCGCGAAGGCTTGTGTCGGCGCGGCAAAACTTGAGGGCATACTCGCTGCAACACAAGGACCCGATCTTCCTAAGGATTTCTCGAAGACCTTCTTCCAGCGCCAGCATGCTTGTACTGCCTGGTCGTGGTGAGTACGTGGCTCGCGCAGAGAAATTAGTGCCAACCCAATGAGCACGGCCCTTTCAGGGATTCGTCCAAGGATAGTGATTACATGTTCGCTACCACAGAACCGGTACCGGGAGAGAAGCTCAAGATTGGCTCGTTTTCGAGCAAGGTGATGTCCAAGTTTGTGGATATTTGCGAGGAGGTAAGGAAGATGCGTCTGTATATTGCCCCGTTACTGCGCCTGAGATGCTGCCATTTAGGAACCCGAAGTATCGGCACGGTTCTACCACGCCAGGATGTGGATGTATCCCCAAAGTGTCCTTATGACAAAAGGCACCTTGATGAGGTCGTTCTGGAGGGCTCTTATGGAGAAGTTCGCATAGACAGGCCTTGCGCACCGTGCAGTGAATCTGGTTGTGCACCTTGTTGTGCACCTTGCTTCTTCTCGTCACGACCCTCGATTCTCGATTTGGCCATTGTAATATTTTTCCAAATATCGTAATTTCCCAGATAGATGTGACTCGCTTCAAAGAACGTTGTTTGGCACATAACCATGGCTTTATTCTCGTCTCGGTCCGCCACCGCCACTTCAAACGCCTACGCGTTGGACGAGATTCTCTTGATAACTACGTTCAAGACATCGTTCCACAGTCTACCCAGTAATTGTGCATCTTCACGAGCCAAAAGCAACCCCACACCTCTTTGGCCCGTCACATGGAAAACCGCAACGGCCATACGGGACATTCTCAACAGCACAGGCAGCACGACTCAAGGCCCGTGCATCACCCACACACGTTAGGAACATCGTCGAGGACGAATTCGGAGGAGGGGTTGCCCACGTACCGCAAACGACCGCGGCCAGACGACGAACCAGATGAAACGTGAGCTCATTTCTCTTCCCTGAAATATCATCAGCACTTTATGCTAGTTGGTAATGTCTGTGGACGGACGGCGGGGTTGACCCTGTTGTGCATTAGGTTGATCCTGCCATCCGGCGACAGAAATGAATGGTACTACCCGAGCCGTCCCTACGATAGCGATGACGACGAGCTCCAAGCTGGTACTCCCATGGGCAATTGGGGACGCAAACACCTTCGGAGCGCGCGTTTTGTGCGAAAAGGCAAGATGGCCGCCTGGGGTCCAGGACGCGAAGAATACGATGTGCGTCGGATAACTTACTCAAATCGATCGCTACGTATCCTAATTGCTCATTTTTTTGTTTCTCATAGATCGAAGAACGCGCTCGGACACGGCTACGACACATCCTCCCTGAATTTACTGGCCAAGGAATACCGCGTGATCCCATTCTCCCCCATCTTCGCTCTCCCTCTCCGCCCCTCGTTGGTCCATATCTCCCAGCACCTTTGCATCAGTCTTCGTTCACGGCCTCGATCTTCGATCCGAACATCAGCGGATCCTTCCGCTCTCCCCTCGTCGGTAGCCTGGAGAAGAGTGCCTCTGAACTCATACAGAGTGAAATAGCCCTGAGCCGTGCTCTGGGGAGGTTTTGGGCCGTTCTCACTGACTATGATGCACGAACTCAGAAAGAGGAGCGAACAAACGACGGTGCCACCAATGCCGCTGTCAACGGGAGCAACCCGAGCACTATGCCTGCTGATCCACACAACCTTGGAGCCACTTCTATGCGGCTGAACCTCGCGCGCGTGTTTACACAAAAATCAACGATGCAGTTGGACTTTACACCCCCTGGTCACCCACCACAGTCCGTCACGATAGCCCAACCCCACCAACTCGACTTAATGACAAAATCGGTAGCACTCATACGGGAGCTGCAGGAGGATAGCCGGGAATGTCAGGAGCGGCTTGAAGAAATTATGGACACACTCGGCAAGGTCAAGAATTTACGAGACCAGGCGTGGTCTGTTATGAGGGCGCGTGCTATTGAGGAGATGGAGGCTGAACGGGAGCCGGAAGAGTGAGGGGTCTCTAGTTTGTTGGCCCAGGGAACATTTGCAATCATCTTCTGTAGTGTGTATGTGCTTAATATGTTACAACATTTCTGTATTCAAGCTATTATAAGATTTTTATGTTGCAGCCATGGTGACTGCTTTCAAGAATGAAATTATGTAAGAGATCAGCGAGGATGAGGAGTTACCGATGGTTGGTGAATATTCCTTCCCTCCCAGATGAGTTGGTTTGGTCAGACCGGAACATATATTAGAAGTACTACAAAATTAAGCATTCAGAATGTGTACTTAAAAATTTCAGATATGGATTAGATGGGTGGGTAAATTTTTAGCCCTGATTCTATCACATGAATCAACTCGATGACCGCGCTCACAAAACCCCTGCTGTATGGGGAACTCTATCACTCGGTGGTTTCAATAGAATTTGCTGCTGAGCCTGAGTTCCCCCGATCGAATCCCTCCATTTGTTTCTTATCGATTGTAACGTACCTGTAGTTTCCCTCTTACGCAGAGAGAAGGATACAGTGGTTTCAATAGTATTTGTCGCTGGGCTTTCTCGTCTCTTAGGTAGGCCTGAAGTCTGGAGATTAAGCCCTCCGCTCGCAAAATATTCACCTGATCAAATACCCATACTCAACCATACATATCCTCTGCTACTACTTCTGCCGCCACTGCTCCTACTACTTCCGATCCTCTGCCCTGGGAATGCCTTCGCAGCCTTTGTAAGTCCAATAAACAAACTACATACTTCGCATGGAGAAGAAATGTTGAAGCCCAGCCCCGCGACCCCATCAATGGGAGGTGGTTGGTGGAACACTTACCGCACCAGCGCCCGCGCCCGCGCCCGCGGACCGAACAATCCAATTCCAAATGAACCATGCCAACTTGTTCCCTGGGAGTTGCAGGTAGCGCGAACCTGCGCCGAAATAGCGTTCTGACTGGAAGATGGTAATGGAGAAATGATTGCAACAATCACCGACTCCCGCGGCGCTTGTACAATGCTTGAAAGCAGATATGATTCACAGCAGTCAGTCAAGTCCGTTATCAATGTCAAACTCTCGCGAAATGGGATGGCCAGACTCTAAATCAACGCCCACGATAACAACTCAATGCCAGATTAACCACCATGAACCTACAATTCTACAACTGCTTCATCAACTCGCTAACTGCCAAATATGACATGGTGATTGCAGTCCAGGGCCCTGCTCCCTGTTATTCTATTGACACTGTGTGTGAGCGCTTCTGCGCTATTGAACTCCAAAAGGGTTGTGTACGTTGCTGGGAGTGTGGAAGAAAATGGTCCCACAGACACGAATGTTGGCTTCCTGGTGTCTTTGCGACCTCTCCTGAGTCGTTCCGCAGAGCAGGGCCATGGCCTGCAATGAACATGTCAGATTCGGTGGGTGATGAGCCGACGACGTAGTTGTAGAATTGTAGGTCCGTGATGGGTTTATCCGGCGTCGGCGGGGTGTTGATTGGAGCCTGACTTTCACATTTCGCGAGAGGGAGTTGACAAATTAACTATGAGCCATAACCGCATTCAAGCATTATCCAAGTGTTGTGGGGGTCGGTGATTGTTGCAGTCACTTCTCCATTATTGTCTTCATCACGCCCTCCTTGTTGGGAACCGATAATATTCAGTAGGCACCATATCGAGGAAATGGCAGGGGTTTCGGGAGGGATGTTGTGGAGGAGTTAGGTGGGGGCTGACGCGCTGAGTGATGTAGATTGCCGCAGTATGGTTGGAGTGCTGTCGGTGCGAAACGGGCAGGCAAAGACTAGGAGGAAACTGATATCGTTGACAACTAAGAGATTCTCATCGTTGATTCTCACAAATTACCATGCACCCTCCAGCTCTTACCTTAATTACCTTAAATTATATTTGAACATGGTGGAGATTAATGCCGAGGAAGGGGTCACATATTTCAGGGGGCTGGGACATTGTATAGATACCGGTATACTGTATTTGTGCCGTTATTTATGAACGGCCCTAGAAGTGCCTACAGCCTCAGCACGCCAGTGGGTGCGTCGTGAACACTCATCTGGGGGTCGTACTGGGGTTCTTAGAGCAGGTTATACGGCATGGAGAAGTCATGTAAGGGCGACTGACATGCGCTGTAGGTCGGCTGTGGGTATCGTGGTCGGTAAGACAGAAATTGGTCTTGTCAAGCATTCTGAGACGGATCCAGCGGAGGTATATGTGCATTGTTATCTGACCTATTGCTGCTCCGAAATCTCAATTGCCACCCTTCTTGCTGCTTCAACGCAATCCGGGACTGCCGGACCATCCACTCCCGCACCCACGACAACCAACCGTCCACCCCAGTGCTCACCATTTAGCACATCCCTCAGCTCCTTGATCCGATCCAAATGGCCTACCTGCGGTGTGGGGATGCACTCCGCATTCCGGTGCACGCGCACTTCGACGGGGTCGATCCTCGGCTTGCGTAAATGCTCGAATAATCGATCGGTAAGTGTCTCCACGGAGGGAACGGCATCCGCCCCCCACGGCCCACCGCACATCATCGTCAGCTTTGTGTATTCCTTTCCGTGCGTCGAGTCTTGCGAAGCGAGGGAAGACGAGTCAAAAACGGTTCCCAGAATGCCCGTTGTCACCGACGGATCGAGCGTGTAGTCGTTGGCTGGGCGCGGAACCAGGTAACCGAACCCAGCTAGATGCAGTGCGGAGGGTGGGGAGTCGAAGATGAAGTTTACGACTGTTACGCTTGAGTAAGGGTTGCGCTTGAGATGTGGGAGAGGGGCAGACGATGGGATGAGGTCATGAAGTTTTGGGAGCGGGATGGTTGAGACTACCCGACTTGCTCGGAGGGCTGCACCGTCTGCTAACTGGACCTAAAAGAAGGGAATTTGAATATGAGACATGGTGGAAGCGTGCACATTTACCTCAATCCCTGACCCCCCCGGTTGCAGCGATTTCGCCGCCGTCCCGAGGATGACTCGCACATTCGGATTCTCCCTCAGCCTGCCCAGCAACCTTTTGGGCAATCTCTCCATCCCATCCCTAAACGAGAACACGCTCACCCCCTTTAGGCGATGCAACAACTCTCCAACGTCATAACTCTCTCCGTCAACCACCCTGTTGGGAAGCCCCCTCAAGATGCCGCGTATGACACCACCCCACCCACGCTCTTCAACCTCCCATAAACTCGGAAAACTTGCCCGTACGCTCAGCTCGCGCGAGTCCGCCGCCCAGATGCCATGGACCATAGCACTGCCAAGCACTCGGGCGACTTTCTGGCCGAACCGGCGAGAAAGGAAGCCGTCAACCGATTCGTCGTCGTAGACTTTCATCCTGTAGCTCATTTCCTCTCGCTTGTCGGGGCTCATGGGCACTGGGAGGGAGCGGTTTGGTGGGCGAAGGAGCTCGAGAATGACTGAAGGAGCGAGAAGGGGCAGAAAGGGTGAGGTGAAGATTGAGGCTGGTGTGGAAGGGAGACCGGTGAGACCTTTCCCGTCTGGAGGGGGGAGGTAGAGAAAGCGGTTGCGCGCTGCAGCTGAGGTTTTGGAAACGGTTATTAGGTCGGGTTCGAGGCCAAGGAGGTGGACCTATTAGATGGGTTGGAGTCGGTTTCGTGGCGACGGGATTGTGGACGTACAAGCTCGAGTAATGCTTGGGAGCGCGGAAGAAGCGTTCGTGGACCGGCTTCCAGAACCATATGTCCTTTTCCTTGTCCTAGTTCGACACGTTCAGATTGCATCCACCCTCCAACGCGGTCTTGGTTCTCTACGAGAGTAATTTTGGCTTGAGGAATACGCCGGCTAAGGTGGAACGCGGTTGCAAGTCCGGTAATGCCACCTCCGAGGACAACAACATGCTCATTGGGGTCTTTGTGTGCTCCAGAGTCCGTGGAAATTGCCAAGGATCGTCCTTGGGTTCTAGTTATCGACGATTTAACGCTTGTTGTTTGTGTCGAGGCGACACGAAATGTCGCATGAGAACGTGGAGCTGAATGTATCAAATGATGAGATAAAGAGCGTATATTGTGGATACTATGACAGGCTGAGGTCATTCACGTAGATTACTCGCGAGCTGGATCGAGAACAAAGTACGCACAAACGATGGAAATTCGACCAACGCGCACGTACGCTGCAGTCATCGTTCGCGAATGCCCAAGAACATAGTTACGACCAACACAAAGCTAAACTAGCGCTCGAGCTCGGTGCCGGTTGGACCTAGTCAGATGTTTGGTTATATTTGGTCGCCACGGCTTGAGCCTCTTCTTTCCTCACCCCCGGCGTCCCCTATCTCCCTGCTAAAAACCGTAAAAAATGGTCAGTGTCGTCCTGATGAAGCCACCGCCGGTCACTGACGCAACCCGCGTGCCTCCGTGCTCTCTGATCCCCGGTCATTTTCTCTTGAATTTTATATAAATTAATTAGACTCTCGCGGTCGATCTGCTCAACCCATCGATTGAATCTGAAAAGAAGAAGCACAAGCTGAAGCGCATCGTGCAGTCGCCCAACTCGTATTTCATGGACGTAAAATGCCCTGGTACGCCACTACAAGACGATTGATCGCGTGCGTCGATGCTGATGGGGCTCGCCGTCTGCTAGGCTGTTTTGCAATTACGACCGTGTTCTCTCATGCACAAACCGTCGTCCTCTGCGGCTCGTGCTCGACAGTCCTCTGTCAACCCACTGGTGGCAAGGCGCGCCTGACCGAAGGTGAGTCTGACTGACTGTACACCTCCTAACAACCATTTTCTCACTCCATAATAGGATGCTCATTCCGCAGAAAAATATAAGTAGCGAGCTAGTCTTGTCTCTGTTTGCATCGGTGCATCTCTCGCCTTCTGCCTTCTGTGGTCCCGCAGCCCGCCCTCATCCCCCTCACCACCCTCGACGGTCTTAGGATATGACTTGCATGTTTTCTGGAGCTTGGTGCCCATGTAATCCAGTCATACCTCCCGGATGTTCTTGTTGCTGCGCTGAACCTACTCGTGTCTGCTGAAGCTTGTCTCCATCTCCATTGAAAGATAATCGTAGCGTCGTTGCAACCTGTTTCCTTCCCACCACTTGTATTTCCTTCTCCTGAGTACTCACCCTCGATAATCGCTCACGACGTTGCACCCACACACGACTTAGACCTACTCCACAACAATGAACGGTTTCTCGTCTGGGCCGCACATACCAGATGATATTGCAAACTCTGATGATTGTGGCCTCATAAAGCTCAGACACTATGCGGCCAGCCTTCCGTATTCCATCGAATCAAACGCCGAGATGCAGCGGCAACTTGAGCTCATCCTGTCCCGCCTGGCCCAGGCGGTCAAGTCGCGCGACTATGACTACGGCGTTCTTCAATGGGACTCTATCTTTGCCTCGTCAGTTGCTCCAACGCTCCGGCTGGGCATCCGTTCTAGGCTGACGCGTCGAGCCTCTCAGGTGGCTAACTCTCAAGTATCCGCTTCCAAAGGATAAGCGGATTGCACTTGCAAAGCTCTACTATGAAGTTTGTGTCCTTCCGGGAATGCAAATGGACGTTGTTACTTCCTGCATGGACACCCTCTCCATGCTCATTCGTTCGAAGAGAAAACTCAGCGTAGACGACCTCCGACTACCGTGGAAACCGGCCTACAAACTTCTCAAAAAGGACCTCTTTCTCAAGAGACGCCAGTTTGAGATTAGGTCTGCACCTCCGCTCTGCAATGTCAAGCTCTTTATTGAGACCCCACATCCAGCCAGACAACGTACCAGATGGGCTTCGTCGCGGAGACTACAAGGAGATTCTTTCACCCAGCATGTATTGATGAGATGTTGCAAGAATTTGTGCCAAGCATCATTGGAAGTAATCTCGATGTACGTAGCGCTTCCCCACATCCCCACCGCCACCGCCTCGGCTTACATTAATGATCTTTAGCAAATCCTCGCGAATCAGTACTACCTCGTCACATTCCTTCCCCTTAGTCACCCCCAGTACTACCTCCCCATGCTCTTTAGAGTGTGGGAGTCAATAAACTCCTGGTCGTACGACGAACGCATGCTCGGATTCCTATCCAAACTTGCAGAGATGCACGTAGACCCTACGGTCAGCGACCCGAAACGGATTGACGAGAACCCGTACGATTCTGGCGACCCACCTCCCAATGTTCGCTGGGAAAGACGTGATCCCGACGGTCCGTGGCAAGGACTTTACAAGAGCGTAGGTATCTTCAGTGATGATGAATGGAGCATCATCATGTGCAAGTGTCTCGCATCCATGGGTCGGTCTTCCCTCCATCGCTGATTCTCGTTACTGACTCCCTCCGTCACACATATAGAAATCCCACTGGCGGACGCTGGGTCGCTTACCACTGGCTCATCCGTCGATGGCCAGGCCGCCTTTGAAATTAGTCGACTGCCGCAATGCACTTGGCGAATTTGTGAGCATGCCGTGGTCCGATTTCTTTGCACAAGGACTAACTTATTCCTACAGTCTCACTCGCACGCATCATTGTTTACTCGATGATGCCGGATGGCATCCCCGCTCCAGCCTCTGGGACCTCCACACCAGCGATGACCCCATTCTCAAGTGGCATGGCGACTCCACACGGAGCACCGACCAACGGCAAGGTTGCTGATTACCTCTCTGCTGGGCTTGGAAGCAAATTCGGGCGCGTCAAGGAGAAGAAATATATTGGAGGCTCTAAGGCACTTGATGCGCTTAGCAAACTCATAATTTCTGTCGAGAGCTTCTTCCACCCTACCAACTCGGGCAAATGGACCAACGACCTTACCGCTTTTGTCAAGTATCTCGTGTACGAGTTCAACAAACGATGGCATGAAGAGCAGAAACCGGATTGCAAGACACCAAAAGTATGCCTTGTTTGTCCTTGCTAAGCGACTTACCCCGCTTATGCGACGAGAACTCGTCCGCTGTCTCCGCACAGTCGCGCTTCTCGCCATCTTCTCCACGGACGACACGACTGTATCTAATATTCAAAGCGCACTCAAGTCGATGGTCGTCATGGAACCTGATCTCATCCTTCCGTCTATATTGGAGCGAGCCGTTCCATCCTTAGAAGCCTTGACCGAAACGCAACGGACGATTGCGATCATGAAAGCGTTGAGCTCCATTGGTCTGGGTATGGTCTCGAGGGATATTTACTACCCAGGCGCTAAGCATCTACTACCTGTGTTAGAGTTGCTCATCCCTGGGATCGATCTGGTCAGTTCCTCTGTTGTTGATGGCCATACCAACTCAATTGTTTGGTAGAACGACCCCACCAAGACCCTTTGCACGACTTCCTTCCTCGTTGACGTCTCGCAGTACATCAAATTCGGTGACCTCACTGAGTTCAACGTCACGCATATCAACGGCATGGGCTCTCCTATGCTGCCCTTGAGTTCCTTCCCGCCCTCACGCAATGGAAGCACGGTGCGCCTGCAGCTGCCGACGCTCAACATCGGCAACGGGTTCGGCGAACAGGAGCATGACGGTGAACCACGGTTGTCCAATGA
>WNFL01378244.1_pt2 | contig 19006 bp, 17 predicted proteins | sample 5400361 | NCBI WGS metagenome assembly WNFL01 (sample SAMN13153351, study PRJNA577476) | soil metagenome | isolation source: 40 cm soil on Douglas fir-dominated hillslope | place: USA:California | collected 2013-09-17
TCCGAGCGGGGCAGGATCGGCCTGGTCCCCGGCCATCGCCTGGAGGAAGTTCTGCCGGCGCTGCACGCGGCCGCGCGGGCCCGCGCGGCGCAGATGAACGCGCGGGTGATCGTCTATAAAGATTTCGCGAAAAAAAATACGCGGGTCTTCGACGCGTTCTGCGGCCTCGGGCTCGCCAAGATGGTGAGCTACCCGGGAACGCGCATGGGATTGAAGGGCGCGGGCTTCGAGAGCCACCTAAAAACGCTCAAGTCTTCCCGGCGCTACAAGATCCGGAAAAAGCTCGAGCGCGGCAGAGACGCGGCGCAGCTCCGCGGCGAGGTGGTCCAGCATCCCTCTCCCCCGCTGGTGGAGGAGATCTTCGCCCTTTACCGGCAGACCTATCAAAAAGGCAAGATCAAGTTCGAGCGCATGACGCCGCAGTTTTTCCGGGCGATGGCCGGCGAGGACCTTTGTCACTTCGTCCTCCTCCGTCGCGTCGAGGACGCCGGGCTCGCGGCCTTCATGATGTGTCTCCGGGTGGATTCCCGGGTCGTCAACAAGTTCGTCGGCCTCGACTACGGCGTGGCCGCCGAGGCGTTTCTCTATTTTCGCCTCTACGAGCATGCCGTCGACTGGGCCTCCCGCGCCGGCGCGCGCGAATTTCACAGCGGTCAGGGCACCTACGCCTCGAAGCTCGAGCTCGGCCACGGGCTGATTCCGCTGTACAATTACTTCGAGCATCAGAGTCCGCTGCTGCACCGCCTCTTCGCCCGCCTGGCGCGGAGCCTCACCTGGTCCAGGCTCGACGGCGACCTCAAGGCCTACGCGGCGGCGCATCCGGAAACGCCCGGCGGGACTATCGGCTGAACGGGCGGCGCGCGGGACGCGCTACTGCAGGAACAGCTTCTGGTACTCTTTCTTCTTTTCCGCGAAGCCGTTTTGATCCAGGTGGATCATCTCGGTGAATTTGATCTTATCGGCGCCCGGGATGGGAGGATGGACTCCCTTGCGCGTCACGAATTCGCCGTTCTCCGCCAGAATTTTCATGCTGTCGCTGCCGAGAAAGAAATCGATGAAGGCCTTGCCGGCATTGGGATGCGCCGGCCTGGCGGCCAGCATGATGTAGCTGCCTTCGCCCATCATCTGCTCGGAGCGCACGTAGTCCAACGGCGCGCCCTTCAGCCCGAACGTATAGCTGAACTTGATGTAGGTGATGGCGAGCGCCGATTCTCCCGTGCTGACGCGCTCGACCGCCGGAAGCAGCGACTCGACCAGAAGGGGCTTCGCCGCGGCCAGGTCGCGGATGAATTTATCGGCCTTTTCCTTCCCCATGAGCTTCGGGAGGCTCGCGACCCACTCGGTCGTCGTCGTGTGCTGGGTCGGATCGGGCATGACCAGCCGGCCGCGAAACTGGGGCTTGAGTATATCGTCGAGCGTTTTCGGCGTATCCTCCGCCTTGATCGTGTTTTTATTGTAGACGATCCCGATGATCGTATCGCGGTATCTGGGGCCGCGCTCGGGATCGATCGATTCTTTGGTGAAGTCCTTGAACATCGGCGAATCGTACCGGCTGACTATTTTTTCCTTGAAGAGGAGCTGCATCTCGGCGTCGTGAACCAGAATGACGTCGACCAGGGCCTTTTTGGCGCGGAATTCGGTGGCGGCCCGATCCATGACCTTGGTCGTCGAGGCCCGCCAGTATTCCACGCCGAGGCCGGTCTTTTTCTCGAACGCCTTAACGACGGCGTCCGTCGTATCGGCTTCGAGCGAGCCGTAGACGACGACCTTGCCGCCTTCTTTTTTCGCCGCCTCGACCAGCTTGGCGTCCTGAGCCAAGACCGAAGAGGCCGAGAAAAGAGCGACCCCGACCGCGATGGACGCGAAAATATTTTTCATGATTTCCCCCGTTCCTCCCGATGGCCGCCGGCCGAACCGTAGAGATAGAACATCCCGCAAAATCAAGTCAAGGGTCTATGGATGCACGGATTGGAGAAACCAATCGGCCGGCAATTCTCTTCCGGCCCCCTGTTTCCTGGCGAGCTCGTAAACCTTGGCTCCGACCGCCGCGAATTGGACCCCCAACCCGAGATTATTGATAAAGCATGTGATCTGCCGATCGTTCTCCCGGCGTCTGATTTTTCCCCCGATGACATCGGCGAGCTCCGGGAGCTGCCACCAGTCTTTACCGGCCTTTTTTTCGATGCCCCGGAATCCCGTGCTGATTTCCGGAATGTCCTCTTCCCGCCCCAACACATAATGGTCGGGCTCCGCCATGCGGGTATTGATAGCCACCAGGTCGCACGCCGCCAGGGCCTCGGCGTCGAGCTCGGACTGTCTTACGCACGTGATGTGGACGCCCGGCTTTAAATGCGCCTTTTTGAGGACGGGGTTCAAGGCATTGGTGGCCGCCATGATCACGTCGGCATCCTTCACCGCCTGTTCCGCGCTCGCCGCAACCGACACTTCGGTCTTTAACAGCTCGGTCATTTCCCCGGCAAACTTGATCCGGCTGTCCCGCGTCGGGCTGAAGACGATAATTTTACCGATATTTCTCACTCGGGTGATCGCCATGAGCTGAGCCCCGGCCTGCCAGCCCGAGCCGAGCATGGCGACCGTCGCGGCGTTCTCGCGCGACAAATACTTTGCGCCGAGACCGTTGGTGGCGCCGACGCGCATCCTTTGCAGAACCCCGTCGGGCATCATGGCGATCGGCTCGCCCGTTTCAATTTGAAACAACAGCACGAGCCCCACCCATTTCCCCGCTCCGGCGGCGGGCACTTTCACCCTCCGGGCCTCGCCGTCCACTTTCGGCCAGCTGATGACGTCCGAGTTGATACGCAGCGCCGTGATGCCGAATTGCGGGATCGAGCCGCTCATCGTCTTGAATCCGTGGATGATCTCCGGGCGCGACGTGGGGACCAGCATATCCGCCCGGGGGATATTGATGGCGCGGTTTTCGGCCAGCGCGAGGTAGGCTTGCTCGATCACCTCGATACAAGAGCCCATGTCGAGGAGCCGTTCGACCTCTTCGTTCGTGAGCAGCAGCATGTTGACCCGATCTCCCTACCGCAACTTGACGTTGTATTTGGCCGCGAGTTTTTGGAAAAAGCCTTCCTGAACGAGCTCGGCGACGGCCCTCGTGGAGACGAATTTCTCCATCCCGGCTTCCGTCCCCTTGGCGTCGGGACTGATGGCGAAATCGCGTACGTTGACGAGCCCCTTCATGTCCGGCATCAGGTTCGGGACAAAGGCCATTTTGAAATAGGTGAAGCTCTCGTCCAGAATGCGCGCGTCCGCCGTCCTCAAATAACGCTTCCAGATTCCCTTCGCTTCGTCCGGATGGGTCAGCGCATAATAATTCCCCTCGGCGACCGCCTTGAGAACGGACTTGGCGGTGCTCGCGTTATTTTCCAGCCAGGCTTGCCGGGCGGCCAACACCACCTGCGCCCACGGGACGCGGTCTTCGAGCAGGTTCAGGCTGATTTTATATCCCTGGTCCTGCAAACGGAGATGATAGGGAGGCGGCAGCCCGACCAGGTCGACGGCGCCGGTCGAGAAGGCGGCCAGGCGGCTGCTCATATCGCCCGAGGCGACGAAGGTGACCTTCTTCGCATCGACGCCCGCTTCTTTAAACAACGCGAGCAGGCTGGTGTGCGACGCCGACCCGATTCTGCTGATCGAGGCTTTTCTCCCCTCCATCTGCTTCAAGGTCTTCAGGCCCGAACCCAAAAAAATATAGTAAGGGAGAATATTCTCGGTGGCGCCGAAAATCACGGCGTCGCCGCCCCGGACCTGCACCGCCATCGGCGCCGACGCCTGCGCCAGCAGCACGCCGACCTCGCCGCTCAACAGGCTGGCCGTGATGATCGAGCCGCCGGAGATATAAACGACTCTTCCCTGCGCCACGCCGTACTGCTCGAAGAAATTCTTGTGGCTCGCCATCCAGAAGCCGGTATAGCCGGCCGGATCGATCGCGCTGTAGGCGAAGTCTATTTTTTCCTGGGCCGCCGTCCGCGCCGGGAAGATGGCGACGGTCAGCAGGCCGGCCAGCGCCAGGACAATCTTGTTCACTCTATTTCCTCCTCGAAAAAGAGAGCCGCGGAAATTCATTTCAAGGGGATTCTTTCCATCGCCTCGGCGACGCCGCCGCGAAAAATCCGGAAAAGGTCCAACGACTCCCGGACCGCCCGCATGGCGAGCGCTTCGTTGTCGCCGGTGGCGAACTTTTCCAGATCGGTTAAAAACATGGCGCCGTGATCCTCGTCGGCCTGGCTATGGACCTTGTAATTGGGCATGTCGTTCCAGGTGAGCCCCAGGTCCTCCATCCATCGTTTGGCGCTGCGGCTGGCGTGGCCTCCGCCGATATCCGCCAGCAGGCGGTCGTCGTTCGACCACTCGGTGACCGTCAGGGCCGCCAGTCCTTCGATCCAGCTCTTCTCCCTGGTCATCCACGCCCAGGCGTACAGACAGGCCCGGGTTATCGGCAGCGGCTTCACCGCGAGCACCTCCTCGGCGGTCATGCCCACCGCCTTTCCCTGGCGGATGACGAGTTCCAGGTGGCCATGGTCCGTATAGTCGTCCTTGATGACCTCTTCGTACTCGTGGCGGAGGATTTTCCGCTTGATCGAAAGCTCCGGGCAATTGCCGGACACATAGGCCCAGCAGTCGCGCCGATGGCGGCTGAAAAGACCGTGCTGCGTGAGCATGACCTGAGCCCGCGCCCGGGTCAGCTTGACGGAGAAATAGTTGTCGAACTCCGGCGCCCGCATCACGTCGCGCACCACTTCCCCCAGCCAATTTTTCCATGCGCTCGCGTCCATCGTTATTGCTCCGTTCGAGTGCGTGATTTATCACGCCGCGGAGCTAAAGAAAAGATGAGGCTGTCGCGAGGCTATTTCGGAGCTGGATTAGATGGAGGCTTGCGCCGGGATTTTATGAGTCTGGTATCTCATCCTTCAAGACCGCCGCAAACTAACCACCGACGATCTTCCTGAACAACTCGCTGACGTAGTTGTATTTTCCGCCGCCCCACTCCAGCGGCGAAACGACGTGCAGCTCGGTGCCGGGTTCCGTTGCCCACTTCACGTCTCGCCGCGAGGTCCAGTAGAACTGCTTCTGCGCCAGAATTTCCTGGGCCTCCTTCGACAAATGATAATCCGCCAACAAGGCGGCGGCATAAGGATGCGGCGCTCTCGAGGCGATCCCGATGCTGCTTGGAGGCTTCACGACCGTAGGATTCATAAAAACAAAATTAATCGGCGCGCCCTTCATCTTGAATTGGGCCGCGCTGTGCACATACCCGTCGATGAGGAGGTCGTGCTCGCCGGCGGCGACCAGCTGAGTGATGAGAGCGTGCCCCCTTTTAAACTGAAGCCCCTGCTCCACCACCAATCTCTTGAAAAAGGCGGTCGCCTTGTTCTCACCCATCACATCGATCATCCCCGCGAGCCAGTCATATTCTTCCTTATCCATGACCAGCCTTCCCTTCCACCTCGGATTCAGCAGGTCTTCGAACGATCTCGGCACCTCGCCGGGCTTAACGTTGGTCGTGTTGTAAACCATCGTGTAGCCGGTCGCATAATAGCCGGACAGATAGCCTTCCGCATCGAAATAGCCCTTGCGCAAAAAAGGCACCATCGGACTTTTGTACTTCGCAACGACCTTGCTGCTTATGAGCTCCGGAAAAAGCGTTCCCCGCACCGAGATCACGTCGACGTTGAATACGCCCGCCCGGTGCTCCGTGGTGATTTTGCTGACGGCCGAAGGCCCGCCCAATCTTGTATAGCGCACGTCGACGAAGGGGTAATTTTTGCTGAACCCTTTCAGAAGCTCCCCGATATCGCTGGAGCCCGAAGAGCCGAAATAGTAGGCCACGCCCTCCTTCCTGGCGCCCTCGGTCAGCGCTTTGATGCGCTCCTCGGAAGGCCTGCGGTTGATTTCGCTTAGAAGAGCCTCCACGTCCCCGCGGACCTGTTGCGGCAGCGCAAGTGAGGAACAGACGGCAATGAGAAAGAACTTGAATCCCTCGCGGATCGGCTTCATCGAAGCGCCTCCTAGGGTTCTATCGTGTGAAAAGGCCGATATTTTTTATCTGCCGCCCGCCTCTTGGATCATCTGCAGCAGTTGATCGGTTGTCCGAACGCGACACATTCGCGGAAAGATCAGATCCATGAATGCGTCATGGGCGCGCTGGTCGTGGATCGTGGCGCAGGCGTCGCGCACCACGATCATGTTGTAGTCCAAGTCCCTGCCGGCGAAAACCGTCGCCGCCAATCCCACATCGGTCGAACCGCCTGAGACGATGAGAGTATCGATTTTGGCTGTGCGCAGGGCCAGGTCGAGATAGGTTTGGTAGAAGGCGCTCCACCGGTATTTGGGGATGTAGTAGTCGTCCGGGCGGGGATCGAGCTCCGGAATGACGTCCGATCCGCTTCCCCCCTGCAAGGCGACCGGCTTCTCCTTGACAACCACGCCGTCAGGCCAGGGCTTGAGGTCGATCCTGGTATCGGTGAGAATCGGGCTCGCTGTGGCGCCGTCGGCGCGATGGTTGCCCTTGGCAAAAAAGATCGGGATTCCGGCCCCGCGTCCCGCCTTCATCACGCGCACCGCGCCCTCCACCATCGGTTTTTTGCGGGCCTTGTTCGTCTCACTGGCCTCATGGTAGTAGCCGTTCAGAATGTCGAAAAAGAGGATAGCCGTTTTCTTAACGTCGATCTGATTTAGATTCATTCACTTTCCTTTCTGATTAGAGCAACTGCGAGATGTCGCGAGTATGGCTTATTTCAGCCGGAGTGAGCAATAGACAATATCAAGCGGCTTGCCGAATATTGCGGACCTCGGTGGCGATTGACGAAAAGCACTACCGGAATATATCCGGGGCGATGTAGCTGAAATGACCTAAGGAAGAAAAAAAGTGGGCCCACCTGGATTCGAACCAGGGACCGACCGGTTATGAGCCGGTAGCTCTAACCAGCTGAGCTATGGGCCCGCGGGGGGCAAGTTGCAAGTTTCGAGTGCGGGTTTCTAGGCGGGCTTTCCAAAACTTGAAACTCGAAACGCGAGACTTGAAACTCAGCTTTCCATGAAACTCTTGAGCCGCTTACTTCGGCTCGGATGCCGGAGCTTGCGCAGCGCCTTGGCTTCGATCTGCCGGATGCGCTCGCGCGTGACGGTGAACTTCTGCCCGACCTCTTCGAGCGTGTGGTCGGACTTCTCGCCGATGCCGAACCGCATGCGGAGCACCTGCTCCTCGCGCGGCGTGAGCGTCGCCAGGACCTTGCGCGTCTGCTCTTGCAGGTTGATGTTGACGACCGCGTCGGAGGGCGTCATGATCCGCTTGTCCTCGATGAAATCCCCCAAATGGCTGTCCTCCTCCTCGCCGACCGGCGTCTCGAGGGAGATCGGCTCCTTGGCGATCTTCAAGACCTTGCGCACCTTGTCGAGCGGGATCTCCATCTTCGAGGCGATCTCTTCCGGCGTCGGCTCGCGGCCGATCTCCTGGACGAGATAGCGCGAGGTGCGGATCAGCTTGTTGATCGTCTCGATCATGTGCACCGGGATGCGGATGGTGCGCGCCTGGTCGGCGATCGCGCGCGTGATCGCCTGGCGGATCCACCAGGTCGCGTAGGTCGAAAACTTGTATCCCCGCTGGTACTCGAACTTGTCCACCGCCTTCATCAGGCCGATGTTCCCTTCCTGGATCAGGTCGAGAAACTGGAGCCCGCGGTTGGTGTATTTTTTCGCGATGCTCACGACCAGGCGGAGGTTCGCCTCGATCAGCTCTTTCTTGGCGATGTTGGCCCGGGTCTCGCCGTCGACGATCGACCGCACGCGCCGGCGGATCTCCTCGGCCGGCATCTCCAGCTCTTTTTCGATCCGGCGCACGTCGCGCCGGGAGCCGCGGATCGCTTCGACCATGTTCTCGATCGCCTCGTGGCCCATGCGGAGCGATCCGATGGCGCGCTGCCAGGCCTTTTTACCCTCGTTGGTGGGAATGATCTTGAGAATCGTCTGGTACGCCTTGCCGGTCTTGCGCTCGAACTCGGCGATTTTTCGGTCCATCGTCCGGACCTGGTCCATCGCCTTTTTCAACCCCTCGACGATCGCCTCGGTCTGTCGGCGGTTCAGCTGCAGGGCCTTGAGGCTGTCGATGACCTTCTCCTGCTGCCTGGCGAGCGACTCCTCGAGGGCCTTCTTCTTGCGCGCCGAGAGGCTCTTGGCGGAGACTTTGTTCCTGAGTTTATCGCGCTCGCGCGCCACCCGGCGGATCCTGCCGATCTGATCGAGCAGCTTCTTCTCGTGCACTTCCTCGTCTTCGAGAAAGTCCGTTTCCTCCTCGCCCTCTTCCTTGATGATCTCGCGCACCCGGATTTCATGCTCGGCGAGCTTTTTCCCGAGGTCGAGCACGTAGCTGAGCGCGAGCGGGCTGGTGAGCACTTCCTCGATGACCTGTTTTTCCCCCTGCTCGATTTTCTTGGCGATCTCGACCTCGCCCTCGCGGCTCAAGAGCGAGACCGTGCCCATTTCCCGCAGGTACATGCGGACCGGGTCGCCGGTCTTGCCGGCCATGTCCCCGTCCACCTCGACTTCGATCTCTTTTTCTTCCTCTTCCTCCTCCGCCAGCTCTTCGGCCTGGCCGGCGAGGCTCACCCTCTGGTTGGCGTCGACGACTTCGATGTCCATCTCGCCGAAGAGCGACATGACGTCGTCGATCTGGTCCGGCGAGACGATGTCGGCCGGGAGCATGTCGTTGACCTCGTCGTAGGTCAGGTAGCCCTTCTCCTTGCCGAGGTCGATAAGCTTCTTGACCTCCTTGATGTCCTTTTTCTGGACCACCGGACCGGAGGAGGGTTCTTTCTGGGCGCTTACCGCGTTTCGGTCCTGGGGGCGGACCGCAGGCGCGTTAGCTGTCGCTCTCTTTGGACGACCTCTTGCCATTCAAGCATCCTTTCGTTTTTGGTCTTCTCGTCCTTTTTCTCTTCGGCGATCTGTATCGCTCGCCAGATGTCTCGCTCCCGGTGCTTCAAATGCCGCAGCTGCAGGTGAGCGAGCAGATCCCCCATCATCTTTCCCGCCTCTTCTTCCTCGATCGTATCTCCTTCCAGCATCAAGCCGGCGATTTCCGCCGCCCGCCCCGAAAGCCTTTCGGCGAGCCCCGCGCCGTCCACTTTGTTTCCCTTGCGCCACTCGGAGAGAATCTCCCGGAGCACGTCGTAGCATCCGGGACTCACCAGGCTTTCGATCGCCGTATCCCGATCGAGCCGCTCGAATCGTTCGACCATGGCGGGAAACCGGAGCAGGAGCCCGATCAGGGAGCGCTCGGCGGCGTCCTTCGCCGGCTCGCTCGGACCCGACCGCGCCGGCTCCGGAGCGGCCGGCCGCCGCGTCTCGCCCTGGCCGAGCGGCGCGCGCAGCAGGCTCTCCCGGATATGCAACGTATCGACCGCGCGCCGGACCAGCAAATCGGCTTCCAAAGGATTCCGCACTTTCGCCAAAACCCGGTTGATTTCCTGGGCGATGCGGCTCTTTCCCTCCAAGCTTAAACCGTAGCTCTCTTCTAACCAGGTAAAGAAGAAATCCGCAAGGGGAACCGCCTCGCCGAGCAGCTTCTCCAACGCCTCCTTGCCTTGCGAGCGGACAAAGGTATCGGGATCTTCGTCCTTGGGCAGGAAGGCGCCCCGCCCCAGCAGGCCGCCCTCGATAAAGATCTCGAAGCTCCGGGACGCCGCCTTGCGGCCCGCCTGGTCGCCGTCGAACAGCGCGATGATGTTTTTCGTGTAGCGGCCGAGGACGCGCACGTGGTCCGGGGTGAGCGCGGTGCCGAGCGTCGCCACCGCGTCGGCGACGCCGAACTGCGCGAGCGCGACCACGTCGAGATAGCCTTCGACGACGACCACGCGGTCTTTCTCGCGGATCGCTTCCTTGGCCTGGAACAGGCCGTAGAGCGTGGCGTGCTTGCGAAACAGCGGCGTCTCGGAGGAGTTCAAATACTTGGGCATGCCCTGCCCGAGCACTCTGCCGCCGAAGCCCACGATCCGGCCGCCGGCGTCGGCGATCGGGAACATGAGGCGGCCGAAAAACTTCTCCCCGTAGCGCTCCCCGCCCCGGTCGCTCACCAGGCCGAGGCGCACCGCGTCCTTGAGCGAGAGCCCTTCTTTTTTAAAAAAACCGGCCAGGCCCGGGCCCGACTGCGCCGCGTAGCCGACGACAAAGCGGCGCGCCGTGCGGTCGTCCACCCCGCGCGACTTGAGATACTCGAACGCGCGCTTCCCTTCGCCCGGGCCGTAGAGAAGCTCCTGAAAATAGCCGGCCGCGCGCTCGTTCAGCCGGAAGAGCGACTCGCGCTCTTCCGCCGCCCGCTTCGCCCCCGGCGCCTGGATCCGCTCGACCTCGATGCCGTAGCGCTTGCCGATCCGCTCGACCGCCTCGGGAAAAGTGAGATGATCGTATTGCATCAGGAAATGAAAGACGCTGCCGCCCGCGCCGCAGCCGAAACAGCGAAAGATGCCCTTTTCCTCGTTGACCGTGAACGAAGGCGTTTTTTCCGAATGGAAAGGGCAGAGGCCCATGTGGTTGCGGCCGGCTTTTTTGAGCGTCAAGTAGTCCGAGACCACCTCCACGATGGAGGCGCGGTCGCGGATCTGGGCGATTTTATCTTCCGGGATCATGCGGCGAATCTAAGTATTTTTGCCGGCATCTTGCGCGGCGGTTTTTCAGCCCGGCGGCCGCCCGCCTCCGGTCCGGCCGGCCCCAGAAGCCGGGACTTGCCGAGCGCGACGAGCTCCACGGCCAGGCGCTGGAAGACGCCGGCGAGATAGGAGCGGCCGATGTTTTCCTGCGCCCTCTGCGGCATCAACGGCGTCGCAGCGAGAAAAAAAATCGCCAGCGCCATGAGCGCGGCCCCCTTCCCCATCCCCACGACGGCGCCGCCGACGCGGTTGATTCCTTGCAGGAACAAGAGCGGCGCGGAGCGATGGAGCAGCCAGCCGATGAGATTTAAGCCGAAATAGGTGAAAAAGAAAAGGGCCGCGAAGGTCGCGGCCCTTAGAAGGAGGAAGGAATGCTTCCAGCTTTCCGCCCACAAGGCCGCGACGCGCTCGTCGTAGCGCGCCGCCACCATGAGGCCCAAAAAAAGTCCCAGGAGGGAAAAGATTTCGCGGAACAATCCCCGGAAGAAGCCCCGCAGAGCGAAGAGCCCGAGCAGGGTGAGCAGGATCAGATCGACGGTATTCACAGGGCGAGGTGTCCAACGCACAGCCGGCGCGCTCGCGGCGCCACCGGGTCGAAAATCGCGCTTTGTCTAACCGCTCAACATCTGTTTGACCAGGTCGCTGACCTGCTTGCCGTCGGACCGGCCCGAAACCTTGGGCATCACCTGCTTCATCACCCGCCCCAGGTCCTGAATTCCCTTCGCGCCGACCTCTTCGATGGAGCTTTGGATCGCGGCGCGCACCTCTTCCTCGCTCATGGCCGCGGGCAGAAAACCGCGGAGAACCCCGAGCTCCGCCTCTTCCTGCCGGAGCAGATCGGTCCTTCCGCCCTTGCGGAAGAACTCGATCGACTCCTGCCTCTGCTTGCAAAGAGTGGCTACGGTTTTCTGGATCTCTTCCGTGCTGAGCTCGCGGTGCAGCTTGATCTCTTCGTTGTGGAGCGCCGACAACAAAAGGCGGAGCGTCGAGAGAACGACCCGGTCGCCGCTCTTCATGGCGGCTTTCATCCCGTCTTGAATTTCAGCTTTGAGTCCCACTCCCGTACACGCGGCGCCGGCGCGCGAGCTTTAAAAGTAATGGCTCCGGGCGCGCCGCAAGGCTCTCTTCTTCGCCGCGATGGCCTTCTTCTTGCGCTTGACGCTGGGCTTTTCGTAATGCTCGCGCTTACGCAGCTCGGCCAGGATGCCGGCCTTCTCGCACAGCTTTTTAAAGCGCCGGATGGCGCTTTCGATGGATTCGTTGTCTCTGACTCTTATTCCCGTCATTTAGTAGGATCACCCCCACTCACCGGTAACCCGTATTCCTTAAAGAGGCAATTTTAGCTGATTTGTCCGCCAAGTCAAGCTGATTTAGGGGTTTCGAGCGCGACCGCCGCCCCCTGGCGGGAAGGAGCTACTTCCTTTTCGGCCGCACCTTCCAGAATTTTTCGGGAAAGTCCGAGAAGAGCCCGTCCACGCCGAGCGCCAGGAACTTCTCCATCTCGGCCACTTCGTTGACCGTCCAGACCAGGGTCTTCAGGCCGAGGTCGGCGGCGCGCTCGATAAGCGGCGGCGTCGCCAGCTCTTTTTCCACGTGCAGCGCTTCGGCGCCGATCTCCCGCGCGAGCTGGAACGGATTTTCCTTCATCCCCGCGCCGTGGAGAACGCCGATGCGGATATCGGGCGCCAGCTCGCGGAGCCGCCGGAGCACCCGGTGGTCGAAGGACGAAAAAACCGCGCGCTCCAAATAGCCGTAGTGGCTCAAAATGAACAGGAGCTTGAGCTCGATGCCGAGCGCCCCCTGCTTGTCCCATTTGATGTCGAGATTGACGTCCACCCGACCGTCGAGAATTCCCAGGGCCTCTTCCAGGGTGAGAATCCGCTCGCCCTTGAAAGACTTTTTGAACCACGAGCCCAGGTCGAGCTTTTTTAACTCTTTTAAGTTCTTCGAGCGGACGTAGCCCTTGGCGCGCGCGGTGCGCTCGAGCCGCTCGTCGTGGATGACGACCACGTGGCCGTCCTTCGAGAGCCGGCAGTCCACCTCGACCATCTCGACGCCGGTCTCGAGCGCTTTTTCGAGCGCCACGCGCGTGTTCTCCGGGTAGGAGCCGGAGCTGCCGCGATGCGCCACCCTGATAAAATCGGCCATTTAGTCTTGGAATCCTTCCGAGATTTTCTTCTTCCAATACAAATTCACACCCCTTGTCTGCGTCGAAGTGAAATCCGTCGCCCGCTCGAAGAGCCCGCGCATCCGACACCGACGGTGGGAATGACCACAGGCCCATTGCGCGGGCCCGGAGAGCGGGAGGCGGATTTCATGCCGCCATCTATCCGAGCGCATCGAGGTATTTTAAGCCCGAAGCCGTGTTGAACAGAAGCACGCTGTCGGACGGCTTGATCCAGCCCTGTGCCGCGAGGCGCTTCAGCGCGGCGACGCACGCGGCGCCCTCGGGACAGAAAAAAAGCCCTTCCAGTTTTCCCGCGCGGCGGATCTCCGATACCATCTCGGCGTCGCTCACGGCGAGCGCCGTTCCCCCGCTCGCGCGGAGGACCCGCAGCATGAGAAAGTCCGCCACCGCCTGCGGCACGCGGAGCCCCGCCGCGATGGTCTCGGCGTTCGCCCAGGGCTCGGCCGTTTCTTTTCCGGAGCGAAACGCGCGCACGATCGGCGCGCAGCCCTCGGCCTGGACCGAGACCATGCGCGGCCGGCGCGCGCCGATCCAGCCGATCGCCTCCAGCTCGGCGAAGCCCTTCCACATGCCGACCAGCCCGGTGCCACCACCGGTGGGATAGATGATGACGTCGGGGAGCTTCCAGTCGAGCTGCTCGGCGATCTCGAGCCCCATCGTCTTTTTGCCTTCGAGGCGGTAGGGCTCTTTCAGCGTCGAGACGTCGAACCAGCCTTCCGATTCCTTCCGCTCGGCGATGATCCGGCCGCAGTCGTTGATGAGCCCGTCCACCAGCGTCAGCCGGGCGCCGTATTGCTCGACCTCCGCGATGTTCGCGCGCGGCACGTCTTTGGGCATGAAGACGTGCGCCTCGATGCCGGCGCGCGCCGCGTAGGCCGCGAGGGAAGAACCGGCGTTGCCCGCCGAGGGGATCGCGACTTTTTTAATGCCGAGCTCCTTCGCGAGCGAGATCGCGACCGCAAGGCCGCGGTCTTTGAACGAGCCGGTCGGGTTCTCGGCCTCGTCCTTGACCCAGAGCCGCTTGAGCTTGAATTCCGCCGCGAGCCGCGGCGCGTCGAGGAGCGGGGTGAAGCCTTCGCCGAGCGAGACGCGGTTTTTATCCGACTTGAGCGGTAAAAACTCTCGGTAGCGCCACAGCGTCGCCGGCCGGTCCTTGAGATGCGCTTTTTTAAGCCGCCGTTTGATTTTCTTGAGATCGTACTCGACCCAGAGCGGCGAGCCGCACGGGCAAAGGTTGACCGGCTTGCCGAGCGGGAACCGGCTTTGACAGCGCGGGCAGGTGATTTTGATGGCGAACGTCATGATAAAAAATTTCAGGTCAGACTTGAAGCCGGAAACCAGAAACCTCGTTTAATCAACTTTCCGCAAATAAATAAAGAACTCTTTGTTCCCCTTCGCGCCCAGAAGCGGCGATTCGCATACGCCGAGCGTTTCGAGCCGCTCCCTCAGCGCCGCTTCTTGGATCTCCCCGACGACGCGCAGATGCTCTTCCGGCCGACGCACGACGCCCTTGCCGGCTTTTCCCTTGCCGACCTCGAATTGCGGCTTGATGAGCGCGAGGATTTCGCCCCGCGACGGGAGCAGGTCGCGCACGGCGGGGAGAATCAGGCGGAGAGAAATAAAAGAGGCGTCGATGGTGGCGAGCTCGGGCGCTTCGGGAAGCTCGCCGGCCCTGAGATGGCGGATATTTTTCTTTTCCAGCGGGACGACGCGCGGGTCGTCGCGGAGTTTCCGGTCGAGCTGGGCGCGCCCCACGTCGACGGCATACACGCGCCGCGCGCCGAAGGCGAGCAGGCAATCGGTAAAGCCGCCGGTCGAGGCGCCGACGTCGAGGGCGATCTTATCGGCGACGGAGATGTTGAACTGCCGGAGCGCCCCTTCCAGCTTGTCGCCGCCCCGGCTGACGTAGGAGGGCGTCCGGCTGAGCCGGACCCGGGCGTCGACATCGACCAGGCTCGCGGCCTTGGCGAGCGGTTTTTCGTCGACGAGCACCGCGCCGGCGAGGATCAGCCGGCGCCCTTCGGTCCGGCTCGCCACCAGCCCGCGCTCGACCAGCAGCTTGTCCAACCGCGCGCGCTTTACCATCCCTCCTTTTTTCTCTTCTTCTCGCCCCGCATCATCTGGAGGGCGGCCTGCGCGATCGCGTCCTTGTCGAAGCCGCACATCTTTTTAAGCTCGTCCTGCGTGCCGTGGGGAATGAAGCGGTCGGGAACCCCCAGACGCCGCACGGTAACGCCGGTCATCCCCTCGTCGGCCAGCAGCTCGACGACCGCGCTGCCGAAGCCCCCGGCGAGGACGTGGTCCTCCACGGTGATGACGCGCGGCACCTGCGTGAGCAGGCCGACCAGCAGGTCGCGGTCGAGCGGCTTCAAGAAGCGGGCGTTGACCACGGCGGCGTCGATGCCGAGCTGCGCCAGGTCCTGCGCGGCTTTGAGCGCGGGCATGACGGTGGCGCCGAGCGCCAGAATGGCGAGGTCCTTTCCCGGTCGCAGCAATTCCCCCTTGCCGATCTCGAGCGGGCGGATCTCTTTTTCCAGCTCCACGCCCCAGCCCTCGCCGCGCGGGTAGCGGAAGGCGATCGGCCCGTCGTAGTCGATGGCGGTCTTCACCATCCGGCAGAGCTCGTTCTCGTCCTTGGGCGCCATGACAACGATGTTCGGAATCGAGCGCAGGTAGGCGTAGTCGAAAACCCCGTGGTGCGTCGGCCCGTCCGCGCCGACGAGCCCGCCGCGGTCGAGCGCGAAGACCACGTGCAACTTCTGGATGCAGACGTCGTGCAGGATCTCGTCGTAGCCGCGCTGGAGAAAGGTCGAGTAGATCGCCACGACCGGAATCCAGCCCTCGGTCGCCATGCCGGCGGCGAAGGTGACCGCGTGCTGCTCGGCGATGCCGACGTCGTAGGAGCGGTCCGGCAGCTCGCGCGACAGCTTGTCGATGCCGGTGCCGCTGCCCATCGCCGCGGTGATGCCGACGACCTTGGGGTTTTCCTTGGCCAGCCCGATCAGCGCCTCGGCGAACACGTCGGTGTAGCTCGGGACCGGCCCCTTTTCCTTCTTCCCCTTGCCGGTGAGGACGTGGAACGGCGTCACGCTGTGATACTTGATCGGCTCTTTTTCCGCCGGCGCGTAGCCCTTGCCCTTGCGGGTGATCACGTGGATCAGCGTCGGGTGCTCGATCTTCTTGACGTTGTGGAAAGTCTGGATCATCTCGGCCAGGTTGTGGCCGTCGATCGGCCCGACGTACTGGAAGCCCAGCGCCTCGAAGAGAAAGCCCGGCGTCACCAGGCCGAGGAAGGATTCCTTCAGCTTGCGCGCGACGTGGTAGAGATTTTCTCCGACCTTGGGGAGCGTGCGCATGAGCACGCCCAAGTTGTGCTGCAGCCGGACCGCGAGATCGGTGGTCAACTGCTTGCTCAAAAAAGAAGAGAAGGCGCCGACGCGCGGATCGATGAAGATCTCGTTGTCGTTCAAGACCACGATCAGGTCTTTGCCCAGATGGCCGGCCTGGTTGAGGCCTTCGAAAGTGAGGCCCGCGCTCATGCCGCCGTCGCTGATCACCGACACCACCTTGTGGTCCTCGCCGCGGAGCGATTTCGCCGCGACCATGCCGAGGGCGGCGGAGACCGAAGTCCCCGCGTGGCCCGCGCCGAAGACGTCGTATTCGCTCTCGTCGCGGCTCAAAAAGCCGCTGAGGCCGCCGAGCTGCCGGATGGTCGAGAGCTTCTCGCGCCGGCCGCAGAGGAGCTTGTGCGCGTACGCCTGGTGGCCGGTGTCCCAGACGATGCGGTCGCGCGGCGTGTCGAAGGCGTAGTGCAGCGCCAGCGTCAGCTCCACCGCGCCGAGGGTCGAGGCCAGATGGCCGCCGACTTCGGAGACGACGGAGATAATCTCGTCGCGGATCTCCTGGGCGAGCTCGGGCAGCTCCTCCATCGGGAGCTTCCGCAGGTCTGCGGGGTTATGGATCGCGTCGAGCAGTTTGGGCATAGAATAACAGCTTTCCGGCGGTCAGCTTTCAGCGTTCAGCTCTGAAGTCTTGGCCAAGAGCTGATGGCTTCTTAGCTGAAAGCTCCCCTTCGAGCGCCCGCTCCACGACGGCGCGGGCGATGCCTCGGAGCGGGTCTGCATTTTTACCAAAAACCTCGACTTCCCTCAAGCAGCGGTCGAGCAGCTCGCGGGCGCGGCCGCGCGCCGCCGCGCTCCCGGCCACCGCGGGATAGGTCGCTTTTTTGCCTTCGCTGGCGCCGGCGCCGTCCGGTCCGGCGCTGTCCATGATGTCATCCGCGATCTGAAACGCCAAGCCCAAAAAGCCGGCGTAGCGGCTCACCCGGCCGAGCTGCCGGGGCGGCGCGCCGCCGATCAGCGCCCCGACGCGCGCCGAAGCGCGGATCAACGCCCCGGTTTTCATCGCGTGCATGCGCTCGACGGCGGCGACGTCGGCGGCGCGGTTTTCCGCTTCCAGGTCCGCCGCCTGGCCGCCCGCCATGCCGCCGGCGCCCGCGCCGCGCGCGATCTCGCGGATCGCCTCCAGGACCAGCTTCGGCTTCAGCGCGCGCCCCAGCCGGGGCTGGGCCATGAGGTGGAAGGCCTCGGTCAGCAGCGCGTCCCCGGCGAGCAGCGCGATGCCTTCGCCGAAAATCTTGTGCGTCGCGGGCCGTCCGCGCCGGAAGTCGTCGTCGTCGAGCGCGGGGAGATCGTCGTGGATGAGCGAATAGGCGTGGATCATCTCCATCGCGCAGGCGAACGGCAGCAGGTTTTTCCGCGGCGCGCCGAACAGCTCGCCCGCGGCCAGCAGCAAAACCGGCCGGAGCCGCTTGCCGCCGGAGAACAGCCCGTAGCGCATCGCCTTGTGGATCGTCCGGGCATGCGGCTTGGATACGTCGAGCCGGCGCTCGAGGGCGCGGTCGATCAGGCGGCTGCGATGTTTGAGATAAGCGTCGATATCGAAGCGTGACACGTCGTGGGCTTCTCCGGCATGAGAGCGCGGGCGCCGGCTTGCGCGCGCGACTCCATCGTATCACCAAGGGGTCGGTTTCTTCAAACCACGCGTCGAAGGGAAGATTACCCGTCTTCGGGCTCGTCGAGGGGCCGGAGCTGGAGCTTGCCGTCTTTGTCTTTTACCAGCAGCTCAATTTTTTTCTCGACGTCGGTAAGCTTCTGGTTGCAGAATTTGATCAGCCGGACACCGTCCTCGAACGCCGCCAGCGACTCTTCCAGCGACAGCTCGCCGGACTCCAGACGCTCGACGACCTTTTCCAGGTCTTCGAACGCCTCTTCGAATTTTGGCTTTTCCGGTTCTTTCTTCGCCATCTTTATTTTGCCTTTTTACTACTTTTGACTTTCTATTTTTAACAGCTCCAGCGGGTCGACGCGGGCGCCGTTCAAGCGCGCGCCCCAGTGGAGGTGCGGCCCGGTCACGCGGCCGGTCATCCCCGCGAGACCGATCACCTGCCCCTTGCGGACTTCCGCGCCGCTCTCGGCGCGAAACTCCGAGAAGTGAAAGTACATCGTATAGAGCCCGCCGCCGTGGTCCAGCACCAGGCTCAGGCCGCTGAAGAAAAAATCGTCCCTGAGGACCACCCTGCCATGGTTCGCCGCGACCACCTCCGCGCCGAGCGCCGCCTTGAGGTCCGTTCCCGCGTGCGGCGCGCGCGCCGCGCCGTTGACGACGCGGCGAAAGCCGAACGCCGAGTTGACCGCGCCGGGAACCGGCGCGACGAAGGCGCCGTCCCACAGGCGGCCGGGGGTGCGGATCTTCCACAGCCGGGCGAGCGCCGCCTGCTCCTTCTCGATGCGCTTCAGCGTCGCCTTGTCGAGCTGGTCGAAAGACTCGGGGACGGTGATTTCCTCGCGGGGAAATTCCCTGGCCTTCACGGTGACGGCCGCGTGCTTGGTCCAGGTCGCGCCGCCGGCGCCGCGGCCGCGGAGCGCGATATCGACCGGACCGGGCCGCTGCTCGAGGTCGATGCCCAAGAGTGCGATATGCGCCGGATCGGCGTCGCCCCCGGCGCGATAAACCGGGAGCTCCGCCCCACCGCTTTCGGCCTTCACTTCGCCGCCGCCCAGGATTTTGATCTCCGCGACGCCCCCCTGATAAGGCTCAGCCGGCCGGATAGAAACGGTAATCTCTGCGGCGCGCCCGGGCGCGGCCG
>WNFL01020064.1_pt2 | contig 19001 bp, 15 predicted proteins | sample 5400361 | NCBI WGS metagenome assembly WNFL01 (sample SAMN13153351, study PRJNA577476) | soil metagenome | isolation source: 40 cm soil on Douglas fir-dominated hillslope | place: USA:California | collected 2013-09-17
GTGCGGTAATAGCTTTGAAATGAATGAGTCATTGATTTGAAACTAAGATTCTGCAACCTCATCCCTCGCTACCCTTTCTTATTATCGACCAAATCCGTATGGTTCGGAAAAATTGACTCAGGGACAGTTTCCTTTGTTAAATCCTGGCCCTGTATCGATGATTGACGGACTTTCCCGGTTGCACCTGGAAATCTCCGTCCAGTAAGCGAGGAAACGAGGGGATTGGCCAACAATAATCTCTTCAGGGAAATGGCCACCGGCAGCCAGTTGTAGGCACCAGCAAGCTTCAGGCGAAATTCCGCAGGCCAATCCCATGGATCGACCCGGACACGTCCTATGCAGTAGTCCGTTTGCCCGAAAGACGTGAATGCGGGGAGCGTCGAATAGATGCGTGAGTATCCAGCTTCCTCACAGAGACAAACAAGGCTCGGGGTCATGCCCCCATAGGGAAAGCTAAAATAAGGAACCGGCTTATTGAGAAGTGTCTCCAGCGTCAAACGGGACTGCACAAGTTCTCGTCGAGCGTCTTTTTCACTTGAGTCCGGCAAGTAAGGGTGAGTCAGCGTGTGCGAACCAATAACTACAAGTGATTTAGGAAGACCGCGCAACTGTTCAGCCGTCATGACGGTTTCCGGTGCGTTAGGCGGTCCAAAGGATTTGCCCAGAGCTTCCGTGATTACGAACATGAGGGACGGAACCTTGCGGTCAACAAGTTCCGGAAGCGCAATTTCCAGAAAATTCGTGAAGCCATCATCGAAGGTAACAAGACTGTATAATTCACCATTTTCGAGTGAATGCGTGTGTTCCGGGTGCACTGGTTTCGTGCGCCGTAGGATTATGTCTAATTGTTTTGCAAAAGGTTCGCGGAATTCCGCGGGTACAGAGTGGTAGTAGAGCACCATGCAATGCGGCCGCCGGCGGATACCGAAAAGACGAGCAACACCCCGCGAAAGCAAAATCCCAATAAAGGCAGCCGCGCTTATGCAGAATTTTACAATTCGCCCCGGTTCAAGCTTGCGATTCTGCTGCACGGCCAGTCGAACTCCTCTCGCTCATAGTTATTTGATGGGTGTTGGCCCGATGACTATTCCGCGGAAGCAGTGTCCAAGGATTGAAGATATTCAGACAGCTTTGCAAATGACAGGACATTTGCGATCTCCTGGACGTCGAACTCTACACCGAATTCTTCTTCGATCGTGGCAATTAGAGTTACGCTGGCTACAGAGTCCCACCCAGTCACAGTGGCCGGCTGAGCCTTGGGAATCTGATCGTGCGTCAGACCAGGAAATACGGCCGCAAAACACCGGATCAAACGGGTCCGCACATCATCCATACCTTGGCTCCAAAACATTATGGTACGTCACTGGATTTATAGAATCGAATTGCGCACGAGTCAACCATACGGAAGGCGAGGGGGCTTGCCCTACTGCGAAATGCAAGAATTCTTGGAGCAGGCCGTTCTTCGGCGTGGCCTCGAAGCGAAAGACGATCTCTTTTAATGCGAACCGATGGAACAACTCCTGAATAAGTCGATGCTCAATTCTTCGACTGAAAGCGCGGCAGCTCAAGACCCATACGTCGATCTCCATCGACTGCCCAGACTTTCGGCCCGCTAGGACGGAGATCTTGCCAAGTGGTCCATATTTATCGCGGTAGGATACGAGGACCAGAATCGAATTCGGGTCTTGCATATAGGCGAGCCATTCCGCATCGCTCCATCGGCGGCCGTTCAAATTAAACTGATTCGTCTTGTTGACGAGCTCAAGAGCGCGTGGGTCAAGGGGCTGCTTCCGAAAATCCAGTGTCAGTTCCGCTTCTGCTCTATGGAGGAAATCGTCTGATACAACATTCCCATCGCCATTGCCCGTCCGGAAGTTTTCCGCTATGCGGATGCTCTGTCGTCGGATGGCGTCTTCCTGAGTAATGCGCCTCTTCCCGAACAAATCGCGCAAACGGTATTGCAGGTCCAGTATTGCGCCGGGATCGGTTTTCTGAAAAAGAAGGCACTCAATATCAGGATGAGTGGCCTTAACTTCAGCCAGTTCCATTGGCGAATCATCAATGAAAACAACGGAATCCGCCGCTATGTTCCATTTTTTCAGAATGCGGCTTACGGATTCCGATTTCGGCCCCCAGTTTGTTTCAATCGGATATAGCAAGTTTCCGGCCAGCAATAAATCTGAGCGTTGAAGGGCTTCGCGCACGATGGTCGGATCATTCTTACTCGCCGCGGCCAACAAAACTCCCGTGCGGTTCAATGACTGGAGAAATCTCTGATACGAACCGTGACTTTGGGCACCGTGCTCCAGGTCCCACGATATGCCGTCGACGCCCACCTCGCCGAGAATTCCGAGCCACAGTGTGTCATCCAGATCCGTGATTAATCCCTTCTTGGGGTTCAAGGGGAGGAGTTGTTTGGCATGCCGGTGAGCCAATTCGGATGCATGCGGGAGGTGATAAGGGAAACCAAAGGCGTACTCGGACTTTAGGTCTAGCCGCTTTGTGATTGGCGAGGCAACATCAAGCTGCTCAGAGGAAACGATTTGTAGGTTCTCCAATTCGGAGACCGCCTCAAGCAGGGAAGTAACACACAGTTTGAGGGAAAGCTCGAATTTGTTGGAATTCCAGGACGGGGAAAAAGAAATCGGAAGCAATGGCAGAGTCGGCGAACTAAGGCTGACAGGAAATTTTACTGGCATACGGCGCAGAAGAGTCTCTAGGAATTTCGCAAATTGTTGGGCGTTCTCCAGAATTTCTCCCGTCGCCTCCGGATCCCAGCTCCCCAGGCTGCGTAGGCCGAGTCGGGCGTCGAAATCGCCCCACTCTAGGACAATGGCTGCCGCAGAAGAATTACTTTGCGACATTCGTGTCAGATTGCCCCGGATATCGCCATAAAAGCCCGTGGATATGTACACCAGCCACTGCGGATTCGCTTTGCGCAGTTTTGCGGCAAGAAAGGTCTGCAGATGCAAAGGAGCGAAGCCCGAAACTAGATATACGCTGAATGGCGATGCGCCCTCCGCCACGGGGCGCTTCAGGATTTCTAATGCTTCCACAAGCTTCATTATCGATCGTCCATTCGTTCCAATTGAAAAACGCGCTTCTGATTAAGGCCAAAGCGTCGAATCGCCATCAAAAGAGGAGGCGTACCAAACAGCTTCTTGTTTCAAGACTTCCTCCAGCTCTTTTTCCCTGGTTTTGAAATAGAAAGGATTTGCAGGTAATTTTCGGGAATACGGCCGAAAACTTGAAATACTGTCGCGAATTTCTGAAGGGAATCCCGCAACTTCGAGAATGTCGGCACCGGATTTCTTGGCTTCCTGAAGAGCGGACCGAAGCAGCGCCGCCAAAACTTCTGGATCATCTTTTTCAATCAGCAGATCGGCAACAACAGCTCTTCTAAGTCCTTCACGCATTTCTTCATACAACCGGAGAATCAGATACCCCTTCATCTCTCGGTTTTGGTAGCACGCTAAGACGGACGCCGGCCGTCGATTCTGCGGTGGCTCAAAGTGCCAGCAAAGAATTTCCGGCGTGCGTTTCCCCAGCAGCCCCCTTTTTTCGGAACGAATTTTATTGATGAAACCCTCAAACACCCTCCCCAGGGAGGACAATTTTTCCTCTTTCACTTCACAGCCTCGGGCGAAGGCTGGCAGGGCGAGATTCCGCCGATAACCGTCAACGCGGAGTGCTACTTGACCGAGGATTGTGATTGTGCCCGCCGTAACACCATATTTTCCCACTCCCATCTTACGCAAAATGTATGCGGAATACCGGCCTGCGTTCAGAATCCAGAATAGTATCGTGTCATAGTCTTTCTGAGGCAGGACCTGCGCTTTCACGGCGGCCATGATTTTGCCAGCCGCAGGAGTTGCCGACGAATCGATAAATAACTGATACTCCCTCTGTCGAAAGAAAGCCATGACAAGAAGATGGCTGAAGGCGCGATAAGCCGGCTCGACAGCAAAACGGCACGTGGCGGCCGCAAGAACCGGAGTGCCTGACAATTCGTAACACAGCGGTATGCTGCCCAAAAATCCCACGATCCGACCACAATCCTCGAGCACCCAGCCAATCCGCACGGGAGCCTGGAGATCCTTGATTGCCGGATTGTCCCGCCATAGCCGGCGCCAGTTTTCCAAGGAATCCGGCCCTTGGCCCAGTTTCCTATTTAGCTGATCTACATTTTCACAGTCCGAGAACTCAGCTTCTCGAATCGAAACAGCTGTTTTCCGGACGAGTTCGTTTGCTTGTTCTTCGTTTGAATCTTGTTCTTGAGCTCTGCGATGGCGGATTCTCTTCAGAAAGGCCCGGGAAATTGTATTTTCAATCAGAGACATAATATTGATTCACTAATCTTAAGATAGGCGACGCGGCGACAGTATTAAGACTTGTTCGCTTGTTTCTGAGAAAGTACCTGACGATAAACGTCCAGTAGACGCACCCCCGCGGCTTCCCAAGTGATTTTATCTGCCGAATTGAGGGACGAAGAACGCAATCGGCTCAACAGGGATCGATCATTGTCAAGCAGCGTAATCTGTCGGGTCAGCTCGTTCACATCTCCGACTTTATGTACCAATGCATTGTCCATATGTGTGCAGATGGCGCCTGCAGCCTCTGAAACCAAAAGGACACACCCACTTCCTCTTGCCTCAGACGTTACCAGCGCACTCCCTTCCTCAATACTGGGCAAAACAAGAATGTCGCTCTTTCGCATTAATTCCGCCACATCCCGCCGGTGACCCAACCTGCGAACACTGGAGTGGCTCAGCATCATATCTAACTTCTCCGCGTATCCTTCGATAAATTCGCCCGCAATCAGGAACGTTCCATTCTTGTGAGCTGGGGAGTTCAACCAGGCCTCAAGGGCATAATGTAGTCCCTTTCTCGGCGCAACTCCTCCGACGAACAGCATCGTGAGACCATTGCGGCCTTGTATCCGGCTTTTATCCACTGAGTACACCTTCGGATCATAGCCGTACTGGTGGCGGACAAGCTTTTGGGGGGAATAACCGGCGTTCAGAAATGTAGTCAATACAAAATCGGAAGGGCACAGAAGATAGTCCGCAGCAGCATATTCTGCCTCCTCGATCTGCAGAATCTCTTCATGGTATGCATGTTCGTGGTCCGGAGGCATTGCAATCCCCAGCTTAGCGCATTCCTTCTCGACCACTTCGTAGGCAAATCTAGTGTAGGCGTTGGGTCTTTCCAGCACAGTTGGAATACCCAATCTGGCGGCTGCTCTCAAGGTCCGTAACGCCGCCACTGGCCAGGTATGGACAATATCTATTTGTCCGGCAAGTTTTTCTATTCGCTTGGATACGATATAATCATGTAATTGGAGCGTGCGGATCTTCCCGAGAAGTTTGTAGGGAAGGCGGAGCATTCCCCGGGAGAGCGTAGGGATCACCTGAACAGAGGGTGGTAGGGGCCTGAAGAGGTTGCCCGGATGGACGATCATCTCCGCGCCCGCTACGGACGTTGCATTTACCAATTGCCATGCGGTATTGGAGATTCTGTCCGCACCTAGCTTGTGTGGAAAACTATAAAGTACACGAATTGGTCTCTGTTCGGCAGTCACGCAATTTCACCGGCACAAGGGGGAATTCGACCAGTTATGATTAGTGAACCAAAACCGGTTTCCCAATCGGCTTATTCTCTTTCTTCGTGAACGCGCGGTGCCACAATTCCAAAGAAACCAGCGATAAAATCTCTTTCTGCCGGTTCTGGAATGCTGCGTCATCTCGAATCAGCTTTTCGATGCTACTTTTCTGAAAGTACCCTCGAGAAATTGCCTGCGGATCCAGGATCACTCCCCGCACCCAATCCTTGAGTTCATTTCGAAGCCATGCGGCATAAGGTACCGGGAACCCTGCTTTTTTCCGGTGCAGAATTTCTTGCGGCACCAGATCCGCCAGGGCTTCTTTCGCGATGTATTTTGACTTCGTCCCATGCACCTTCAAGGATTCAGGGAGAGACGCGGCAAATTCCAGCATTTTGTGATCCAGCAGAGGGACGCGAAGCTCCAAGGAGTTCGCCATCGTCATCTTGTCGGCTTTGAGCAAGAGATCATCCGGCAACGAAGTCTTCGTGTCTACGTATAACATTCGGTTCACAAGGCCCTGCCCAGCACTCTGGCGCAGATAGCGCTTCACGGCTTCGAGTGAAAAGGACTTGTTCAAATGCTCCCAGTAATCGGGGGTGTACAGTTCCTGTGCCATCCGCGTGAAGTACAGTTTCGGATGGGAAGTCCGGCTGAAATAGTAGTCTTCGAAAGCGACAGGCATAAGTCGCTGGTATTTTGTGACTCGGTCGGAGCCGATCAAGGAGTTCAATCCGGCGAGTCCCATAGAGGCAATGCCCTTCAAGGGGCCGAGTACGCTCTTGACGCGTTCTAACCAGAGCAGATTGCGATAGTTGGGATAACCGGCAAAAGCTTCGTCACCGCCTTCTCCCGAAATCAACACTTTGACGTGCGCCTTTGCCAGTCGGGAAACGTAATAGAGCGCCACGGCTTGCGGTTCACAAACCGGTTCCTCCATGTACCACGCGAAATTCGGGAGAAAATCCGCGAAATCCCGCGCGCTGATAGTCATTTCATGATGTTCGGCACCATACGTTTTTGCCGCCAATCGCGCGTAGGGCCGCTCGTCGATGATGCCTGGCTCTGAGAAACCAAGCGTAAAACTGCGGAGTTTATAATCGGTTTTCCCGGCCGCGAAGCCCAGCATTGCAGTCGAATCTAAACCGCCGCTCAGAAGAAATCCAACCGGCACATCCGCGATCATGTGCATCCGAACACATTCTTCAAGCGAGGAGAGAAGCTGCTCTTTCGCCTGCGAAAGTGAAATCTCCTTGGGTGAAAACTTCAAATCCCAGTATTGGGTAATCTTTACGGCTCCGTTCTGCACCACCATGTAAGAACCAGGGGCAAGCTTGTATAAATCTTTGTGCAGGGTTTCTTCGCCGGGTACATAGTAAAACGAGAGAAACCGATCGATCATTCGAGGGTCGACATCCGGTGCGCATTCAGGATCCGCCAGAATCGCTTTGATCTCAGATCCGAAGATTAGCGATCTCGGTCCTTTCCAATAGTAGAGAGGCTTGATCCCGACGCGATCGCGCGCGAGAAGCAACAATTGCTTGCGTTCGTCCCAGATGGCAAATGCAAACATCCCTCGGAGCTGTTCCACACAGCCGGGACCAAATTCTTCATAGAGGTGGACAATAACTTCTGTATCTGTCTTCGACTGGAAGATGTGACCCCTGGCTATCAGTTGGTCGCGCAGTTCCTGATAGTTGTAAATCTCACCGTTAAACTCAATCCAGACGGTGCCGTCCTCATTAGAAAGAGGTTGGTGGCCGGTGTTCAGGTCAATGATCGAGAGCCGGCGAAAGCCAAAGCCGACCGGTCCGGATGCATAATATCCCTCGTCATCGGGACCGCGGTGTTCAATCGCGTCGGCCATCTTTTTCAGAAGTTCCGGAGCGACCCGAGCTTCGCGATCAAAATTTACTTTGCCGCAAATTCCGCACAAAAGACCCTCACTTGACTTTGTTAATATTCAACGGTTTCTACGGTTAGATTTTGTTGCCCGAATGCCCATTTAAGAACGGCCTTCCACTTATTGAATGAAAAGGTCAGCGATTCCTTGTTCCAAAGTACATTTCCGAAGGGCATCATCACCATGAGCAAAAGTACACGCAAGACAGCCACGGAACCAACGGCCGCCCGGTAAAGCCATTCGTGAGAGCTACCTCGCGTCTTGCGAAAATAGAGCACCATGGCCTTGTATTTCATGATTGTGGCCCAGTGGTTGGCACCTTGCTTTGCGCTACTACCGCCGCCGTGGTGGATGATAGCCGTTTCTCCCACGTAGTAGTTTCTATAGCTGTGATTGGCGATTTTGAAATTCAGATCGATATCTTCCGCGTACATGAAGTAGTCTTCACTATAACAGCCAACTTCCTCAAAGACCTTACGCCGCAAAAGCATGCAAGCCCCGGGAATCACCTCGACCGGAATGGAGGTTATGTTTTTCTCGAAGAGTGGGGCGATGCCCCAGAGCGGCGAATGCGGCCAACGGTGTCGAAGATATTCCGCATCCACTACCTGATTCAAAATGGTCGGAAATTTCTGAATAGAGCTCAGCTGAACGGAAAGATCCGTGTTCAACAATTTGCAGCCAACAATCCCCGCATCAGGCAGCTGCTTGATATAACCCATCATCACGTCAATCGATGGCTCAAAAAGCTTCGTGTCCGGGTTTAGGAGCAGGATGTACTCTCCATGCGAATTCTGAAAGCCAAGGTTGTTTGCGCCTGCGAATCCCAGGTTCTTATCACTCTTGATTACCATCGCCTCTGGAAAACTGTTCCGGATAGAGTCAATGCCACCCTCTGGAGACGCATTATCAACCACCACGATTTCGAATGTTGTAGCACGCGTAAATTCGTACACACTGGCGATCGAACTTCGCAAGTAATCCAGCGAATTCCAGTTCACGTAAATGATTGAGAGTTCCATGTATTCGATATACTCGTTCAATTAGAACGTAGTTTTGGGAAAGCTGATCAGCCCAAGTATCCACTCACTTCCAGATTGTTTCCTTGCCTCTCAGCTTGGCTATCTGCTGGCTTCGCAAGTATTTGATAAGCTTCGGGTCATCGACTTGCGGCATCTTCACCCAGCGTGCCGCGACATATCCATAGGCCAGTGCCAGCGAGCCCAGGATATAAGGACGATCAAACAATTTCTTGACGCACTTCGCGATGAGGAACACCGGATGATAGCCAGAAACGTAGTCCGTCTTGCCGTTCTTGACGATCCCGCCCCATTTTCCGAGCGAGGCGCCCGTCCAGCGATGATGATTCATCAGGATGTCCGAAAAGCTGGCGGAGCCCCAACCCAGCATATTGGCCTTCACCTCGTCCAGAGTATCCGATCCCGGACCCACCCAAAGCCCACCCATCGCGTCCCAGCAGTCGCGTTTGTAGATTTTTGCGCCGCCGCGCACGTGGAAGAGAGGATGCGTCTCCAGCTTCTTCACTCCGTTTTCCACGTGGTAGAGCATGCCGCCGCCGATCCCAAGTTTCGGATTTTCAGCGAACTTGCGAAAGGTGGCTTCAAAATAGCCCGGCTCGAAGGAAAGATCGCCATCGAGCTTGCACATGAAATCCCAGTCCTTGAAAGTCAGTGCGTTGTAGCCGTCGTAGAAGGCCTCGATGATGCCCGCGCCCCACTTCCGGTAGCCTCGATCCAGGCGTTTTACCCCACGGATCCACGTGTACCGGCGCGCCGCCTCTGCGATGATTTCTCCGGTTTTATCCTTGGAACCGTCATCCACAATCACCCATTCGCGCGGCAGAATCGTCTGCGCAGCCACGCTGGCTATCGTCCGCGGAAGAAATTCCTGTTCGTCCCGCACCGGTGTAATTAAGACATAGTTGACTTGAGTGTCGGTCATGAAAAGCTCAGGTGGCTTCCAATACTTAAGATATCAATGCACGCATTCAGGAGCTTTTCCACTCCGGCGATTTCGCGAGCCAATCTGGCCGTATCTGAGCTGGAAAATAGCTGGAACACAGGAAAATCAGCGCCCGAAGCTTGCCGTCAATGCGGGTGTCCGTCAACACGGCCTCCTTCAATTGCTTTCGAGCCTCCCGGATCTCATCGACGTGCAGCAGGATTTTGGCGTAGGCACTTCTCTTCATCGCAAACAAGTGCATGAAGTCCTTTAGCAGTGCTGTATGGTGATACTCGGATTCCAGCACCTCAAGCGCTTGAACTGTCGTCTCGGCCACTTGCAATCGGTGAGAAGAAAGAGACCCTGGACGACGCCGATAGGCTCCGATTTTGGCGGGATGGAAAACCATGGGACCGGTCAATAGAAGGCGTGTGAAGAAATAGAAGTCTTCGGCCTGACGAAAGCAGAAGGGCTTGTCGCCCAATTGCTTAAGCCTCGAGCGGCGAATACAGGAAAAGCTGGGATAAAAATTCCCAGGTTTTTGAGCGTATTGGTTCAGGAAGTTTCGCGAGGGGAAAACCTCGACCTTTGCATTTTGCAAATCGTCCTGAGGCTCCCAGCTCAGCTTGTCCTCTGAAAGGAAATCGACGTGTCCCACGAAGGTTGCTGCTGCCTCTGGATATTCGTTTGCAAGCCTGGATTGGATTTCAAGATAGGACGGATGCCAGATATCGTCTGAATCAATTAAAGCAATAATATCCCCTGAAGCCGCACGGCACAGCACGTTTCTTGATTCCGCAACACCTTGGTTTTTCTGTGAAAAGACTTTCAGTCGCGAACCATAGGAATCGAGGAGCGTTCGCGTGTGATCCGTGCTTCCATCATCCATCACCAGAATTTCATGGGGAGCAATCGTTTGGCGTAACACGGATTCCAGGGTGGCGCGTAAAGTGTCCTCTGCATTGTACGCCGGTATGACTACGCTCACCTTGATTGAGTTTTGATCTTTCATTCAGCTCTTACCCCTAATTTATGCTTTCACCACAAGTTAACTAGAATGGGTAGCTTCAAAGCTAGCGCCAGCGAACCTCTGCGTCCACTTGTGCAACAGCGGAGGGCGATAGACGGGCCGTTCGGGTTTGTGCCGAGGCCACCAGTTCCAATGGAGAGACTGCTTCGGCGTGTTCCCGCAGAATGGGTGCAGTCGCCGCGCAAATGCAGGCGATAGTCAGAAACCAGCTGATCCGCGATTGGTCGAAATAATTGGCGCCAATGAAGGCCAAAGTATTCGAGAACAGCGCGCAAGCCAGGAACCAGAGCAGCCATTCCTGGTTCTTATCGCCAGCTATCTTCTTGCGCGCATTGCCCAATCGCACATAACAGCGCGTCACCAGAGCGACAAAAAGGCAGAAGGCAAGCAAGCCGCCGCTTTCGCCAATAGCAATGTATTGGTTCTGAACGTCCCACATATCCCAGCCCCATTGGGAGGTGTCTTTGACCCCAATCAGCCACCATTCCCAAAAATGACGAAGGAATTGGTCCACCAGTTCCGCCCGGTGGTATCCGGAGGAACCACCCGTGAGGTCAATATGGGAGAGAACAAACCACACCGGAGCCTTCATGACCACGGCAAGTCCCGCGAGGGACAAAACGATTGTCCAACGAACGACTTTCATCTTTTTTCTGAGAAACCAGCAACCGATTCCCAGGAACCCAGCGGCATAGGCAAGTAACGGTGTGCTGGATTGGGAAGTGATTGTCATCAGCGTCGCCCCAATCAATCCCAGCCCGCCCATCACTTTCGACTTGCCATTCTTCCACAGAAGGATGAACAGGGGAATCCAGGTTGCAGCCACTGTGCCCGCGGGGATAGAGTGCTGGAAAACACCTTGAGATCGAATTTTCCCTTCGCGAATCTCTGGCGTCTGTACAACTCCGGCGACGAGCGCGAAATAATTGATCAGCTTCAGCTGCTCAATGACCATGCCAACTGCCAGGATGACGCTTAGTATGGCAAGCCATTTCAATGCACGATAAAGGTCGCTCTCGTCTCGAATGAGGAAGCGAAGCGCAAAGTAGCCTCCCAGGAAATCGATAAGATACCCCAGTTGGTTTACAAGCGCTTCCGTTTGTCGGAATAGCAGAAGTACACAAATTGCCTGAGTGAGAACACAAAAGAGGAAGGCACGGTCGATTTCGTTCAAACCGCCTACGATACGGGAGCCTTTGTCCTCCCCTTTCGGCCTTGAAATTATCATGCGGGCCAGGGTAATGAGAACCAGGACCCGAAGCGCCAGCCAATGAACGCCGGCGAAATAGAATTGAGCGCCCAGCCAAATAAGAAATGCTCCACTTAGAAATGGAATTATGACGAATTTCCGGGGCAGCACAAAAATCAAAAGGCCAAGGACCACGAGTAGAGCGAGAATCGCCGGAGTCATGACGGAGGCGGTCACACCTCCTCCGAAAATATGGGATTGTGGCACTGCGTCTGGCATATCAGCTAATCATGAAAAAATGAGCCACATTAGGGCAATGTGCCTGTAGCCTGCAATTTGTGACACGAAACCCTTTCTGAGATAAATTGTTCAAACTTGTCCGCGTTATTCTTCCAGTCGAAACTGGCAATTGCTTTTCTCGCGCCGCTCACCAGCTTTAACCGAAGGTCAGGATTTTGAAGAAGCAGGAGAATGTTCTTTGCCAGCGACTCTGGATCTCCAGGGGCCGACATGAGGCCTGTGCACCCGTGCTCCACATATTCGCGTGTGCCGCCGCTATCGGTAACGGCGAGCGCGCAGCCGCAGTTTGCAGCTTCCGCGGGTGGTAGAGCGTATCCTTCCGAGAGACTAGGACTAACGAAGATGGCGGCCTTGTTGTAAATGTTGTTCACAATGAAGTCCTGGGGAGGATTGCGGTGGTAGCGCGCCCAGGATGGGATGAGTTCCGAAGGCCTCGAGGTCCCGAACAAGATTACCTGGATACCGGGAATCGATTGCTTGACGATTTCCAATGCCCTGAGTCCGTCTTTCGATCCTTTGAAGGGCGTCGAAGAGTACATCATCGCAACTACGTCCCCTCTTTTCTCCACTGGATTCATAAGGCGATACTGATCATGGTCAATCGCGTTGGGAATGTAGCCAACGTCAGCACAGCCCAGCTGCTGGCCGACTTCAAGCAGCCACTTCGCAATGACCACCTTGTGTAGCGGCGCCTGCCACGTCGCATCCACCATTTCTTTCTCCCCCTGCCACGTTTCGTAATGTTGGATCAGGTAAAAAGGCTCTCCGCGGTCTGGTGGACAAGCAAGTACCGAATTCACCGTATGCCACCCGGAAGCGAATAACGCATCTCCAGGAGGAATATGGCGCGCGTCTGAATCCGAGACGAACTGAAGTACAACTCTCGGATCGATCCGTTGCCATTCGATCTTTGGGACCTCCAGAAGCGAATGAATTTTTTCAATCCCCTTGCGGATCCGGCCACGTAAGGAGAGCCTTTCCGGTGGTAAGTACTTCAAGCGCCGTGGATGCACGATCGAAACGCCGTGACCTCTCTCCACAAGATGATTCGCGTACTGGTAGATGATCTTGAAGCCGCCCATCGGCGCCCACGGATAGCAAGGCATTAAGAAAGTGATCCTCAATTTGAATGCGCTCCCGAACTAAAATTGCAGTTTGTTCTGAGACGGCTTGCTTGAAGAAAATATTTTCATCCGATTAAAGCCGTCTGCGCTAGAGCAAGGGCTCCTCGGGACGAGCACTGCGTTGCCTGATGACCAAAGCCTTTGCCAAAGCTGGCGCAATACTCGTCAAAATCCATTTAGTCATCACCTTTCCCGTCCAGTAGTAGCTCAATGCGGTTTTCAGGGACTGCCGAGCTTCTGCATAACGATTCTCCAGAAGTAAAAGGCTCGATATCCCACAGTGGATCTCCTGAAGCCTCTTATGAACGAGCTCCTTGTCGCGGATCTCAAGCCCTGGTCGTTGCAATAGCCATTTATCGTAGAGGCGTTTTTGGGTTTCGAAGCTTTTCGCCTCGTTTCTTCCGATCTCGATTAAACCGATCTCTCGGTCTGGAGTCCTGTCTATTGCCACCAGAATTCGATTCACCCGCACAATCGGCGTTTTCAGCGACAAACGCAGAAAAAAGTCTGAGTCCTCACACGTCCTGAAATTGGGGTCAAATCCCCCCAGTTCAGTCGCTTCTCTTTTCTTGACGAGCAGTGTTTGCAGATAGAAGCCGTGATAGCCATACACGATTCGCTTCGTCGCCCCGTTCATTACGGTCGATTCATCGTTCGTATCATAACCGGCATATTGAAACGCGCTTTTTCCTAGCTCAGAGTTATTCACAAAAGAGGCGTCCGTGACACAGGCGGAAGAGCCATGTGTCTCAGCCACTGCATTCACCTGGCATTCGAGCTTTTCAGGGAGCCATCTGTCATCCGAATCGAGAAAAGCGATCCAATCCCCTGTGCTCGCAGCCATGCCGGCGTTGCGCGCCCTTGCGGCCCCGCCTTGCTGTTGCCGCACAAGGCGGAGCGGGACCTGTTTTAGCTCGGCCTGGCGCTGTCCCTCACGGACAACTTCGACGGTATTATCAGTTGACCCGTCATCGACCACAATGATTTCGTGCGCGCGATAAGTCTGGGCGAGTACGCTAACGATTGCGGATTCCAGCAGCGAAGCCCGATTGAATGTAGGGATGATGACTGAAATGTTAGGCAAGGGTTCCTCAGTTCACTCGTCAAGCTTGAGAGCCCGATAGCTCTAGTTTCTTGGCCGGATTTAGTCTGGCAAGCAATTCCTTTTGTTCTCGGCGCCCAAAAACCAGGAAAAACGAGACAACTCCCGCGACCGCCGCTTGAAGGAGAATTACAGCGCACACCATCAGCACATTTGGAAAATCGATCCTTCTCCCCCAAATGAACCAAATAACAAATGAAGCTAACGCTGGGGGCAATATCGATCGCCCCAGCGACTTGAGATAATATCGATAAAGCGAGATGTTAAGAGACCTGCACACATATGCTGGCTGAATCAGGAGCTTAACGATGACCATCGGAACGAGTGAGCCCAAGGCTACGCCAATCATTCCATATTTTCTCGCCCAATAAAGACTCAGCAGAACATTTGCAATCCCTTCTGAAAGCGTGACAGCAGCCAGAAATCGATGTTTCGATACCCCAAACATGTAAGAGACTGACGGAAGCTGCGACACGTCACAAAAAATACCCAGAACGAGAAGCATCATAGGCCAGTAAGCATCAACGTACGCCGAGCCCATCCATTTTCCGATAAACTCTCTTCCATACAGAACGAGTGAAACGGCAACGATTGTCGATAGAGTGGCTGAGACCTTTGTTCCAATCAGAAAGACTTGCCTGATTCCGTCATAGTCAGAATTACCAAGGAGTTGACTGAACCACGGAGAAAGTATTCCCAGCATTGCAATGATCAAGGACAAAAATGCCTGCGATAGCCGGCCCCCGATCGAATAGTGGGTAACAGCAGCCACACTCACGAAGACACCCACCATCCAACCATCGATAGAGAACCGCAACTGGTCACTAATTTGAATAACTAGGGCATAACCACTGTAGTGAAACATTTCTTTGAACTTGGTAAGACTGGCTAACCTTCGGGATATGCGCAAGCCAGGTCGAATCTTCCTGAGGATCACGTAGTTGGCAGCATAGTTCAAGGCGTCGGTAATCAAGGAAATTCCTGCGAGAGCAATGATGCTCCCTCCGTTTCCAAGCACGAGGAGGATCAGGGTTGTCCGGACAAGTAGGATTAGAATGCCTGCCGACGCAGATAGATCAAAGCGCATGTGAGCGCTGATCGCACCGATGAAAGCTCTGCCGGGGAATCCGACGGCGAACCCGGCTCCCATCATTATTAGAACGGTTCTGAATACAGAAACGTCAGCGTCGTTTCGAACGAAAAAGCCAGACAGAAGTACAACGATGAGCGTGAGAAGAAAGCTGGCTATTCCAAGGGCTGCAAATGCAAAGAAAGAAGTCGAGACAGAACGATCGATTTCGTCTGGGTTTCCGTCGCCGATGGCCTTGCCAACATGGTACTGGACGGCTGTCACGATGCCGAGATCCAAGATGCCGTAATAGCCCAACACCGCCGCGATCAACGCCCAGAAACCGTAGGTCCGGTCACCAAGGTGGTGGACGATGAATGGCATCATGAAAAATGCAATGAATGTCGTCGTCACGAGACCAACGACACGTAGAGCCGAGCTATAGATGGCTAGTTGGGAGCGCTTCATGATGAACAGAATGAGCGGTGGACTCGACCTGTGGCCATAGATATTCAGAATGCCCCGTTCCAAAATGCGGACCTATGATGCCATGAAAGATAAAAGGTCCGATCGTGCTACGGTACGGTCTGCACAACAGCAGCTAAGCCGGACGGTGGACTAACTGAAGACGTGGATGACGAGTCCGATTGGAACGGACCAATATCCCAAAAACCACTGCCACTGGAAGGCCTGGGCCTTCCAGTGATGTCGTAACAGAGATCACCTAGGCCTGGTCTCGGCTGGCCGTTGCATAATCCATACAGATTGCCTCCCGCTTTGATTAAAGGCGAGCTTGGTGCAGGGGCACAGTTAGCGCCCAGCGACCCTGCCGTGCAAGCCGCAGGGAGGCTGAAGAAGTTTGAGGAACCAATGTTCTGAATACCGTGTTGGTCGCAAGAGTTAGCTGTCCCCGTGCAATTATTCGCCTTCCATGCAGTCCAAGAGCCCGTGTTGATTCCGCAGCACGACCAGCACGCGCCGGACGAATCGCAACTTTGATAGGCATTGTAGTCAAAGACCGCATAGGTACGAGGCGAGAGGTCGTTGTTAAATTTTTGGCTGTTTGACCAGGCATTGTTCTCAACTACGTTGTTTTGTGTGTCCTGCCAGAAAGCCAAGTATTGCTGCGTGTTGCTACCGCTCCCGATGAAGAGATTGTTCACCGCCAGGTCGCCATTGTCGAGCGACCCGGAGTTCAACCCCTGAAAATTGAACATGGTAAAGCCAACACCTAAGTTAGAGATGGCTACGTTATTAAAGAAGTAGTTTGTACCCCCGCTTCCCATGCACCCACCAGCGCCGCCCGCCTCCAGTAGATAGTAGCTCATCCCGGCGTTGTTTCCACTGCTGCCATCGAAGTAGTTATTATAGATGAACATCTGCGTTACAGCGCCGCTTCCGTAGCAGTGAATTGCATCGTGATGGTATGCGTTATTTGTACTGTCCCAAACCGCCCAGTCATGAAAGTGGTTGCCGTAAATGTAGAAGTGCAGCGCAGAGCCTTGAATGTTGTGGTCTGAATTATAGAGTTCAAGACCCGGACCTTCGGTAATATAATCTGTGCCACCCACGATGGTCCACGGCACATCGTGGAAAACGCTGTTCTTGATTGTTATGTAATTATTGTTGCCTTCCATACGAACACAATCTTGGCTGTTCTGGTTGTTGTCCTCAGAGCCATTTCCACTGCGCTGGTAAATGTTGTGGCAGTCGAGATTCTGGATGGTAAAATTGGATGTACTTCCTGTGATGGCGATTGCCGTGGTGCTGGGAGTTACATAAGTTAGCCCAGTCCCCATTGCAGTGTTCTGGATGGTTCCGTTACAAGCAGTGACTCTTTGAGTTGCTGCGTTCCACCCGCAGAGCGTTCCGCCGTCAATGACCCACCAACTCTGCCCACAGGAATTGATTGCGCCGCCGTCCGTGCAACTGTTGTTACTATTCCAGAACCAATACTGAGCAAGTAACTGCGCACCCGTATCAAACTTGAGCGTGATGGGAGATGTGTTGGTGCCACTAACCTGAAGCTGGAAAAGCGTTGCTCCGGCGCCAAGATTCCAAGTGCCACACAGGTACACGGTGTCTCCGGGGCCAATCTTCCCTGTCACCTTGGGGTAGCTGTTATTTCCGGCGGTGTTGAACCATGCGGCGGTCTGTGCGCTCTTCCCGTTGCAGACCGTCCCGCCAGAGAATGGGCCGCCGCTTTGTGAGATGTAGAAATTTTCTGCGCGAGCCGCCGGCGAGTTCGCCAAAAGCAACACAATAACTGTACATTGCGTGAAAATCAAAATCATCAAGCGGCGAGTGAGAAAGCCAACTTTTGTTTTCGCCGCGTGAAGCCCGCTGGGATCGAACTCTGTGGTCAACATCGCCGTCGCTCCGTCGTCGTGGGCGTACCCCACCTGCTGACATCGTAACAGGGGACGCAGCAAGCGATAGCTGTACCAACGTCTAGTAAGAGTACAGGCCTTTTCCTGTACCAAGACTGCCGCGTAAACAACGTATTGTCTGTAAGTTCGGGGAGCTTCGCGGCTCGCAAACCGGCCGCGCTCGCTTCACGGCGACAAGCGCCCCCAAAGCTTGCGTCTTTGGAGTTCATTCTCCGAGGCGCGCTGCATGAGTGGCCGATTGTGGTCGAACGACTTTTTCAGTGATTGGGCCAAGTGCAGCCAGTCGTATCCCCCAGCGAGCTTCGCTCGAAGGAAGTGGTCATCGTCACAGGAATTCACCGGGATACGCGGTAGAAAAAACCGGTTTTTCGCGAGAGTAGCTCTCCCGAGTATGGTACAGACCCCATTCTCAAACCCACAATTGCTTAGGGCATCTTCCAGATAATGCATGAAGATCTTGTCCTGCTCGGGAAAGGCAAAGGGGTAGGCGAAGGACTCGACTGCCGCCCCCAACTTGTCCTCGATGACTTCCTTCGAATAGCCAAGCTCGTATTCAATCTGTTTCGGCCCCAGCGAGCGCAGGTCCGGATGCGTCACCGTGTGAGAGCCGAAACAAATTCCTTCCCCGTGTAACTCGCGCACCTCCTTCCATGTCAGATAGTCGGCTCCCTCGATGCGTAGCGACTCATCCTTGATGCGATCCGTTGCCAGATAAATCGTGGCCGTGAAACCGCACTGCTTCAGCACGTCCATGGCAGCGGTGTAGAAATCGCGGTAGCCATCGTCAAACGTAATCACCACGGTCTTGGAAAGGTCTTCGCGATTCTCCAGGCCCACAACCAATTCGCCCGTATCCAGGGTCCGGTAGCCATGGTGGCGAAGCCAGCGCATCTGCTGTGCGAAGACTTCCGGCAACGTATTGATCTGGAAGTACGGGTGAGACTTGCCGAATAAATTGTCGGAAATGCTGTGATACATCAAAATCGGCACACAATTGCGTTCGTTTGGCCCGAATAATTGGACAAACGGGTGTCCGAAGTAAACTGTGGCGAATCGATCGAAACGTAACATGGAAGGAGAACCTCAGCCTTGCGCGTTTTTTCGAATCCCAACGGCGAAGGTTTACTTTCGAAGAGGGGGAGGGCAGCCTTCAAATTGCCCGGCGAAGGGCTGTAGGCTGCCCGAAATTCCTAATCGGCCGCGCCGACACGCGCACTCACAAGTTCCGTGACGCGCTGCGCAACTTCATCCTGCTGCTCGGACGTCATCTGCGGGAACATGGGCAAGGAAACGATTTCGGCGGCGACGTGCTCGGTCGCTGGGAATGCTC
>WNFL01378872.1_pt1 | contig 18997 bp, 16 predicted proteins | sample 5400361 | NCBI WGS metagenome assembly WNFL01 (sample SAMN13153351, study PRJNA577476) | soil metagenome | isolation source: 40 cm soil on Douglas fir-dominated hillslope | place: USA:California | collected 2013-09-17
CATGAGCGCGACTGAGCCGAGGGCGAGGGCGCCATTCACGTAGAGTCATACGTGTCAGGCCCCCGGAACGGGTGGAATGCTGGGCGCCATCGGGTGACTGAGGCCGCAGATGGCAACGTCGGGGCTCGGATGACAAAGGAATCAAGCTGAGACACTACGCGGGGGGCCGCGCGCCTTGACAAGCCGGAGGCGCTGTCCCAGAATCGCGCCAGCGTTCACCGGATCGAGCGCTCGTCACTGCCGAAGTATGCACCTTCAAGAGGAGGATCCAGTTCATGAGCACGATCAGTAGGCGGCGCTTTCTCGGGAACGCGGGATTGCTCGGCGTGGGAGCGGTGCTGGGGGAGGGCGCTCTCCGGAGTGTCCGGGCGGACAAGCCCCTCAACTTCTCGGGATGGGTCTTCAAGCCCGACACCGTGAAGGACTACGTCGACTTCTACAACAAGAAGCACGGCGGGCAGGTGAAGTACGAGGCGATCCCGTGGACCGCCTACCACCCCACCATGGAGACGCGCGCCTTCGCGGGCGAGATCGTGGACGTGATGTACTGCAACCACAACAACCGCGAGCGCTGGTACGAGAACGGCCTGATCCGGCCGGTCGACGACCTGCCCGGCACCGACGAGCTCAAGAAGAAGATGACCCCGGCGAACCTGGACAGCCTGAAGAGCAAGGACGGCAGCAAGCTCCTCGGCCTGCCCTACTTCACGAGCCTCTTCGTGCTCATCTACAACGAGCCGATGCTGCAGCAGGCCGGCATCAAGGCGCCCGCGAAGAGCTGGGACGAGCTGGTCGAGCACTGCACGAAGCTCAAGCGCGACAAGGTCAGCGACACCCCGTTCCTCCCCAACTGGAACAACAGCCCGTCGGGGACCATGCCCCAGTTCATGACCGATTGCTTCTCGGAAGGGGCCAACGTCTTCGACGCGAAGAACCGGGTGATCGTGGATCAGGAGCCCGGGGTGGCGCGCGCGATGGAGCGCTGGCAGAAGGTCTACAAGGCGGACCTCGTGAATCCCGAGGTTCTGACCAAGACCTCATCCACCGATACCCACCGCCTCTTCTGGACGGGGCGTTACGCCTACCACACCAATCACTCGTACTATCTGAAGACCATCGCGGGGGAGCCCGAGAACTCGAAGCTCGCCCCCAAGAAGGCCAAGATGGCGATGTATCCGGGGACGGGCCAGACCTACATGTGGACCGACTCCTACGTGGTGAACGCCAAGAGCAAGGCCCTCGAGGACGCGTGGAAGCTCACCAAGTTCCTGGGCGGGAACCTGAACGGTGACTGGTACGTCCAGCGGCAGTGGTGCTTGATCTCGGGCCTCGACAACCCGTACCCCGAGATGTACGACCACCCCGAGATCATCTCGTCCTACGATCGGTGGATCGACCTCAAGCTCCTGCGCGAGCAGTACAAGAAGGGCAAGGTCATCGCGGCCTACAAGGAGCCCTGGTACGGCGAGTACGACACCAAGGCGGTCGCCACCGTCCACAACATCATCCGCGGCACGACGACGGTGCCCAAGGGCCTGAAGGACCTGGTCGCGCTCCAAAAGTCGCTGGCCTAGTTGGTCCCCGATCTCCGCCGCTCGACGATCCCCCAGGGGATCCCGACCCCGGTGCCGGTGCCTCGCCTCGGGCTGCGCTCCATCCGCCTGTCCGAGGTCTCCTTCGCCTGGCTGCTCGTGGCCCCGGCCGTCCTCGCCATCGTGGTGGTGGTCGCGCTCCCGCTCGCCTACTCGCTCTGGCTGTCCTTCACGGATGTCAACCTGCTCCGCGCGGGCGGCGCCGCCATCGAGCTGTTCGGGATGCGGCTGCCGCTCTACCGCTGGGTGGGGCTGAAGAACTACCTGCAGGTCTTCTCGGATCCGCTCTACTGGGATTCTCTCTGGCGCACGCTCTACTTCGTGGGCGCCTTCGTGATCGAGGCAACTCTCGTCGGCCTCGGGGTGGCCCTCGTGCTGAACGAGCGCTTCCCGGGGCGTCCCCTGATGCGGAGCCTCCTCCTCGTCCCCTGGTCGCTGTCGCGCATCGTGGTAGGGCTGCTCTGGATCGGCATCCTCGACTTCGAGTTCGGCGCGTTCAACGGCTACATGCAGCGGCTCGGGCTGCTGACCGGGTCCATCGCATTCTTCAAGGACGGCTTCAGCGCGCTCAACATGCTCGTGTCGGTGTACATGTGGAACCAGGCCCCGTTCGCGACCCTCCTCTTCCTGGCCGGCATGCAGTCGATCTCCGAGGATCTCTACGCGGCCGCCGAGGTGGACGGCGCGGGCTACTGGCAGCGCTTCCTCTACGTGACGCTGCCCGCGCTCCGGCCCATCCTCTTCCTGGTGCTGGTGCTGTGCACGGTCAACGGCTTCCTGATGCTGGATCTGATCTACATTCTGACCTCGGGCGGGCCCGCCAATGAGACCACCACGATCTCGTGGCTCGGGTTCCAGACGAGCTTCGCCTTCTTCAAGTTCGGTCCCGGCACCGCGATCCTCTACACGCTCACCGGCCTCTGCCTGCTTCTGACCTTCATCTACCACCGGCTCATCCTGGCCCGCTTCGAGCCGGAGGCCTGATCGCGTGGCGACGGTGGCGGCGAGACCTCGGTACCGGGGCGGTAGCTACCGGAAGCGCTCCGCCCGGAGCCGTGCGCTCCTCTACGGCCTCATCGCGGTGGTTGCCCTCTGGCTCATCGGGCCTTTCATCTGGCTCTTCGTCACGAGTGTCTCCTACCAGCGGAACCTGGTCGCGCGGCCGTTGCCGTTCGTCCCGCCCGAGGTCACGCTGGAGAACTACCGGATGATCCTCGGCCTCGTGCGCTTCCACGCCGAAGGCCAGGCCGCCAAGATCCTGCCGTCGATGCTGAACACGCTGATCGTGGCCTCGGCGGTCACGATCGTGAACCTCGTGGTCGGCACCACCGCCGGGTACGCCTACGCCCGGTTCCGGTTCCCGCTCAAGACCTTCTCGCTCTTCGCGCTGCTGTTCACGCGCATGCTGCCCACCATCGTGCTGATCCCGGCCTTCTTCGTGATGTTCCGGGCGCTCGGGCTGCAGAACACCCTGACCGGGCTCGTGATCGCCTACTGCTCGTTCACGCTGCCATTCACGGTGTGGATCATGAAGGCCTATTTCGAGACGATCCCGGCCGACCTCGACAAGAGCGCGCTCGTCGACGGCTGCAATCGCCTGCAGGCCTACTGGCGGGTGGTGCTCCCCGTCTCGGGGCCGGGCCTGGTGGCGGGCGGGGCTTTCACGTTCATGCTGTGCTGGAACGAGTTCGTGGTGGCCCAGGTGCTCAACACCAAGCCGGGCACGACGACGCTCCCCCCGGTCATCGCGGCCATGAACGGGCAGGTGAACGTGGACTACTCGGTGATCGCGGCGTCCGGCTTCCTGGGCGCGTTGCCCGCGGTCCTGCTCGTGCTGATCTTCCAGAAGTACATGGTGCAGGGGCTCACCGCGGGATCGGTCAAGGGCTGAGGCTTCCCGCGGTCTATCGCGATCCGCCCTCCTGGACGACGAAGAGGCGCCAGTCGTCGGGGACGCCCTTGAGGCGGTGGGTGCCGCGGTCGACGAACTGGAGGCCGGAGCCCGCGACCAGATCTCTCACGGTGCTGGAGACGAGTACCTCGTCCGGGCCGGCCAGGGCCGCGACGCGGGCGCCGATGTGCACCGCGATGCCGACCACGCCGTCGCCGGCCAGCTCGCACTCGCCGGTGTGCAGGCCGGTGCGCACCTGGAGCCCCAGGGTGTGGACCCGCTCGCGCACGGAGCACGCGCAGCGGATCGCCCGGGCCGGGCCGTCGAAGGTGGCGAGCAGGCCGTCACCCGCGGTGTCCACCTCGCGGCCCCGGAATGCGGCCAGCTCTCTTCGCATCATGGCGTGCCAGCTGCCGCGCAGCTCACGCCATCGCCCATCCCCCATCTCGGCCACGCGCTGGGTCGACGCGACGATGTCGGTGAACATCACGGTGGCCAGCACCCGATCCGGCTCCAGCCGACGCCGCTCGCCGGTGATGAATTCCTCGATCTGGTCCGCGATGATGTCCTGGGTCTCCGGATCGACCACGAAATGGTCGGTCCCGGGAATCTCGGCGTAGGTGGCCCCGGGTATGTGCTCGGCCAGGTAGCGGCCCGTCCTGACCGGAACGAGCTCATCGCCGGCGCGATGGAGGATCAGGGTCGGCACCCGGATGGCGGGCAGGAGATGGCGGACGTCGACCTCGTAGTTGGCCCGGATCAGCGAGAGGACCGATCCGGGGCTGGCCGCGGCACGCTCGATCCGGGCAAACCGCTCGAGAAAGGCCTGGTCCCCGCGCCGGCTCGGCACATTGAGAAGACCGAGCACGCCCTGGCCCCAGCGCTTGTCCAGCTCGCCGAGGAACAGATCGAGCCGCTCGCGGGTCACCCCCCACGGGTCGGCGCTCATCGACGCGAAGGTGCCGTAGAGCACGAGGGCGGCCGTGCGCTCCGGGTACGTGGCCGCGAACATCAGGCACATCGGGCCGCCCTCGGACCAGCCATAGATGGTGGCGCGCTCCGAGCCCGCCGCGTCCATCACCGCGCGCACGTCGCCGCTCCGCTCTTCGAGCGTCTGCTCCGCGACCCGGTCGGAGAGTCCTTGCCCGCGCTTGTCGAACACGATCACCCGCGCGAACGCGGTGAGCCGCTTGAGCAGGTGCTCGTTGATCGGCAGCTCCCACAGGAGCTCGACGTGCGAGATCGTGCCGGGGATCAGCACGATGTCGCGCGGGCCGTCGCCGAACACGCGGTAGGCGATGTGAACGTCACCGCTCTTCGCGTACCTGATGGGAGCTTCCATGTCGCCCTCCCGTGACCTGGCGCCGCGCTCGGCGGATTTCGCGTCAGTCCGGCAGGTAGAGCCGGGCGACGTGGTCGTCGGTCACCAGACCGTCGGGGGTCACCGTGAAGTTCGACGTGATGAGGCCCCGCGCCCCCGCGAAGCGGCCCTCGCCGCCGGTGATCCGCCACATCACCACCCCGTGACTCCCGCGGCCGTGCGGCGCCGGTCCTACGTGGCCCCGGCCCACCGTGTCGAAGGTGACGGAGCCCGCGGCCCCGTACGTGATGGTCCCGTCCTCCACGAAAGTGCCGTCTGGGTCGCGCTCGACCCGCGACTCCAGCACCGCGGACTCGCCCGCGACGGGCTCGATGGCCGCGGTCACGCCGCCCGGCCCCAGCACCGCGCGCCACGCCTGGCTCGGCGCGGTGGTGCGGGCCTGGCGCTTCGTGGTGGAGCCGGGCACCGGACCGCCGTGCCCCCGGAACTCGAGCGCGAAGACGATCTCCCTCACGGCTAGAACACGATCACGCCGCGGCCGAGCTCGCCGGCGGCGAGCGCGCGGAACGCCTCGTTGGCGTCCTCCAGCGCGTAGCGGTGGGTGATCATCTCGTCGATGCGGAGCTTGCCGGCCTGGTAGAGGCTCACCAGCCGCGGCAGGTCCTCGCGGGTGCGCGCGCTACCGTAGCTCGAGCCGCGGATCACCCGCTCGCCGGTGACCAGGGGGCGCACGTCGAGGGGAATCGTGGCCCCGGTCTCGGGCACCCCGATCAGCACGCAGGTGCCGCCCGGGGCCAGCGCGTCCACCGCCTGGATGATCGGGCGCGTGGCGCCCACCGCCACGAAGGTGAAGTCGGCGCCGCGGCCGGTGATGGCGCGGATGGCGGCGGCCGGGTCCTCCTTCGATGCGTCGATCGCGTGGGTGGCGCCGACCGCGCGCGCGAGGTCGAGCTTCGATGCGAGGAGATCCACCGCGATGATCGGATGCGCGGCGACCATCGCGCCGCCCTGGATGACGTTGAGGCCGACGCCGCCCACCCCGAAGACGGCCACGCTGGCCCCCGGGGGCACCGCGGCGGTGTTGATCACCGCGCCGACCCCGGTCATGACCGAGCAGCCGATGAGGGCCGCGCGGTCGAGCGGCATCGCGGGGTCGATGCGGATCGCGCACGACTCGTGCACGACGGTGCGCGAGGCGTAGGTGGCCACGTGACCGTAGTGGTAGACCGGCGAGCCGCCAAGACTCATCCTGGTCGTCCCGTCGGGCAGCACGCCCCGGCCGGGCTGGCGGCGCTCGCAGAGGTTGGGCCGGCCGATCACGCAGTAGTGGCAGCGCCCGCACGTGGGCGCCCACGAGAGGATGACGTGATCGCCCACCTTCAGCTCCGTCACTCCGGGGCCGAGGGTCTCCACCACGCCGGCGCCTTCGTCGCCCAGCACGATCGGCAGGGGGACGCCCTTCCACGAGCCGTCGGCGGCGTGCAGGCAGCTGTGGCAGACGCCGCTCGCGGCCATGCGCACCAGCACCTCGCCCTGGCGCGGGGCCTCGAGGGCGACCTCCTCGACCCGCTGGGGCTTGCCCTGCTCGAAGAGAACGGCTGCGCGCATGAATGCCTCCGTGGGATTCAGCGACTGTAGCGGATCCGCGGATCGAGATAGCTGTAGAGCAGATCCACCGCCAGGTTGATGGTCATGAACAGGACCGCGATGAAGAGGATGGTGGACTGGGTCAGCGGGTAGTCGCGCTGGTAGATGGACCACAGCACCAGGCGGCCGATGCCGGGGAGGGTGAAGACCTCCTCCACCACCACGGTGCCGCCCAGCAGGATGCCGATCTGGAGCCCCACCACCGTGACCACCGGGATGAGCGCGTTGCGCAGGGCGTGCTTGAGCACGACGACGCGCGAGGCCAGCCCCTTGGCCGCGGCGGTGCGGATGTATTCCGAGTTGAGCACGTCGAGCATGCACGCGCGGGTGGTGCGCGCGATGTTGGCCGCGCTCGCGGTGCCGAGGCAGAGCGCGGGGAGCAGCATGATGGTGAGGTTGCGCCGGGGGTCGGCCCAGAAGTCGACCCACATCACCGGGGGCATCCAGCGCAGGTAGAGCGAGAAGAAGAGGATGAGCATCGTCCCCTGCCAGAATACCGGCACCGAGAGGCCGAGGAGGGTGCCCACGCGGGTGACGTTGTCCACCGCCTGGTCGCGGCGGACCGCGGAGACGATGCCGGCGGTCCCGCCCAGCAGGAGCGCGAACACCATCGCGAACATGGTCAGCTCCAGGGTGACCGGCAGCCGCTCCAGGATGAGCGCGACCACCGGCTTGCCGGTCCGCCACGAGGTGCCGAAGTCCCCCTGCACGAGCCGGCCCAGCCAGCGCCCGTACTGCAGGTACCACGGCTGGTCGAGCCCGAAGAACCGCTTCAGCTCGGCCACCATCGCCGGGCTGGCGATGGCGTCCGCGCCGATCATCTGCTCGACCACCGTGCCCGGGATCAGCCGCAGCATCAGGAACACCAGCACCGTCAGGCCCAGCAGCGTGAGGGCCATCGAGTACAGGCGAACGACCAGGTATCGCGTCACGCGAGATGGCGCGCCCGGATTGTCCGCGCACAATGCGGAACCGAGCGCGCGCGCCCGGATGAATGTGGTGGGGGGGTCTGGGGGAGGAGCGGCGCCGCTCCCCCCCAGATCAGAACAAGCATTCTAGGCTTTATCCAGCCAGGCCCCGTCGAAGCCGTAGAGGAGCGTCGTGGGATGCTGCTTGAAGCCCTTGACGCTCGCCTGGGTGAAGTCGATGGTCTCGGCCGAGAAGAGCCAGAGGTGCGGGACATTTTCCAGAATTTGGATCTGCACCCGGTCGTAGATCTCCTTGCGCTTCTTCTGGTCCATCGTGCGCCGGCCCTCCTCGAGCAGCCCGTCCAGGTCCGGCACGCTCCAGCTGTTCCAGTTCTGGCCCTTGGTGGAGTGCAGCGCGCGGAAGAACGCGGTGTCCGGGTCGGCGTAGCCCGGAGTGGTGTTCATCGTCATGTCGAAGTCCTTGGCGAGCCACCGCTTGATCCAGATCGCGTACTCGACCTGCTCGATCTCCATGGTGATGCCGATGCGCTTGAGCTGGTTGGCGATGACCGGCGCCCCCGCCACCATGGTCGGGAAGGTCGGGATCACCATGCACTTCACGGTGAAGCCGGCCGCCTGGCCCGCCTCCGCCATCAGCTTCTTGGCCTTCTCGACGTCCGGCTTGTAGTACTTCATCCACGCCTCTTCGGGGAGCTGCCACTGCTTCATCGGCGCGGTGGCCGGCGCGGTGAGGCGCCCGAAGCCGGCCGCGGCCACCCGCAGCACCTGGCTGCGGTCCACCGCCCAGCTGATGGCCTGCCGCACCCGCACGTCCTTGAGGGGGCCGCGGGTCGCGGTGATGTTGAGGTAGTCGTAGCCGAGGCGCGAGCTGCGGTAGCCGGTGAGGGTCTTCTCGTCCTTGAGCAGGTTGTAGTTCTTGTTGTCCTCGATGAAGGCGTGGTGGATCTGCCCGGTGCGCAGCGCGGCCACGATGTTGGCCTCGTCGGGGATGACGCGGAGCACCAGCTCGTCCACGTAGGGGAGACCCTTCTTCCAGTAGTAGGGGTTCTTCTTCAGCACGAGCTGCTGCTCCACCTTCCAGTCCTCGAGCATGAAGGGGCCCGTTCCCAGCGCGGCCTTGTTGAGGTCGCCGTGCTTCTTGATGCCCGCCTCGCTGATGATGAAGCCCCAGAACCCGCCGAGGGCCGCGAGCAGCCCCGCGAACGGCTCCTTGGTCACGAACTTCACCGCGTACTTGCCGGCCGGCTCCACCTTGTCCACCGCGATGAAGTCGGACTTGCCCGGGGACTTCTCGAAGAGGCGGTCGAAGGTGAACTTCACGTCCGCGGAGGTCAGCTCCTGGCCGTCGTGGAACTTCACGCCCTGGCGGAGCTTGAAGGTCCAGATGAGGCCGTCCTTGCTCGTCTCCCACGACTCGGCCAGCTCCGGATTCGGGGTCATGCTCTCGTCGAAGCGCACGAGCTGGCTGTACATCATGGGCGAGCGCCGGCTGCGCGAGAGCGCGGGGACGAGCTGCGGGTCGAGCCCGGTGGCCTCGGTGGCCTGCGCCGAGATCAGGCTGCCGCCCGGCTTCGGGCTCTGCGCGGCGGCGCGCCGGCCGACCGCGAGGGCGCCGAGCGTGAGGCCGCCCGCCTTGAGGAGCTGGCGGCGGCTGAGGTGGGAGCGGGGCGAGCCGTGGTCGATGGGCATGGTCGTTCCTCCTGTGTCGGGATCAGCGGGCGCCGGGGTCGAGGACGTCGCGCAGGCCGTCGCCCAGCAGATTGAAGGCGAGGACCGTGATCATGATCGCGATGCCCGGAAAGACCGAGATCCACGGCGCGGTCTCGAGATAGGTCCGTCCCTCGTTCAGCATGTTGCCCCAGGACGGGGTGGGGGGCTGGGCGGAGAGGCCCAGGTAGCTCAGCGACGCTTCGATGAGAATGGCCTGCGAGAGGGCCACCGTGCCCTGGACGACGAAGGGCGAGATCACGTTGGGCAGCACGTGCTTCAGCGCGACCACCCAGCGGGTGGCGCCGAGCGCGCGAATGGCCTCCACGTACTCCTTCTCCCGCTCGGCGAGCACCGGCCCGCGCATGACCCGGGCGAAGAGCGGCACGTAGACCACCGCGATCGCGATCACCGCGCTGTTGACGCCGGGGCCGCGCATCGCGGCGACCCCGACCGAGAGCAGCAGCCCGGGGATGCTGAAGAAGATGTCGAGCACCCGGTTGATGACGTTGTCCCAGGTCCCGCCCAGGTAGCCCGCGGCCAGCCCGAGGATTCCCCCGAGCGCCATCGCCACCGCGATCGAGGTCACCGCCACGTAGAGCGAGATGCGGGTGCCGTGGATGACGCGGCTCAGCACGTCGCGCCCGAAGCGATCGGTGCCGAAGAGGGCCTGGGCGCTCGGCCGGGCCTCGATCAGGTCGAAGTTCTGGTCGTCCGGGTCGCGCGGGGCGATGGAGCCGGCGAACGCCGCCACCAGCACGATGGCGACCACGCAGACCGCGCCGCCGACGACCACGGCGCTGTGGGTGACGCGGCGGAGCTGGCGGCTCCATCGAAGCCGGTGCGGCGCGACGGTCGTCGTGCCGAGCACCCCTTCGGACCTGACTTGCACGGGGGAACACTAGGCTCTGGGCCCCCACCTGTCAAGCGGAGCCCCCGGGGCGGGAAACATGACAGGTGGTTAATTGTTTAAGGATTATGATCATTCCGATGCGATCGCACATCCTGGCGGCGGCCCTCGGCGTGCTCGCGACGGCGGCCGGGGCGGGAGCCCAGACCCCCGACAGCGTGCTCCTCGAGGAGCTCACCTGGACGGAGGTCCGCGACGCGGTCCGCGCGGGCAAGACCACCATCATCATCCCGGTCGGCGGCACCGAGCAGAACGGCCCGCACATGGCGCTGGGCAAGCACAACGCCCGGGTGAAGGCGCTCTCCCAGGATGTCGCGCGGCAGCTCGGCGATGCCCTGGTCGCGCCGGTGATCGCCTACGTGCCGGAAGGCGCGATCACCCCGCCCACCGCCCACATGCGCTATCCCGGCACCATCACCACCCCGGACGACGCGTTCCAGAAGGTGCTGGAGTGGGCGGCCCGGAGCTTCAAGCAGCACGGCTTCCGGAACATCGTCCTGCTCGGCGACCACGGCTCCACCCAGGCGGGACAGAAGGCGGTCGCGGCGCGGCTCAACCGCGAGTGGGCCGCCGGCGGCGCGCGCGTGCACGCGATCGAGGAGTACTACCGGGCCGCCGAGACCGAGGTGCCGCGGCTGCTCCGCGCGCGCGGCTACTCCGAAGCCGAGCTGGGCCGGCACGCCGGGCTCACCGACACCGCGCTGATGCTGGCCACCGACGCGCGCCTGGTCCGCGCGGATCGCCTGCGCCCCGGGAGCCCCGGCGACGGGGTGGACGGCGACCCGACCCGCGCCACCGCCGAGCTGGGCCGGCCGGGCGTCGAGCTGATCGTGAGCCGGACCGTGGACGCGGTCCGAAAATCCATCTCGCATCGCTGAGGAGACGACACGTATGGCTGCCACGCTGCGCTGGATCGCTTCGATCGTTGCCCTGTGGGCCGGGGTCGCCGCCGCGCAGGGCGCGCGCCCGGTCGAGACCGTGCCGGGCATGCCGCCGGTGCCGGATCCCGCCAACCTCTACAGCGAGATCCGCTCGGACAAGCTCAGCCCCGCGGTGGCGGGCGCGCTCCCGCGCATCTACGTGCCGAACCGGCAGGGCAACGACGTGACCGTGATCGATCCGGCCACCATGAAGGTGGTGGACCGCTTCGCGGTGGGCATCAACCCGCAGCACGTGGTGCCCTCGTGGGACATGAAGACGCTGTGGGTGACGAACAACGCGGAGGGGCGCCCGGACGGGAGCCTCACCCCCATCGATCCCACCACCGGCAAGCCGGGCAAGACCATCATGGTCGAGGACCCGTACAACATGTACTTCACGCCGGACGGGAAGTCGGCGATCGTGGTGGCGGAGGCGCTCAAGCGGCTCGACTTCCGCGATCCCCAGACGATGGCGATGCAGTACTCGATCGAGGTGCCCCAGTGCAAGGGCATCAACCACGCCGACTTCTCCATCGACGGGCGCATCGCCATCTTCACGTGCGAGTTCCAGGGCAGCCTCGCCCGCATCGACCTCGCCAACCGGAAGGTGCTGGGCTATCTCAAGCTCTCGCGGGGCGGGATGCCCCAGGACATCCGCAGCTCGCCCGACGGCAGCCGCTACTTCGTGGCCGACATGAAGGCGGGCGGCGTCTTCGTGGTGGACGGCGCCACCTTCACCGAGACCGCGTTCATCAAGACCGGGATCGGCACCCACGGACTGTACCCGAGCCGCGACGGCACCAAGCTCTACGTGGCCAATCGCGGCACGTCGCACGTCTTCGGGCCGCCCAAGGGCAAGGGCAGCGTCTCGGTGATCGACTTCGCCACCCGCCAGATCGTGGCGACCTGGCCGATTCCCGGCGGGGGCAGTCCCGACATGGGCAACGTGAGCATCGACGGCAAGGTGCTGTGGCTCTCCGGGCGCTTCGACAACCTGGTCTACGCCATCGACACCACCAGCGGCGAGGTCCGCAGCATCCGCGTCGGCAAGGAGCCGCACGGCCTCACGGTGTGGCCGCAGCCGGGGAGATACTCATTGGGCCACACCGGCAACATGCGCTGATGTGCGGGGACGGGAAGTGCTGAGAGTGAAGAGAAGCCAGCTCAGCGCGACCGCGAGCGGGGCCGCGCCGAACGGGAGCGTGTAGGAGCCGGTCAGGTCATAGAGGAAGCCGGCCGCGGCGGGGCCGATCGCGGCGCCCAGGCGCCAGCCGAGCGTCAGGATCCCCATGATGGCGCCGATCGCCCGCACCCCGAAGACTTCCGGGATCACCTTGGCGACCATGGTGTCGGAGGCGGCGAACCCGACCCCGAACAGCACGAGCGAGGCGAGCAGCGCCGCCCGCGACGGAAACCACAGCAGCCCGAGCAGCGCGACAATCTCGAACACGTAGGCCACGTTGATGGTGAGGCGCGTGCCGACCCGGTCCGAGATGAATCCCGCGGTGAGCCGTCCCGCCACCGAGCCGATCCCGTAGGCGGTCAGGGCGAGCGAGGCGTCGGCCAGGCTCACGCCGCGGTCGCGCGCGAACGGGACCGCGTGCACCGAGATCATGATGGCGAGCCCGCCGAGCAGCAGCCAGGAGAGATTCAGTCCCCACTGGCGCGGGTCGGCGAGGGACTGGCGCAGCGTCACCCCCGCGCCGACCGGGCCTGGCGCCGCCCGCAGGAGGTCGCGCCGCTCGGTGGGGCGCGGGAGGCGCACCGTGATCGCGGCGCAGAAGCTCAGCAGCCCGCAGCCGCCGCCCAGGACGCAGTAGGCGGCGCGCCAGCCCATGTTCGTGATGAGCCAGGCAGCCAGCGGGCCGCCGCTGATGTAGCCGAGATTGAACCCTACCAGCACCAGGGCGAGCGCCAGGCCCCGGCGCTCGTCGAACCAGTGGGTGACGGTGGCGGTGCTCAGCAGATAGAAGCTCGACATGCCGATGCCGCCCAGGATCCCGATGAGCAGGTAGAGCTGCCAGAGTGCGGTGACCACCGAGACGAGCGCGAAGGCGGTGCCGGCCAGGACCACCGTGACCACCAGGAGCAGGCGGGGACCGCGGCGGTCCGCGAGCGCGCCGACCCCGAAGCCGGCCACGCCGCCCACCAGCAGGTTGACGGACAGCGCGGCCGAGATCGCGCCGCGGCTCCAGCCGAAGTGCTCGGCGAGCACGGGGAGGAAGACGCCGTAGGCGGCGAGCGGCGTCGAGATGCCGTAGCTCACCACGAAGAGCGCGCCCACGATCAGCCAGCGGCGGGTATCCGGACGCGGCATCAGCGCGCGCTCGGGCCGGACGGGAGGGAGATCAGGCGGGCCGCTTTCGCCGCAGCAGGTACCGGTGCTCGCCTTCCATCACCAGATCGCCCGCCTGGTTGTGCACGGTGGCGCGCATGACGACCACCCCGGTGGTGCGCCCGGGCTCGAGCGCGGTGATGGTGAGCGCCGGGTACACGGTGTCTCCCACGTAGACCGGCTTGAGGAAGCGGGACGACTGCTCGAGGAACGCGATCAGCGATTCGCCGATCCCGTGCGGGAACATGCCCGCGCCGGCCGCGGCCTGCGCGGTGACGAGGAGCCCGTGGGCGAGCAGGTCGCGGTGGCCGTGGGTGTGGCAGTACTCGCGGTCGTAGTGGATCGGGTGGTTGTCGGCGGAGGCGAGCTGGAAGGCCGCGAAGAGGGCCTCGGTCATGGTGCGGGAGGGGTTGAGGAAGCGCTCGCCCAGCTGCAGATCCTCGAACCAGCGCGGCTCGGCGAGCCGGTGCGCGCCCGGAGTGAAGGCCGGATCGGGCACGGACGGCCTCCCGCTCGCCGCGCTAGCGCGCCGGCGCGGGCGCGGCGGCGGGCGCGTGGGACGGGATGCGTCCGGGCAGCAGTGAGACGAAGAGCGTGGTGAGCGACGAGATGCCCGCCATCACCAGCAGCAGCGTGGTGAAGCCCGCCGCCTTGACCGTCGGCCCCAGCAGGTACACCGCGAGCGCGCTGACCCCGAAGGACACCGCGAGGCGCATGCCGGCCACCCGGGAGCGCATCCGATCGTCCACGTACTGCACGATCATGGCGTCGATGAACGGGATGGCGCCGAACACGACCACCATGAACAGGAGCATGAGGGCGTACAGCGCCCAGCCCTCCGAGCGCGCGGCCAGCGCGAAGAGCGGGACCTGCGCGGCCACGATGGGCAGGTAGACGTACTTGAGCGGGTAACGATCGATGAGCTTGCCCACCACGATCTGGGCGAACGAGGCGATCGCGTAGACCACCGCGAGGAGGACGCCGAGGGTCGCCGGATTGTCCACCAGGCCGCGGAGCCGCTCGGCGAGGAGCTGGTTGTTCCCGTTGGTGGTGAAGTTGAAGATCATGCTGCTCGACACCGCGGCGAGCGACATCACGAAGAAGATCCGCGCCAGCAGCGAGGGCGGCAGGTCCACCTGGCGCCGGGGTTTCTTGGCGGGCGCCATCTCCTCCCGGGGAACGACGAGTGCGAAGGCGACGCCGCACGTGATCGCGAGCAGGGACGGGACCACGAAGGCCATGCGCCAGCCCACCTGCTGGACCAGGAAGCCGGTCAGGATCGCCGCGAAGGCGATGCCCAGGTTGCCCGCGAGCCCGTTGAGGCCGATGGTGAAGCCCGGGCGCGTCGAGTTCTGCACGATCATCGGGATGCCCACCGGGTGATAGATGGACGCGAAGGCCCCCATCAGGGTGAGCGCGACCGCGAGCTGCCAGGGCCGCTGGGCCGCCGACACCACCAGCCCGGCGCCTCCGAGCCCCAGGAAGAAGATGATCATCATCACGCGCCGGCCCCAGAGATCGCCGAGGCGCCCCGCGGGCAACGAGCCCAGCCCGAACATCACGAAGGCGCCCACCGTGTAGGGCATCAGGTCCTGCCAGACCATCCCCCACTGCGCCGCGATCCCGGCCACCGCGGTGGCGAAGATCAGCAGGAAGAGGTGGTCCATCGCGTGACCGACGTTCAGGAGCAGCGCGGTGGGGCTCGTGTTCGACATAGGGCGATTGGTCTCCGCTACGTTGCGGGATAGCCGCGATTGCCGTAGAGCATACCGTACCGCGCGGCCCGACGGGCGCTCATTTGGCCTGGGGCGGATGCCCGAGCGCCCGGTCCGCGCGCTCGATCAGCACGTTGGACGGCAGCCGGGGATCGAGGGCCTTGCGGGCGCTCTCGCGGCCGGCCACCGGCAGGATCGCGGGATCGAGCAGGCCGAGCTGGACGAGCACCGAGGCCTGGTCCCAGTAGATGTGCTCGTGGGCCAGCTTGCCGTCGCGGAAGCGCACGATCGCGACCAGCGGGATCTCGACCCGCTTCCCGGTGGGCGCCAGTCCGGGCAGCATCCAGTCCATCCGGATGGAGTGCGTGAACCTGAACACCATCTCGTCCACGATCTGGTCGTCGCCGATGGTGCGCGAGACGGGCGTCATCTCGGTGTCCGGGGGCATCTGCGGGATGAAGCGCCGGGAGTAGAACGTCCGCAGCGCGTCCCGGCCGACGCCGCCGGTCAGCACCGGGATGTGGTTGACGTAGGCGTCCTCGACCATGGTGGCGAGGGTGTCCTCGGTGTCGCGCGTCGCGAACTCGAACCGCACGTGGTCTTCCCAGAGCGCGCTCAGGCGCCCCTGGGCCGGCGTGAGGGCGGGGCCGGGAGTCGGACGCTCGGGGTCGCTCGCCATGGCGGCCCCCACAGTACAGGGGCTCCAGAAACCCGGCAAGCGCGGGACTACAGCGGGTCGAAGCCGCAGAAGCGGAGCTCGATCGCCCCGCTGCTCAGGGGATCGAGACTTGGATACCGGCCGACGATCTCGTTCCAGGCGGTGTGGAGCTCGCGGTTCGCGGTCTGCAGCGACGGGTCGCCCAGCATGTCGCCGAGGCCCACCTCCGGATTGCCTTGCTTGGCCCGCGTGAATCGCTCGTAGAAGCGGATCTGCTCGACCGCGGCCACCAGGATGTGGCCGTGAATCTCGCGCAGCGGCGGGGGCGGGTCGAGTCGCTCGAGCCGGGCGAGGACGCCGCCCTGCCGCTCCCGGTAGAGCTCGTAGAGGCGCGCGTACTCGGCGGGGGTCCGGGACGTCCGCAGCACGCCGTCCATGTTGATGCGGTGGGTGATGCCCTCGTCCAGGACGCGGGTGAGGGCGACGAAGTATGCCAGCTCGTCGTGTCGCGTGAACGAGCCGGTCTTGGTCGGGATCCAGAAGAGCTTGTACATCCAGCCCCGGCTCGGCCAGTGGGTCTCGCCCACGCGCCGATTCTGCACCCACTCCGTCGCGTCCACGAGCCCGACCACCACGTGGCCGCCGTGCTGGGACAGCAGCGCGAGGGTCAGCGAGATGACGAAGATCACGAGCACCACCCGTAGCAGGCGCACCTGATGCCGGCGCCGCGCGGCCACCGAGGCGTGGGTCTCCACGAAGCGCTGGAGACCGTCGGCGACGGACGGATCCATCCACGCGCCGTGCCCGTCGGGACAGCGGCTCACGAAGAGCCCCGCCACCGGCAACGGATGTCGAAGCAGGTCGCGCCGGCAGGATGGGCAGGCGGTCGGGACCGACTGCTGCACGCGGGCGCCATTCAGGATGTCGGCCAGCACCGCATCGATGCTGGTCGGCCGGTCGCCCTCGAGCGCGGTGTCGATCTGCTGGAGCCGGCCCCCCTCGAGCCACATGGGCAGGGGAGGGTGCAAGGCGGATACCGCGCTCGAAGAGACGCGAAGCCGCGGACTTCCACGCGCTCGCCTCGCCCGGCCTGACGCCTGGGGGCAGCGGCTTGACGCCACGCGGCGGTGCCGTGATACTCGCCCCATGCTCAGCGACGAAGGCCTCGACCTCATCTTCCGCGACGCGCGCACCCACAAGGTGTGGCTGGACCGGCCCGTGCCGGACGATCTCCTGCGCCGGGTCTACGATCTGGCGCGGCTCGGACCGACCAGCGCCAACTGCAGCCCGATGCGCCTGCTGTTCCTCAGGTCGCGCGCGGCCCGGGAGCGGCTGCGGCCGGCGCTGAATCCGGGCAATGTGGACAAGACCATGCAGGCCCCGGTGACCGCGATCATCGGCCACGCGGTGGACTTCTACGACGAGCTCCCCCGCCTGTTCCCGGCCGCCGACATGCGCGCGAACTTCGCGGGCAAGCCCGAGTTCGCGGCCGCGACCGCGTTCCGCAACGGCAGCCTCCAGGGCGCCTACCTGATGCTGGCCGCCCGCGCGCTCGGCCTCGACTGCGGGGCCATGTCCGGCTTCGACAACGCCAAGGTGGACGCCGAGTTCTTCCAGGACGGACGGGTGAAGTCGAACTTCCTGTGCAATCTGGGTCACGGCGATCCGACCAAGCTCACGCCGCGCGGGCCGCGCCTGCCGTTCGACGACGCCTGCCGCATCCTCTAGAGGAGATCCGATCATGGCATCCAAGCTCCTGGGAGCCCACGTCAAGCGCAAGGAGGACCCGCGCCTGATCACGGGCGTCTCGCAGTACGTGGCCGACATCGCGATGCCCGGCATGCAGCACGTGGTGTTCGTGCGAAGCCCGCACGCGCACGCGCGGGTCCGCGGCATCAAGAGCGCCGCCGCCGCGAAGCTCCCGGGGGTGGTGGCGGTGGTGACCGGCCAGGATCTCAAGGCGCACTTCGCGCCGATTCCCACCGCGACCGTTTCGGCCGAGGGCGGCGGCGCGGCCGAGATCAAAGTCGGACGCCAGCACTACCCGCTGTCGCTGGATCGCGTGCGCTACGTGGGCGAGCCGGTCGCCGCGGTGATCGGCACCTCCCCGGAGGCCGCGATGGACGCGGCCGCCCTCGTCGAGGTGGACTGGGAGCCGCTGCCCGCGGTGGCCGACGCCTTCGCGGCGATGGCGGACGGGGCGCCCCAGCTCTTCGACGACGCGCCCAAGAACATCGAGCACGGCACCACGATCAAGGCCGGGGACCCGGACGCGGCCTTCGCGAAGGCGCACCGGGTGGTCAAGCAGCGCATGAACAGTCAGCGCCTCTCCGGCGTTCCCATGGAGACCCGTGCGGTCCTCGCCGCGCCCGATTTCGCGAGCGGAGGGCTCACGGTCTGGGCGACGCACCAGGCGCCCCACGTGCTGCGCGGCGGCCTGGCCGATGCGCTCCGCATGCCCCAGAACCAGATCCGGGTCATCTGCCCGGAGGTGGGCGGTGGGTTCGGGGTGAAGTTCGGGACGTATCCGGAGGACGTGACGGTCGCCGCGCTCGCGCGGCTGCGCAAGGTCCCGCTGCGGTGGATCGAGAGCCGCGTCGAGCACATGACCGGTACCACCCACGGCCGCGCCCAGGTCACCGACCTGGAGGCGGCGGTGGACGCCGACGGCCGCATCGACGGCCTCCGCATGCACGTGGTGGCCGACATCGGGGCCTACCCGATCTTCACGTTCATTCCCGACCTCACCCTGATGATGGGGGTGGGCGTGTACCACGTGAAGAACGTGGAGCTCAAGAGCACCTGCGTGTTCACCAACACCACGTCGGTGGCCGCCTACCGCGGCGCGGGCCGGCCGGAGGCCGCCTACTATCTCGAGCGGCTGGTGGACTGCATCGCGATGGAGCTGGGCAAGCCCCCGGAGGACGTGCGCCGCGTGAACTTCATCCCGCCCGGCGCCTTCCCCTACGCCGCCCCCACCGGGCAGAACTACGACAGCGGCGAGTACGCGCGGGCGCTGGCCAAGAGCCTCGAGGTGTCGAAGTACACCGCGCTCCGCGCCGAGCAGCGCCAGCGCATCGAGAAGGGCGACCGGAAGCTCCTCGGCATCGGCATGGCGTGCTACGTCGAGATGTGCGGCTTCGGGCCGTTCGAGAGCGCCATCGTGCGCGTGGAGCCGTCCGGGACCGTCACCGCGATGACCGGCACGTCGCCGCACGGTCAGGGGCACGAGACCACCTTCGCCCAGATCATCGCCGATCAGCTCGGCGTCGAGTTCGACCAGGTCACGGTCCGTCACGGCGACACGTCGATCACGCCCATGGGCTTCGGCACCGGTGGGAGCAGGAGCCTCGTCGTCGGCGGATCCGCCAT
>WNFL01248941.1_pt1 | contig 18995 bp, 14 predicted proteins | sample 5400361 | NCBI WGS metagenome assembly WNFL01 (sample SAMN13153351, study PRJNA577476) | soil metagenome | isolation source: 40 cm soil on Douglas fir-dominated hillslope | place: USA:California | collected 2013-09-17
GCCGAAGAGCACGAGCACGCGGCCGAGGTTGGGCTCGACGACGAAGAAGCCCGGCATCAAGAGGCCCCAGACGAGGAAGCCTCCGACCGCGGGCAGGATCTGCCGGGGGTCCTGCGCCTGCGCGCCGCGGACGAGGAGCGTGAGCGCGCCGGCGAAGAGCAGGAGCTCGAGCACGAGCATCCCGGCTCCGGGAAGGGCTTGGACGGCTAGTTCTTTGGAAGGATTGCGGGTCTGCATGGGGGTTCCTCGGTCGGGTTCCGGGTGTGCCTGAGCTATCGATATGATATCACTACGGAATCAAGCGGGGCGATCTTTCGAGGATCCGGGTCGGTTCTTGGAGATCAATCCTTACCTCTTATGTAGTAATGCTTTGTGTCGATGAGAAGCCCCTGGCTACAATCCCGCACCTTGGACCGGCCGCCCCAGAGCCCGCAGGCGACGCTCCCGCGCAGCGCGGACGGATTCCGCATCGAGCGCGAGCTCGGAAGGGGCGGGGTGGGTGTCGTCTACCTCGCGCGCGAGTGCCCGCCGACCTGTGCGCCTCGGAGGAGGCCTTCGGGCGCTTCCAGCGCGAGGCCGTTCTGGCCGCGTCGATCTCCGACTCGCGCTGCGTCTTCGTCTACGGCGCGCACCAGTTCGAGGGCTCGCCCGCGATCGCGATGGAGCTCGTGCGCGGGCAGACGCTCGAGCAGGTGATCAAGAAGGGCGTGCCCGTACCCGTGCGGCAGGCCGTGCAGTGGACGATCGAGCTGCTCGAGGGGCTCGACGCGGCCCACCACGCGGGCGTCCTGCACCGCGACGTCAAGCCCTCGAATTGCTTCGTCTCCGAGGACGGCCACGTCAAGATCGGCGACTTCGGCCTCTCGCGCTCGCTCGACACGGACGTCCAGCTGACGCAGTCGGGCACCTTCCTCGGTTCCCCGCTCTACGCCGCGCCGGAACAGGTCAAGGGCCGCAAGGTCGACGAGCGCAGCGACATGTACTCGGCCGCGGCGACGCTCTACGCGCTGCTGACGCTCAAGGCGCCCTACCGCGGCACGAACCTGGGCGAGGTGCTCGCGCGGATCCTCTCCGAACCGCCCGAGCGCCCGCGCGTCCTCCGGCCGGAGATCCCGCGCGGCCTGGAGAAGGTGCTGCTGCGCGCGATGCAGCGCGAGCCGGGCGACCGCTACGAGAACCTGGCCGAGTTCCGCGAGGCGCTCCACCCCTTCGCGGTCGCGGCGCAGGCCGGCACGCTGCCGCGCCGCTTTGCCGCGTACCTGGCCGATGTCCTGATCGTGATGCTGACGAGCGTGCTCGTGACCTCGCTCGTCGGGCTCCTCTGGTCGATCACGTTCAAGGAGGACCCCGACACCAACCAGCTGCGCGTGGGCCCGATCGCCTACTGGAGCGTGCTGGAGAGCTTCCTCTACTTCGTGGTCTGCGAGGGATTCTGGACCGCCACGCCCGGGAAGTGGCTGCTCGGCCTGCGCACCGTGAACGCCCGCAGCCTCGAGCGCTCGCTACCGCGCGCCGCCCTGCGCGCCTTCATCTACACGCTGCCCCTGGTCGCCAGCAGCGCGGCGCTCTCCTCCAGCGTGGTGCAGTCGAGCGCCCGGGTCAGCCTCAGCATCGGTTCCTTCGCGGGCTTCATCCCCTGGGTCGTGCGCTCGCTCTACTTCGTGACCGCGCGCCGTTCGAACGGCATGCGCGCCTTGCACGAGTTCCTGAGCGGCACGCGCGTGCTGCAGCGCGCGCTGCCGTTCCCGCTGCCGCGGCGCCCGAGGATCCGGGTCGAGCACGCCCTGCTCCCCGCGCCGGGCCTGCCGGAAACGATAGGCAGCTTCCGGCTGCTCGGCCTGGTGGCCGAGACGGCCTTCGGCCGGCTGCTCGAGGCGGAGGACAGCGCGCTCTCGCGCCGCGTGTGGCTGTGCGCGGGCGAGAAGCAGCCCCTGCCGCTCGACGCCGCGCGGCGCCAGAGCGTGCGCCGCGGCCGGCTGCACTGGCTCGGATCCGTCCAGCAGGGGGACTTGCGCCACGAGGTCTTCGAGGCCCCCGGCGGCGCGACGCTGGTCGAGTGGCTGCGCGCCCGCAAGCAGATCGAATGGCCCGCGGCACTGCAGATCCTGACCAGCCTCGCGGAGGAACTCGAGAGCAGCGAGCGCGACTCGCCCAGGGAGCGCTACGCGCTCGAGCAGGTCTGGATCGACCGCTGGGGCAATGTGCGCCTGCTCGACATGCCCCTCGACCCGGCGCTGAAGAGCGCGCTCGGCGCCCCGGAGCTGCTCGGACGCACCGCCGCGCTCTTCCTGCCGGCCGGCGGCGAGCTGCCGCGCTCGCTCCCGGGCAGAGCCGAGCCCGTCTTCGCGCGCATCCTCGGTCGCGGGGAGCCGTACGCATCGGCCGCCGCTGCGCACGGCGCGCTGGCGACGATCGAGACGGAAGGCGCCGAGGTCGGACGCAAGCAGCGCGTGGTGCAGATCTCGATCGCCGCAGCGCTGCTCTGCTTCCTCTCGGCCATCATGTTCGGCACGCTGATATTCAAGGGCGCCCTCGACGACCAGCGCCGGCACGCCCACGTCTACCTGCAGGATCTCGCCGCCGGACGCAGCACGCTCACCCACGAGGCGCTCGACGCCGACGACGTGCGTGCGCGCCAGGTCGCGCTGCGCCAGATCACGCTCCTGACCGGGGGGGCGGACTTCGAGTCGAGTCTCGACGAGTCCGAGCGCGCTGTGTACGCGCAGGCCAAACAGGCCGTGCCCACGCTCGACACCCGGGAGATGAAGGCCGCGCAGGAGCGCCTGGAGTCCAAGCACGCACGGCCGCCGGGCAACATCGAGCGCCTCTTCGACGACCCGCGCTCGAAGGAGCGGCGCGTGTTCGGGATCTTCGCACTCGTCTGGTTCGCGCTCGCGGTGCTCGTGGGTCTCGTGCTGCGCGGCGGCCTGAGCCTGCGCATGTTCGGCTTGCTCCTGCGCGAACGACGCGGGCGCAGGGCGGGCCGGCTGCGCTGCGCGCTGCGCTCGTGCTGCGCCTGGAGCCCGCTGCTGGTCGTGGTCGTGCCGGCGCTCGACTTCGGCTCCGCCTGGGGCGCCGTGAGCGCAGCCTACGCACTGCTCGCCCTCGGCGCGGTCTACGCAGTCTGGCGTCCCACGCGCGGCCTGCCGGATCTCGTCGCCGGGACCTGGATCGCGCCGCGCTAGGCGCGCGTCAGCGCTCGCGCCGCGCAGCCGTGCGCAGGATCTGATCCGCGCTGGCCTGGCCCTCGGAGAGCTCGAGCAGGCCGCTTTCGACGGGCGGGTGTTCGGGATGCAGGGCGACGAGGTGCAGGCCCAGCCCCGCCGGCACGTTCGCGAGCTGGAAGCGGCCGTCCGCGTCGCTGGTCGCGCCGTCGGAGTGGATCGTCCCGCGGCCGGCCGTCTGGCGCAGCTCCTGGTCGAGCTCGGAGACGCGCTGGCGCGAGAGCGCGCCCGAGCCGAGCGCGACCACCGTGGCGCCGGCGAGCGGCCGGCCGTGCTCGTCGAGCACGACGCCGCGCACGAGCGAGCCGCGGGCGAGCCGCACGAGCCTGCCGCTCGCGATCTCGCGCGGGCCGAGCTCGAGCGGACCGAGCAGGGCGGGGGCGTAGCCCGGAAGGCGCACGCGCAGCGCGTAGCGACCGGCCTCGAGACCGGCGCAGGTGATCGCCTCCGGAGGCGGCGCGGGCGCGGGCTCTTCTTCGCTCGAGAAATCGCCCGTCTGCACCATCACCTGCTGCATCAAGAGCGGAGCGAAGTCGCCGTCGGCGAGGCCGGGCGAGTTGTCGTCGATGCGATCGATCCAGGTCCAGGCCGCGTGCGCCGCCAGCGGCGCGCCCGTGGCCGCGTCGACGAGGCGCGCGTGGATCTCGGCGTCGTGCAGGCCGACGTCCCTCGGATCGTAGCGGAGCTTGAGCTGGACCTGCAGCGGCTCCGCGCCGGGCCGGACGGCGTGCAGGCTGAACGGTGACCAGCGCTCGCTCTGGAAGCGCAGCTCGTGCGGCTCGTCGGCCAGGGCCGCGATCTCGAACCGGCCGGCTTCGGGGTAGGCCGCCCCCAGCCATTCGTTCGGGTCGTCGGCGAAGGCATACAGCGGTGTGCTGCCGGGAGCGCCGAGGCGCTGGGCGTCGAGCGCCGCGCCGTTCTCGTCGAGGATCGTGCCGCGGATCGAGAGGCCCTTGTGGAGCACGGCGACGTGCCGCGCTCCGCCGGGCTCGTGCAGTTCGACGCGTTCGCGCAGGATCGCGAAGCCCTGCGCGCGCGCGTCGACGCTGAGCAGCCCCGTCCCGAGGTCCTCCCCGCGCAGCGTCAGCTCGCCGCTCTCGTTGGTCTGGCCGCCTTCCTGCCATTGGAGCCAGCTCGCGCCGTTCGAGTGGCTCACGGTCCGGAAGACGCGCGCCACCGCACCGGCGACGGCCCGGCCCTCGGGATCGCGGACCAGCAAGTCCAGCGCCCAGGATCCAGGGCTGTCGGTGACCGGCGCGAAGAGCCGGATGCGCTGGTAGGGCGCCGTCTGGCCGCTGCGCACGCGCACCACGCCGGCATCCTGTGTCAGGGACGACGTGCGAGCGGAGAGCGCGTAGTCCTGGCCCGAGGCCACGGCGACGGGCAGGGAGAGCTCGAACCCTCCGTCCTTGCCGCTGCGCGTCGAGCGCGACGAGGCCGCGGACTTGCCGTCGCGCTCGAGCGAGGAGGCGTCCACCTCGGCGCCCTCGACGGCGAAGCCCAGTTCGTCACGCACCTGGCCCTCGATCCGGCCTTCGGCGAGCGTTCCGGCAGCGGATTCGACCGCTCGAGCGACCGGCGCGCGGGCGGATGCGCCCGGTGCGCCCTCGAGCCCGCCCGCGACGGCGCGCTCGTCTGCCGCGCGTGGAGCGCTCGCGAGGGGTTCGTCCTTCGCGGCGCGAGGGTCGAGCCCATGCGGGAGCAGGTACACGGCGCCGCCGACGGCCAGGAGCACGGCCGCCGCGACCGGCACGAGCGTGGTGAGTGCGAGCGTGCCCTGGCTAAGGGCGAGCAGCCGCGGGAGCGCCTGCGGTGGCACGCTCACGGCCTCGTCGTGCGCCAGGATCTCGGGCAGTCGCGGCAGCATCGCCGCGAAGCCGGCCTGGCTCAGGCGCTCGCGCAGCTTCTCGAGCGCACGCTCCAGCCTTCCGTGGACGCTCGCTTCGCTGACCTCGAGCACCGCGCCGATCTCGGCGAGCGTCAGGCTCTCCTGGAAGCGCAGGACGACGGCCAGTCGGAGCTCCTCCGGCAGCTCCGCGAGGCACGCGCGCAGGGCACCCCGCGTCTCGATCTCGCCCGGATCCCCGGCCTCGCTCCGTTCCCTGCGCTGCATGCCGACCTCCGCTTCCCGCCCCGCGCGAGCCCGTTCCGAGCGCAGGAGCATCGCGGCCTGGCGTGCGGCCACGCAGCGCAGCAGCTTGCCCGCATCCGCGGCCTGTTTCAGCGCGACGCGGCCCTCGAGCACCGCGAGAAAGGCCTGCTGCACGGCGTCGAGGGCCAGCGCCTCGTCGCGCACGACGCGCAGCGCGGCCCGGTAGGCCCCCGCATGGTGCTCGCGCACCAGGCCCTCGAATGCTCCGCGATCGATCTTCGCTCCCATGGCGTCGAGATCCGGTTGCAGACCTCGCCCCGATCTTAGGCGGGAAGTGCCGGAATCGGGGTCAGACCGGCGTCAGCCAGTGGTGCCGGTCCTCGAGGTCGCCGCGCAGCGTGGCGAAGAAGCGCTTCTGGATCTTCTCCGTCACCGGCCCGCGACCGCCCGAACCGACCTTGCGCTTGTCGACGCTCTTCACCGGCATCACCTCGGCCGCCGTGCCGCACAGGAAGACCTCCTCCGAGGTGTAGAGCTGCTCGCGCGCGACCAGCTGCTCCGCGACCGGGATTCCGAGGTCGTTCGCGAGCTGGAGGATGCAGCGCCGCGTGTAGCCGCCCAGGATCGAGCCGCCGAGCGGCGGCGTCAGCAACCGGCCGTCGTCGTAGAGGAAGATGTTCTGGCCGCTGCCCTCGCAGACGTAGCCGTTGACGTCGAGCGCGATGCCGTCCTGGTAGCCGTGCTCCCTGGCCTCGGCCACGATCAGCAGGCTGTTGGCGTAGTTGCCCGCGCACTTCGCCATGGCGGCGTGCGTGTCGGGCGCCATGCGACGCCAGCTCGATACGCCGACGTCGATGCCCTTCGTGAGGCCGTCGGCGGCGAAGTGGCCGTCCCAGGGAAAGGTCGCGATCGCCACCTCCACCGGGTTGTCGCCCGGGTGCACGCCCAACGCGCCGTAGCCGCGGTAGACCAGCGGACGGATGTAACAGGCTTCGTGCTCGTTCTCGCGCACGGTTTCGCGGATGGCCTCGGAGATCTGGCCCTCGTTCCAGCGCAGCGGCAAGTGCACGATGGCGCAGCTGTGGAAGAGTCGCGCGACATGCTCCTTCAGCCCCATCACGGCCGTGCCTTGCAGGCGCGGATGCCCTCGAAGACGGCCGAGCCGTAGTGCAGCGAGTGCGTCAGCACGTGCACGGTCGCCTTCTCCCAGGGGACGAGCTCGCCGTTGAACCAGATGTACTTGGAGGGCTCGAGCTTCATTCCGCCATGGTAGGGTCCGGAATGGCCCGCGAGCTCAGCCCGGGTGCGGATTTTTCGCCGCACGGGGCCGGAGGCTAGATTCGGTCCGCATGGACGGCAGCCTTTCCCACGTCGTGATCGTCGGCGGCGGATTCGGCGGACTGCAGGCGGCACTCGCGCTTGCGCGCGCGCCCGTGCGCGTCACGCTCGTCGATCAGCACAATCACCACCTGTTCCAGCCGCTGCTCTACCAGGTCGCGACCGCGGGACTGGCGACCACGGACATCGCGGTGCCCCTGCGCGCCGTGCTGCGCGAGCAGCCGAACACGACGGTGCTGCTCGCGCGCGCGAAGCGCGTCGACGTCGCGCAGCGCAAGCTCGTGCTCGAGGACGGGGAGATCGCCTACGACCGGCTGATCCTGGCCGTGGGCGTGCAGAACCACTGGTTCGGCAACGAGGCCTGGGCCGCGTTCGCGCCGGGCCTCAAGGACTGCGCGGACGCGCTCGAGGTGCGGCGCCGGATCCTGCTGGCCTTCGAGGCCGCCGAGCGCGAAGAGGACGAGCACGCGCGCGAGCGTCTCCTGTGCTTCGTCGTGATCGGCGGCGGGCCGACCGGCGTCGAGCTCGCCGGTGCGCTGGCCGAGATCGCGCGCCAGACGCTGGCCCGCAACTTCCGCCGCTTCCGGCCCGAGAGCGCGCGGATCGTGCTGCTCGAGGGCGGAGTGCGCCTGCTCGCGGCCTTCCCCGAGCGGCTCGCGCGCGCCGCGGCGCGCAAACTGGAGCAGATGGGCGTCGAGGTGCGCACGGGCGCGCGCGTCGAAGCCATCGATGCGCAGGGCGTGCTCGTCGCCGGCGCGCGCGTCGACTCCGCGACCGTGCTCTGGGCCGCAGGCGTCGCCGGCACGCCGCTGGTGCGCACGCTGGGCTGCGAGCTCGACCGCGCCGGCCGCGTGATCGTCGAGCCCGACCTCTCGCTGGCCGGCCAGCCCGAGATCCAGGTCATCGGCGACGCGGCCGCGGTGCGCTGGCAGGACGGCCTCGTGCCCGGCATGGCGCCCGGCGCGATGCAGATGGGTCGCCACGCCGCGCGCAACGTGCTGCGCGCGCTGCGCGGCGAGCCGGGACTGCCGTTCCGCTACAAGGACAAGGGCCTGCTGGCGACGATCGGGCGCTCGGCCGCGGTCGCCAGGCTGGGCAGGCTCGAGTTCGCGGGCCTGGCCGCCTGGCTCTTGTGGGCCTTCGTGCACATCTTCTACCTGATCTCGTACCGCAACCGCGTGCTGGTGATGTTCGAGTGGGTCTGGCTCTACTTCACGCGCCAGCGCGGAGCACGCGTCATCCTCGAGAGGCGCATGGATCGCAAGCCCTGATCCGCTAACCTCGGCGCCATGCTGATCGCGCTCCTCGCCTGTCTCCCGACGCTGCTCCCCACCCAGGATCCGACGCAGCAGCCCGGGTCCTTCGTTCCATCCTGACCGCTCTGACCCGGCGAGGGGGCCGCGGTCCGTGGGACCGGCGACGAGATCGGGAACCGCTGGGTATTCAGCGCACGCTGGATCCCGAATATCGACGTGGACCGCGCGCGGCTGCGCACGACGCTGGCCTACCGGTTCACGCCGGGCTTCCAGGCCGGGCTGGAGTACAACCCGATCGCCGACGACCTCGGTCCGATCGCGAACTGGCGCGTGTGGAGCGAGACCGAATCGCGGCCGGCGCTGATCCTGGGGACGAGTTCCGATCGCATCGGAACGGACCACGGGCGCGCGTACTACGCGACCCTGTCGAAAAGCCTGGAGCACCAGACCGGCTGGCCGATCTCGCCCTATGCAGGCGTCTCGTACGGCGAGTTCGACCATGCCTTCGTGGGCGTCGGTGGGCTGGTGATCGGCTGGGCCGAGAACTGGCGCAGCTACCACCTCTGGGACGGGTACAACTTCCACAACATCCTCGAGACGACGCTCGGCCGGCACACGCTGGGCCTGGTGCTCGTGCAACCCAGTCGCCCGTCGGCCGAGAGCGAACCGCCGCCGCTGACGAGCAGCGCCAGCACCATCGCGATCACCAGCAGGTGGTACTCGAAGCCCTCGCCCGCCTGCGCGCCCGTCCAGTTCATGAAGAAGCCGTTCGGCGCGTGCACGGTCGAGATCGCGCCGAGCATGACCGCGATGACGCCCAGCGCGACGGGCCGCGTCGCGAGTCCGGCGAGCAGCAGCAGCGGGCCGAAGGCCTCGATCAGGATCACCAGCCCGGCGATCGGCGCGGGCAGCCCGATCTTTCCGGTCAGGAAGCCCATGGTCCCCGACCAGCCGTAGCCGCCGAACCAGCCGAGCAGCTTCTGCGCCCCGTGCGGGAAGAGCACCAGCGCCAGGCCCAGGCGCAGGATCGGCCCGCTGGCTCCGGGCGCGGTGGCGAGCACGCGCGCCGCGAGAGAAGGTTGACTGGTCAATGAAATGCCGGAAGAAGTCGTGGAATTCATGGCGAAGCGCCTCTCAGGGTTGGTGGTTGCGAACCTTGTTCGCGAGTTGGATGAAGCTGCGCAGCTCCTCGGGACGCAGGCAGCCGAAGGCCTGCTCCTCGAGCGCGTCGACCTCGTCGTCGTAGCGCGCGAGGAGCTGCTTGCCGCGCGCGGTGATGCTGCACAGGACCTGGCGGCGGTCCTCGTCCGAGCGCTCGCGCTGCACGAGCTTCTTCTCGATCAGGCGGTCTACGAGGCGCGTGACGCCGGGTGTGCGCTCGATCATGCGCTCGCCGATCTCGAGCGTCGGCAGGCCCGCGCTTCCCGCGCCGCGCAGGATCCGCAGCACGTTGTACTGCTGCAGCGTCAGGCCCTCTTCCTGCGCGAAGCGCGTGGCGAAGGGCGCGCGGACCGCCTCGGCCGCGAGCAGCAGCGCGAGCAAGGCCTCCTGGCTCGCCGAGCGCAGCGGGCGCCGCTGACGGATGGCTTCCTGAACGGTTCCCTTGCGGCTCACGGCCCCAGCATCGGCCCAATTACTTGACATGTCAAGTAATTTCCCGGGAAGCGCTCCGGTCTCCTTCCCCACCCGGGTTCAGAGCTGGCCCCCGTCGAGCAGGTGCTGGAGCAGCGTCCCGAGCGCCTCGGGCGGATTGGTCGGGGCCGTCGCGCCGGTCTGGTCCGTGCTCGAGAGCCCGTGGCAGGCCGCGCAAGTGCGCACTTCGCCCGGCTGGAACGTGATCCAGTAGCGTTCGCGCACGACTCCCGCGCCGGCGGCGTCGGTGAGCTGCCAGGAGAGCGCGCGCTTGGCCGGCACGAGCGCCGCCATCGAGCCGTCGCTGCCGAGCAGCACGCTCCCGGGCGGCCCGCCCGGAGCGGGCGGATTCGCGGCGAAGCCGTCGTGCGCGGGCTGGGCGATCACGCGCCGCCCGGGGATCGGCTGGGCCCCGCCCATCGTCAGGCCGCGCAGCTGGTCGGCCTGGAAGATCTGCAGGCGCGAGATGTCGTAGACCGTGCCGGCGTTGCCGACCGTCTCGGTGGCCGTGCCGCTGATGCGCAGGTTGTACGGCTGCTGCCGGTCGTTGCTGTCGCGGCGCGTGACGTTGCGGCTGACGATCAGCGCGAGGTCGTGCGCGCGCAGGTAGCCCTGAAGTTGCGCCAGCGCGACGCCCTTCTGGTCGAGCACGCTCTGCTCGGGCGCTTCGAGCGTGCCGCCGGGCGGCGGCGGAACCGCGCGCGGAGCGACCTCGCAGGACCAGAGCTCCCAGAGCGGGCCGTCGTAGGTCACCAGCACGTTCGGGTCGTAGTACTGCACGTGCTTGCGGATGCCACCCGTGAGCGACGCTCCGGCCCGCCAGTACGCGCCGCTCTGGACGAGCACCTTGAGCAGGAACTTGTAGCGCGGATTGGGGTACGCCTGCGTGCCCAGGTTGCCGGCCTGCTGCGTCGTCTGCGCGTGCGACACGATCCACTGGCCGTCGCCGAGCGGGAGCGGGTTGCGGTACATCCCGCTGTGGTTCGCGCTGGGAGTGGGGTCGAAGTCGGCCGTGTCGGGATGGGTGATCCAGTCCACGGTCATCTCGGCCGCGCTCAGGCCCGGCGCGCCGTGGATGCGCACGATCTGCCCCGCCCCGTGCGTGAAGAACTCCGGGGCGTTGGTCGCGAAGTAGCTGCCCGGCTCGAGTGGATCCTCGCGCAGCTGCATCAGGTTGGAAACCGTGCTGCGATTGGCCGTCGTCGGCCCCGGTGCGAGCTGCGAGACGATGCTCGGGTCGTCGTAGCGCGTGTAGGGCACGTAGCCGTGCAACTCGTGCCGGCCGATGTGGTTGAGCGTCTCCTCGGCCGTGCCGTCCTGGTTCATCGTCCAGGGGAAGAAATGGTTGATCTCCGAGCCGACCAGGTACGGCTCCCAGCCGTTGCGCTCGCCGGCGTAGCCGGGCATCTGCGAGTTGACGTAGTCGAGCCACTGCGAGCGCGGCTCGGGGAAGCACTCGTCGTTGGTGCCCGTGCTGGTCGCGTTCGCGGCTTCGCTCGTGTAGTTGAAGGTGCCGAACTGGTCGCAGCTGCAGGCGTTGTCGTCGTCGGCCTGCTGGTCGCGCACGAGATGGTCCCAGCGCGTGAAGACCACCCGTCCGAAGCTGTCCACCGAGGGCGAGAAGACGCCCGAGGGCGTGTGGTCCAATAGCTCGAGCGTCCCGCTGGCAGGATCGAGCTTCCAGATGCCGCTGACCGAGGGCGCCTCTTCGTACTCGTCGAGCTGCGGGAAGAGCTGGGCTTCGCCGTTGCGCGGCCGGTCCGAGGTGAACAGGATCCCGTCGTCGCTCGCGTAGACCGGGCTGACGTTGTCGTAGGCCTCCGGCTGGTTCGCGACCTTCGTGATCAGCGGCATGTCCAGCAGTCCGAGGCCGGTGATCTCGTAGATCTGCCAGCGGCTGGTCTCGGACTGGAACTGCGCGGGCGAGCCGAGCGCCATGCTGAAGAGCGCCTTCTCGCCGCTCCAGTGCACGCACGGCTCGCGCACCGCGATCGCGTTCGAGTCCTGCAGGCCGACTTCCCCGTAGCCCGCCGCCTGCGTCAGGTTCTTGAGCGTGCCGTCCCCGTAGCGGATCCACAGATCGCCGCCGCGCGGACACGCGCCGACGTTGGGCAGGTGGTTCCCGAAGCTCGACGCGATCGTGGTGAAGTCCGCCGGCTGCGGGACCTGCGTGCAGAAGAGGATCGGGTTGAGGGTCGTCGGCGGCGGCCCGCCGCCGGATCCGCCGCCGCTGCAACCCACGATGCTGATGACGATGATCGCCAGGGAGCATGCTCCCCGAACCTGCCTGGACATCCCGGCCTCCCGCCTGCCGCTCCGACTTCGGCGGACCGAATGCGGATTCTTTAGAATCCAAGTCGGGGCAGCTGCATTTTGGCAAGCAGGCCCCTCCCAGCGAGGCGTGCAGCGCCGGAATCAGGGGTCGATGCGGAAGCGCAATCCGGCGCTGAGCGCGCTCCCGTCCGCCGCGACCGGATCGAAGTACCAGTACTGGGCGAAAGCGAAGTCCCCGGCCGAGAGTCCGCTGTTGCCGGAGACGAGCAGAGCGTTGAAGTCGACGGCCAGGCTGCCGGAGCAGTCCTGGACACCCGGCGTTCCCCCGCTGTCGAGCACGACCGAGCGGTGCGCAGGTGATCCGAGGTAGACATTTCCGCCCGCGAATGGAACGTGCGCAGGACGCCTGCTCCAGAGAAGGACACTCGCGCGGTGGCTCGCGACCCCCGAGGCCTGGATGTGGAACGTTCCGCTGCCGCTGAGGCTCGCGTCACCCGTGGCGCTGATCGCGAAGGGGCACGCGAGCGAGTTCGGCGAAGGCTGGCCGTAGACGCACGGCGAGGGTGCATAGCGCATGACGCTCACCCGACGCGCCTGGCTGCCGTCGACGAATACGACGTAGGGCACATCGGTGGGAGCGATCGCCAGCGCGAGATAGTCGGCGACGTCGGGCGTGAAGCCGGACGACCCCACGAGCTCCCAGCTCGCGCCCTCCCAGCGCCGCACGGCCGCGCGCAGGCTGTCGTCGAAGAGCTCGTAGGCGACGTAGGGCCGATCCTGGCTGTCGAAGCAGAGCGAGAGCCACTGGCGCCAGCCCTCGCTCTCGACGGCGGGCCGGTCGGAGCCGCTGGCCGACGTGCCCAGCTGCTGCCAGCTCGTGCCGTCGAAGCGCATCACGACCAGCTTGTCGTGGTAGCGGTAGTACGCGACGTGCAGCCGATCCTGGTGGTCGATCGCGAGCACCAGGTTCGCGACGCCTTGCGGGCTGAAGCCGGGCGGGCCAACTGCGATCCAGCTCGAGCTGGCCACGTCCCAGCGCAGCACGCTGGCCTTGGGCGCGCCGAGCGAATCGAGCTGGGCGCGGTCCGCGAAGGCCGTGTAGAGCACGCCCTGCGAATCGAAACCCAGCGTGTTGTAGCCCGAGGCGTAGCCCGTGATCCCGCGCGGGCCGACGTTCGGCCAGCTGCCGGTCGCGGCGTCGAAGCGCACGACGCTCGGTCCCTGGCGCGGCGTCGCGCCGCGATCGGAGAAGCACGCGTAGGGCACGCCCGAGGCGTCGAGCGCGAGATCGGTGTAGTGTGCCTCGGAGAGACTGGCCGCGTTCGGGCCGACGCTGGTCCAGGACGATCCGCCCTCGGCGAAGAGCCGCACCGAGAGCCTGCCCGTGACCTGGTAGTCGCGGCTCGCGAGGTACAGGTTGCCGCCCGCGTCGCAGCGCAAGCAGTCGTACCAGGCGTTCCCCAGACTGGCCTGGCCGGGCGTGCCCATCGAGACCCATCCAGCACCCTCGAAGCGCTGCACGATCGCGCGTCCGTTGGAAACGGTCTGATCCTGGTACGCGATGCAGGGCCGGCCGCGCGCATCGAACGTGATCTGGCAGCAGACGGACTGGCCCGCGCTGAGCCCGGGCTGTCCGACGACCTCCCAGTCGCTCGTCGCCTGCGCCTCGAGCGGCGCGCCAAGTCCGAGAATCAGGCCAGCCCCGTGCAACGCGGAGCGCAGTCGATGGTGCATGTGCTGGTGTGTCCTCCTGCTCGATTGTAGATGCAGCGGCCGCGGGCGCTACGATGTCCTGTACATGAGTGCACCCATCCGCGAGGCCCCGCACGGGCAGAACCTGGTGATCGAGACGCGCTCGGGGCGCGTGATCATCGGCCGTTTCGACAGCGCCGGGCCCTTCGAGGTCCTGATGCACGACTGTGACGTGTACACGCCGCCAGCGGGTTCCGATCCCGAGGCCTACATCCGCGAGACGGCCACCTATGGCGTCGACGTCAAGCAGCGCGACTTCTCGTTCCCCGCCGCCGAGGTCGTGCGCTGGCGCCACCTCGGTGCCATCCCCAAGCTCGTGTAGGATCCGTCCATGGACGCGCCCCTGTTCTCCAGCGCGCTTTCGCGCGAGAGCGAAGCCAAGGTCGCGATCGAGGGCGCAGCGCGCGAGCTGCTGCACGGCCTGCACGGCTACAAGCCCGATCTGCTGGCAGCCTTCGTCTCCCACCACCACGGCCCGGCGATCGAGCACCTGGGACAGGAGCTCTCCCACCGCACGGGCGCGCGGCACGTGATCGGCTGCACGGGCGAGAGCATCGTCGGCCCGACCGTCGAGGTCGAGGGCGGTCCCGCGCTGGCGCTCTGGGCGGGCGTCCTGCCCCAGACCGACGTCCGCCCGTTCACGGTCGAGGTCGCGCAGACCGAACAGGGCGCGCTGGCCTTCTCGCGGCTGCCCGAGATCGGCGAGAAGGCGCGCGCGAGCGTGCTGCTCTTCGGCGACCCCTTTGCCTTCCCCGCCAGCCAGTACCTCGAGCTCGTCAACGCCGAGTTCCCGGGCGTCGAGTGCATCGGCGGCATGGCCAGCGGCGGCTCGGGCCCGGGGCAGAACCTGCTCTTCGACGAGCGCGGGCTGGTCGACGGCGCCGCGGTCGGGGTGGCGATCGAGGGCGAGGTCGAGGTGCGCTCGATCGTCAGCCAGGGCTGCCGGCCGATCGGCAAGCCCTGGGTCGTGACCGGCTGCAAGGAACACTTCCTGATGAAGCTGGGCGCGAAGAAGGCGGTCGAGGCGCTGATGGAGACCATGAGCGCGCTCTCCGAGGCCGAGCGCGAACTCTTCTCGCGCCAGCCCTTCCTCGGCCTGGCGATCGACGCCCGGAAGAGCAGCTTCACGCGCGGCGACTTCCTCGTGCGCGGACTGATGGGTCTCGACCCGCAGCAGGGCGCGATCGCGGTCGGCGACGGCTCGATCCGCGTGGGGATGACAGTCCAGTTCCTCGTGCGCGACGCGCAGTCGGCGGGCGAGGACCTCGTGCACCTGATGCGCGAGCGCAGCGTGGGCGGCGCGCGCAAGCCGGAGACGCAGGGTGCACTGCTCTTCTCCTGCAACGGACGCGGGATGCGCATGTTCGGCAGCGCCAACCACGACATCGGTTGCGTGCAGTCGGCCTTCGTCCAGCCGGTCCCGGCGGCCGGGTTCTTCGCCGCAGGCGAGATCGGGCCGGTCGGCGGCCGGAACTTCGTCCACGGCTTCACGGCCAGCGTGGCCCTGTTCCGCGCGCGGGCCTGAGTTCGCCGCTTCGGCCCCGGCGGGGCAGAATATTCCCTGCCGCGGGGCGAACTCGCTGCCCGCGACCCCCCCCTCCGCCGGAGAAGTCCCCATGAAGCCGCTGGTCAAGGTCCTGCTCGCCCTCGCCGCCCTCGGAATCGTCCTGTTCGGAAGCGCCGTCTGCTTCGTCGCCTGCGCCGTCACCCACCTGCGGGTCAACGGCGGGTCGGTGCACTCGGGGGTCGAGGCCAGCCGAGTCGAGACGCACGAGATCGCCTTCGACGCGAGCCAGCCCCTGCGCGCCCAGGTCGACTGCGGCTCGATCCGGGTCACGAGCACCAGCGGCACGACGGCCCAGGTCGTCGCGCGCCTGCGCGCGTTCGGCAGCGACAAGGAGGACGCCGAGAAGCGCCTCGCGAACATGACGCTCGACCTGGGCCAGAACTCGGTCGCCGGCCACGAGCAGCGCGAGCACAGTCTCACGTTGTTCGATTCGGGCGGTGGCGAGGAAATCGACCTGGAGCTCGCGCTGCCCGCCGGGGCACGCCTCGAAGTCCAGAGCGGCTCGGGCGACGTGGACATCCGCGGGGCGTTCGGCGACACGCGTGCGGGCTCGGACTACGGCGACGTGGCGGCCAACGGGATCCGCGGGGCGCTGAAGCTGAAGAGCAGCTCGGGCGGCATCGAGGCCGGCGAGATCCAGGGCGGGAGCGTCAGCGTCGAGACGAGCTACGGCGACATCGCCCTGCGCGGCGTCAAGGCCGGCCAGCTCGACGCGCACACCAGCTCGGGTGGGATCACGGCCAGCGAGATCGAGGCGCAGGGCGTGCGCCTCACGAGCGACTACGGAGACATCCGCGTGCGCGATCTGCAGGGCGATCTCGAGTCGCGGACCAGCAGTGGCGCGGTGTCGATCGTCGAGGCCAAGGGCGCTTGCCGCGCGCATTCCGACTACGGCGACGTCGCCGCCGCGGGCGTGTTCCGCGGTCTCTCGCTGAGCAGCAGCTCGGGCTCGGTCAGCGGCCGGGCGGCGTCCGGCAGCGCGCTCGGCGAGGGCTGGGAAATCCGCTCGGACTACGGCGACGTGCAGCTCGACCTGCCCGCGGGCCTGTCCTTCGAGCTCGACGCGACCACCGACTACGGCGAAGTGCAAGCCGACCTGCCCGGGGCGCTGGGCGGCTCGAAGGGCGACGAGACGCACAAGCTCCACGGCGCGGTCGGCCACGGCGGCCCCAGGCTGCGCCTGCACTCGAGCTCGGGCGACGTCGCGATCCGGACGCGCTGATCCCCTGCGCGGGTGCTGGTAGCATCAGCGCGGCATGGAATACGCCACGCTGATCCTCGCCACGCTCGCGCTGCTCCTTGCGCTCGTGGCCATCGCGCGCTCCGGCCGGCGCAGCGATCCGCCCGCTCCGAGCGGTCGCTCGGAGCGCCTGGAGTCGCTCGAGGCGGAGCTCGTCACGCAGCGCCGCCTGCTCGCCGCGCTCGCGGGCGGGACGAAACTGACTCCGCAGATGGTGCTCGAGGGGCGCCTCTGGCAGGACATCGACGCGGCGAGCGCGGTCCAGCTCCTCGCGCGCGGCGGTCTGACCGTGATCGACGTGCGCACGGCGCAGGAGACCGCGCTGGGCGTCATCCCGGGCGCGCTGCTGATCCCGGTCGACCAGCTGCCGCAGCGCGCACAGGAGCTGCCCAAGGACTCGCGGCCGAAGCTCGTCTACTGCGCCGGCGGCGGGCGCTCGGCGGCGGCTTGCGAGTACCTCTCCGAGCAGGGCTTCGTCGAGCTCTACAACCTCGAGAACGGCTTCATGGGCTGGAACGGTCCGCGCGAGAGGCCGCGCTGAGCCATGCGTGCGTTCCTGCCGACGCTGATCGCGCTCGCGAGCCTCGCCGCGTGCCACGAGGCCACGCCCGAGGAGCTCGCGAAGGCGGGCATCGAGCGGCACCGCGCGCACGAATACGCGCAGGCGATCGAGCTCTACCGCCGCTCGCTCGAGCTGCACGACGACGCGGGCGTGCGTGCCAGCCTCGCGCGCGCGCTGGCGGCGGCCGGGAACTTCGCCGACTCCGCCCAGGAGTACCAGCGGTTGCTGAAGGACCAACCGCAGAACGGCACGATCTGGCAGGACTACGGCCTGCTGCTGGAGTCCTGCATCAAGGACCTGAAGGGCGCCGAGGAGGCGCTCTTCAACGCCACGAAGTACCCGCCCAAGTCACCCGAGGCGAGCTACCACCTCGGGCGCGTGCTGATGCAGCGCGGGCGCTACGAGGAGGCCGGTGCCTGCTTCGAAGCGGCGATCAGCCTCGCCCCGCCCAAGGCAGCCTGGCTCCAGGACGCCCAGGAACAGCAGGTCCAGGCCTACCTGCTGGCGAAGAAGGGGCCGCCTCCGCCGAGGTAGCTCCCGCGCTCACCAGTTGAGCGCGAGTCCGTTGGTGATGTTCCAGCCGTTGCCGGTCGGCGTGGGGCAGAAGGCCGTGACCGAATCGCGGTAGTAGGTCGCGTAGTAGCGCGTCGCGCCCGGCCCGAACGCGTCGCCCACCTGGGCCGAGCGCGCCGAGATCGACAGGTCGCCGCTCTCGGGATACTGCGAGGCACCCGCGACGCTGGGCTTGACGGCCAGGCGCTTGAGCGAGCCGCTGACGCAGCGCACGCCATCACCGAAGACGATTCCGGAAGCGTTGCTGGCGCTGCCCTGCAGGTAGATGGCGCTCGCCGTCGGCAGCATGCCCGAGGCGTAGAGCACGACGGTGTCGGGGTTCACCGCGCCGCTGCTGGTGATCCAGGCGCCCAGCGAGCCGGCCTGGCTGTTCGCGCAGCCGCGGCCGGCGACACCGGTATTGCCGCACGGGCAGGCGGTCGCCAGCGAGCTGTCGCCGAAGCAGTAGGGCTGGCCGGGCCCGCAGACGTGGCTCGCGGGATCGGCCGGATCGCTGCCGCCGTCGAGCTCGTCTCGATCGAGGCAGCCATCGAGGTCGCGGTCGATGCCGATGCGCGTCTGCGTGCCGCGCGGCACGATCGTCCAGGTCAGCTCGCTCGCGGCGGCCGCGGCCGACTGCAATGCGCCGATCGCGACGCGCTCCTGCGCGCGGTCGGACTGCAAGAGCCCGCCGCCGATGTAGACGTAGCCGCGTGCGAGGCCGGCTTGGCGGCCCTTGACGACCAGGCCGACCTTGCCCGTTTCGGCCAGAGTCTGCATGGTCGCGAGCAGCGTGGCCTGCTCAGCCGGGATCGCGCTGCCGTCGAGCACGGTCGTCTGGACTCCGACGGAGGCCGCCGAGTCCTTGCTCTTGCCCCCGGGAGGCTCGGTCAGCGTCGTGGGCGAGCCCTGCGGCAGGTCCGAGCCCGAGAAGGAGAGCAGGAACGCGGTCAGGTTCGCGATCATCTGGTCGCTCGTGACGTTGAAGACCGGCTCGGCGACGAAGCGCTCGAGCGAGTCGACCGAGCCGTCGTGGAGCACGCCGAAACCGGAGGTGTTCAGCAGCTGCGTCAGGTTGAAGCCCGCCTTGCGGTACTCGTTGCGCAGCTGCGGGACCTTGATCGTCACGTTGGTCGAGCCGTCCACAGCGACGAGCATGCGGTGGTGCTCGCCGTTCGCGCCGACCGGGAAGGGCACGAGCGAGCCGCCCTGGAGCTGGTAGTCGGTCCCGCTGCCCGTCGGCAGCGTGTGGCAGCTCACGCAGCGGATCAGCCCGTTGTCGAGCAGGCTGGTCCGGTAGACCGTGAGCCCGGCCTGGGCGTTCCCGTTCGGCAGCGGCTGTCCCGCGGGCGCGAAGCGGCCTGTGGTGAAGTGGCCCAGCAGCGGCAGGCTCGTCGGCAGCGTGTTGTCGATGTTGCGGGACGGGTTGGGCGGATAGGTGATGCTGGCCAGGAAGTCCTCGAACTCCTGCATCTCCGCCGGGGTGAGCTGCGTGTCGTCACCCTG
>WNFL01317174.1_pt1 | contig 18991 bp, 17 predicted proteins | sample 5400361 | NCBI WGS metagenome assembly WNFL01 (sample SAMN13153351, study PRJNA577476) | soil metagenome | isolation source: 40 cm soil on Douglas fir-dominated hillslope | place: USA:California | collected 2013-09-17
ATCGTTGGGTTAAATGAAAAGTTGGGCGTGCTACGCGCACTTGCTATCGGACAATTGTTGGATGAGTCGGTTGATTTGTTTCTTGATGAAGAAAAAAATATTCTCGAAGGCAAGTTTGACAAAGCCCTCACAGATGAGATAGTTTCTAAAAATGCGTTGAAAGAAATTTCTAAAATCTCATTTGAAAAAATTTATCGCGCAAGAACGGTAGTAGAAATTGAGGCAAGTGGACATGCTGTTTTGCCAGGCTTGCTCGAAGAATTTGTACTTGCTGCTCAGTCAATTCAGCAAAATAATGCGTCACGCAAACACAAAAACCTTCAGTTGTTATTGCCTGAAGAAACTCGCTGGGCCCTCTCGCAGTCAGAAAGCCCTAATCAGATGCTGCGGTTGATTGTCGATTTTATTTCGGGACTGACTGACCGCCATGCTTTGAGTCTATATCGGAAAATCAAAGGGATTGCCGTTTGAGCTATCACGGATAGTTGTTCGCAAAATTTAACCCATGTGCATTTTATTTTCCCGATTTGAATAAGCATTTAGTACCAACGCAGCACAAACGATAATTGTATTCTTCATGATATACTGCCCAATCAGTGTAAGCACAAATGGTGAGTTGGTAAAAGAAATATCTGCAAAGAAGAACAGGGGTATAAATGTGCCTAATAAGTGAAGCAGCAAAGCATAAAACGCTACACGCTGCCAGATATTTGCGATTAAAAGAAAACCCAATAGCGTTTCCCATGTCGCCAGCAAAATAATGGACTCATTGCTGGGTATCAGGCAAAAAGTGGTTAAGCAGATAGTGTCTTTAGCCAACTGATCGGCAGGGCTTAAGTTTGGAAAATATTTGAGTAAACCAAACCACACATAGATGATACCAATACTGATGCGCAGTAAATTCATAGTATTATACATAAACCACGTATGTAGATTATCACCGATAGCTATCGCTTTATTCATAATGATGATTTGAAATGGATTCAAATACTATTCGGTGCATGTTTTGGAACAAGAGGACTTTTTGCCAGAAATAATACTATGAGTCGGTTTTTTGAAACCCTCTTTTGCTTTAGATGCCCACTCTTTTTTCACAAGGTCGAATTCTTTTCTGAATAAATTATTTTCAAAAAGTTTATTTACGAATTGTCGCGCAAAAATCCTGGATGACTCTGAGTCACTTGGATAATGAACCCCTATGATCTCCCGCGAGTGGGCCATGTCATAAGCGTCTTTCAGGAACACATCGGTAAATTCCGGAGCAAGCTCTTGATATATGTATGCATTTATGTACGAATTGGCAGAATGTCCACTTGGGTAAGCGGCCCAATTTGTTTCCTCCAGATTTTTAATTTCGGGTTCAAGCACATAAGGCCGAATTCTGGCGTATTTGTACTTCAGTGCCCAGATAAAGTAATTAGCGTCTTGCCACACACGTGCCATCAGGTCAGCTGTGGAAGTTAATGAATCAGGGTGAAACCATGTTCCGATTGAACGACCAATGAAGAAGAGATTTTTGCGATAGGAATGATAGTTGGAGTCCGCAGGAGTCGTTCGTGGGTTATAGTATACATTGGCCATGAATAAGCTATTGTGCACGTCAAGGTCAGTTCTCTGGGCCTGAAGCCCCAAAAGATAGTTTAGTTCTTTTCTGGTTTGATCAGAGCTGTTGGCAGGAGGTGCAGGTAGTTGGAAATCTTCTGCCTTTGTGGTGATCAAATAGACTGGCTTTAAACTTAGCCGTTTCGTGGCAATGGCCTCATCATAAGGAAAGGTAAGTTTATCCACCTCCTCTTTTTTTGATTTGGGCTGAGGATTGTAAGCTCCTAACTGTTTATAATGCCCACGTGCCGGAGTCAGTTCTTTTTTTTGTTGGGCAAATACAGAGATGACTGACTGGAGCAATCCAATCAATAATAGATATTTATTCATAATTGAGATACGTTTTAGCAGTAGACGGTGATAATGAAAAAAGACGCAGATCCACATTTAGTCTTAACAAAGAAGGGCAATGCAATGGACCGGTTCGGCTATTGAAACTGTTTGAGCTTGCTTTGGATCGCCATAGGTTCTGTGTGGCCTGAAATTGCAGGCCTGGGATCAAGAGCTTAATGATTCATTTCTTGTGCTTTACTTAAAAGATATTATTGGCAACCGCAAGGCTTTCGATCTTCACATACAATAACATTTCCGTATCCGTCAGTTTCGATAAGATACAGTTCTGTCATTTTATCTTTTAGCATTTGACGAGCTCGTTGTACTCTGGATTTTAATCCTGAATATGAAATTCCCATTTGCTCGGATAATTCCTTTTGACACAATTGTTGTGTTTCTACCAGTTCCAATGCCTCTCTGTAAGGTGAAGGCAAGGTTTTCATTAGTTGATTCAGGCAATCAGCAACACAATCATTGAATTCATTATAATTCTCTGGGGTATCAGCCAAAATGAGCTCGATGGTCTTTTTCTTTTGTCGGTAATGATCCAGAATTCCGTTGCGTGTAATTTGATAAACCCACTGGTTAAATTTGGTGGCATCTTTGAGTTGAGCAGACTTCAACTTGGTCTTAATGAACACATCCTGTAAAATATCTTCAGCATCCTGCTGATTTTTTACTTTACTCAGTACAAACCGCTTTAAATTGGGATAAATTGGAAGAATAGTTGTGTCCATAAGGCGTTAATAAGATTTGGTTTAACGTAGGAGACGATAACGGGTATAAAAAGACTCAAAATTTATTCCCTAAAATTGATAAGTTGATACTCGAAATCAGAATCACTAGTTTTAAAGCTGATTATGGAGGCTTACGGAAAAATATTGCTCATTGCCATGCCGGCATTTTTGTTCTTGGTTCTCTTCGAAAAATGGTACGGATGGTTGAGGGGCAATGACACCGTTCGTCAGAATGATATGATCTCCAGCCTAAGTTCGGGCGTGACTAATGTGACGAAAGATGTTCTGGGGTTGAGTGTAGCCATTATTTCTTATCCATGGATCGTCAGTAAAATTGCTGTCTGGCATGTACAGGCAACCTGGGCTGTTTACCTGATTGCGTTCATTGCTCTTGACTTTGCCGGTTACTGGGTACATCGGATTGCACATGAAGTGAATTTCTTCTGGAATAATCACATCATTCATCACAGTAGTGAAGAGTTTAATTTAGCATGTGCGCTTCGTCAAAGTGTGTCGGTGATCTTTAAAATCTTTGCACTCTTCTTGATCCCTGCTGCACTATTTGGTGTGCCGGAGCAAGTGATTGCTATTGTTGCGCCTTTGCATTTGTTTGCGCAGTTCTGGTATCATACACAGCACATTGGCCGAATGGGTTTTCTTGAAAAAATAATTGTGACGCCATCGCATCACCGTGTTCATCATGCAATCAATCCGGAATATCTCGATAGAAACTATTCACAGATATTTATTATTTGGGACAAGTTTTTTGGCACGTTTCAGGAAGAACTTCCAAATGTGCCGGCAGTTTATGGGGTAACACGACCGGTGCAGACCTGGAACCCGATCAAGATCAATTTTCTGCACTTGTGGCTGTTGATCAAAGATGCATGGCGTACAAATAATATAATGGACAAGTTTCGGATTTGGTTTATGCCTCTGGGATGGCGTCCTGCCGATTTGGCTAATAAATATCCTGTCTTCAAAATCAAAGACGTTTACAATTTTGAGAAGTATGACCCGAAAGTTTCTTCAGGAATTATTGTTTGGAGTTGGGTGCAAATGATAATTATGCTGTTGATGGTAAGCTATCTGTTTGGAAACATTGCAAAGATTGGTGTACCTGACATGTTTTGGTACGGAGGAATTGTCTTCCTTTCCATTTATGCTTACACAGAACTGCTCGATAAAAACAAATATGCTTTTGCATGGGAGCTTGCTAAAAACGTTTTAGGAGGCTACCTGATCTTGAAAAATGGCGGATGGTTTGGAGCGGATACACTGTTGCCATATGTCACCATGGTATTGCGTTTTTACTTTGTGGTGTCCACTATTGTCACGGCTTATTTTGCAAGCCAGTTCCAAAAAGAGAATTTGAGTCTAGCCAAATAAAAATTTTATGACCACAGTTGCAGAAATTAAATCAGCACTTCATCAACAGATCGCCAATACTGAAGACGAAAAAATACTTCATAAGATGCGGGCGTATTTTCAATCGTTGATAAAAAACGACAAGAAGATTGTTGCTTATGATTCAAAGTTACGGCCACTTACCGTTAAGCAATACAAGGCATCGATCGAAGAGTCAATTGGTCAATACAAGAAGAAGAGGGTTGTTAGTCAGAAAGAAATGGAGAAGAGGCTGTGAAGCGTAAAACGGTTCTCTGGACAGAGAGAGCATCTCAGTCCCTCGATTTCTTTTGTGGGTATATTGAAAAAGATTCTCCTGTAGCCGCAAGAAGGGTAAAAAAAGAAATCATCTTAACTGCGAAGCAATTGGCTGTTAATCCAGAGATGTATCAATTGGATGAAGTCTTTGCCGAGAAAAGGAACATCAGGCGTTTTTTTCGATGGAGCTACAAGGTCGTTTATCAGGTTTATGAGACAGAAGTAGTAATTCTTGACGTGTTCCACACAAGTGCATCAAGCGAAGAAGAATAATGCTCAATTCTGAGTAACAATTGGCGCAGCCAAGCAACTAGCAGGAATAGCAAACGCGTCAACTAATGGCACCGCTTCCTGTCGTACATCCCAGCAAAGTTGATTAAGCAATTTGCGGATGGCTTTGGTTTTAGCTCCGCTCATGTAACCTTGCTCTAAATACCAGCCTTTGTTTTTGTCAATCTGTGAAAGTGCAAAGAGCGCGCAAAGTTTTTTTAATATCGACTGACAATTTTTATCTGATGTGTTTTCAACTTGCTCAATAAATTTCTCTAAAACAATCCGTTCGATGTAAGCAAAACCTACTTGTACCAAATGATGCTGTGATACATTGAATGCATCAAATGAATCCATGCCTTGATCGATGTGCCTCTTCAATCGCTTTGCTGCTGATGTAAGAATATCCCGCTCACGGTATTCAAATGCATCCATGTGAAATTCAGGATCGAGCAAATGTTCTTCATCAGTTTTTCTGACAATGATCGGGTTCAATTCGGTAATCGATGTCTTTGCCTGGTCTGCCACATAATTTTTAAACTCCGTGAGCCTGCTCTTCGCAACAAGCTGCATCAGCACCGTGTTATCGCCTTCGAATGTGGTGAAGACATCTGTATCGTTTTTTAAAACTTCGATACGGTTTTCAGATAAATAACCTTTTCCACCACAACATTCGCGACACTCTTGCAGCGTTGCAGTAGCGTTCCATGTAGCAAATGATTTCAATCCTGCAGCGAGCGCTTCAATCTCCTGCATTTCTTCTTCTTTGCGATTTATAAAACGATTGGTCAGGTATTGCAATGCAAAGTGAAGGGCATACGCATTCGCGAGAAGCGGCATTAGTCTTCGTTGATGAGTTCTATAATTAAGGATCGGAACCTCGGGTGCTCCTTCAGGGCCGAATTGCCTTCGTTGATCTCCATATTTAATAGCAATCGTCAAACCTGACTTCGATGCACTTAATCCTGCCCTTGGAATCCCGATTCGTCCACCCACCAAAGTTCCGAGCATGGTGAAGAATCTTTTATTGTCGCTTGAAATCGGACTGGCAAATTTTCCCTCGCCAGTGATCATCGTGTAGCGATCGAGCAGATTTTCCGAAGGCACTATTACGTTTTTGAATTCAATCTTCCCGTTGTCGACTCCATTCAAACCCATTTTTCTTCCGCAGTCTTCGATGGTAATGCCCGGTAGCGTTTTTCCCTTTTTATCCCGCATAGGAACAACAACAGCGCAGACTCCGTAATCTTTTCCTTCAACGATCAATTTTGCAAACACCGTTGCCATTTGTCCGTGCAATGCGGCATTGCCAATGAATTCTTTTCGCGCATTGGCATGTGGTGTATGAACAGTGATTGTTTTCGATGCGTGATCGTATGTCGCAGTTGTTTCAACTCCTTTCACATTTGAGCCGTGATGAATTTCGGTCATCGCAAAGCAGCCGGGCAATTCGAGCGAGCCAATGTCTTTCAAGTATTTTTTGTGGTGCTTTTCGGTGCCAAGAAAGTAGACACTCATGCCCCAAAGCCCAAATTGAACCCCAAACTTTATCACCAAACTCAAATCATGATAGCTCAGCGTTTCCATAATGGCGAAGTAAGAAGCCATATCGTTTTGTCCACCGAATTCTTTTGGATAAGCAATGGATCCAAAACCCTGATCGGCCAGCATGTGCGCCCACTGCAAAACTTTGGCGCGATAAAGCGAAAGATCGCCCGGGTCGATGTATTGAAATTCTGGATCACCTAGAATGGTTTTTACTTTGCGAATGATGGCAGCATTTTTTCCGTCCAATATTTTAGCCAGTGCGTCAATATCAAATGTTTTTTGAGTAGAGAGTTGTTGAGTAGCGGATTCTCGTTTGCCTGATTGAAAATTATAGGCTGCTTCATGACTGATAAAACCCAAGGTGGCTTCAATGTTGGCAAGCGCTGATCTTTCCTTCAATACTTCACTCGAGATCGTGCCATGATTACGTACTATTTGAAATCCAATATCAACTAAACTTTTGCCATCAGTTTGGTCTGCTGCTTTTTTGATTTCTTCTCGCCAGTTCATCAGGTCATCGGGTGAAGGAGGCGAGGCGGGGTTAACCTGTGAAAGCAAAAATGTTTTTTCCTCTTTGGTCAGCCATTGCTGGCTTTCGATCAATCCTTCTATCGTTGCGATTTCACTGGGTGTAAGAATTGCATCCGACCACACTGTATAAAATAGCGGAAGGAAGACGAACATCGATGGATTTGACTGGAGCTGTTTGGTGGCTAACATAAACTCTGGGTTTATATCAAAGATAAGATTTAATGTGTGGAGGTGCTGAGGTGCGGACGTGTTGAGGTGTCGAGGTGTTCTGATACGACAGTTTTGCAAGTTGTCTTTGCCATCTCTCACCCTCTGACTCCCTAAAAGGAGAACCACCTGCGCGCTGATACCCTTTAGGGCCGGTGTGCGGCAAGGAATGCAAAACTGTCGTACACCTCAACACATGCGCACATCAACACATCAACACTTTTTCTTAGTTTTACTGTTTAAAATTTGGTTTCATGTGGGATAAAGTTGCTACGCTCATCATTCGTTTTCGATTGCTATTAATTATTGTCATTGGGCTTGTGACTGCAGTGATGAGCTATTACGCTTCAAAAGTGGAGATGAGCTATGATCTGGCGCGAACGGTTCCAGCGGACGATCCGGAGATGATATTTCTTCAAAAATTCAAGCAGGAATTCGGTGAAGATGCAAACGTGATCGGCATCGGCCTACAAGACAGCGCCATTTATTCACTTAAGAGCTTCAATCACTTTCGCGAACTGAACAACATCGTTAAAAATACCAAAGGAGTAAACAACGTACTTAGTTTACCCGAAATTAAAATCATCCGAAAAGACACAGCCAATAAAAAATTCAAGCTTGATCCGCTCTTCCCAAAGGAAATAAAAAATCAGGCAGAGCTCGATAGCTTATTAACTGTTCTTCATGGACAAAAATTTTACATGGGCCAATTGGTGAACGAGCACAATGGCGCTACGATGATGCTCATCTCCGTTCAGAAGGAAGTCATGAACTCGGCCAAACGAGTGGAACTTACGAAGCAATTAGTTGATGCGGGAAATGCCTTTACCAAGTTTACCAACATCAAATTGCATTATGCAGGGTTGCCGTTTATACGCACCATTATGGCCACGAGAGTGAAGCAGGAGATGCAGTTCTTTCTTTATCTATCCGCCATGGTTACCGGGTTGATCATGTTTTTCTTTTTTCGTTCCGTGCGCGCTGTTTTGTTTTCGATGGTCATCATCGGAATCGTAGTGGTGTGGGTGATGGGCACGCTCGCGTTGTTTGGCTTCAAGATCACATTGCTTAGCGGGTTGATTCCTCCGGTAATTGTGACGATCGGAATTACCAACTGCATTTACTTACTTAACAAGTATCATATTGAATTTTTCAAATGCAAAAGTAAACCTGATGCCATCGCGATCGTGGTGAAAAAAATGGGACTCGCCATGTTCCTAACCAACCTTACTGTTGCCATCGGGTTCCTTACGTTGCTTTCAACCGATATTTTGTTGCTCCGGGAATTTGGGATTGTGGCCGGCATCAATATCATGGCATTATTTGTTGTTAGCTTAGTGATGATACCTGCGATTTTTTCGTGGCTGCCCGAGCCGAAACCAAAACATTTGCGCCACCTCGATTTTAAAATTCTCGGCTGGTTTTTGCATCTCAATGATATTTCTGTGCACCGCTATCGACCGACTATTTATATCGCATCTGCGGTGCTTGCCATTGTTTCTGTTCTTGGGATGATGCGCCTGAAGTCGGTAACCTTTATGGTCGATGATGTGCCTGAGAACACCGACATTAAAAGAGATCTAAAATTTTTTGAATCCAATTTCAGCGGCATTATGCCTTTGGAAGTTGAAGTGACCATGAACAAGCGCGGAGGTGTGCTAAACAATCTCAGCAATCTTCAGAAAGTGGATGAGTTTGAAACATTCATTGATTCATTGCCCCAGGTATCCCGCCCCTTATCTATTATCAGTTTTGTAAAAGCTGCAAAACAGGCATATTATGGAAACGATCCAGCAAAGTATGAGTTGCCGACAAAACCTGAGCGTGGGTTCATTCTCCGGTATATGAAAGGACAGGGCAAAAATGAAACCACAGGGCTTTTAAAATCATTTGTCGATTCAACGTACACTCGCATGCGCATCTCCATGCAGATTGCAGATATCGGCTCGACTAAAATGGATTCGTTGGTGCATCAGGTGATCGAGCCGCGGATGAATAAAATTTTTGAAGGAACAAACATCACCACCAATGTTACCGGAACAACGAAACTATTCATTAAGGGTAATAAATTTTTGATCGCCAATTTGCAGGAGAGTTTGCTTTACGCGTTCATCCTCATCACACTCTCGATGGCGTTGCTCTTTGCCAACGTGCGGATGATCATCATTTCGCTGATTCCAAACTTACTTGCACTAATGATTACCGCGGGGTTGATGGGCTATTTTGGTATTCCGCTTAAAGCAAGCACGGCATTGATCTTCAGCATCACGTTTGGAATTTCGGTCGACAACTCCATTCGATTTTTGGCCAAGTACAGGCAAGAACAAAAGGTGAACAATTTTTTCGTTCCTCTTTCGGTGAGCGAAAGTATTTTAGAGACAGGCAAGAGCATCATCTATACTTCGGTCGTGTTGTTTGCAGGCTTTATCATTTTTGCGTTCTCTTCTTTTGGCGGAACAATTGCGCTCGGAGTCCTCACTTCAACCACACTGATCATTTCCATGTTTACCAATATGCTTTTGTTGCCGGCATTGATTATGACATTTGATAGACCGAAGAAGGATAAGGAAAAATTACTCATCGATGAGTTTGATTCTGACTTCTACAATGAACAGGAAGATATGGATATTGATTTGAGCAAAATCAAAATTCACGATAGGGCCGGATCTGCGGAGTAAGGTTAAAAGAGAGGTAACGTCACGATCCCAGTGCCTAATTCCTAATGCCTTAATTTTTTTCACCTACGCTAATCCCTGATTCACCTACATTCTTCTGGCAACAGCCTATCTTGCATAGCTCCGTGCTGTAATCTTGCGTTGATTTGAGCATAATTAAAACAAAAACAATATGAACTCAGAAGACAAAAACAAAGATAGAGCTATGGAGCCGCGGTCGGGCCGTGCTTTTGCGGGGCTAGTATTGGTAATTATAGGAGGGGTTTTATTAGGCCGCCAAATGGGTGTGGATATACCCGAGTGGGTTTTGACCTGGGAAATGCTGCTAATTGGACTTGGTGTTTTCTTGGGGGCACGAAGGATGTTTCGTCCGGGAGGTTGGATCATTATGATTCTTGTCGGTGCAGCTTTCATGCTTAATGATTATTCCGATTTAGGCATTCGCAATCTGATTTGGCCTGCTGCCATCATCTTTTTTGGCTTGTGGATGATTCTTAAACCACGCAGAAGAAAACATGATTGGGGTGGATGGAGGGATGAATCTGATTCTTCTGACAATGAAATAGAAGTGAACTCTGTCTTTGGGGGAACGAAAAAAAAAATAATGTCTAAAGAATTTAAAGGAGGTGAGGTCAACACGGTATTTGGCGGCAATGATCTCGACTTGTCACAGGCAGATTTTACTGGCAAGGCAACGCTGGAAGTAAACGTAGTATTTGGAGGAACAAAATTGATTGTACCTGCTCATTGGAAAATCCAGTCAGACGTGGATTGTGTCTTTGCATCAGTGGAAGACAAGAGACGCGATACGAACGAAGTTTCGGAGAAAACATTTATCCTAAAAGGCTCCGTGGTGTTTGGTTCTATTGAAATCAAAAGTTATTAACCCTCACCCGTCCTTCGGACGAGGCTGTCTCAAAAGCCGCGTATATGTCAGGTTGAGCCTGTCGAAACCTGATTTGCGAAGCGGAGTCGCCTTCGACAAACTCAGGCTGACATCGACTAATACCTTTTGAGACGGCCTCAGGGTGAGGGACTAAAAAGTAAATCTAAAATCTGTAATCTTAAAATCCAGAACGGTATGTGGTATATCGCAAAACTTATTTTTCAAATCAAAGGCGAAGGAATGCAGAAGCAACAGTTTGATGAGCACCTGCGCCTGATCGAAGCAGAAAATTTTGAAGACGCATTTTTTATCGCGCGGATGCTTGGAATCAGTTTTGAAGAAACACTGATCAATAAAGAGCATGGCTTGGTGCAGTGGGAGTTTGTGAACGTGGCCGAACTTCGCCCAACGAAATTGAAAAGCGGTATAGAGCTGCACTCGCAAGTGCGCGAAATGGAAGAGCCAAGTCAATACATTAACTATATTCACAATCAGGCAGCCTGCATGCAATTGGAGGCACGGCCTGTTTTTTAATAGCGCAGCGTGTTCAAGCAAAAGTACATTCTCATTATTGGCATTGCGTGTTGGTGGATTTTCTGGGCTGCCGTTCAGGTAATGATCATGACGCAATATGGCATACCGCTGCGCGAATCGATGATCGATGGGGCGGCAACAAGTGCGGTACTGGCGTTTGCGGGTTTCGATATCACAGTGATCGTTAAGTACTATAGGCCTTCAGCAAAAAATGCCTTTTATCTTATTGTGGCTAGTGTTGTTCTAGCTGCCCTCGGATGCGTTTTGCTGAATTGGATTTTGAAACAGCTGTCAACGGACACAGTGTATTTAGCAACACTTAAATCAACCATGCTTTTGCGCTTTGTTTTTATTTGGTTGATGACGTTAATATTAGGAATTCAGGGAAAAGTGTGGTGGTTTGTAAAGGAGCAGAACCAAAACGAGCAACGCGCCAAAGAGACCGAACGGTTGATGCGCGAGGCTGAGCTTTCGAATCTTCGGCAGCAGTTGCAACCCCATTTTCTCTTCAATAGCTTGAATTCAATAAGCGCTCTTACGATGGTTCAACCGGAGCAAGCAAGAAAAATGATTGAACAGCTTTCGGATTTTTTGAGAGGCACCGTGAAGAAAGATGGTAATCAACTGGTTTCGCTGCGCGATGAACTTCATCACTTACAACTTTATTTGGATATTGAGAAAGTGCGATTCGGGCATCGGCTTATTACAAAAATTTCTACGGGCGACTCTCTCCTTGACATGAAATTGCCTTCGCTATTACTTCAACCTGTTTTGGAAAACGCTATCAAGTTTGGATTGTATGACACAACAGGTGAAGTCACGATAACTGTGGATGCGAAAAACGAACAAAATAATTTACTCATCGAAATAACAAATCCATTTGACCCCGAAACAGCCGCACCAAAGAGTGGCACAGGTTTCGGCCTGAGTTCAGTTCAGCGAAGATTGGCTCTCATTTTTTATCGGAACGACTTACTCTCCACAAGTCAAAAAGAAAATATTTTTACGACATTGATCAAGATACCTCAAAGATGAAGGTGATAATTATAGATGATGAGCCCCTGGCTAGAGGCATGGTAAAAGAATATTTGAAGAATTTCTCTCAACTGGAAATAGTTGCTGAGTGTGGTGATGGATTTGAAGGTGTGAAGTTAATTGCGCAATATCAACCTGATTTGATCTTCCTCGATATTCAAATGCCCAAGATCAATGGCTTTGAAATGCTGGAGTTGATTGATAATCCTCCGCCTGTGATTTTTACAACCGCATTCGATGAATATGCCATCAAAGCATTTGAAACCCATGCAATTGATTACTTATTGAAACCGTTTGGAAAAGAGCGTTTTGACAAAGCACTGAATAAATGGCTTTCTCAAAAAGCTTCTAATATACCGACTGCATTGACAGAAGAGGTAAGTCCGCCTGAAAGTCAGAATAGAGTAGTGGTGAAGAAAGGACAAAACATTGTAGTCCTTCCCGTGCAGCGCATTCATTACTTTGAGGCGTTTGATGATTATGTCAAAATTTTTACAGCAGAAGGATTTTATCTAAAAAAAAAGACGATGTCTTATTTTGAAAAGACACTGGACGCTTCTCAATTCGTTCGAGTTCATCGTTCTTATCTTTTGAATCTGCAAGAACTCACGCGCATCGAGCCAATGGAAAAAGATAATCATGTGGCGTTACTGAAAAGTGGAACAAGAATCCCGCTTAGCCAAACGGGTTATGCTAAATTGAAGAGCGTTTTAGGGATTTAAAAATTAGCTGATTTGAAAATTAATCAAGTTTTAATTTTCAAATTGACGCGTCTTCAAAATCTTCAAATTAACCAGCGATTTGCTTGGCAAGAAATGCAAGACCTTCCTTAAATGAATGCGGCTGATAACCCAACTCTCGTTTAGCTTTCTCAATGACGAACCCAGTTTTAGGTGGACGCTTCGCGGGTTGCGTAAACTTCGTTGAGTCGGTTTGATGAATTAGTGATTTGTTCAATTTAAAAAAGTCAGCCGTAGCAATCGCAATATCATAAGGGGTCATCATCTCATCACCCGAAACGTTAAAAATTCCTTTTATTTTTTTTGTAGCCGCCAAATAGCAACCCATGGCCAGATCTTCAGCGAGCGTTGGCGTACGCCACTGATCGTTCACTACGTTAATGGTTTTTCCTTCTTCAAGACTTTTTTTCACCCACAGTACAATGTTACTGCGGCTCATGTCTTTGGTCACACCGTAAACAAGTACAGTTCTTAAAATAGTCCAGTCGATGGAGCTTTTTTGAATTGCTAATTCACCGGCCAATTTACTTTCTCCATAATAGCTGATGGGATTAGGTTTCTCGTTTTCATCGAGTGGGCCATGAGTGCCATCAAAAATAAAATCAGTGGAGATATGAATCAGATGAACTTTATTTTTTTTGCACGCCTCTACTAAAATCTCAACTGCTGTTACATTCGCTAGCCAACATTTTTCTTTTTCTGTCTCGCATTGATCAACCTGAGTCATCGCTGCAGTATTGATCACTACATCTGGTTTTGTTTTTGAGACAACTTCACCCACTTCGTTCGCATTTGTAATGTCGAGCGAATGAAATTCTCCTCGAGGCAAATCAGGAATCAATTTTGATTTTGCCGTGGCAATTAAATAGGAGTCGCGTTGAGTTGAAATCAGCTCAACCAATTTTTGCCCGAGCAATCCGTTGCAACCTGTAACGAGTATTCTCATTTCTTATTAAGGGATTTCGGGATAAACGTAGCCGTACTCTTTTGTAATTTTCTTCTTGGGTAATTCCTCAACCGTTACAAACATACGCACATCTGCAACGGGTCTATCAGAGGCTCCTTTTTTTACGCCAGCAATTTTATCCACCACTTCCAGGCCTTTGATCACTTCGCCAAACACGGTGTAGCCGTCATCCAGGAAAGGCACGCCACCAATGGTGCTGTACGCTTTAATTTTTTCGGGAGAAATGTCTTTTAAAATTTTTACGCCCGTTTCTTTTTCAACAGCATCCGCGAGGCTGATGATTTTATTATTGAGAGCTTCGGCTTGGCCTGATGCATAAAGTTTTCCGAGTGTGTCGTAAAGAGGTTTGTTCTCCGGCTTAGACAAATACCTGGGCATGGCGGAACTCAATTTAATCTGATCGATTTTCATCGCGTTAATTTCGACAGAGGGGATAACCTTGCCTTGGACAATATAAAACTGACTTCCGCTCGATGCTTTCATTGGATTTTGTCCATCACCTAACCGTGCAGCGGCAAGCGCTCCTTTCTTATGAAACAACTTCGGATTGAATTCTGCATCAATAGTATAACCTGGTCCGCCATTGCCAAGACTCTCGACAGCTTTTGCGCGTTTTGAATTCGGGTCACCACCCTGAATCATGAAGCCTTCAATCACACGATGAAAAAGCAAACTGTCGAAATAATGTTCCTTCGCCAGCTTGATAAAATTTTCCTTGTGTTTGGGGGTTTCGTCATAGAGAATGGCAACGATGTCTCCAAAACTGGTTTTGATGGTGACTACAAAATCTTTCTTCTGCGCCAAACAATTGCTAAAGATGATAGACGAGAGTGTAAGGATTAAAAGCTTCTTCATTCGAAAAAATATAAACCGCAAAAATAAGTAATTTATGGATTGATGGTTTTAGAAAGTTGTAAAGACAGATCCATGAAAATCATTTTGGCACTGCCGTTGCGCTCGAGGTGGTAAGTTGCTTCGCTGATCAGTTTGTTGAAATTTTCAATTTTTGGCATGCTGATGATTTTACTGAAGTCTTTGATGAATTTCTCTTCAGCTCCCGTTGTGCGGCTAATCGAGCTTGCATTCGAAATCTGGATCAAAACTTCGCGCATCATACTTAGGGCATAATGAAATAAATTGCGCTGAGCGAGTTTATCGAGTTCATGAAACTCATCGGCCAGGCCAAGCAACTTGATGTAATCCTTTTTAAAACACGAGCGCATCCAATCAATGAACCGCTGCTGATGATGGTCTTCTTCAGCACTTGTCAGCTGAATAGCTAAATTCAAATCACCTTCAGCCATCTGCAGGATTTCCTGGCGTTGCTCTTCATTCAAAGAGAAATTTTTCGAAAGGTAATTCGCTATGTCTTCGTCACTGAGCAAAGGCACGTGAGTAACTTGAGTCCTCGATAAAATAGTGGGCAGTAATTGCTCTGGTGCATTGGTCACCAAAAGAAAAAAAGTCTGGGGCGGTGGCTCTTCCAATATTTTTAAAATGCCGTTAGCGGCCGAGGGATGCATCAGCTCAGGAAGCCAAATGATCATTACTTTATTTCGACTCTCAAAAGGTTTGAGCGAAAGCGCTTGAACGATCTTGCGACTTTCCTCACGGGCAATGATCGCTTGCTTGTCTTCGCCATCGTAAGCGGCCATCCATTGCGCTACACGTTTTTAAAATCTCAGCCCGGAAGCGATCTTCATCTTTGTCGCTGCTGATGTTGCCCAGCGGGAAAACAAAATGCGTATCGGGATGAACGTATTTTAAACTTTTGCTGCAGGCGGGACAAACACCACAGGCATCATTTTCATTTTTATTGGTGCAGTGAAGGTATTGGGCAAAAGCTAAGGCCAGTGGCAAATTAAGTGAACCCTCTTTTCCGGCAAACAACAATGCGTGTGCAATGTGATTGGACTGCACTGATGAAGTAAGTTTCCTTTTTGTTTCTTCCAGGCCGGGTATGGATGAGAAATTCATTTCACGGATTGGTCAAATACATTTTTCAAAATCTCTCTATCATGTTCTGATAGAGAAATATTTCTTCTCTTCATCACACGCTCAGCGGTTTCCATCGCTTTTTCATAGTGATAAGTAACAAAACCAGCTGCTCCTCCCCAGGAATAAGAAGGAATAAAATTGCGCGGATAACCCGCGCCAAAAACATTAGCGCTCACGCCCACCACAGTGCCCGTGTTGAACATAGTGTTGATGCCGCTCTTGCTATGGTCTCCCATCTGTGGTCTCCCATAATGAGTCCGCAGTTGGGAAGTCCGGTATCAACAAACGTTTTTTTAGCGTAGCTCCACAGTTTTACGTTATCATAGTTGTTTTTCAGATTCGAAGTATTGGTATCCGCACCGAGATTGCACCATTCACCTAGTATCGAGTTACCTAAAAATCCATCGTGTGCTTTATTACTGTAACCGAAAAGAACCGAGTTACTGACTTCGCCACCGATTTTGCAAAACGGCCCCACTGTAGTATCGGCCCGCATCTTGCCCCCCATATTCACAATTGCTCCTTCACCTAATGAAAACGGTCCGCGGAGGATTGCTCCTTCTTGTACCTGGGAATTTTTTCCTAAATAAATTGGTCCGCCCTCAGCATTGAGAACTGCTGTGTGAAGTACTGCGCCTTCTTCGATAAAAATCGCTGACGGATTATAGGCGTGCGTGTGCGGATCTGTTATGGCAACAGATTTTCTGTTTGCAGTGATCAGTTTAAAGTCAGCACGGATTTGATTTCCATTGTTCTGAAAAATTTTCCAGAGCTTGTCTATGATGACAATCTCATCCGAATAGTCGATTGCTTTCCCAGCGATCACTTCAGGTAAATCATGATCATCCGTTCGCACAGCAATGATCATAGAGTTTTTATGAATGGCATCGCCAGGCTTTAATTTTTTGATCGTCTCAACAAGTCCCGCATTCGGGCAAACTGCTCCATTGATCCAAAGATTATCCGATGAAACTTTCTTCACGAATTTCTTAGACAGATATTGGGGGGATGAATAGGATGGCTTTGTTTGAAAGTGCCTTTCCCATTTTTCAGCAATCGTCAAAATCCCAATTCGTATTTCTGCCACGGGCCTGGTAAACGTGAGCGGCAAAAGGTTGCTACGAATAGAAGGGTCATCAAACAGGATCAGGTTCATTGCCAGAAAATATTTTGAAAGTTAAGGCAAAAACAAAGAATCCCGCAGATGCGGGATTCTCTTTCTAAAAAACGCTAATAGCAATATTATTTCTTGCCGTACTTCTTTTGGAATTTTTCCACACGACCGGCAGTATCAACAAACATTTTCTTGCCAGTAAAGAATGGGTGAGAAGCGGAACTTACTTCCACTTTAATCACAGGATATTCCTTGCCGTCAGTCCACTTTATTTTTTCTTTGGGCACGTTGGTAGAACGGCTCAAAAACTTAAAATCGCTCGATGTGTCCCAAAAAACAACTTCCTGGTAGTTTGGGTGAATACTCTTCTTCATAGTCTCTCTTTAAAAGGACTGCAAAAATAGGGAAACACGACTAATTTGCAATAACCCCTAAAGTCATTTTTGGCAAAACCTCTCAGATTTGCCCTAAAATCAAATAAAAAGGGCAATTTTGAGGTTCTAGAAAACGAATACTTTTGAAGAAAATCGCCCTAATCGTACTTTTTCTGACCGGATGTGGCTTTTCGTTTGCCCAAAGCACCAATGCCACCCTCAACGAGGATTATTACCATTGGATCACAAGATATGAGGTTAAGGCAGCGCGAATTGCCCCTGAAATTTTTTCTTCTGTGCGTCCCTTTCCCCGCAAAGCCATTGTCGCCTTCGTGGATTCGATTGAAAAAAGAGATCATGTCTTTACTTCATCGGCCGATAAATTCAATTACGAATACTTAAGAAACGATAATTGGGAGTGGAGCCGGGCTGAATCGAACAACAGCGCAAAACCATTTTTGGGTGTGTATAAAAAGAAATCAGATTTGGCTTATGTTGACATTCCTGATTTTGATTTTCATGTTAGCCCTGTCCTGTATTTCGGTGCGGGCAAAGACAGTCGCCTGAAAGAATCGATGTATATCAACTCAAGAGGGGTAGAAATGCGTGGCATGATCGACAAGAAAATAGGGTTCTATACTTTCTTTACGGATAATCAAGCGGTCCTTCCAGCACACGTGCAAGACGCCTTGATTTACAACAATAGTTATGTTGTGCCACACGAAGGGTTTTGGAAAACTTTTAAAACCAATGGTGTTGATTTTTTTCAGGTGAGAGGGTACATCGATTTTAACATAAGCAAAAATATTTATGTGCAGTTTGGTCATGATCGCACATTTATTGGTAACGGTTTTCGTTCCCTGATTTTTTCGGATTACTCACCGCCCAATTTATTTCTCAGAGCCAATGCAAAAATCTGGAAGCTCAATTATTTATTTCAGCTTAATCGCCTAACGGCTGATCCGATGGGCAAACCAGGCGGTTCAACTTCCAATAAAAACTATCCTGTGAAGTTTATGGCGTTTCACCACGCCAGCATCAACATCGGTAAGAAATTCAATCTTGGAGTCTTTGAATCTGTGGTGTTCACTCCACAAGACACCATCAACAAAAATAATATTCAGTTAAATTATCTTAACCCCATAATTTTTTATCGTGCCATTGAGCAACAAGGAGGGAGCCCCGACAATGTCTTGCTGGGGGGCGATTTCAAATGGAATGCATTCAAAAAGATTTCTTTTTACGGACAAATCGTGATCGATGAATTTGTTTTAAAGGAACTCAGATCGGGTAATGGGTGGTGGGGAAATAAGTTCGCATTGCAGGGTGGACTAAAATATATTGACGCCTTCAACGTCCCTAACCTTGACATTCAACTAGAGGGAAATTTGGTGAAGCCATACACGTACTCACATGACACGCAGTACAGCAACTACAGCAACTTCAATCAGCCGTTGGCGCATCCGCTGGGTGCAAATTTGATGGAGGGTGTGGCGATTGTGAGGTATCAGCCACTGCCAAAATTAAATTTGATTGCGAAAAGTTTTTACACCAAGATTGGAAGAGACACCACCGGTGTGAATTGGGGCAGTGATATTCTAAAAGACAACAGTACTCGTACCGGAGGCGATTTTGGTCACAAGGTTGGTGAAGGTGTTACAAATACAATCTCGTTCATGGATTTCACGGCCTCCTACATGATTCGACATAATGTTTTCATCGACTTGAAAGCAACGGTTCGCAGAAGCACTAGTCCGGCTGCCTTGTATAACAAC
>WNFL01174337.1_pt1 | contig 18990 bp, 17 predicted proteins | sample 5400361 | NCBI WGS metagenome assembly WNFL01 (sample SAMN13153351, study PRJNA577476) | soil metagenome | isolation source: 40 cm soil on Douglas fir-dominated hillslope | place: USA:California | collected 2013-09-17
GGCCGAGGCGGCGACCGCGATTTCCGGTGCGTGCAGTACCGTCCCCGACGCGAGGAGCAGCGCACCCTGCCGCTGGTCACTGGCGCGCCGGTGCACGTTCTTCCAGGGTGTGGCGATGGACAGTGATTGCAGCTCCGCCTTTCCCGATTCCACCTTGATGCGCTCGACCGGCACGACGCAGTCACACCCCACGGGCAACATCGCGCCCGTCATAATCTCAATGCAGTGCTCAACGGATGCCAGGGTCAGCGGCGCGTCGCCGGCCGCCTGCATCGCCTGAATGATGTACTTGCGCCGACCGGCCGCCGCGCTGGCCGAAGCCAGGGCGATGCCGTCCATCGCCACGCGATCGAAGGGCGGCTGGTCGCGCTCCGCGTAGACGTTCTCGCGCAGCACCGCGCCGGCGCACTGCGCCAGAGGGAGAGATTCGATCGGCAGGCACACCAAGTGCTCGTCGATGAGCCGACTGGCCACAGCCGGGTCGACTTCCGCTGGTTTTGCCGCTACACCCTGATCCATAAGGGGATAGTACATCCAGCGTTCCCGATAGGTGCTATCGAGTGGTCCAAGGCAGCAAATCGTGACACCATCGAATTTCGCCGCGCCCGTAGCTCAGTTGGATAGAGCACCTGGCTTCGAACCAGGTGGTCGGCGGTTCGAATCCGTCCGGGCGCGCCAACAAATCAATAAGTTGTAACTGCCACACTTGGTCGTGTGTTGCACGTATGAGCAGCGTATGAGCAAACTCGATTGTGACGCGTGGTGCAGGCCGATTCTTGATAGGAGTTGTATGGCCGTCTGGAGTATCGGTACGCAAGAAGCTCCGTTGCTGAGACCGGTGTCATTGAATATTTTCGAAACTCAGAGGGAACATCAGAGCGACCGTACCAGGATTGCTGCCGGTTGCCGTGGAACGACGGCGATATGCGGTCAGCTACAATTGCGCTGTGGGGCTCAGGGAGGTCGCGAAAGTGAACCTGGCATGAACTCGCATCGCGGGGTTCACGGTCGTACTGCTTTGGGGAGAGGCTCTCGAATGTAGAGGAACGGTTGGCGTAGGCTACGGTCGGTCGATATGCAGCAGCGTTTGCGGTTTTAGATTTGACTCCGAAGTGCCGATTCCCCGACTTGCCGGCGGCGTTAGGCATCACCAGGGCCCCGAGATGGGGCGCGGCTCCGAGCATCGCGGCTCATCGAAGGTCTCAATGTGGACTGACAACGAAACAGATCTCGACTATCTCAACTTCTCCGGAGTTGCGGAGACTGTTGCCGAGCTCATTGTGCAAGCAAAGGCGCGGCCGATTTCGATCGGCATCGCAGGGGCCTGGGGCGTCGGCAAGTCATCGATGATCAAATTGGTTCAGGCGGAGCTCGAGAAGCGGCTGTCCGAGAAGAATGCCTTCGTCTTGGTGACGTTCAATGCGTGGTTATATCAGGGTTACGACGACGCTCGCGCTGCGCTAATGGATGTGATCGGCGACGCGCTACAGCGCGAAGCTGAAAAAAGAAAGACGGGCATCGACAAGACGAGAGCGTTCCTTAAGCGCGTGCGGTGGACCCGCGTTGTAAAACTCGGTGCTGCGATTGCCGCAACGGCCGCAGGATTCCCTCCGCTAGCTCTCGCCGAGACCGCGCTCGATGCCGCAAGGTCCGTCCTTGCCGGCAAAGAGGCGTCTGCGGACGCCCAACGGCTCGGCGACGCCGCACGCGAGGTCTCTGCGGGCGGCGGTGGTTTCCTCGACCCGAAGGCTGAGTACTCGCCTCCTCGGGAGATTGACGCTCTACGGGAATCGTTTAAAGACGCTTTGGCGGAGCTTGGTGTCACGTTGATTGTGATGATCGACGACTTGGATCGATGCCTCCCTGAAACAACGATCTCCACTCTTGAGGCGATTCGTCTATTTCTTTTTCTCCCGGGGACCGCATTCGTCCTCGCCGCCGATGATCAGATGATCAAGCACGCCGTCAGACGGCACTTCGAGGGTCTTGATGATGAGCTCGTCACCAATTATTTCGACAAGCTAATACAGATTCCCATTCGCGTGCCATCACTCGGAATTCACGATGTCCGCGCCTACATGATGCTTCTCTATGTAGAAAACAGCATCCTGTCGCCGGAAGTGAAGGAGAAACTCCGAACAGGAATGATTAGCCAGCTCCGAAAGTCGTGGCAAGGAAAACGCGTGGACATGCCGTTTATCCAGAGCCTCGGCGTTGCGCTCCCACCCGAACTCGTTAGCCGACTGAACAGTGCATATCGTCTCGCGGCAATCATGGCGAGCGCATCACGCATCAGGGGCAATCCGAGACTCATCAAGAGATTCCTGAATACCCTCGCAATCCGGCTCACGATCGCGCGCACGAACGGCGTGACAGTCGACGAGGCCGTACTTACCAAAATGTTACTCCTTGAGCGTTGCGCGCCCGTGAAAGCGTTCAACGACATAGCGTCGGAGGTGACCAAGAGTCCCGACGGGCGCGCCGATATTCTGAAGTCGTGTGAAGACGCGGCGAAGGCGGGCAAGTGCGGTGAACTGCCCGCACCATGGAACGACGCATTCATCGCTGAGTGGCTCTCGCTACCGCCCGCACTCGCCGACCAGGACCTGCGGGGCGTGCTGTATGTCAGCCGCGAGCACGCCCCGCTCATCTCTCCGGAGGACCGCCTTTCCGGAGAGGCAGCCTCGCTTCTGACGGGGCTGTTGGAACAACCCGACATGGGTGCGACGCTAAAGCCGAACCTCGCGCAGCTTCCTCCGGCGGAATTGGCCACAATCATGCAGCGCTTGCTTCAGCAGGCAAACAAAGTACAGCAGTGGGGTGCGCCGAGGATCTTGACAGCGTGTCTCGCAGTTGCCGATGCGGACTCGTCCCAGGGAGCACTGCTTGCTACTTTCTTGTCCGAACTTCCGCCCGCGCAGATTCAGCCGAGTATCGTACCGAAGATATCTGGCCGACCATGGACCGCTGGCGTTTATGAGAAGTGGTTGAAGTTAGGAGTCGGCGCTACCGTGAAGGCAGCTATAGGACAGCAAACGAAATAGGTATGGGGACGTCGCAGTCAAGCCGAGGCCCGGGTTCTGGACTACCCCTGGTACCACCGTGGGTTCCCGCGCCTCCGCCTGCGGGCGCCGATTCTGACCTCGGGTCGCCGCCGGCGCCAGACTCTTCTAAACCCGCCTCCCAGCCCGCGACGCAGACCGGCTTCGCTTCCCCCGTCGCGGTTCCCAGGCGTTTCGGCTCCGCCAGGACCGCTTTTGGAAGCTTCGCGCGGTCTGGAGACAAATCAGCGCTTCGGCGGGGCGTTTCTGAATACGTTCGCAAAGGGTACGGCGGTAAGTCGGAGGCGACAAAGCGCTTCGAAGGAACCGCCCGAACCGCCGGCTCCCTCTACGGCGCGCTTTCGGCACTTGGGACTGGCCCGGCCGGCGAGTTCATCGGCACACTCAACAGGCCGATACTTCAGGGCCGGTCAGCTCGCGAGATCATCGATGCGGTCATTGAGGCCGTCCGCCCCGTGGACGGTACGCAAGACGCTGAAGCGAGCAGAGAGGCCATAAACGATGCGCTCTCCGACTTGCTCGATCGCTTCCCGGACGCCGACCTACTTGCACTTACGGAAGACCAACGTGCTCTAGTCGTTGAGACGTACACGGCGGAGGACGTATTACGCCGACTCATTCTCGACGTTGGCAAACACGTTCACGATACGTCTCCGTCTGCTTCCGAGGCACTGGCTCGCCTCAGTCAGATTCGTGAGTACATCCGAGAGGTCGTATCAAATTCCTTTAGGGGCCTCCGAGATAAAGGCACACAACTGAACACCGGCCACGTCAGCGCCGTCGTGCGATCCGCGCTTTCTCAAACGCTGGAAGTTTTCGAACTCGCTCGCAAATGAAGCTGCTTTGCGTCCCGGCCACACAGAAGTATCCACAGGTCACATCCGACCTGCGCATCGACCTGTTGACCAATAGCGACTTCAAGTCTCGCGGTCATGCGGGAGCGCTCATCGCCGATCGCATTCGCCGCGCGAAGCTTAATCCCGCACCGCGCGCGTGGGACTTGCTCTCGCTCGCCCTCGCTGTTATTGCTGCCGACCACGCGCACCACCGGAGCGATAGTCCTGATGGCTGGACCCGCCAGATTCACATCGCCGTCGCTGTCAGCGACGCGGCATTCTGGACTACGCAATCGCTGCTGGTTGAACAACTGCTTGGCTTTCTTACGACAGACGTGTGGCGCGTCGAGTTCGTCGACGGAGGATTTGCTCCCGCCGACAACTCGGGTACCCCGGCCTCTCCGGAGGATTGCGTCGTTCTATTGTCTGGTGGGCTTGATAGCCTGATCGGTGCGATCGACCTCACTACCCAGGGGCACAAACCGCTTGCCGTCAGTCACATAGTCCGGGGCGACGGTGACAAGCAGGTGGTCTTCGCAAGGCGACTTCCGGGTGGCGGGGCACGTCTCCTGCAACTCAATCACAATGTTGACGTTCCGAATCCTGAGGCGCCGCCGTCGCAGCGCGCGCGTTCGATGGCATTTCTGGCCTATGGCGTACTTGCGGCAACAACCCTTGATCGGTGCAGGACCAACCCGCCAATCGCGCTTTACGTCTGTGAGAATGGCTTCATCGGGGTCAATCCGCCACTGACCGGGTCTCGCGTTGGGAGCCTAAGTACTCGTACGACCCATCCGGTCGTCTTCTCGCTGTTCCAGGACCTTCTGACTGCAGCTCAGATTCACGTCAAACTAGTCAATCCCTACCGCCTGGTCACGAAGGGCGAAATGCTCGCTGCCTGCGCCGATCAGTTATTGCTCGACCAATTGGCGTCGGTGAGCACCAGCTGCGGCCGTTTTAACCACTTCGGCCAACAACACTGCGGGCGATGCATCCCATGCCTGATTCGCCGTTCAGCGTTCCTAAAGGGTGGACGCGCGGACGCGACTAAATACAAGTACGCGAAGCTGTCTGTCAACAATGCGGAGCACATGCGCTTCGACGATGTTCGGTCCGCAAAGATGGGCATTGAGCGAGCTCGTGCGATCGGGGTGGAACGTTGGCTCGGCGCGACGCTTTCGTCGTCGCGAATTCCTGACGCACCACAACTGCGGAGTATGGTCGGGCGCGGCTTGGCAGAACTTGAGGCATTTCTCTCAGCCCACGGCGTCAAATGATTGATTTCCATTGCCATCTTGATCTCTTCTCGAACCCGCAGTCGCTTATAAGAGAGTGCGAGCGAGCGGGCATCCACGTTTTGTCGGTGACCACGGCTCCAAGCGCGTGGTACGGCACGCTCGCTCTCGCGCCGACATCGAAGTACATCCGCACAGCCTTGGGGCTTCATCCGGAGCTCGCTCACGAGCGCCACGGTGAACTACCGCTTTTTGACCGACTTCTCTCGGAAGCACGCTTTGTTGGCGAAATTGGGCTTGACCACTCCGCCGGAACGGAAGCCAATTGGCCTATACAGTCGCGCGTGCTCACGCACATTCTGAAATCCTGCCAGGAGGCTGGCGGGCGCATCTTATCGCTTCACAGCAGGGGCTCGGCGAAGGAGGTACTAGATCACTTGGAACGGTTTCCCCGCGCAGGCACGGCAGTCCTGCATTGGCTGTCATGCGGAGTCACGGACCTAAATCGTGCTATTTCCATTGGGTGCTGGTTCAGTGTCGGACCGGCGATGCTAATGAGCAAGAAGGGTAAAGAGCTGGTGTCGCGAATGCCTAAGGAACGAGTGCTCACGGAGTCTGACGGACCCTTCGCGACGTTTCAGGGTCGACAAGCCACGCCGCTGGACACCGCCGTCGCCGTATCACAGCTGGCCCGTGTTTGGGGCGAAGACGACGAGCAGGTTCGAGGTCGGCTCCTCGAGAACTTACGACGGCTAGGCTTCGGCGACGAAAGATTTCAGACGGTAGGTGGCAATAGGGCGGAGTTCCGGAAACCTACGAGATAAGTCGACATGCCATTCCTGCAGAGATTCGGCGCGCGGTCCTGTGTGAAGCCGGTCATCGATGTGCCATTCCGGTGTGCCGGCACCCGGAGATCGATGTGCACCATATCGTCCCATGGGATTTCGCAAGTCGCATGACTTTGAAAATCTAATTGCGCTCACTACTGTCCGACACGTTTCATAGCAAATTCAGTTGGTTAGTGTTAACAGGCGTTGAAGTTTGACCAGGATTTCGGCCTAACGGCGTCGAACACTGACCAGTCTCAAAGAGGCATTTCTCGCTGAGTATCGTGAGGTTGCTTCATTCTCCCATAGTCAACATTGAGCGCCAGTAGATGGCCAACCCTCGACGCCGGTTAATAGCCATCCGTCTCGCCAGTCCCCGCTAATGCACAACCTGCGGCTGCAGCAAATGTCTTAGGTGCTTAATTCCCCGAACGCCGGGCAGCCGCCCTCGATTGAATAGTCAGCTGACAAGTTCTATACAGGTCAGGAGTAAAGACAGTTCCTGCTCCACAGCCGCAGCGCGTAAAACACCATCCCGGTCGATCATTCGTGTGAGTTCAAAGCGGCTCATCGGCTTCTGGTATTCATTCCATTCCCGCTTAAGGGCGCGATCTGCCTCCAGCGAAGTTGGCGGGCGTCGCGCGCCGCACTGAGGCAGGTGCCGCAGCAACACCGCTTCGAAGCAGGGCCGCTGCCACACGATTTGAATGCCGTTATTGTGCGCAAGTCTTCGCGCTGCCTCTGTGCGCTGTGGGTTGACTTCAGCCTGGTCGTGGTCCAGCAGCACGAAACGGTCTTTGGGCGCCGTCCTTGTTCGGCGTAGTTGTTCCAGTTTACGGACGGCAAGTTCGACGCGGGTTTGCGGCTCGCTGGCCCCTATGCCCAGGTTCTCGACAACGAGGTGGACGGCGATGCCCTGCGCGTGAAGAAGATCTTGGAGCAGACCCACATACCCCACTTCGGACTCCCCCTCGCAACCGATGAAAACGGGACGGCGTGGCGGTATGAATGGGCGGCGTGTGGTCATCCGATTTGCGGCACTCCACCATAGACTCCGCTCAGGTACTTTCGGTAGTGGTTGTCGTCGCGGCGCACCTTCACGTCCATGAGGCAGTAAACCTTGGTGCGACCCTGGCGGTCTTTCTCGCACAGCACGATCTCCTCTTTGTTGAGGGAATCGAGCAGGGAGGCAGAATGGCAGCTGAACCATATCTGAGAGTCATGGGGATTGCGGTTCTTCTTATCATGAAACCATCGCAGGATCTCCGGCAGCACGAGCGGATGGATTGAGGCGTCGAGTTCGTCGATGACAAACACACCGCCCTGCGCCAGCGTGACGGCGATGGCCGGGAACATCTTGATGAAAGACCGCGTGCCGTGGCTTTCAAGAAACCATGGCATTTCCATGTGGAGCCCAGAGTGTTTGAAGACTGCCTGTGGACCTTGCGGCGAGTCCGCCAGACGCATGCTTTCGACCCCAACGTCAATGCGGTTTAGCTCCTTGTTGAGGTTGGTGAGGATTTCAGGGTTGCTGGCCAGGTACTGAATGACCTGCTGGTCGCCGTTGGGCACGTGGTCAAGCTGGGATAGAACGCGTCGCGCGATTTGCACGAACAGCGCGGCGGTCGGGTGCTGGAAGAGCGCGAACGACGAGAGGACCGACACGTTGGGGCGCAGCGTGTTGAGTAGGTGCTGGTAGCCCGTCAGCGGAAACGACTTGGAATCCTTGATTTTGTTCTCGGCATCGCGCTCAAACACGCGTTGCCATTTGCCGTTGCCGCCCGGCTTCTGGCGCAGGGCCTCGCTCTCTATGCGGGTGCCAATTCCCTTCTGCATTTCGATTGACAGCTCGTAACGATAGACCCCTTCCTCCACTGCTTCCCCGCCCTCTATGCGCCCTTGCACCTCAGGCGAGAGGTTCATCGGACCCCCGAACTCGATGGCCAGACGCACCGAGCGGGATTCTGACTCCTGATCGTTAAACCGCTCGCATGGAAACCCGGGCTGTGTGCGCTGAGCGCTGTCCCGGACCATGGTGACCAAGAAGTCGAGGGCGCGCAGAACCGTGGTCTTGCCGGAGGCATTGGCGCCGAAGATGGCAATGACCTTTGGTACGCGCAGCGGGGACCCGGTGAAGATCGGCGCATAGCGCCCTTCCAGGTCCGGCACGTTAGGCGCAATCGTCAGGTCGAGGATCTGGCGGTCGCGGATGGAAAAGAAGTTTTCGATGTCTAGTTTGTAGAGCATGGGGTGGTCTCCATGCCACTATACTAGCGCTTTTAACGATTTTGTGTCAAAGTATAGACTAAGATCAGTCCTCGAAACGGTATCTGCCATGACCCGTACCCCACCGTCAGACCGTATACAGGAGATAACGCGAACCAATTCAGCGCTTTAGCACGTATGAAGATTGGAAGAAACGAGCCCTGCCCATGCGGCAGTGGCAGGAAATTCAAGAAGTGCTGCATTCACAAGGACTCGACGCAGGCTCGCGCGACGGGTGGATTAGACCCTGCCCAAATGCAGGCGCGCATTCAGGAGGCGAGGCGCGCCCACGAGGCCCAGGAGAACGTGCGTCGGCAACAGCAGGGGCATGGCAAGCCGATCATGTCGGTGGAAATCAGCGGCCACAGGGTGGTCACCGTCGGCAACCGATTTTACCGGAATAAGAACTGGGTCGTTTTCCCGGACTTTCTCGTCTCGTTCTTGAAGGAGATGCTCGGACCGAAATGGGGCCAGCGCGAACAAGCCAAGGGCCAGCACCCTGTCTTCAGGTGGCTGAAGAAGTTTAAACGCCACAACGACGCACTGGCCAGGACAGCTTCGGGGAGGCTGCTCTCAGGCGAACTGACCGGACCGCACGCTTGCGTCCTGCATCTGGCGTATGCGCTCTACCAAGTTGCCCACAACGATGAGATTCCGAAGCGGCTGCTCAGGCGACTACGTGAGCCTTCCACGTTCTTGCCCGCCTACTATGAGGCTCTGGTGGGTGCGGCACTCGCCACAGCTGGGTTTCAGATTTCAAGCGCCGAGACAAAGGCATCCTCCAAGCCGATGCCAGAATTCAGGGCAACGTCCAAAGTGAGCGGCAATGTGTACGAGGTAGAGGCTAAACGCAAGGATCGCTGGAAAAGTGCCACGGAGGACGTGGCAGGTCCTGAGTTTCTGCAGGAACTGGAATCCTATATCCGCGATCAGATGCATGCGGCATCAAAAAAGAAACTCACCAACCCGATTTATTGGTTCGAGCTGAGTATTCCGACAATCCACGACGAGACCGCTTGGCGTGCCATTGCCACGAAGGTCAAGGGCGTGATTTCCGAAGCGCAGCAGACCATGACGGTGGATGGCCAGCCGATACCGCCCGCGTTCATCGCAATCACAAATCACACATTCCTTGCCAGCGAAGATGCGGCAGACGCGCCGTTTTTCGGCTGCGTCGAATCCATAAGGATTGACGACTACCCGTTTGGCCGCCCCTTAGAAATCGAGGCCGCCCTGGAGGGGTACGACAAGTACCGGGACATTCTGTGGATGATGAACGCATGGAAAATCGCACGAAATCTGCCCGTCACGTTCGATGGATCACCGCCGGAATTGCTCACCCGGGACGGGGAGCCGAGGAACACCATTAGGATTGGTCAAGTTGTGCTGGTGCCGGACGAAACGGGGCAGAACGTCGAAGCCCGCGTCGAAGACATCGCTTCAATGGGTAGTACCGCGATGGCGATTGTTCACAGCCCGGCGACCGGCAAGAGGTGGACTGTCTCGATCCCGCTCACCGAAGGCGAGGCTCAGGCAGCGGCGCATTTCACGGACGCAGTATTCGGAAAGGCGGATGCGTCGCACCCTCTGCGTCATGAAGATCCGTTCGATCTTTACGACCGGCTCTTAGGCGTCTACCGCGGCATGACCCCGGACCAGATCGGCAAAGCGCTCGATGCCAGCGATCACCTGCGTCAGTTCAAGAGCCTACCACTGGAGAACGCGCGGATCCGGCTAGCGCGTGAATACACAAAGTCGATGTGGACGCAAGGCACCGAAATCCGGGCAGGGTGAAGCCGGGGTCGCCTGGCAACGTCTGGCGTGAACGCTGCAGAGATTACCGGGCGAGGTACTTGGCCCCACCATTTCTATTCGGGACAGAGTAAATGACTGACCAACAAAAAGATAACGTGGAAAGCCATACGCGCTTCAATGTTCTCTGGTACAGGTCCAAACCAATTTTAGATGCGCCGCAATAGTCGAGCTTCCAGCTAAGCGACCAGAAATTGAACATAGAAGCAAAAGTGAAGAAGACCGCCGGTGACCTGCGAAGTGCTAGGAATAGCCGCGGTTAGCACCGCTGCGCGCTCGTCAATTCACTGATGGCTCCACTTGGACTGTAAACCGGCGTCTGGATTGGACGCCGATCGGCGCGCCATCCGGTTGATGCGTATGAAATGTAGTGTCGTACGTCTGATCAATATTCAACGCCGATTCACAGGCTACGCCCAAGGTGTGACGCGCGGCCAGCGGTCTTCTAAACATCCGCTACTGCGTTAGGTGAACAGCGAGAGCTGCGGGATGGCGCCGTGTTGGGTGGCGACGCCGCAAGGTCTCGACTCGATCCACGAAGTGATGTCTTCGTCGATCCAACCCACGGAATTCTCGCCCAGCCGGCGTCTTGCCGGAAAGAGGCCGGCTCGTTCAAGCCGGTATATGGTCATGCGGGAGAGGCCAGTCATCGCCATCACTTGCTTCGTTCTGAGTAGTCTCATTGTCGCCTCCAGCATTCCGCACGCTTCCCAGTAGGTTGTGCTGGCAGCCGGGCATGCCCCTGTGGATGGCGCGAGCGCCATATCGGCTGTGTTCGTCCACCTTTGGACGGCGCAGCAGCCGAGCGCGCCGTTGCCGAGTTGTCCGGATCCGGGACATCGATTGTGCTTGATGTCGATGATGTTTGCCCTTGGTGCGGATGAGCCAATCTACTTGCGGGATGCAATGGGAACGTGAACCCGGCCGCGTGGAATACGGCGACTCTGCCGTTCCCCCAAAGTCGTAAAAATCCACGGTCGCTTTGGAACCGCAGTCTCGCGGTCGATGTGGATCATCCGAGTGTTGTCTCGGACAGGGCGTCTGATGTGCTTTGGTTCCATGTCCAATTCCAGATCTGTCTTGACGTCGTGCGAGGGGCAGACCTGCGCTTCATCGCCGGAATCATGGCGCTGATTATTGAGACATGCTCTCTGCATTTCTTGCGAAAATGACATGATTTGACCGATATGGGTGAGGGAGCGCTGAATGTTGACCGCCTTTGGCCTCGCTTCGCATTGGTAGACAGGACTTTGGAACTGACCGGCTTCAAGGGAGGACACCTGTTCATGCTACTGCTCTTTGTACGGTGACAACGGCCGCCGAATTTCGCGTATAATTCGGCCACTATCGTCGTTTTGAAATGACCTGATTGAGTCAAACGACGCAGGGGAAACACATGGAACGATACGCGAATCGGAGCGGAGACTCGGTTTTCTGACGGCTCCGTCTATCGGTACACAAATGAAAGTGCCGGATCCACAAACATTGAACAAATGAAGCAACTGGCTAGAGGCGGTCAGGGACTCAACTCCTTCATCAATACCACCGCCGTTCGTAAGGCGTACGCTGAGAAGGAAAAGTAAGGGGATCTGAACTGGGGTCGCTCCGGACGCCCAAAGATGACCTCAAAGGGATCGGATTGGCTGCGTCGGCCGTGCTAAGCGCTGCAGATAATATGCGACTTCAACCATCGCCCATGAATCCTGTCCGCAGTAGGTAAGCAAACGATCGCGGAGCTCGGCTTTGCGGGCTGGAGTCGTGTGCGGATCGAAGGCCGCATACAGATAGGCCACTTGGGCCGCCGTGCCATCCGTGACCTCCTTAAGATTGCCATAGTTGAGATCCGGCTCGATCGTAGGCAGGACAGCCTTGATCGAATATGACCCCCGCATCCCCGGATGGTAATAATTAGCCTTCACGATCGGATGCAGATCAACGAGCCGCGCGATGTATCGGTTTAGTTCGGGGGCAAACTGAGGATGACGTTCGGCAAGTTCGCGTAACCGACCCTCCTCGTACATCTTAAAATAGACAATGATTGGACCTGGACCATCCGGCGGGATCGCTTCAAGCATCCGCTGGATGCAGGACGCGGAGGGATCGTTGCCGCTGAGGTCGAGGAACTCGGCATGGCTGAACACATTCGGGGAGCGCTCGATGTGGCAGGACCATTGGAAGGGGATCTGCTCGTAAGGACGTACACCAATCCAGTAGGGTACCGGTAGGTCAATTCCTTCGAAGTCGAAGTAATAACGGGGGTAGGGCAGGATGGCTAACGGCCCGGCACTGCCGGGATCTAGAACGGGCTGGCCAGTGGCGTGTGCGATTTGCATGCGGCGGTACAACGCAGCCTCAGCGCCGCTGAACTCGGTGGGCTGCGGTTCGAGTATGGAGGTGTAGCCACGTTGCTGGTTTAACTTCCTGGCAAGGCTTTTCCCACCGACGCCGGGCAACAGAGTCAGCGGATGCACCGGTCCCGGCGGATCGAGCGCCTTACAGTGCTCCAGGAATGGACAGGAGTAGGGTTTGGAGCATTGAGCGCCGGTTTGAATTCCCGGCATGGCTCCTGCCAATACTCTCTGCGCCGCGGCGAGCCATTGCGGAACTTCTGCCATGCGTGTAGCAATCTCTGTGGTCACCGGCAATTGCCGGAACAAGCCCGCGTATTCGTTATTGCCGGGATAGCGCCATTGGTTGTTGAGCAGATTGAGTTCGGCTCCCGCGAGTGGCCACTGGCAGGCTTGGTAGACCCAGGCCTGAATGGCGAGATCATCGAGATGATGTTCCTCGGGTTCGTCGACTGTAACTTTGTCCCTCTTGAGCGGAAAGGTCGAGGCCTTCGTTTCGCGCAGCACGTAGCCGCCAGAGCCATCAGGGATCAGCGCATCAGCGCGGGCATAGAGTCCGTCTCGGAACATTGGCACTTCGACGGCAGACTGTGCCGGACTTGCTGAGAGGTTGGCTATCGCTTCGGCTGCCGCGGTGGCAGGGTCATCTCCGCCTTTCAGCCAGATGGCGTTCCGGCCCAGTAGTTCTCGCGCCTTCGCGCCGACGATATTGCCGTCGTTGGCGCGGCGCCAAAGCGCCGGGTCATTCTGAGGGATTAAATCCGGGCGGCGATGTTCGAGCCAGAGCTTGCGCGGGCATTGGCGGAAGGAAGCCAGGTCGGATTTTGTGAGCGCCATAGTGGTGTCAACTATAGAGGAATCAAACCCAAGTAAGCATCAGTGCCTGTCTTCATGTCACGGCACAGCGTTATTTCGCGCGCTGTTCGAGGCACAACATATAGCGCCCGATCCAGTACGCGTCGCGACTATAGAACGACACCGTACATGATGAAACCATCGGAGCGAATCGAGCAACCGACCCTTCCTGGAGACAGCGAGTCTTGCACCGGCCGCGCCAGCCCAAAGCCGCTGTCACGGCCGGTGCTGTCCTGGCTGAATCCGCTAATACGTCGGTGAGTATGGGTCGGCTCCAGGCGGACCCCAGCGGTCCCTGTGCTTTGGCGAAGGGACCACTGGGGTCCGCCAAAACAGGAGCCGAATCCATGAAACTCATCACAATCGCCCAACGCAAACAGCTGCTCTCCAACGGCCATGCTACCGAGCGAGCATTGAGCGCAGGCAGCAGCATTGACCTTGAACCCGTCGTCAAGCTCTTCACGCCGGACGCCAATTGCACTTGGCTGCTCACCGACTTAGACCCACTGGACCCCGATCGAGCCTTCGGGCTTTGCGATGCCGGGCAAGGTTGCCCCGAACTCGGCTACGTCAGCCTCCGGGAGATCGAAGCCCTCCGCGGCGCGACGGGCCTTGCCGTTGAACGCGACCTGCATTTCGACGCGGAACACTCCCTCTCGGGCTACGCCGATCTCGCACGCCTGCACGGCCGCATCGTCACCTGATGCTGTCGCTAGAGCCGCCGGCCTTCGGGTCGGCGGCTCTTCTTCTGGTGTATCGATGGTGAGCTGTGCTCGGTGCCGGGCCGAGAGGACTCCTACGGCAGGTGAAATAGGGCGCGGTCATCGGCACGGGTCAACGCCTTATCCAACCATCCACGCAGCACCGCCTCCTGCAGCTCACCCTGATCTACCATCGACAACACAATCGCGCCGACCAGTATCTTCCTTCTTGTCTCTTCCCGCCGTGACCGGCGCGATTCCAGCGTGCGTCGGCGCGCGTCAATCCGGACCTGCCGCGACTTGAGCTGTTTCAGCCGCTCCTGCATCCGTGCAATCTTGTCGTCGAGTTGCGGCATGCCAATCCCTCCCGCCGCACGGCGCGGCCCGGAGCGAAGCTTGCCACCCTCCCACGCCAAACCGAGTTTGGATATCGACTGCCTTTGTTTAATAAGAGCCCAGGTGTCTGGCGCCATGGCAAGACCAAGCGTAGCGTCGAACACTCGAGGGCGGCGAGCGAAGGGCGCACTTGCGAGTTGCCGCGCGGGCTGCGCCCGCTTGCAACTCTTGTCGGCCCTGCGGGCCGACGCGTGCGCCCAGCGTTAGCGCTGGTCGCCGGACTACGCAGAAGCCGCGGTGTGTGCGACGGGGCGGGGTGATGCCGGAGGAGAGCATGGATTACCTTCGGGCGTGTCATTGTGGCGCGCTGAAGTTCACGTGCGGCACCCCCATGTTGCCGGCCGTCTCGTCCGTGTGCGCCTGCCGGAGAGTTTTCTGCCGCGTGCACGCCGCCCCAATGACCTCGGGCCCAGCCGGGGCGCTCGCTCATCAGGTCACTGATCCTCCGGTCGTGGATGGCCGTACCTGAGCCGCCATGGCGATTTATCACCTGCACATCCAGTCCGTGAGCCGTAGCGAGGGGCGATGCGCCACGGCTGCCTCCGCTTACCGCGCTGCCGAGCGCATTCATGATCTCGAGACCGACGAGGTGTTCGATTACACCCGAAAACGGGGTGTTGAGCATACCGAGATTATTCTTTCCCGTGAGGCCACCAGGCAGGACATCAACTGGCCGCGCAATCGCCAGGATCTATGGAATGCCGCCGAGCGGGCCGAGAAGCGAAAGGACGCGCGGATCGCGCGGGAGTATGAGTTCTCGCTCCCCTGTGAGATGACCGGACCCCAGCGCCTAGCGCTGACCCGGGCCTTTGCCCAGGAGCTGGCAGACCGATATCAGTGCGCCGTGGATGTGGCAATTCACCGGCCGCATTGGCACGGCGATAAGCGCAACCACCATGCGCATTTGCTGACCACGACCCGGCAGATTGCCGCCAGCGGACTCGGTGCGAAGACCGAAGTCGAATGGTCCAACACCGATAGGCGCAAGCACGGACTGCAATCCGCGTCGGCGGAAATGAAGGAAATCCGCGCGCGCTGGGAAGTGCTGGCCAATGAGCATCTGCACTCGCTGGGGATCGATGCGCACATCGATCATCGAAGTCTCAAGGACCAGGGCATCGAGCGCGAGCCCACCGTCCATCAGGGTCCGGCGGTACACGCCATGGAGCAGCGTGGGATCGAGACGGAGGTCGGCTTCCGCCTCCAGGACCAGGCACGCGAGCGGCTGGAGCGGGCACAGGAACTTGGCCGATTGGAGCGCGAGGCCCGGCAGCTGACGCATTCCGTGCTGGTCCTCGACCAAGACATCCAGGCCGCGCTGGCGGCACGCGATGGGCTGGCTTTGGAGCGGAGCAGCGGACTCGATCTCGTCGGCACTGCACCGAGTGGATTGGTCCTGGAGCATGACCCCGAGGCGCTGCGGCAGGCGGCGCGCGCGCGCTGGCTGGCCTATCACCGGCAACATGGGAGCAGCCAGAAGGGCCCGGAGCCGACGCACGACCTGGCCACCGGATCGGAGCCCGATAACCTCGAGGCGCGACACCAAAAAAAGAAGCTCACCCATCGCCTCGAAGGGCCGGATAACGATCTTTCGTTGTAGGGACCGCGGCGGCAGCGTCCGGTCGCCCTGGCGCGTATCTCGTCATTCGCAAGCGAAATCCGTCCTGACGTCACGCAGGGGCTTGGGATTAGGCTCCGTTGCAACTGATTGCATCGATTTATCGAGCGGGAACGCGCATGACGCTGCCCCTAGACTGGTTTAGCCACGGCTGGCATCCCATGCTCGGGCTTGGCATTGTCGTCATAGTGTCGACGTGGATCGGCCTGATGATACGGCGCGCTTCATTCATGGCTTATTTGGCCGCTGTCTTGCAAACTCCCTTTCTGGTGCTGGCAGGGCTGATCCTGGGTACCCTCATCCAGTGGGCGCTGGATCGCGCCGGGACGGGCGGTGCCATTCGCACCTATCTTCCGGTGCTCGTGTTTCCCGCACTGGGGTTCGTCGTAGGCCGGGCAGGCTTCGGGCGCAGGCAGACGGCGGGCTACGCGCGAGGCACGGTCATCCAGGATACCGGCACGTTCCGGCGCGCGCTGGGGCGAATCAGGCAGCGTCATTCGCGGGGACTGACTCTGGCCGGTGTCTCGGTCCCGGCAGCCGATGAAACCAAACACTTCAAACTCATCGGCACGACCGGCACCGGCAAGAGCAGCGCGATCCGCGAAGTCCTGCGCGGTGCATTAGGCCGGGGTGATCGCGCCGTCATTGCCGATCCAGACGGCGGATACCTGCAGCGCTTCTACGACTCCCAGCGCGGCGATGTGATCCTCAATCCCTTCGACGCCCGTTCTGCGCGCTGGGACCTGTTCAGGGAAGTCCGGAATCCCTATGACTTCGAGCAGCTCGCGCGCTCGCTTATCGGCGAGAGCAGCGGTCAGGATCGCATCTGGCGCATCTATGCGCAGACCTACTTCGCCGCTCTCCTGCGGCAGACTCACGGGCTGGGCGAGGCTCACACTGGGGACTTCTATCGGCTCCTTACTCGGGCGCCAGCGGAGGAACTCCGCCTGCTGCTCAATGGCACGGCCGCAGAGGCGTTCCTGCAGCCGGGCAACGAAAAGATGTTCGGCTCGATCCACGCCGTGACGCGAGTACACACCAGCGCGCTGGAATACATTCAGGCGCAGCGCAGTGCGCTCTTCTCCATCCGAGATTGGATCGGGCAGGGCACGGGCGTGTTGTTTATGCCCTATCAGCCGGATCAGATCGCCGCACTGAAGTACATCATCTCGACCTGGATGCGCATCGCGATCTTCGAGGCGATGAGTCTGGGGGAGGGGGATCATCGCCTATGGTTCGTGATCGACGAGCTCGACGCACTGGGCGCGATTGATGGCCTGAAGGACGCACTGACGCGCTTGCGGAAGTACGGCGGACGCTGCGTATTGGGGTTTCAGAGCATCTCCCAGGTTCGGGGGACGTACGGCGATGCGGAAGCTCAGACCGTTGTGGAAAACTGCGGCAATACGCTAATCCTGCGCTGCTCCGCATCCGAGAGCGGCGGTACCGCGCAGTTCGCCTCCCGACTGATCGGAGAGCGTGAGATCGTGCGTCAGCAAGTCACGGAAAATCGCAGTGGTGGCTTGTTCGAAACGCCGCACCGTTCGGTGAGTCGCAGCGAGCAGCATGCCACCGAATCCTCCGTCCTGGCATCGCAAGTGGAGCAACTGCCCGATCGGAGCGGGTATCTTAAGTTCGCCTCGTTGCCCATGTGGCGACGGGTGTCGTTTCGTGTCAGGTAGCTATAGTCCTGCGGGAGATAGGAAAAGAGGATCAATGCAGGTACTGCATTTCACGCCCGGCTGTCTGGACCCCAACGGGTTCAGGAAGAAAGGCACGGTTGTCGCCATGCCGCTTGTGGCGTCAAGCGGTGACAGTGAAATCTCCTGCCTGTACCTCGCGGCCGGTGGCAGCGTCACATTGCCGCCAGCCCCTTACGCGCAGCTGCATCTGGTCGTCAATGGGCGGGTTATCGGGACGTTCGACCACAGTCTCCGGATAGAGATCTGGGCGGGCGTGGGGTTTGTGCTGGAGGCGTCTGAGTCCTGCCGGCTTGAATCAACGGCGGGGGCAGTCCTAATCGCCGTTGAGTCCGCAGCGATGACAGCGGACCCCTGCGGGCTCTCAATGCCCGAGCGCGTGAGTGGGCAGGTGTGGCCCGATTTTCCGAGCAACCCGTAGCGGAGGAAGTCCAGTTACGGCTGAACGGCCGGGTGAGGTATCTTTAAGCCTTGGGAGTGTGCGGAGGGTTAAGGCCCTTCCCGCAGGAGAGACTCGCGATGGTGCCCGTGAAATGGCTAACGCTCGCCTGCGTGCTCGTCCTCGGCGCCTGTGCCAGCGCCGCCCAACGCAGGGCGGCGGAGACCGCTAAAATCGAAAAAGAAGCCGCGAACGAAATGCGCCGAATCTGCGCGCTGCCTAGCCTTGAGCGCGCGGCAGAGATCAAGAGGATTCAGGATGAATCCAGCATGGCCGTTGACTGCGGCAAAGACTAGCCTTAAATCCGTGCCAGAATCATCGCAGCGGGTGTTCATTCTTCCGACCGACTCGCTCTTCATCTGCATGGAAGCAGTCATGGCATTGGAGGACGGCCACAGCTATTTTAGCCTGTGCCAGGGCGAAGGAGTGTCAGTGCATAGGCGTGGTCGCCTCTGCCATCTGTCTTTCCATCGTCGGAATCACGCGTGCACAGAGGCTGTCCCAGCCACGCGACAATCCACGAATGCCGCTGCGCGGGAGCTTGCACCCGCGCCGCAGACCCTCGCCCAGGAGCGGGACGTTTAGCTTGTTTATCGCGCCGAACTCGTCGGCGCGAACCAGACCCGCGGCGCCAGTGGCAAGCTAACATTCGAAGAAGCACTGACGCAGCTCCTCAATGGAACGGAACTTACCTACGGTGACCTCGCCGAAGGAGCCATCACCATCGTAGCGATCCCCTTTGGAACCGCTGATATCACGGTAAGTCACTGATTCCACGATATTCTACTAAAGCGGTGCGGAAGCCGGGTATTCACTTTTCCGCTCCCAGGGCTCTTTAACATTGGGAACGTGTGCCTATCGGGGAGAGGACTTGGGCTTAAGCGACAAACAGGCCT